>ERZ772921.5-NODE-5-length-130628-cov-8.664977_pt1 | contig 130628 bp, 114 predicted proteins | sample MGYA00512117_ERZ772921 | MGnify/ENA primary metagenome ERZ772921 (study PRJEB29015, sample SAMEA2737944) | human oral metagenome | biome: human oral; feature: human-associated habitat; material: dental | place: China | collected 2150 ...
CTTCCAAGAAGCTAAAGAGGTCCCTAGCGCCTACGGGGAATTTGTATCGATAAGGGGTACAAATTCCCACTAAGCGCTCGGGACCCCTTGTAGGAAAATGTCCTAAGTGGGATATCTGTCAACTGGTATGGTTGACTAAAAATACTTCCTACGAAAATGTAGGGGGTATTTTTTTACGAAAAAATACAATCGATTCTTAAAAAGAAAAATTTTTGATTGGCAAAACCATAACAAGTTCGTTTTAGGGTTTTGATTTTGCGATTGATGCCTTCTAAAGGACCATTAGAGTATTCAAATTTAGCGCTATTTAAGACATATTTTCTGTTTTGACGAAGGGTTTGAATAGCAGTATCCATTTCTGTATTGGTTTTTTGGTAGTCTAAGATGGTTGACTCTAGTAATTCACTATTGCGCTCGTTTAGGGCTTTCGTGATATCTTGGTAAGTTTGGTATACTTCAGCGAACTTGGAAAATTTACTAGTAATGAGATCAACAGCATTTTGGCGAGTCATATATTGTTTAACGCCGCGAAGAAAAACTACTTCTTCAGGGTGAAGATCTTCAGCTTTTTTATGGAATAGCTTCCAATGTGACTTCATAATTTTATATTCTTGGCTCTGTTTATCAAGTTGCTTTAGGATAGAGATACGACAATTGTCCAAAGCGCGACCAGCTAATTGTACAAGGTGGAAGCGATCAATAATGATATTGGCATTAGGGAAAAGGCGATAGATAAAACTTTGATATTGAGCATTTAAATCAATTACAACTGATTGAACGCATTCGCGTTCGGCTTTTGAATAACGACTTTCAAAATAATCAACAATGGTAGGTGATAGACGATCCTGTAACTTTGTGACAATTTGGTGGGTTTCAGCGTCACAACAGATAAAGGACATCACAGACTTAATTGAACGAAACTCGTCAAAACATAGATGCTTAGGCAACTTAGCCACACGATAGTGTGGTTCCATGCGCTCTAAGATTGTTCGACGAACACTGCTAGGAGAGCAGTGACACATTTCAGCAATAAGCTGACCAGATAAGCCTTTACGAGCTAAAAGCATGATTTGATTTTTGAGATCACTGGATAAGGTTTGATTTTCTTTGGTTAAATTAGTAATAGCACCAAAAGTAGTATGGCATGATTTACATTTATAGCGTTGTTTACGAAGCTCTAGTTCATATCTTCTCCCATTTAAACTTGCCAGTCGTACATGAGTTTTGCGAAAGCCATCCTTATTAACTGTGGGAAAGCCACAGTTACGACAACGATTAATCGGATAAGAAAGAGTAGCTGTTATTAGCGTTATATACTCTTTAACAGAATCGTTGTTGTGTTCAGCTTCTTCAACAGAAATAATTTTAATATTTTTATCTTTAATTCCAAGAATATTTAGGATAGAATCATTATGGGACATTTGTTTAACCTTCTTTCATGATTTTTGTGGTGAATTGATTGTATAACGAGGGGACAGCAAATGTCCTCTTTTTTGTATAAAAGTAATACAGATTATGTAAAAGCAGAGGTTGTATCTATATGGCAACCAAATCCGGAGGCTGTGAAAAAAGGAAATTCCAAATGGGCAAATTTTATGTACTTAGTTGATGGTAAACAATATATATCTAGTAACAGAATACAGGTTTCTATGAATACGAAAGTAGGAGACTTAAAGCAAATAAAATATGATAAAAGAAATCCTGAAAAAATTTATGGGTTTTCAGTAAAAAGAGCATGTATTCTTTTTATCGTTGCAATTGTTTTATTTATAATTGCTAAATTTAAGTTGTTTTAGTGGAGGTGATTAATATGCCTAAAATTCCATCGCTTGTAGTCTTTTGTATGATATGTATTCCGATAATAAGATTAATTTATTTGGCTATAAAAAAGAAAAAAATACGAGTAAGTTTTTTGCTTGACCTGTCCGTTGGGGACAGTGCTATCTTTTAATTAAAGGAGGTGGCAAACCATGTTAAGAAATGAAATTCAAAACAAAACAGGTTTAACAAGAAAAGCAATTGAATATTATGAGGAGAAAGGACTTATAAATCCTCAAAAAACTGAAAACGGTTATAGAGATTACAGCGAGAATGATTTAGAGGTTTTAATTCAAATATCTTTATTTAGAAAACTTGGAATTAGTGTAACTGAAATAGAAGGGTATCTAACCACTGGCATTAGTGCATTATCATCTGTTTTAAGAAGAAAGCAACATCAATTAGATGTTGAAGAGAAAAGAAAAGAAGTCCTTGAACTTGTAGTTAAAGGTGAAAATCAGGAACTTATAAATGAAAAAATTAAATTGATTGAAGCAGAGGAATCAATCTACGAAAGATTAGAGAGATTATTTCCAGGATATTTTGGACAAATGTTATTTGCAGCATATCAACCATTTTTAAATGAATCATTAGGAAAAGATGAGGAAGAAGCATTTGAAAAATATGTAGATTACTTAGATAATTTACCATTATTTCAGTTAAGTAAGGATGAGCAAAATTATATTGAAAAGATAAGTTCTACTTTTGATATGCAGATACTAAAAAAAGTTAATAAAGATAAAATTAACGCTATTGAAAATGTTGAAAAATGGCTAAAAGAAAATGATAATACTATTTCTCAATATGAAGAATATAAAAACAGTGAAGAATATCAAAAGAGCCTAATGAAGCAAATTCAAGATAAATTACAAAACTTTATGAAAGACAACAAGTATTATGAAATTGCGATTCCACTTATTAGAAAATTTAGTAAAAGCTATGATGATTATTATAAGAAACTAATCGTAGCAAATGATAAGTACTTAGAAATTAAATGTTAATGGTATTGAAAAGTATCTACTTGTAAATAGTGGGTGCTTTTCTTTTTTTTAAAATTTCATAAATCTGGTTACCAAGAGGGATAAATTTTCACTATTAAAGTGTAGGGGGAAATTTATCCTTTTTGCTTTTGAGGTAGAAGAGAAAATCTATTCCGTTATTAAGCAAAGAATCCTACATAGCAGAAAGCTAATTGATCTTTGACAACTGAATAGACCAAGGTGGGACGTTATCCATTTGTGGAGAATTATGACCTACGCCAAGACTTTTCTGCTGAGAAATTGGTTTAAATGAATACTGGTAAGTGCCAAGGATAAAAGAAAAAGAGCGATAAATAGGAATACATAAAGGATAGGTGTGGCAATCTATCTCTGTGATACGAATGGTGATAATGATACTTCAATAGTTTAAGCCGGCTCGTCTTAATAAGGGGCGGTGGTGAGATTCCAATGTAGCAGCCAATGCACCTACCAATGTCATAAAACTTATTATAAAAATAGTGAGGTTAAGACTATGAATAAGAAAAAAGAAGTTAAGAAAGATAAGGATAAGAAGCAAATAGCCGATGATTATTCTAAGAAAATAACCTACTCTACGAGCGAAAGTGAAAAGCTTGATTTACTTGATATTGTTGAGATGTATCTATGTAAATCTTGTGTCAGAATTTGAGGGGCTGACAAAGAGAAATAGGGTGCGGTAAAATATAGGTGGTAGAAGTAATCTTCCGAAATGACTATTTGCCAAAATATCATTTTAGGAGGATTGTTATGAGAAATACTGCGTGTATGTATCTTCGTCTTTCAAGAGAAGATGGGGACAGTAATGAAAGTAACTCTATTTCAAATCAAAGACAAATAATCAAATCTTACGCTAAAGAAAAGAACATAGATCTATCTTATGAATATGTAGATGATGGATATAGTGGTTCTAATTTTGAGCGTCCAAATTTCAAGAATATGATTGATGACCTGAATAAAGGAAAGTTTTCTATCATTATGGTAAAAGACTTATCTCGTTTTGGTAGAGATTATATTGAGTCTGGGAAGTATCTGCAAAAGATATTTCCTGAAAAAGGTATTCGCTTCATATCTGTAAATGATAACTATGATAGTGATAATGCAGATGTTAGTGATACACATTTAATACTTCCAATTAGAAATTTTATCAATGACAGTTATTGTCGAGATATTTCTATGAAAGTGAAATCATCAAAAGAGGTGAAAAGGAAGAATGGCGAGTTTATTGGATCATTTGCTCCTTTTGGATATAAGAAAGATGATAAGAACAAACATCAGCTTGTAGTTGATACAGAAGTAGCTCATATCATTGAGCGAATATTTAATATGAAAATAGAGGGTTATTCCTCAAAGGCTATTGCCGACTTTCTAAACAGTATTGGAACAGTTACACCATCAAAGCACAAAGAAAATAATGGTGATAACTTCAATACTGGTTTTGTTGTGAAAAAAGCAAAGTGGGATGCTAAGATGGTAAACCGTATTATTTCAAATAAGGTTTATATTGGTGTCCTGGAACAAGGAAAAACCACAAAGTTAAATTATAAATCAAAGCACGAAGTCGATGTTTCCAAAGAAGACTGGATAACAATAGAAAATGCTCATGAAAGCATAGTATCAAAATCCATCTTTGCACTTGCAAACAAAATGCTACTTCGTGATGTGAAACAGTCTAAAGATAAGCCATATATATTATCAGGTATGCTTTATTGCAAAGATTGTGAAAGTCCTATGATTAGGCGAAAAGTAAGAGATAAGATTTTCTACATTTGCTCTGAATATAACAATGCTGGAGAGTGTTCAAGACATAGTGTAAAAGAAGACTATGTTACTCATGCAACTATTCATGCATTAAATGAATATCTATCTAAGTACAATGAACTGCTTAAAAAAGTTAGCGAAATAGATGTGTCAAAGTTTAAATTAAAAGTTGATTTTGAGTCATTATATGCAGAAAAAAGAAAGCATGAAAGACTTAGACAATCTCTTTACATGGATTTAGAAGAAGAACTTATTACGACTGAGGAATTTGAACGATTTAGAAAAAATTATCTTATCAAGATTAGAGAAATTGAGAAACAAATTATTACAAAGCAAAATATCGTAGATGAACTGAAAATGAAGATAAACGATAAAGGTAGTTTCGTTTCTGAGATAGTTCCTAATCCTGAAAATGGTGAACTGAATCGATTGTCTTTAGTGTCTTTTATAGATCGTATTGAGATTGGAGAGGATAATGCAATTAACTTTGTCTTCAACAATATTGAAACAGTGAATCTGCTTCAAGCGATTGTAGATAGTGATAAGGTCGAAGCTAAGGATACACATAATGCAAGACTAATATCAATGGGCAAGTTATTTGGTGAGCATTTAGAAAGAGTTGAACCTAAGCTTGCAGTTGGAGGTGTTTGTTAATGGCAAGGACTTCCAAAAGATATATAAGAAAAAACGAAGAACAAGCACAAAAAGTATTCTATAAAGCAGGAGTATATACAAGATTATCCAGTGAAAGAAAAGAAGAATGGCGTGAGAAATCATCGTCTATCGAAACACAGGTGCTTTGTTGTAAAGAGTATGCTTTAAAGGAAAATATCAAAGTCGTAAATATTTACACAGACTATGAATATAGTGGGACAAATTTTGAAAGACCACAGTTCCAGGAAATGATGCAAGATATTCGTGAAAGAAGAATTAATTGTATTATCATAAGGGACTTATCAAGACTTGGAAGAGAATATCTTGAGATGGGAAGACTCATAGACAAGGTATTTCCGTTCTTGGGAGTAAGGTTTATTTCTGTTAATGATAAGGTTGATACCGTTAAGGATTTAGACTCAAAGAAGTCATTTGAAGTAACTCTTAAGAATATCGTCAATGATATGTATGCTAAAGACATTTCTGTAAAGATAAAGACAAGCAAACATAATAGGGCAAGAAATGGATATTTTATTGGTTCTGTTCCGCCCTATGGATATAAGGTAGTGAAATTAAAAGAGGGACAGAAGTTAGAAGTTGATGAGAATGTTCGATTCATTGTTGAAGAAATGTTCCGACTAACACTTGGAGGGAAAAGCCAATATGAGGTTGCAAAACACTTTAATACTATGGGTTATGCTACAGGAATGGTCTATTACAAAACAGGTAGAATTTATAGACGGGATGGTGATCCGCAGTGGAATAAAGGTACTATTTCCAAAATGCTTACTAATAGAACTTATACAGGAACTTTGGTGCAAGGCGTTAAGCAACAAAATCTTGCAAAAGGAATGAAGCAACAATTTGTAGATGAAAGCCAGCATATTATATATGAAAATGCTCATGAACCTATTATCTCAAAAGAAGACTTTGAAAAAGTGCTGCAAGGGCGAGCAAATAGATTAAAGAACAATGCTTTTGGTGCAGAGATGCATAACTTTGAAAGAGATTATGAGAATAGATATAAGGGCTTGATTTTTAATAATGCAACAGGTAAGGAACTTTATCGAAGAACCAGAATTTACGGGACAAACCATGATAGGCTTTATTACTCTTTTCAAAACGATACTTGCACAGGCAAGATAGATAACGAAGTAGGAGTATTTATTATGGAAAGAGAGCTTGATAAGGCAATGTCTGAAAAGGTAGCAGAGTTTATTACTAAGGCTACAAGCAAGGCAAAGCTAATAGAAAGAGTGTCTGCTAGGTTTTTTGAAAGTATAGATAAGCTAAACGAAGATATTTCAAAGCTTAAAATTAAGACAGAGAAGGAAGAATTCCTAATTCAAAAAGCTTATGAAGAATATAGCTTAGGCAAGATTGATAGGGAAGTATATAGCCTTAAAAGAGAGATTACTCTTAGCCATATTGCAACAATCAATAATGAAGTTATTGCTATTGAAAAGGTTGTAAAAGACCTTGAAAGGGATAAGAAAATATCTATTAAGTGGATTAAGGACGTATTTTCGGCAAAAAAGGTTGAAAAATTACCATCTGATTTAATTCATAGCTTAGTGGAAAAGATAATTGTCTATGGCAATCATAACTTTGAAATAATCTTTAAATTTAATATGGATAGTTTGATGGGAGGTGTTAATATTGAGTAAAATTGCACTTTACATTAGATTATCTGTAGAAGATCAGATGAAGAAAGATGAGAGCGAAAGTATCATCAATCAAAGGTATTTCCTGAATGATTTTCTTGATAGAAATGATGAATTTAAAAGTTTTCAAAGAGAAGAATACATTGATGACGGATATACAGGTACAAATGAGAAAAGACCATCTTTTCAAAGAATGCTAGAAGGAGTTAAGAATGGTAAAATCAATGCCATAATTGTAAAAGACTTATCGAGATTTATGAGGGATTATATTTCGCTCGGTGATTATCTGGAGAATATATTTCCTTTTCTTGGTATTAGATTTATTGCGATTAATGATGGCTATGATAGTGATAAGGAAAAAGGGAATGGAACAGACCTTGATATTCAGTTTAAAGGTTTGCTATATGACTTTTATACAAAAGATATTTCGCAGAAAGTAAAGACAGTTACTACAGAACTTAAGAAGCAAGGAAAGTTTCTTGCATGGAGTCCAGCATTTGGTTATATGAAAGATCCAGATGATAAGCACAACATCATTATTGATGATAAGACAGCTTGGATTGTGAGGAAGGTATATGACTTAGCACTTACAGGACTTGCATCAAGAAAGATTGCAGCAGTTATGAATGAAGAGAATATACCAACACCAAACGAACGTAAAAAAGAACTTACAAATATGGATTATGAATATAACATAGTATCATCAGATACAAGAGATGCACCAACATGGACAAATGGTACAGTGGTAGATATTTTATCCAATGAAAATTACACAGGCACTTATGTCTTCAATATGCAAGAAAAGTCGGTATTGACTCCTGGTAGTTTTAAATTTAATCCTAAAGAAGAATGGGGTAGAGTTTATGACCACCATGAAGCTATCGTTTCAAGAGAAGAGTTTGAAAGGGTTCAAGCTATCAAAGAAAATAATAGTTTCTTAAAAGGGAAAAATACTGACTATACATGGAGAAAGCATTCCCCATTACAAGGCTTCGCAAGATGTCCTACTTGTAACCATATTCTGGGACTTACTCAATCAAAGTTTAAACGACCGGATGGAAGCATGAGAATACACAAGTATTTTCATTGTAGGATCTGCAAGTGTAATAATGTTGAACATAAAAACTCAAGAGTTGATAAATTAGAGGAACAGGTGCTTTCGCTTATTAAAGAGAAATATGGTGAAGTAGAAGTAAAGCTCAAAGAAAAAATAAGCATTAAAGATATAGAGAAAAAGATAGAAAAGCTTCAGGCAAAAAAGATGTCTGATTTTGAAAAATATAAACTTGGGAAAATGACGAAAGTTAAGTTTGTAGAAAGTAAAAATCAGATAGATAATGAAATTAGTAAGCTAGAAGAAAAGATAAAACTATCTTCTAACGAAACAGAAGTAGTAACAGATAATGAACTTACACGAGAACTTATGGAAAAGTATGTTGAGTCGGTTATCTGTGAAGGCAGTATAGTTCAAAAAATCATATGGAAATAGACGCAAGAGGGAGTGAGAAATCACTCTCTTTTTGCTATCTAAAAATAGACAATATATTTTGTGTCAGTCGCTTGACACGAGAGGGAACAGCAGGATTTTTAATTGCTGCTATGCACAATATGGTAAGCCAAACTGACGATGAAGGCGAAATCAAACACATTAAAAAACACCAACTTTTTGGAATCGAAGAACAATCTTATATGTTTACTATCGCCACTACGAATATGATTTTACGTGGTGATGGTAAAAGTAACTTAGAAAACGGAGACTTCTTAGCAGAAAATCCAGCGCAACTTCAGCTTAAAGGTTGTAACATCGGTATGATGAATCCACCGTATTCGATGGGGTCTAAACAAAATCCTAATTTATACGAAATTAATTTCACAAGACATCTATTAGATTCGTTAGTAGAAGACGGGAAAGCTGCTATTATCGTTCCACAAAGTACCTTCACTGGAAAAACAAAAGATGAACAAAAAATCAAAGAAGAAATTTTAAAAAATCATACATTAGAAGGTGTTATCACCTTGAATAAAAATACTTTCTACGGTGTTGGAACTAATCCTTGTATTGCAATATTTACAGCACACAATAAACACCCTAAAAATAAAGTTTGTAAATTTATAAATTTTGAAAATGATGGTTATATAGTAAGTAAACACGTTGGTCTTATTGATGATGGTTCACACAAAGATAAAAAACAACATTTACTAGATGTATGGTTTGGACGAAATGAAGCACCTACTAAGTTCTGTGTAGAAACAACAGTCGAAGCCACTGATGAATGGTTGCACTCTTTCTATTATTTCAACGACGAGATTCCAAGTGAAGAAGATTTCAGAAAAACAATCGCTGACTATTTAACATTTGAAGTGAATATGATAACTCATGGTCGTGGATATTTATTTGGAATAGAAGACAACGAAGAAAATTATGAAATAAAAGAAAAAGGGCTAAAGGTAGCTGAAAGTGAGGAAGATTATGAGTAAGTTAACTTTGGACAGTGCGGAATGGGGAGTTTTTAGATTAAAGGAAATATTTGAAGTAGAAAATTGTAAATGTTCAAAAGTGTCTGGATTAGAAAAAGGAATGACTCCCTATGTAGGAGCAACAAATCAAAATAATGGAACTATATCATATCTTAAAAAATATGATAGTCTAATTACTAAAGGAAATTGTATTGTTTTTGTTTGTGATGGTGAAGGTTCAATGGGATATTCCTATTATAAACATGAAGATTTTATAGGTACAACTACTATAAAAGTAGGGAGAAACAGACACTTAAACAAATTTAATGTAATGTTTATATCCACTGTCGCAGATACTGTTAGAGGAAAATATAATTTTGGATATAAAAGAAATGAGTTAAGACTAAAAAACGAAACTTTAACTTTACCGATAAATAAAGAAGGCAAACCTAACTGGCAATTTATGGAAGATTACATCAAACAAGAGATGAAAGTTCAAAGTAGAAAAGTAGCTTCTTATTACGAAAATAAACTTATGAAGCTAGGTTTTGAACTACTTGATTATGATGTAGAGTGGAAAGAGTTTTTCTTTACAGATATTTTTAAAGAGATTAAACGAGGGAAACGATTAACTAAAAGTAATCAAATTGATGGTAATACTCCATATGTGTCTTCAACTGGAATAAATAATGGTGTTGATAATTTTATTGGTAATGATGAAAAAGTGAGGAAGTATGCTAATAATTTATCTTTAGCCAATAGTGGAAGTGTAGGTTCTTGTTTTTATCATAACTATGAATATATAGCAAGCGATCATATAACAGCATTAACTTCGGAACATGCAGATGAATATATTTATAAATTCATGTCAACAATTATTAGTCGATTAGAAGAAAAATATTCTTTTAATCGTGAAATAAATGATAAGAGAATTTCAAGGGAAAAACTATTTCTCCCCATCGACAAAAACGGTGAACCTCATTGGGAATATATGAGCAACTTTGTTAAAAAACTTGAAAAAGAAAATATAGAGAAAACGCTTAATCATATATATATATATATATAATGGCTAAAAAACTTGAAAATAAATATTTACTGAAAAACACTTTATGGAAAGAATTTTTTATCGAAGATATTTGTGAAATTAAATCAGGAAAAGATATTTACGAACGTGATAGAATTGAAGGACAGATACCGTACGTTACAGCAACAGCAAACAACAACGGTATAGGATATTTTATTTCTAACACTAATGCAACTCTGCAAGAAAAATGTATCTCGGTTAATCGTAACGGTTCGGTTGGATATTCATTTTATCATTCATACTCTGCACTTTTCGGAAATGATACGAGAAAATTAATTCCAAAATACGAAGACGCTCACGTAGCAAAATTCATCTCATTTATGATTTCTAGTCAAAAAGAAAAATACGGCTATGGATATAAAATGGGAACAGCACGCTTGAAACGACAGAAAATATTACTACCGATAAATGAAGATGAATCTATAAATTATGAATTTATGAAAAAATATCTAATAATACAAGAAATAATTTCTATATATTCAATTTTAGATTACTACAAACAAAATTAGCATTAACATAGTTAGTATTTCTTACTGAATTAACAAATTTGACATAGAGCCAATAAAAAAAGACAGGATTCACGGTCCTGTCTTTTCTCTATGCAAATTATATTTACTTTTTACTTATACACTAATTTTAAACTAATACTTTCTTTTTGTCAATTCCCCTATAAAGATTACAAAAAACGATTTTACATATTAATTTTTTATCAATAAAGATAACAGTGACCACTCATAAAATCACTAATATAATTAATTCACAACTATACTTAATTTCTATAAATATAGTCATTTTACAACTAACAAAAAATAAAGGATAACCTTTTTTAGTTATCCTTTATTATATTTTCAAACCTCTAATCCTAATTATACTTTACGCTTTCAACGTAGTATTTAGATTTTTGATTTCCACCTTGATAATCTTTGTTGTTTAGTTTTAGAGTTATAGTTGAAATATTTGTCTTAGTCATTGCGTCAAGAACGTTTATTTTGATACTATCCCCTTCTACTTTCCACTTATCTTTTGCTTCAACTTCTTGTGAATATTTATTTGTTAAAGGCATTCCAACAAAGACAATTTTATCATCACCTTTATAGTAGTGAATTTCATTTTTTGTTGGATGTAATGGCGATTTTGCCGCTTCTACTTCATATTCGTTAAAGTTTGGTCCTTTTAATAAACCTAACGCCTCTTTCATCGTGTAAGTTTTATCTGAATATTCATTGATAACATCTAGATAATCTTCTTTCGAAATAGTGAACAGTTCATCTCCATTAGGTGATTTTGATTTTTTCACTTTATCTTGTGTAATCCAAGCTAATAAATTCGTTTGTGTTTTTAATCTCGATAAGTCGTTCCCTGAAATAGCCACTTTATTTATTAGCTTTTCTGCTTCTTTTAAGTCGTGAGAAGCTTTTTGTTTATCTTGTTCTGATTTTTTATCTTCTTTTGAAGCATCTTTTTGTTCTGATTTATTCTTATCATCTTTTTCTTTATTGGCTTCATTTACCGCACAACCTGTTAGAACTAACGCTCCTGCCGCAAGAACCATAAGCAATTTCTTATTCATATCTAAATTCTCCTTTATCAATAAAGTAAGATATTTTATTGATTATTATTTTTCTTTGACATTATTATACCACATTTTCTCTAAATTAAAAAATAACACTCAGAATAATTAACTTTCTGAGTGTTATTGTATATATTTTGATTAAATTACTTTTAATTCAACCTTATCTCATACCTTTATCGTAAGGAACTCCAAGTGCTTCTGGTGTAGAAGTTTTCTTAGAGAAGACGATAAGTGCGATAATTGTCGCTACGAATGGGAACATGTTCCAAAATGATACTGGAATTGGAAGATCTGGTGCTAGTATAGATACTTTTTCTGCGAATACTTTTGTTCCCCCGAAGAACAACGCCGCAAACGTAATTGTAATTGGGTTGTATTTTCCAAAGATTAGTGCTGCTAATGCTAAGTAACCAAAACCGTATACTGTAATTGCTGCGTTGAACCCTTGGCTGAATGTAGTTGCAATAATTGCTCCAGCAAGTCCTGCTAGACATCCAGAGATGAATACCCCAATATAACGGTATTTAAATACGTTTAATCCTAATGAATCACTGGCTTGAGGATTTTCCCCAACAGAACGAAGTCTAAGTCCAAATGGACGTTTATAAATAATATAGTAAGTAAGTGCTACTAATACTATTGCTATAATAATCGTTGGATATACTGTAAATTTACCAAAAACTGTATATCTAGGGAATCCACTTGCTAATAATAATTCGTAAGTTCCATTAAAGTGGTTAACTAAGAATAATGCAATAGCTGGTGTAATTAAGTTAATCGCTGTCCCTGATATAACTTGGTCAGCTTTTAAGTTAATACTGATAAATGCATGGATAAGTGAAAGTAGTCCTCCACATATTGTTGCAGCTATCAAACATATAACCAATTGAACCATTGTTGGTGCCCCACCGAAAGCTGTTAAAGCTATGAAAGAAGCAACAAATGAACCGAAAATTACAAAACCGTCAAGTGCAATGTTAACAACCCCACTCTTTTCAGAATAGAAACCACCGATGGCTGCTATTAGAATAGGTACTGTATATTGTAACATTGAGTCTAATAGTGATAATATTGTATCCATTTATTTATCTCCTTTCTTTTTACTAACTAGTTTATCTAGTAATTTGCTATCGAAAATAGCTTTCGCTGCAACGAATAATACGATTAATCCGATTAAGATGTTCGCGATATCTTTTGGAATACCGATAAACGCTAATTGTGGAGTAAGAACTCCTAGGAATCCGAATAGCAATGCTCCTAAGAATGAACCTAGTGCCGTATTCGCTCCGATAAGTGCAACCGCGATACCCATGTATCCAAACCCTTGGAATGTAGACCCTGCAACTACTTGACCAACAGGTCCCATATTGTAAAGCGCTCCTCCAAGTCCAGCAAATGCTCCTGAAATAGCCATTGAAAGAACAGTGTTTCTATTAACTTTCATACCAACAAATCTAGATGCTGATGGGTTAAATCCTACTGAACGAAGTTCATAACCGAATACTGTTTTTTCCATAACGATATAGAATATAATAACTGCAAAAATAGCTAAGAATAAATCCGTTCCTAAACGGTGGTTATTAAAAATACCTTCTATCAAATCATTTTTTAAATATCCTGAACCGTCACTTGCAACAAGCGGTTGAGAAATAATGTCATTATTTCCACGAATAAATTTTGGCACTGCGAATTGAACAAAGTATAAAGCTGTATAGTTTAACATAATTGTTACAACTACTTCACTAATGTTGAATCTAGCTTTTAAATACCCTGCAATAGCTGCCCAAAGTCCACCAACAATAATACCTGCTAAGATACTTGCGATTAGGACTACATAAAAGTTCATACCTTGCATTTTTATAGCAACAATACCTGCAAAAAGTCCACCCATAATAAATTGTCCTTCTGCCCCGATATTGAATAGCCCTGTTCTAAATGCAAAAGCTACTGACAACCCTGTACAGATTAATGGAATTGTCGATACAAAAATTTCAGCTATACTGTTAGAGTCGGTGAAAATATCTCCCATAACTCCTATTACATCTCCTGGTGCTGCTCCTATTGCTGAAATAAGAATTGCTCCAATTATAAATGAAGCTAATATTGGTAGCACCGCATTAGTTAAAACTTTCTTTAACATAGGTTCTCCTCTCTACTTCTTAACCCCTGCCATAAGCAGACCAAGTTGTTCTTTTGTTACATTCTCATCATTATCTACAACATCGATAATATTACCGTTGTGAATAACCGCTATTCTATCTGATAAAGTTAAAATTTCATCTAAGTCAAATGAAATTAATAGAACACTGTTTCCTTTGTCACGATAATCAATTAACATTTTATGAATACCATTAATAGCCCCTACATCAAGCCCACGAGTTGGTTGAGTAGTCACTAATAGTTTAGGGTCAAGTTCTAATGCGCGCCCGATAATAAGTTTTTGTTGGTTACCACCACTCATGCTTCGTGCAGAAATCTTCTCATCACCAGCTTTACGAACATCATACTTTTCACAAATTTCTTTTGCAAATTTAGAAATTACAGGCTTTTTAAGGAATCCATTTTTAGAAAACTTCTCTGTGTAGTAATTTTCTAATACTGAGTTTTCTTCAACGCTGAAATCTAATACTAATCCATCTTTATGTCTATCTTCGGCAATGATTTCAAGACCTAATTCTTTACGTTTCGCAGTAGAAATTCCATGTAAATCTTTTCCATCAAAGATAATTTTACCTTTTGTTTCTTTAAGTAAAGCATTCAGTACTTCAACAAATTGTTGTTGCCCATTTCCATCTACCCCGGCGATACCTAAGATTTCTCTTTCGTGTACGTCAAGATTGAAGTCATGTAAGATATTTTGTTTTTCTTGAGTATCTGCATAAATACCTGATACTTCTAGTATTTTTTTCTTCCCTTCACGAGAACGTTCATACTTGATTATTTCTAAGTCTTTACCAATCATAAGACTTGCTAATTTTTCTTTAGTTGTTTCTGCAACTTCTACTGTTCCAAAATATTCTCCACGACGAATAATACTGCAACGATTAGCTACTGCCATAATCTCGTTAAGTTTATGCGTGATTAATAGAATAGTTTTTCCTTCTGCTTGAAGGTTTTTAAGAATCGCTAAAAATTCTTCAATTTCCGCTGGTGTTAATACCGCCGTTGGTTCGTCGAAAATTAAAATGTTAGCATCTCTATATAACATTTTTAAGATTTCAACCCTTTGTTGCATCCCTACACTTATATCACCAACAAGGGCTTTAGGATTAACTTCTAATCCATATTTTCTAGATAACTCTGAAATTTTATTTGCAGCAGATTCTAAATCAATTTTTCCACCTTTTACTTCTTCCATTCCTAAAATAATATTTTCAGCAACAGTAAAGTTTTTAATAAGTTTGAAGTGTTGGTGTACCATCCCAATTCCAAGTTTATTCGCATGTTTAGGGTCTTTAATATCAACTTCTTTTCCGTCTAATTTAATCACACCTGCTTCTTGATGGTACATCCCAAAAAGAACTGACATTAATGTAGATTTTCCGGCACCATTTTCTCCAAGCAAAGCATGAATTTCATTATTCTTAACCTGAATAGTAATGTCTTTATTTGCGTAGAAGTCACCAAACTTTTTAGTTATGTTTAGCATTTCTATAGCGTACATATCTTTACCTCTCTTTTTTGTTAATTTCACTTATATATTATACTAGATTTTTACGTTCTAGTATAGCGTTTTATGTTAATTTTTTATTTGAATTTTAATGCTATTTAACTATATTTCTTATAGATAAATATTAATTACAGCTTTCTTATTTATCATGCTTAGTTTAATATCATTATCTCTTTTCTTAGTATTAATTTAAAACAAATTTTTTTATACTTACCTTACGTTTAAATAATAATCTACGAAACCATTTTATTTCTGAATGTATCTTTTAAAAATATACTTACCTATATTTTAGAAAAAAGACCTAGTAAAACTAGGCCTTTTTCTATGACTAAACTATTAGTCTTATAGTTCTCCGTCAATATTATCTTTATCTGTTATTTTAGCAGCTTCTGATGCTACTGTTACTTTACCTTCTTTAAGTTCTTTAACAACTGCATCGATTTTAGCTTTAATTGCATCGCTTAAGTTTGGATTTTGCGCTGGAATTCCTACACCGTCTTCTTTAATTGTTAGTATCTTAGTAGTTCCACCTTCAAATTTTCCAGCTTTAATTGAATCTAATATGTTTTTAACAGCTACGTCAATACGTTTAACAGCTGAAGTTAAGATTACAGATTTCTCTACATCTTTACCATCTTTATCTTTAGCTTTGAATACACCTTCTGCATATTGGTCTTTATCTACACCAACGATCCAGTGTTTAACTTCTCCGCTTTCTTTAAGATCTTTAGTAGCTCTTTCTTGAGCTTCTTTAATTGATCCGCTTCCAGTTCCACCAGCTGCAACGAAGATAACATCTGCTCCAGCGTCAAACATTGTAGCTGCTAAAGTTTTACCTTTGTTAGTATCAGTGAATGAACCGCTGTAGTTATAAACGATTTTAATATCTTTTTTAGCTGCTTTAGCACCTTGTACAAATCCTAAACCGAATTTGATTACCGCTGGAATTTTAGAACCACCGATGAATCCAACTTTTCCAGTTTTTGATTGAAGAGCTGCTGCGTATCCTGCTAAGTATCCTGCTTCTTGTTCAGCAAACATTACAGATTCAACGTTTTTGCTAGGTACTGATCCATCGATAAAGATATATTTTTTATCTTGGAATGAATCTGCAATTTTTGGTAATTCTTTTTCAAAGTAGAATCCAGCAAGAGAAATAACATCTGCTGCTTTTGAAGCGTTTTGTAAGTTAGCTGCAATATCGCTTTGGTTTTTAGTTTCAACTGGATTTAAAGCTTTTCCACCATTTTTTTGAACCCATTCTTGAACAGCTTCTACGTTACTTTGGTTAAAACTTTTATCTTTTGCTCCACCTTCGTCAGTTACAACTCCGATTTTTAAATCAGATTTGTTATCTGAACTAGATTTGTCAGATGATTTAGAAGAACATCCAACGAAAATTAATGCTGCTGATAAAACAACTGCTATTAACGAAAATACCTTTTTCATAAATAAAAAGTCTCCTTTGTTATTATATATTTTATATTTAAATAATACCACATTATCTTTTAAATATCAACATTTTATTTGTTTTTCAAATATATTTTTTTAGAAAGTTCGTTTTTAGAGGAGGAAAGTGTCTTTTTTCTATTTTTTTATGATTTATCGTTCTTATTACCCTATAGATAACAAAATTTCTCACATCTCTTTAAAGCATTTTCATAACTTTAAAATTAGCATTTTAAATTTCTCTTTTCCCTCATGTTTTTTATTAAAATAAAGCCCGAACATTTAGTTATATTATATTATTAAATAAAACGAAACCAACACAACAACGACTGTGAAATCAGCATTTTCATCATATTATTTTTTATTATTTTTTTGAATAATTTTATAGTTCGGTTATTGACTGTAACTAAAAATCATAAAAAACATAGAGCCAAACTATAACTTTGACTCCATGTTTTTTGAAATATTAAAGCTCACCTTCAATGTTAGTTACTGAACCTTTTGCTTTTAATTCGTCTCCAGTAGCTACAACTTCTACTTTTCCTGACTTAAGTTCTTCGATTGCTTTAGTTATTTTCCCTTTTATATCCTCACTTAGATTTGGATTTTCTTTTGGAATACCTACTCCATTTTCTTTAATACCAAATGTATGTTTCCCATTTTGGAATTTATCAGCTTTTATTTCGTTTAAAATTTTAGTAACTGCTACTTCAATATTTTTTACAGCTGATGTTAAAATAACAGATTTTTGAACTTCTTTACCGTCTTTGTCTTTTCCTTTGAAGATACCTTCTTCGTATTGATCTTTATCTACACCAACAACCCAGTGTTTAACTTCTCCACCTTTAGACATATCAAGAACCCCACGTTCTTTTGCTTCTGATATTACTCCATTACCTGTGTTACCAGCCGCAACAAAGATAACATCTGCTCCAGAATCATACATAGTTGCCGCTAGTGTTTTACCTTTATTTGTATCTGAGAATGTTCCGCTGTAGTTGTACATAATTTTAATATCACTTTTTGCTGCTTTAGCCCCTTGAATAAACCCAATACCAAATCTTTCTACTGGTGGGATTTTTGTTCCACCGATAAATCCTACTTTACCAGTTTTAGATTTTAATGCTGCTGCATATCCTGCTAGGTATCCTGCTTCTTGTTCTTTAAATATTAACGATGCAATATTTGGTGCTTCTACAAAAGTATCAATATATAAGAATTTTTTGTCTTTATATTGTGCAGAAATTTTTGTAAGCTCTTTTTCAAACTCATATCCCGCAACTGAAATTATATCAGAAACTTTCGCCGCATTTTGAACATTAGATGATAAATCCGATTGCGTCTTAGTTTCGATAACAACAGGATCTTTCGCTCCATTTTCTTTAACCCATGCTTGAATCGCTTCTACATTGGCTTGGTTAAAGCTTTTATCTTTTGCTCCACCTTCACCAGTAACAATTCCTATTTTATATCCTTTTGAATTGTCTGCCTTATTGTCATTCTTGCTTTTAGATGAACATCCTACAACCACAAGTGACAATGTTATTAAAATTGTTAATAGAGTGCGTAATTTTTTCATAATTTACCTCCTAAATTTATCTCTATTGAAACTACAATACCATATTCAGCAATCGATTTCAATAGTTTGTAACAATTTTTTAAAATATTACATTTTTTCTACTATATATGATATAATTATCAGATAAAGCTTTTTCAGGAGGAATTTTTTATGACGTATTACAATAATATTGTTGAAACTGCAAATTACATTAAAAAGTATTTTAACGAGTCTATCGATTATGCGGTAGTTTTAGGTAGTGGTATTACACTTGAGCTAGAAGATCAACAAGAATTAGGTTATGAGGCTATACCACTTTTCCCAGGAAATAAGCGAGCTAACCATGTAAAAGGGCATGCAAATAAACTTACTTTCGGGAAAATCTCTGGGAAAAATGTCCTTGTCTTAAATGGTAGACTTCACCATTATGAAGGATATAGTATGAAAGATGTTGCTTTTATGACTTATGTAGTTAAGTTTTTAGGAGTTAAAGGGTTATTTATAACTAATGCTTGTGGTGCTATTAATACTGATTTTAGCGAAGGAGATATTATCTGTCTTGATGACTTCATCTCTCTTGTTAGCGATAATCCACTAAGAGGCGAAAATGATCCGAAACTTGGAGAAAGATTCGTTGATATGACTACTCCTTTCGATCCGTATTTAGTAGAAAATCTTAATAATTCTGCGGAAAAACTAAATATCAAATTATCTAAGGGTACTTATGGTTTCTTCCAAGGACCATACTTTGAAACTCGTGCTGAAATACGAGCATTCAAAACTATGGGATGTGACCTTGTAGGGATGTCTACTGTTCCAGAAGTTATTGCAGCCAACCATGCCGGACTCCCAGTAGCAGTTCTTGCTTGTATTACAAATATGGCAACAGGGGTTCAAGAAAGAAAACACGACCATGAGCATGTCCTTAAAACTGCACAACAAATTAGTATAAATCTTAAACAATTACTAATTGAAACACTAGAAAACTTAAAATAAGGAGTGTTATCTATGGAAAAAACTATTTTTGAAAAAATTATTGACGGTGAAATTCCTAGCTATAAAATTTATGAAGATGAGTATGTCTACAGCTTTTTAGACGTGTTCCCTATCACTAAAGGACACACATTAGTTATACCTAAAAAACATAGCCGTAACATTTTGGATTGTGATCCTGAAACAGCAGCAAATATCGGACGTGTTCTTCCTAAAATTGCAAATGCGGTAAAAGAAGCTTATAATTGCGATGGTATTAATATTTTCCAAAATAATGAAGAATACGCTGGACAAAGTGTTTTCCACCTTCATTTCCACATAGTTCCACGTTACAAAGACAAAGATACTAACTTTGACAATTTGGAAATCGCGTGGCCACCTCAAAAATTAGAACCTACTGATTTTGAAAAAATTCAAGAAAACATAGTTAAAAATCTATAAATAAAAAGGAGAATTTTTAAAAATTCTCCTTTTTATTATGTTGCTTATTCTTATTTATTTTTTCCCATCTTTTGAAGAAAATAAAGCTACGATTGAATCTAAAGTAGTTTTAGCTTTTCCTTTTTCCTCTTGGGCTTCTTCTTGCTCTTCATCTTGATTTTCTTCTACTTCTTCATAATCTTCCAATTCTTGTGCTTGAGCTGCTAATTCCGCTTCTAACGCCTCTAATTCCTCATAAGTCAGTTTGTCTAGATCCAATCTATCTCCTGCTGCAGTAACTATATCTTGAGCTTCCTCTTGCGCATCTTTCGCAAATTCAGATACATCTTCTATTTTTTCTTCTACTACATCTTGGATATCTTCAGCTTTGTCCACAACCTCTTCTTTTACTTCATCAGCTGCGTCTTGTGTTTCTTCAAGTACTGATTCAGCTTCTTCTTTTACTTCTTCCACAACTGGTTCTACTTCTTCAGTTACTTCTTCCACAACTTCTTGAGCTTCTTCTACTTTTTCTTCCACTGCATCTTGGATATTTTCAACTACAGGAGCTACTTCCTCTTGAACATCCTCTACAACCGATACTACCTCTTCCGTTGCTTCTTCTACTTTTTCTTCCACATCTTCTTGAACTTCTTCTAGCACATTATCTGCATCCGTACTTAGTTCAACAAAATTATCTTCAAGTTTTTCTTCATAAGCTTTTACTTCTTCTAACTTTTCACGCGCAATATCACTTTCTTCTTGCACCACTGCGCTACCTACTACTTCATTTACAAGCTCATTTAATTTATTTAAACCTTCTTTTGCATTTTCTTTAAGCAATTCTTTGTGTTTTTCTAATTCTTTTGGATTTTTATAATAGTACGCTCCTACGGCACTAACCGCACCTAATACTAATCCTTTGAAAATTTTACCCATTTTTCTGTCCTCCTGATTATTCTGTCAATATTGATTTTATCAGAAAAGTATGTTGATGTAAAGAGTTTGGAGCTGTATAAAGTAGCTTATTTTATCCATTATTACTTATTAATTATTAAAAAATAAATAAGCCTTCTAAAATTTCTAGAAAGCTTATTTAGTAATTATTATTTTAAATGTTTTACCCTTGCTACGATTTCTTTGTGGCGCCCTTTTATCATAGGACGTGCTTGTGGATTACCTAAGTAACCACAAGTTCTTTTTACGACATCACAGCTTTTTGGATCTCTATTTCCACATTCCGGACATTTAAAACCTTTTTTCGTAGGTTCAAACTCACCTTCAAAGTTACAGTTATAGCAACGGTCTATTGGTGTATTTGTTCCTAAATACCCTACTTTGTCATAAGCAAAATCCCATACCGCTTCAAGAGCTTTTGGATTTTGTTTTAACACTGGGTATTCACAATAGTGAATGAACCCTCCACTCGCATAATAAGGATAATCTTTTTCAAAGTCTAATTTTTCAAATGGTGTCGGGTTTTTACGAACATCATAGTGATAAGAGTTTGTATAGTATTCTTTATCTGTAACATTTTCCACCATACCAAATTTCTCTGTATCCATACGGCAGAATCTATCAGTTAATGACTCACTTGGTGTAGAGTAAATACTATACCAATAATCACCTTCGCTAGTCCATTTATCTACACATTGTTTCATATGTTTCATAATGTCTAATGTGAAGTCTTTGGCTTCTTTATTTTTTTCCCATTCTCCACCATAGAAAACACTAGCAACTTCGTATAGGCCGATATATCCTAAAGATAATGTCGCTCTTTGTTTATCAAAAAGTTGTTTAACTCTGTCATCTGGTTTTAGACGTTTCCCAAAAGCTCCGTGCATATAAAGAATAGGTGCATTTTGAGGTTTCGCCTCTCCACATCTTTTAGCTCTGTAATCTAGAGCATCTTTACACACTTCTAAGCGCTCTTTAAAGATTTCCCAGAATAACTCTTTATCCCCATTTGATTCAAGAGCAATACGCGGTAGATTTAGAGTTACAACTCCTAGATTCATACGGCCACTCTCAACAAGTTCTCCATTTTCATCTCTCCAAGCAGGTAAGAATGAACGACAACCCATAGGTGTTTTGCAGCTTCCTGTTATTTTCACTAAAGTATCGTACATAATTACGTCTGGATACATTCTTTGTGTAGCACATTCTAATGCTAATTGTTTTACATCGTAATTAGGATCTTCTGGTTTTAAGTTTAATCCTTCTTTTATTACAAAGATTAATTTAGGGAAAATAGCCGTTCTTTTTTCTTTTCCTAATCCTGCTATTCTAACTTTTAAAATAGCCTTTTGTATTTCTTTTTCGAAATATCCTTCACCTAAACCAAATCCTAAAGATGTAAATGGTGTTTGTCCTTGAGAAGAATATAAAGTATTTATTTCATATTCTAGTGATTGCATCGCATCATAAATATCTTTTTTAGTTTTTTCACGAGCGAATTGTTCTTGTTTTTCTTCACTTTCAATCCATTCTCTAGCCATTTTTAGATTTTTTTCATAGTTAAGTTTTGCAAAAGGAGCAAGCACTTCATCTATTCTATCAGCACTACATCCTCCGTATTGACTTGAGGCTACGTTTGCAATAATTTGTGCCATTTGAGCAGTGGCTGTTTGGATACTTTTCGGACTATCTACATCTGCATTACCAATTTTGAACCCTTTTGTAAGCATTTCTTTAAAATCAATTAAACAGCAGTTTGTCAATGGTTGATACGGAGAATAATCCAAGTCATGATAATGGATTTCACCTTTTTGGTGGGCATTAGCTACGTGTTGAGGTAACATTTTCAAACCAATCGCTTTAGCTACAATACCACTTGTTAAATCTCTATGAGTATTGAATACTAAACTATCTTTATTAGCATTTTCGTTAACGACATTTTCATCGCGATTCACTAATTTCTCAATTGCAACATTGATATCAAGACTACGCTCACGCTCTATATCACGCATACTACGATAGCCTACATATTCCTCATAAATAGCCTCTTCCCCTAACGTTATTAACGTATGCTCAACGATATTTTGAAGCTCGTAAATTTTTATATTATCCTTAAATCTATTCCCGATTTCTATAATAACATTATCCACAATACTATCTATATTAACACTATGTTTCTCTCCAAACACACTATTAACAGCTTTTTCAATAGCCTTGTATATTTTATCAGCATCAAACTTTACTACACGACCATCTCTTTTTATAACTAATAAATTTTTTGTAAGCAAATCTAACTTTTTCTGTGTATAAGAATAAAAATTACTTCTTTGCATCTTTTTCCCCTCCCAAAAATACTATTATCTTTTATCAATCCATATTAATTTCCGCCATAATAAAGACGCTATTACTACTATAATATATCAAATATAACCACTTGTCTACACCGAATATTTCCGGGAAATCGAAAAACGCTATCAGCTCGCTTTTTTCCTCAATTGTGAATTTTTTAGGTAAAGCTGTTTTCTCGGAGTAAATCATTAAAACGTTGATATATCAATATCTATATAGTATTTTATATTGAATCTGTATTACTTTTTGCTGCCGTTGTCTTTAATACAGCCTTAAACAAGTGTTAAACTCGGCAATTACAAGTGAAAATTAAAAAGTTCGCTGATAATCAAAACTTTTATTAGGTAAATTAACTTTTTCTTTCTAGAAAATTAAACTACATTTTAACATTATCATTTATTATTTAATTGAGTATATAATTTAAAGTGAGAAGAAGTATGAAAAAGACACAAATAGAAAAATTAACCGATCAACTTTTTTCAATGGAGGCTAGTCAACCCTTGTTAATTAACGAGTTAGAGCCTTATGTTGAATTATTCATGCACTATGAATGTGCGATGTTAGAAATAGAAACTAAACTTAATGTTTTTGATAAGGAATTTTCTCTTCACGGTGAAAGCAATCCTATCGAATCTGTTTCAACTCGCCTTAAAACTCCACTAAGTCTGATGAATAAATTAAAACGTCTTAATCTACCTTTCGATATAGATACGATAAAAAACAATATTTATGATGTCGCAGGGGTACGTGTTATTTGTTCATTTAAAGATGATGTTTATAAGCTTGTAGAAGCCTTAAAACAACAAGATGACCTAACTATTATAGCCGAAAAAGATTATATTAAAAACTACAAAGATAATGGTTACCGTAGTTATCATCTTATTGTCAAAGTCCCTATCTTTTTATCAGATAAGGTTGAGCATGTAGCTGTTGAAATTCAATTTCGAACAATTGCCATGGATTTTTGGGCTAGTCTAGAACACAAACTACGTTATAAGAAAAATCTAAGCGAAGAGAAAGAAAAGGAAATCGAACGTCGACTATTGCTTTGTGCTGAAATAAGCGCCAAACTCGATAACCAAATGCAGAAGGTCAAAGAAATAATAGAAGATGATTCTCAACTTACGTAATACATACTACATCCAGGAGATATATAATTAGAAATTTGAATCTTGATATATTTTCTGGATATTTTTATTTTATAAATTGGTTATTAGTGTAAAATTTCGTTTGATTATTAACTATATTTACTATATACTAGTATAGAATACGAGAAAGAAAATTATGAAAGGAGAATCATATGAATAATACGAAAAAAAGTCTTATAGCTATCCTTATATGCTATTTTTCATGGGGGTTTTTTCCTATATATTTCAAACTTCTAAAAAGCATTGATTCCTATGAAGTACTAACTATGCGGGTAATATGCTCATTTATTTTCATGATTTTAGTTGTATTCCTAGCTAAAAATAAAAATAATATTTTTAAAGAAATAAAAGAACTGTGGCAAAATAAAAAAAATTTCTCACTACTTGTTATTGCTTCTTTTCTTATTACAGCAAACTGGTTAACTTATATTATTGCTGTAAATACGAGCCATGTATTAGAAGCGAGTTTTGGTTATTATCTTAATCCAATCGTTACTATAATACTCGCCGTTATCTTTTTAAAAGAAAAACTAACTCGTGTACAAACAATAGCTTGCATCTGTGTTGGTATTTCATTACTATATTTATTTATTTCTCTTGGATCTCTTCCTTGGATTTCCATCTTACTTGCGCTGACTTTTGGACTATACAGCCTATGCAAGAAAAAAATTATCCTTAGTCCAAAGGCAAGCTTATTGATAGAAACAGCTATTGTTTCTCCTATAGCTATTATTTATATGCTATATTTAGGAAGTTCTAATAATATAACATTTTATAATTCAGATACCACAACATTAATAGCTCTTCTTCTATCGGGAGCTATCACAGCTATTCCTCTCCTATTATTTGCTAGAGGAGCAATTGATATTCCACTTTATATTCTTGGAATACTACAGTATCTCCCCCCAACTATACAGTTCTTTATAGGAATATTTGTTTATGGCGAGGAATTAAATATAGAAAAATTAATTTCATTTAGCATTATTTGGGTTGCAGTTGCTGTATTCTGCTATTCTGCTATTACCTCAATGAAAAAACAAAACTTAACAAGCAAGAGCCATCAGAAATAATCTGATGGCTTTGCTATTTTTTTAGTGTCACATAAAGAAAACGAAGTTTGATTTTATCTCAAACTTCGTTTTAATTTATTTATTAAGCTGCTTTTTTAGTACCTTGTCTAATCATAGAGATACCTGTTATAATAACAACTCCGATGATTACCCATGTTAAAATTTCTAATGGCATACTCTTAACTAATGTATAAGCGACTGTTACCCCAATAACACCCCCTATAGCAATAGCTATAGAACCAATTCTTGTATAGTTTCCTGCTTTAATGAATTCAGGTGAACCTATAGCCATAAGTCCAGCACAAGAACCCATCATGATTGGGAACGCTACAAGTGGGCTTAGACCTAACATGTAAACCATAGCCATACAAGGTGCATATAATCCTACACCAGCCATCATAAGAGCTCCAAGAATGAAGTTACCTACAACACCGATAATAAGTTTAACACCTGTTAATCCTACAGCTTCGTTACCAGCTCCTAGAGCTTTTAACCAACCAAGTTGTCCTGACATCATTAAGAATGCTGTTACAATTAAACATACACCCATAACAAGTTGGATTTTTTTCTCAGGAAGTTTGTTTACTATTCTTGCACCTACTAATGCACCTGCAACTGCTGCTGCGATCATAGAGAATAGTGTAACACCTTCTACTTTTACCCCTGTTAAGAATAAGAATGCTTCCATTAATACTGGAATAGTATGTGCAACGTTTAATGTCCCAGGAATTTTTTTATCAGTATCTAAAAATTTAGTAATTTTAAAGAATAATGTTGTTGGCGCAAAACTTCCGATACCTAGTGTATCAAAGAAGTCCGTTATTAACCCAATAAAGAATCCGATAATTGGGTTTTCTTTTCCTAAATCATCTTTATGTTTTACAATATCCACAACAAATGAAACTAAGAAGAATACTCCAGCTGCACCTAATAAAACTAATAATACTGTCAATAAGTTCATAATTTTCTACACTCCTATCCTAATAAGAATCCATAAGTTAATGAATCATCTGGATCGTAAACATAGTTACTAAATCCTAAAATGTATCCAGAACCTGTGATTTCAGGAATGATTGCGTCATATCCTGCTAATTTTCTCTCTTCAACTATTCTACCTTTAAATAAAGTACCTAAGATACTTTCATATACGAATGGTTCACCTGGTTTAAGCTCACCTTTAGCGTATAATGTAGCTAATTTTGCAGATGTACCTGTTCCACATGGAGAACGGTCGATGTTTCCATCTCCGAATACTACTACGTTTTTATAAGTAGCTTCTGGGTGAGAAGGTTTGTCATAAATTTCAACTAAATCTACAGTCTTAATGTGTGATAAAGTTGGGTGTTGAATTTCAATGTTAGCATTAACTGCTTCACGAATTTTTAGTCCTGCTTCTTTTAGTTTAGAAGCATTTTCTGGTTTAACTTCTAATCCTAATTGGTCTGCAGAAAGGATACAGAAGAAACTTCCTCCGAATGAGATATCAAATTTGATATGTCCAATTCCTTCAACATCTAATTCTACATCACGTTTGTATAAGAATGATTCAACATTTCTGAATGAAACTTCTTTTACTTTAGCTCCATTATCTTTTAGTTTAGCTGTTGCATAAATAAGTCCAGCTGGTGTTTCTACTACTACTTCTTTTTCAGTAGCACCTTCTTCTACATCAACCATACCAGTTTCTACAGCTGCAGTTACTGCTGCAATAGTATTGTGTCCGCACATATTTAAGTAGCCACCAGTATCCATGAATACTAATCCAAAATCAGCTTCCTCTTTTGTTGGAGGTAATAGAAATGCTCCGAACATATCTTGGTGTCCACGTGGTTCAAACATAACAGATTTACGAACATCATCTAAGTGATCGATGAAGTATTGTTTTTTCTCAACCATATCTTTACCAGGAATTTTTGGAATACCTGCAGTTACTAATCTTGCTGCTTCACCTGCTGTATGTGTATCAATAACTGAAATCATTTTATTTAGTTTCATAATTATTCACTCCTTAAATTATTTGTTATCTTGTCTCATTTTTAATTTTAATAATGCCAAGGCTTTTCTTGCATCAGTATAATCAACATTATTTTGGCAAACTACTTCTGTTTCTACGCCTTCTTCTGATTTATTAAAGTCTAAAACAAATTTTGTGTATTCATTTTCTACAACAAATTTATGTTTACCCATAAATTTTAAACCAACTATTGTAATACCACGTTCTCCTATTTCGAACATAGTATTAGCGTAATCAACATCACTATTTCCCCAACCATCAGCTGAGATTATAGCTCCGTCTGTTCTCATGGCTTCTAACCAAGTAGCCGTTCTCCAACCTACTAAATGTTTTAGCCTGTTATCTTGAGGAGTCCCCACGACTATTACTCCTTGGAAATCGATATCTGGATCTTCTGCCAATGTATCTAATAATGGATCTCTGAAATGATGCAAACTAGTTTCTTTTGTAGATGGTCCTATCCCCATAATAACACCCCTTCCTATACCATTGCTCTTATTGCACCATCACGATATTCGTTTGGTGTTAATAAGACGGGCATATTATTCATATCTATAATGGAAATACCTTTATCTATCCCACTAGGCTCAATTGGGAACAATTGATTATCATACATCATACCTTGCCCAGCTACCTCTTTCACTAATGCTACTTTAGGTTTACCTGGATTCTGTTTATTATAAAATTCATGCACTTCATCAGCATCACGACCACTTAAAACTTTCATAACTTCTCTTATGTTTTGTAGATAAACATCTGATAGTTCAAAAATTGAAAATGCTAATTCACGATTAAACTCTGCATCCGGTTTTATAATAACATCAATATGGATTAAATAATCATCATCAGCTGGCGAACCAGCCTTATTTAAAACTAGCTGTTCTTGCAGTATACCTTCTGAAGAACCAAATTCATGCATTTGTTTACCTTCTGTGTTTGCTCCCGTAAGAAGCATGTAAACACCTGTTAGAGTATGTGTAATCCCTTCTCCCAATCTCCCTATAACTTTTGTTGAAATTGGTACTACATCCATTATAGTGTTAACATAAAAATTATGTTCGCGAGGGCGTATTATTTTAACCTCTACACTTTCAAAAATACTTTTATCATATTCTATTTCTGTAGGAATAATTAACTCATTATTTTCTATTTTTACTTTTTTTCCTAAAGCAACATTTTTCATATGGAATGCTTTTATTTGTAGCTTTTCCTTTGACATATCCATCATTCCTTATAATTTATTATCTGTATTGTAACAGCGTTGTATCTGTTTACTAGTACAGATTATTCTTTAAAAAAGAAGAGGGACATTTGCCCCTCTTCTCGGAATTCTCCTACACGTGAGCTATATACTCAAATGGAAGAGGAACTATTTTACCTGCACTTGGTATTTTAACTAGTTGCTCTAACGTTGCTTCTAAGATTTGTGTTTGTTGCTCAACGTTTCCTGGTTCTCCTGCGTTTGCTCCCATTGGTACAAGTGGAGCAACGGCTCTTGGAGTACCGTTTTGACGCACTACTGGAGGTAGCGCTGCTATTAAGATTGTTGGAATACCCGCTTCCTCAATTGCTCTCTGCACGATCACGGCAGTTCTATGGCAAGTACCTCAACCAGCAGTTAAAATAACTGCATCAACATTTTCTTCTTTTAGTTTTTTAGCGATTTCTGGACCTGTAGAGTTTGTGAAAGCCTCTTGGTCTCCACCACCACCCATGAAACCATAGTGGAATTCTGCTACGCTTTTAATGAAACCTTTTTTAGCAAGTTCATGTAATCTATCGATTGGGAACATACAGTTGATATCTTTGTTAGCGTCTGCATTATCATATCCACCGTGAGATACCATAAGATCTGAACTATGTGCAGTATCCGGGATTTCACGGAATGTAGTATCCCCTGCTAAGTTAAATCTTTTATCTGTTTTTAAGTGAACCCCTGCAGCTGTAGCTAATGCTACTTTCATATCTTTTAATTCTTTAGTTACTGGAGCCCAAACTGGTTTCGGTGTAATAGGTACAAAAATCTCTGATTGTAGACCTTCAAATATCGTTAATGACATTCTAATTTCTCCTTCCTACTATTTTTCTTCTTTTTGTTTTCTATTTTTTACTTCTTCTTCTAACTTTTTAGTATTAAGTATTGCATTTACATAATGTTCGTCAGGTTCTTCGCTAAGCACTTCTGGATAACTTAGTAAAAAGGCAACTTCTTGACCGATTTTTACTGGGTAATCCGAAATTAGCATTCTCATAGGAATTTTAAATTGCCCTAAGCGTCCTTTAATATCTATCGTAACACTGGCATCGTTATGATCAACTATTACCCCTTCGAACACTCTTTCTGTAGATGCATATTTTAATTTTTCAATCATAACTTTTACTTCCTATCTTTTTAAATTTTAGTCTTCTTTTTCGTAGATTTCTTGACGTTTTTTAGATTTTGGTAATACTTGTTCGTTGTCAAGTAATTCTATTTTTTGTCCTGTAGTTTTTTCAATAACTTCTACGTTATTTAATTTAACGTTTGGATTCCATTTTCTTTCAGCTTTTTTAATTGATCCACCACCCATTTGTGTTTTAAGCATTGCTAAAGCACGGATAGCATCTTCTTTACATAATGTGTTGTTTGAAAGAATTTCGTTTTCGATACCTTGTTTAGATTTGTTGTTATCAACCATAGCTGTCATGTATTCGTTACCTACTACAAGGGCACCTTGTACTGCAGAGTAAGTCATACCAACTACTGACACTCCACGTTTACCGATTTCTTCGATGTGTGAAGCGAAGTCGATGTGGTTGTTACCAAATCCTTCAGTTGTTACAATAGCTCCATCAATATCCATAGCTTCGATAGTCATACCAACACGTTTAGATACGTAGAATTTTTCTGAGTTAGCTTGAGGTGATCCAACTAGTAATACCCCTACTAAGTCAATTTCTTCGTCAGCCATAGCTTCAAGTACTAATGGTTCACGGTAGTAGTGACGAGAAGTTTCTTTAGAAGCTGGTCCGATACATGTTAATGCGTGGATACCACCGTCTAATACTTCTGTTGGAGCAAGCATAACTGGTAAGTTACCAAGGTCAACGTTTGGTTTAGCACCAAGTGTTCCTACTGGTTCAACTGGTAAGATTAAGTTATCGTGCATTGCACCTTGTCCCATGATTTCTTTAACGATTAATACTTTTTTGTTTCCTGGGTGACGGTATTGTTCGATATTGATGTTTCCTACTACTAGGCTTTCGTCTTCTACTTCTTTAAGAGCTTTACGGATTTCTTCAGTAATGTGGTCGAAAGCTTTGTGCGCTGCTAATGGTCCTGGACGTTCCATGTTAGCTCCTGCTTTAATTGTTACTTGACCTTTAATGAAGATTTCACCTTTATCTGGAGCACCAGGACGTCCCCACATAATGTTACGTTCTAATTCACCTTCAGAAGATCCGAATTCCCCGATTTGAACTCCGTTAGCATCAGTTCCTGTAAGAACCATTACTACACCTTTAAGTTCACGAGTAATACCATGTCCGATTTCTCCCTCTTCTTTAACCGCGATTGGTTGAACGTCCATGATTGTTTCACTGTAAGTGTCATATTTATCAGGAGTGATGATTTCTAATTTAACATCTTCTACTAATTCTTCTGACTCAGCAGCTTCTTTACATAAATCTTCTGGAGTTCTTAATACTAAAGTTGTTCCTTGAATTTCAGTTTTTTCTCCAAAAACTACTTTATCAATTTTATAATGTTTAGTGTGTAGAGAACGGATGAACTTTGATTCACCTTCTACTTTTTCTTCTTTTACTTCTGCTGCAACTGCTGCATCAGCTTTAACTTCTACTGCTTTAGCTTCTACTGCTGGAGCTGCCGCTGGTGCTGCTGATGTTGCTTGTCCACCAGCAAATGCTGATAGAGGAATTTCTAAATTGATATTTTCCCCTTTTCCTATTTGAAGTTTGAATACACCTGCTGGTGCTGAAGCTTGTGCTACTGGAGCTGCAACTGGTGCAACTTCTGCCACAGGAGCTGCTGCAACTGGCGCTGCTTCTACAACTTCTTCTACTGCTTCTTCTGCTTTTTCTTCTCCACCTTGCACTGCATCAATAATGCTTGGTGTAATTGGTATTAGAGCATCTGTTGTTTTTAATAATTTTGCACCTAATACTTGTCCGATTGTTAATGCATCATCTGGGAAAGATAATAGACCTGAATCTACTAAATCATCAAATAGTCCTGGATCTTCTAAGTTTTCTGGACTAATTACGATACCTTCCTCAGCTCTGCAACAAAATACCGCCTTGTCGTTTAAATGTTCTTTCGCTGTTTCTGCTGTAATTGACATTACTTCTAACCTCCAACTAAATTAATTCTTGTTATGTAATTCTAAGCTTTTATAGCTTCTATATAAATGATGGTCAGTGGCACGAAGTACATGGTCGGTACTATGATAAACTTTTACTCCTAACCTAGGAGCTACACCTGTCACGGTGTTAGTTCAATCCTGACAAGTACCAGCAATGACAGCTTTCGCACCATCTTTTTTCATTTTTAATACTTTTTCCGCTTGTCCTGGGCAAATACCTGGCAACTCACAACGTAATCTTCCATTTTTATCAGGTTTCATACGTTTACACATTTGAACAGAAACTACTTCTGCTCCCATACCATCGGCAATTTGGCGAAGACGCTCTTCTTGAGCTCCACACTCACAAATAAGTATTCCTACTTTTTCTTTTTCTTGTGGGTATGGCATAGCAACTAGTAAACCACCAGTAGTTTTGTTAATAGGCTCTTCTTCTCTAGCTGGGCGTCCTGTAAATGGTCCACCACGAACTATTTCTCCATGTGGATTAATATATCCACCAGCTTTTTCTATAAATACACTAATTGGTAATCCAATTGGCACATCCATAAAAATGCTTGGATTTTGAACACGTCCACCTACTGTTAAATCTTTATCTATAAGTGGTTTGTCTTCTTCAATAGCATTTACTACATGTTTAATAGTTTCAACGTTTGAGATAATTGCATTAGCTTCTAATGGTAATTGACCTGGTTGTAAAATCACACCTAATGTTTCACGCACGATAACACGTTCATCCCCTGCTGGGTACATATTAGGTAAAATTTTCACGCTAATATTCGGCTCATCTTTACATGCTTTACCTAATGCTAATAATGCTTTACGATATTTTGTTTTAATAGCAATATATCCTTCTTTAGCATCAGTTAATTCCATAATATATTTTAAACCACGAACAACAACCTCTGGATGTTCTTCCATAAATTTAACATTATGTCCTAAAATAGGTTCACATTCAGCCGCATTAGCAATAACATATCCACCAGGAATTTTTGTAGAGAATTTGATTCCAGTTGGGAATCCTGCTCCACCAACACCTACGATACCAGCATCTTTAATTTTTTGCAGATAATCATCTGTTTTTTCTAATCTCACATAATCATCAGTTTGTTCTTTATCTAGTTTCACAACTATATCCATTTCAGTTATTTCTTCAACAACTCCTGACAAACTCGCGTGAATATTAGCCCCTAATCCAGCTGGTACAGCAACAAGTTGCCCACGTTTAACATGGTCGCCCACATTAACTATTGCTTGACATGGACCACCTACGTGTTGTTTTAACGGAATGTGTATTTTTTCAACATCAAACTCTATCATTCTTTTTTCCTCCTTTCTTCAAAAATTCTTTACAAGCAGTAGTTCAAAACTTCTACTACATTTATTGTATAACAGTTTCACTTTTTTTGCAAAGGTTTTTTTAAAAAAAATGTATTTTTCTTTTCTCTACTCTGTTCTTCTAAGCGATAAAAAATAACACCAATATTATGAATTCAATGCTTTAACTCCACGAATAATATTATTTTGTTATTTAAAAAATAGTATTTTAATTGAAATATATTATCACTTAAACGCTTTATCCGCTATAGCAACTGTTTTATACATTATCTTCAATGTTATAACATAACAACAGTGTTCCTGTGTTATACTTGTTTTGAATATTTACATTTTTAATTTAAAAATTTATAATCATCCCTCTAATTAAAACTATAAAATACCTATAAAAATTTAACATATACTTACAATAATCACATCAAAACAATCAGTAAATTTTTTCATTTGTATTCTTATTTTCAATAGGTGTTCTACAAAAGATGTCGATACAAGTTAATACAAGAAAATAATGCCTGCGATATTTTCGTAGGTACTATTAAAAACCAGCTTTTGTGATATTTCCAAAAGCTGGTTTTATATTTATTATTCTAATTCTGCTAATTTTTCTTTTAAGTAAGGTACTAAATCATCTTTTAAATCACTTTTTAGCGCAAAGTCAATAGTAGTTTTAACAAACCCAATAGTTTCCCCTACATCGTAGCGTTTGCCTTCAAAGTCATAGGCATAAACATTTTCTTCTTCATTTAACATTTGAATAGCGTCTGTAAGTTGAACTTCTCCTCCGACACCAACTTGTTTTTTAGCTAAATGCTTGAAGATCCCTGGATTAAGAACATAACGCCCCATAATAGCTAGATTCGATGGCGCTGTACCTGGAGCAGGTTTTTCTACAAAAGTTTCTACTTCGTAAAGTTTCTCATCTTGCCCTTTAGGAGCTATAACACCATAACGATGCGTCTGATCTTCTGGAACAGTTTGAACTCCAATAACAGAGCAACCAGTACGTTCACTTTCATCTATAAGTTGTTTTATCGCTGGTTTTTCATCATTAATTACAATATCATCTCCAAGTAAAACTGCAAACGGCTCATCACCTATAAAACTACGCGCAGTTAGAATTGCATCACCTAATCCTGCCATTTCTTTTTGACGAACATAGTGGATATTAGCTAATGTTGTTGGGTATTTCACTTTTTCTAACAGTTCTAATTTCCCTTTATTTTCTAATTCTACTTCTAACTCTACGTTTCTATCGAAATGATCTTCAATTGCTCTTTTTTGTTTTCCTGTAACAATTATTATATCTTCAATCCCAGCTTTTACCGCTTCTTCTACTATATATTGAATAGTAGGTGTATCTATTATTGGTAGCATTTCTTTTGGTAATGCTTTAGTTGCTGGTAAAAATCTCGTTCCATACCCAGCAGCTGGTATTATTGCTTTTCTTACTTTTTTCATATATCCACCTATATTTCTAAAATTTAACAGACTTATCATACCACGTTTTGTATATTTTTGCAAATTTCACAAGTCAATCAAACTATATTTCTAACATTATAACTATTATTGCATATTCTTTAATTTACTTTAATCATTGTTATTAAAGCGTTTTTCATCAAGTTAGTTTTAATTTCAAACATTTTCCGAACAAAAAAGAGCAAAAGAATATCCCTTTACCAATATTTACTATCTCGTATTCAACGCCTGAACAACTACATTAGCTGTGCGTTCTTTCCCATTTCTATAATATGTTACTTTAATAGTATCCCCTATTTTTGTTTTCTCAAATAAGTATTTTCTTACTGACGCAACATCTTTTATTTCTTGGCCATTTATTTTAGTAATAATATCATACTTCTCTAAACCTGCTTGCGCTGCTGGAGTATTGCTTTCAACCGAACGAATAACAACACCTTGTTTGCCATTAAAGTTTAATTGAGATTGCACTGTGTCACTATCTAGTGTATTAATCGAAACAAGTTGCACACCTAACGCTGGACGCATAACTTTACCAGATTTCTCCAATTGTTCTGTTATTAATTTTACTTCATTAGATGGTATACCAAAACCAATTCCTTCTGCTGAAACATTATTTGATGCTTTGGCAATTTTCGATTCATTAATACCTATAAGTTTACCTTCATTATTAATCAGCGCCCCACCACTGTTACCAGGGTTAATTGCCGCATCTGTTTGAATAACAGTTTGGTTCCAATCGTTAACCCCATCACCATCAATATCCATAGGTATTTGACGATTCACCGCTGAAACTATACCTTTAGTTACCGTATTTGATAAAGTTACGTCTAATGGCGATCCTATTGCAAAGGCAGTTTCCCCTACAGCTATTTTATCGCTATCTGCGAAATCCATAGTTGTTTTAACGTTATCAGCTTTGATTTTCAATACAGCAAGGTCAGTCCAAACGTCTGTACCCACTACTTCTGCAGTTACATTAGTTCCATCACTTAAAATAACTGATAATTTTTTAGCTCCATTTACTACGTGATTATTAGTTACAATGTAAGCTGTATTCCCTGATTTTTTGTAAATAACCCCACTCCCACTTGATGCAGGTTTTAAATCGCCAGAATTATTAGAATCATTGTTACTAGAACCATATTTTGAACGTTTAGAAGAATTCCCCCCTAAAATCGAGTCTAAATTGTTATTTGAGGCACTCTGATAGTTAACGATAGACACAACAGCGTCTTTAGCTTTTGAAATAGCATTGACTGTTGTTTGTTGATTATCTTTATCTTCTTTTGTTGCTGTTACTGAAGAAGTTAAAGCTTTCCCTGTACCCATTACCGCTTGTGCTCCAAAAACACTAGTTGCACCAAGGGCGAACGCCGCAAAGACAGTTAAGAACAATTTACTATAGTTTCTATTATCTTTTGGTTGTTGATTATCACTAAACTCAACTCTGTCATCAAGTTCCTTATATTCCGCTTCTGTGTATTCAGCATCATTATAGTTTATATCTTGAAACTCTCGTTTATTAGCATTGCTAGTAAATTCTTCATTATCTATATTATTATCTGATGTATTATAATTCTCTAAATTATTATTTTTTTTATCTTCCATTTAATATCCCTCCGCAATTAAAGTATTTAAACGTTTAAATTATTGATAAAATTAATTTTTTGTATTAAATTCTTAATTTACAATTACATATTATCAATAACAGTTTAAACAAAGTTTAAAGGAAAGTTTAAATTAACTTAATGTTTTTCGTAAGACAAAAGCAAAGAACAACTCTTTAACTTCCTAGTTGTTCTCCACTTTTATTATTTAAATTTGAGCGTTAAAAATTGAAAAAATCTAACTAAATTGAATAACCCGCAAAAAATAACAATATAATAATAAATAAATATTTTATCCACATTATAATTTAATATTATATATCCTGATATCAATATTAAAACAAGATTTATTATGAAAGTTAAAATAAATTTTTTAGACTGTATAATTAAAACTAATTGGATTAAAATAAATACTGCCATAACTCCAAGTAATATCTTTATATTAATATCTGTAAAATACTTAGGAAACTTATGAACATTTCTAAACAGAATATGTCTTAACATCCCCATTCTTCTCTCTGAAAAATAATACCATCCCGAAATCGCTACTATCAAGAAAATTTGAACAATAGTCAGCAGCGCATGAATTTTCTTGTATTTAATATTTTGAAACATTTTCCCCTCCTTGTTTAAATCATAGCTTAATGATATAATATACCTAATATTTATTATAGAGAAAAAGAAACTTAGTTGCAATAAATCTACATATTTAGGGTAAAGAATGTTTTTAAGTGATGTATCTTTGTTTTTATTAATGTCTAGAAAATATCTACTAAGTTTGTTTTATTCTCTGTGCAAAACTTTTAAATTCTACCCCTACATATATAAATATAAATTACTTATTTAACGAGGTTATTATGAAAATCAATAAATATTTTACTGTATTTTCAGTATTATTTCTAATTTTTATGTTTTTATACACATTCAATATAAATTTTGATCTTAATCAAAAACTTAATATCGCTAATCTTCTTATGATTTTAGGATTATTTATTTCGTTGCTTGTTGCCGGTTATCTATTTTTAATTAAAGATATAATAAAAAGTTCGGAACGTGAACGCAACGGAATAGTATTGGTTCTTGTTCTTTTAGGGATAATTTTTTTCTACTATAACCCACTTCCAAAACCAGAAAGTTTCTTTATTGAAGTGCCTAGAATAGCTTATTTTATCCTTACAATTATTATATTTGCTTTACTGACTTTAATATTTTGGCGTGAAAGAACAGTTAGCTTTGTTATTTCAATCTTTTTGCCATTTAGCATTCAAAGTTATTTAGTAAATATTAAAGGAAATATGAATTATACTGACTACACATTATATATCGTTATATTATTTATAGCTATCGCATTCGCTATAAACCATGCCCTAGATAGTAGAAAAAATTAAAACAATAAACACCAAAAGTTATTTGAATATATCTAACTTTTGGTGTTTATTATTATTCTAGACCAATACTATATATTTATCGCATATATCTGCGAAGAATTTCTGAATATTCCCTTCTTTTAAGTATTGTTCTTGTTCTTCATCTACTATATATTCCTCATCTGCTTCCATCACCATCAACAATCTTTCAAATGTATCTGCAAATAAACCTTCATCTTCATTTAACAAGTAGTTGAATTTTTGCTCGGCGAAAAATGGAACAAATATTCCTTGAAAATTCTCTTTATTTATACATCCGATTAGTTTCTTTTTATCCTTTGTTACAAATAACTCACCTTGCTTTTCCACAAACTCATAAGCCTTATTATAACTTGAAAAAATCTGAAATCCTTGAGCTTCTTTATATTCTCTAAATACTGGGATTTTTAATCCTTGCTCTTCATATAGTGTCTTATCTACTATAACGAAGACTTCTTCTAAATCCCAAAATTCTTTTGCAATATAGTAAAATGCTACGCGCCAACGATCATCCCCTTTCGGAAGTCTTTTAAATGTCGCTATTTGTTCTACTAACCTTATATCTTTGTCCACCCTATTACCTCATTTCTTATTATATAACCTTACTTCAGTTGTATAAATGTTCCTATTCTCTTCGTTGTAGCATTATCCAAACGATACGAAAAGAATTGATTATTATCTTTTACCGTACAGAAATTAGTAACCATAATGTTTTTATCTAAAATTCCTGCACGTTTTAATAACTCTTTGTTTATAGTCCACAAATCTAAATAATACTTCTCTCCACATTTTTTATAATAATTATCTATATTATGAACCGAAAATTTTTCTACAAGTCCATACGACACTTCATAGTTATCTCCTGACACTGATGGTCCTATTATCACTTTAATATTTTCTTTTATACACTTATAATCTTTTATTAAAATTTCTACTATTTCCTCGGCTATATTATCATAAGTTCCTCGCCGCCCTGCATGCGCAAGTCCGACAACCTCTTTTTCACTGTCATAAAAAACTAAGGGCACACAATCCGCAGTAAAAATAAGTAGTGGTACATTTTTTAAAGAAGTGAGTAACCCATCAGCTTCTTCATCATTATTTTCTTTATCATCCATAGTCTTTATAATCCTTACAGCTGCGCCATGAACTTGAGTATTATACATTAAATTAGTATAGTTAAAATTATATTCCTCGCAAACTCTCTTAACGTCATCCGAATTTTTTGCATCGACAGTTCTATTTGTAAACAATATTTTTACTTTACTATCTTCTATTACATACCCTTTAGCAACTTTTTCCATAATCCACCCTCCTATATAAAATGGTGTACCCCTATATCTACAAAAAATCCGAAAAACTCGTAGCCTTTCGGATTTTTATTGTAAAACCTATTTATATTACTCGACTAAATCTAAATAAACTTTTTTGCTAAATGTAGTTGAGTTTAATACTGTACGAATTGCATTAATAACTGTTCCTTTTTTTCCAATTACACGACCACAATCATCTGGATGAACAGTTAGTATATAATGCTCGCGCGCATTTTTAACAAATTTTTCAATTTTGATTTCGTCTTTATGTTCAACTATTTCACTTACAATATTATAGATTAATTCTTCCATTATTACTCTCCTATTTTGCTACAATATTTACCAATCTTCCAGGTACAACTATGACTTTCATTACTTGTTTACCTTCAATTAGAGCTTTTACTTCTTCATCAGCAAGAACAATTTGCTCTAATTCTGCTGATGTTAAATCTTTTTTAACGTCTAGTTTTGTTTTAACTTTACCCATAAGTTGAACAACTATTTCTACTGTATCACTTACAAGTTTTGTTTCATCAAATGTTGGCCATGCTACATATGACACTGACTCAGTATTACCGTAGATTTCCCACATTTCTTCTGCTAAGTGTGGTGCAAATGGTGCAAGAAGTTGAATAAATCCTAATGCATATTTACGTGGAATATATTCAGCTTTGTAACAATCATTTATAAATACCATAAGTTGTGAAATTGCAGTATTGAAACCAAGAACTTCGATATCTTCTGATACTTTTTTCACAGTGTAGTTGTAATTAACTTCTAATTCAGCATTATCTTTATCTAAAACTTTATCGTTTACTTTGCCTGTTTCTTCATCAACGAATAAACGGTAAACTCGATCTAAGAAACGACGTGATCCGTCAAGACCATTTTCACTCCATGCTATAGATGCGTCTAATGGCCCCATAAACATTTCATAAACACGTAATGTATCAGCACCATGAGATACGATAATATCATCAGGGTTTACTACATTACCTTTAGATTTAGACATTTTTTCTGGACGCCCATCTTTTCCTTCAGCAAGAATCATACCTTGGTTGAATAGTTTTTGGAATGGCTCACGACTCGGTACTAGCCCTAAATCGTAAAGAACTTTATGCCAGAAACGAGCATATAGTAAATGAAGTACCGCATGCTCTGCACCCCCGATATAAACATCTACAGGTAACCAGTATTTTAATTTTTCTGGATCCGCGAACATTTCATCATTGTGTGGATCGATATAACGTAGGTAGTACCAACAAGAACCTGCCCATTGTGGCATTGTGTTAGTTTCACGTTTACCTTTCTTACCAGTTTCAGGATCAACTACATTCAACCACTCTTCGATATTCGCAAGTGGTGATTCCCCTGTTCCTGAGGGTTTGATATTATCAGTTTCAGGAAGCAATAGTGGAAGCTCACTATCGGGTACTGTTGTCATAGTTCCATCTTCCCAGTGGATAATCGGAATAGGTTCTCCCCAATAACGTTGTCTTGAGAATAACCAATCGCGCAGTTTATATGTAACTTTACTACGTCCAACATTATTTTCTTCTAAAAATTCAATAACTTTTGCGATTGCATCTTCGTTATTAAGTCCATTAATAAATCCAGAATTGATGTGCAGCCCATCACCATAGAACGGTACTACTACTTCACCATTATCCTCGATAACAGGAGTAATCGCTAGATTAAATTTAGTCGCAAACTCAAAGTCACGCTCATCATGCGCAGGAACAGCCATAACAGCTCCAGTTCCATAAGATGCAAGTACATAATCAGCAATCCAAATTTCTACTTTTTCTTCGTTTACTGGGTTAATTGCATAAGCACCTGTGAAAACTCCAGTTTTATCTTTATTAAGGTCTGTTCTTTCAAGATCAGATTTACGCTTAACAACATCTAAATACTCATCTACTGCAGCTTTTTGTCCTTCAGTGACAATTTTTTCAACAAGTTTATGTTCAGGTGCAAGTACACAGTAAGATACTCCAAAGACAGTATCGGCACGTGTAGTAAATACTGTGAAACTTTCATCTGTTCCTTCTATTTTGAAATCAATCTCCGCACCAACAGATTTCCCAATCCAGTTACGTTGCATTGCTTTAAGGCTTTCAGGCCAGTCAAGAATATCTAAGTCTTGTAATAGTTGCTCTGCATACTCAGTAATTTTAAGCACCCATTGACGCATTGGGCGACGCTCAACAGGATGTCCTCCACGCTCAGACTTACCATCAATAACCTCTTCATTAGAAAGTACTGTTCCTAATGCGGGACACCAGTTTACAGGCACTTCATCAACATAAGCAAGCCCTTTTTCATAAAGTTTTTTGAAAATCCATTGTGTCCATTTATAATAATTAGGATCAGTTGTATTCACCTCGCGGTCCCAGTCATAAGAAAATCCTAATTCTTTAATTTGACGACGGAATGTATCAATATTTTGTTTGGTAAATTCCCTCGGATCATTCCCTGTATCTAGCGCATATTGCTCCGCAGGTAATCCAAATGCATCCCATCCCATTGGATGAAGAACATTATATCCATTTGCTCTTTTATAACGACTTAAAATATCAGTCGCTGTATATCCTTCTGGATGTCCTACGTGAAGCCCTGCTCCAGATGGATAAGGGAACATATCTAATGCATAAAATTTTTCTTTAGTATGATTATCTAATGTCTTAAATGTTTTATTTTCATCCCAATATTTTTGCCATTTTCTCTCAATAACTCTGTGGTTATATACCATAAGTTTAGCACACTCCTTCGCTCTACAAGTTCTATACTCTATAGTATACCAATTTTACCCTTATTTAGCAACAACCGAAATAGAAAAGGTAGCGGAAATACTTACTTTTAATACAAAATAAAAACCAGCCTAAAAATTTGATTTTTTATTATCATCTAGAAATTAGACAAGAACTCTAACTTTTAACTGATATTTTATCAAACTTTAGACTAGTTTTTATTAATTAGTTATTTCCTATCATCATAAATGATCCACCCATTACTGTATCAGATGGTTCAAAACTACGTTGATTCCAAATATTATTTACATCATACCATTTTCCAGTAGTATAAGCATTATCTGGGTCCATAGCTTTTGTTTTCCCATTTTGATAGCCGCTTAAAATTACCGCATGAGTATAATAATTTCCTTTTACAAAATAACCATTCGCCATCGCTGCAAATACTGGACGACCACTTTGCAATGCTTGAACTAATTGTTCTTTCGATTGAATTACACTATAGTTGAACCCATAATGACGAATTGCATAAGCTGCTCCTCTACCTGAAGTACCTATTTCTCGCTTGTTAAACTCGTTAGTATTATAGTAAATTACATCTGCTACATCTGTAGGTTTAACTTGTTTTCCTAAACCCGAAAAAGCCATAGCTAACGATGTTGGTACACAACCAGCATTTCTCATAGTTGAAATTCCATAACGTTTACTTCCCCAACGAGAATCTCCTTGGTAGTATTGAGGCATATTTAGTGGTTGGACGTTATTTTCTTTTCCATAATTTGGTATCCATTTTCCAGTTGAATCTACATAGTAACGTCCGTTATCTACCCAGCTACTTACAACCATCTTACCATTTGAACCTAACCAATAGTTTCCTGCCCATGCATTTCTTACCATTTGTCCTTGCGCGTTATAGTAGTACCACGTGCTTCCGCTTTGTATCCAACCACTTTTCTTCTCTTCCGGTTTCTTGGCATCTTTTTCCCAGGCTCCATTACTTCCTACGTAATAGTTGTTGTTATCTACCCAGCTGTTTGTTACCATACGACCATCAGCTCCTAGCCAATAGTTTCCTACCCACGCATTTCTTGTTAGACTTCCATTAGTTTTATAATGATACCATGTGCTACCACTTCGTACCCAGCCTTGTGCCGCTTGTACTTCATTACCATCAACTGTATTTATAACTATCGGAGTTGCTAAAACTGTTAGTAATCCAACTCCTAATTTTATATTTTTTCTCATTAGTCTATCTCCTAAAATATTTACTACTAGATTTTACTATACTTTATAAGGATTGTAAACTAAAATGAAGCCATAAAAATACTTATATTCTCTATAATCTTTGTACCTCTCTGACTTTTCATTGACAATTATACTTCCTTCCTTTAAAATTATAAATATAAATCATAGAAAGGGCTCGTATTTACGAGAATAAAATTGATATGACTAAAATCTTAGTAACAGGGGGAGCTGGATTTATCGGTTCTCACACTTGTATTGAATTATTAAATAATGGAAACGAAGTAGTTGTTGTAGATAACTTATACAACGCTAGTAAAAAAAGTTTAGAAGTAGTAGAGCGAGTTACAGGGAAAAAAGTAACTTTTTATGAGGTTGATATACGTGATGAAGAAAAATTAAACGAAGTTTTTGAAAAAGAACAAAATATTTTTGGAGTAATTCACTTCGCTGGGTTAAAAGCAGTTGGAGAATCATGCCAGATACCTCTTAAATATTATGACAATAACGTTGCAGGAACTACTACACTTTGTCGTGTTATGGAGAAAAACAATTGTAAAAACATTATCTTCAGTTCTTCTGCAACTGTATACGGGGATCCTCATGCACTTCCTATTAGAGAGGACTTCCCATTATCAGTAACTAACCCTTATGGACGTACTAAACTAATGCTAGAAGAAATTCTAGGTGATATTTATAAAGCAGATAACGAGTGGAACGTCGTTCTTTTACGTTACTTCAATCCAATTGGAGCACATGAAAGCGGAGATTTAGGCGAAGATCCAAAAGGAATTCCTAACAACCTACTTCCTTATGTTATGCAAGTTGCTGTTGGAAAATTAGAAAAAGTTAATGTCTTTGGTAATGACTTCGATACTCACGACGGAACAGGGGTACGCGACTATATTCACGTAGTAGACTTAGCACGCGGACATGTTGCTGCTCTTAAAAAATTAGAAAAAGGTAGCGGCCTTACTAAGTATAATCTAGGTACAGGTATTGGATACTCTGTTCTAGATATAGTTAAGAGTGCTTCAGCTGCTGTTGGCCGTGACTTACCTTATGTTATAGGCCCTCGCCGTGCAGGAGATATCGCTGCATGTTATGCTGATGCAACAAAAGCAAAAGAGGAACTTGGTTGGGAAGCTTTATATGATGTTAAACGTATGTGTGAAGACTCATGGCGTTGGCAAAGTAAACATCCAAACGGATTTGATGAATAAAATGTTAATGTGCTTTAGTACATATGAGCATAACAAAAGAGTATATAGAGAAAATCCAAAAGCGAGTACGCTGTACTCTTTTTTGGATTTCTTATTTCCCTATCAATATTAAATAGTTTAGTATTTATATTATTTTAGTAGTTTCCTTCTACTACCAGTATATAAAACTGTTGCTTTATTTTCCCTTATTATTATAAAAATTAATTAATTCTTTCTTGTATATTGAAAAATACTTTAATTTTTATCCCCCTACATAATTACAACAATATGTACAATAAGCATAGTAATCACAAAATTAAACACTACTATAACAAGAAACATAGATAAGCGAGTATGGGTACTAAGTATTAACTTTATTAAATAAGAATAGATATTAATATATTCACTATATTTCTTTGACTTTTAAAGAAGGTTATGATAAACTCTTGAAGAATATACTTAAGAAAGGATATTTAAAAAATTTGTATGAACAAGTTAAAAACATATATAAATTCAACTAGTTTTTATATTCTATGCTTTACTATCGTTTTATTTATAAATATTTTCAAAATAAGATATGGTTCAGGAGGAAGAGATGAACCTTTTTATTTAACTATTCCTAATAGAATGTTAGCAGGGGATTTATTACTGATTCACGAATGGCATCCTAGCCAATTAACAGGATTTGTAATGGCTCCTATTTTAAAATTATACTACTTCTTCTTTCAAACAAATGAAGGAATAATTTTAAATTTTAGATATATCTATCTTTTCACACATTCAATAGTAGCTATCATAGTATATCGTAATCTCAAAAACATATCTAAACTTGGGGCACTAACTGCGTCCTTATTTTATTTTTTATATACTCCTTTTTCTATTATGACTTTAAGTTATAATACACTCGGACTAATGAGTTTTTTATTAAGTGGATTACTTTTAATCAATGAAAATAAAAGAGAAAATTTTTTATCAGGAATATTCTTTGCAATAGGAGTGTTATGCAATCCATATATGACACTTGTATTCTTTATATACAGCATTTTTGTAATTTCTAGCTGTTACTATAAAAAAATTGACTTTATTACTCTAAAAAAATGGCTGTATTTTATATTTGGAATTATTTTATTAACAATACTCTTTGCAGGATATTTTTTCTTCTCTAGAGGATCTATATCCTTACTAATTAAATCTGTCCACTATATCTTAAACGATCCTGAACACCTACCTAGAGGGTTTTATCAGTTACTAAAAGATTATAGCTATATATTCTATTTTATTAATATCATCTCTATATTTTTTATTTCTAAAAAAGTACTTTACAAGAATATTCTGCTAAGTATAAACTCACTATTGTTGTGTGTAATATTTTATAAAATATGGTATTTTAGTCTAGATTTTGTCAATTATATTATGTTTCCTATTACTATAGTAGGGTTAACTTTTTTTATATTGACTAAAAATCGAAATTCTAATGTGTTTGTCCATCTGTATTTACTAGGAATATCTTATTCATTTTGCATGAATATGTCTTCAAACATACATGTGTGGGCAATATCAACAGCAACTACGATATCTGTAATTGCAAGCTGTATTTTTATATTTGACTATGTTCAAAAAGAATTATCATATAGTCCTCCTAGAGAAAAAATAGACTCTATTATTTTGACTATTATTGTCACAACGATATTACTAGGCCAAGGATTATTACAACTAAAAAGCAAAATAAATTATGTATTTGATGCAACACCAATAAAATATCATACTGAGTTGTTAACTTATGGGGTAGCTAAAAATATAAAAGTGACGCCAGCAGAAAAAACCAACTATGATTACACATATGGGCTATTTAAAGAAATAAATAATTACACCGATGCATATAGTGGCAATATTTTATACATTGGAAATAGCCCATCAATGTGGTTGCATCTCGAAAATCGAAACACTATTCCTTCTTATTCAGCTTGGATAGGAAATTTTTCGAGAAGCAAAGAAATCTCAGATCGATTAAGATCATACTATAAATTATATCCCAACAAAAAACCAAACTGGGTTTATATAACTAAATACTATATGATAGAAGATTATATATCTATTTTTGATAACTATACGCAACATAATTTATCTGGGGGAATATTATTAGAGAAAAAAGAGAAAATAAACACCTGATAAAAAAGATTGTTATAAAATAAAATGATGAATATCTATAAACTTGATAATTATCATTTCTATGACTTAGCTCAACCTTACCATTATGCCTAGGAATTCCAAATCTGACAATTTGATGTTTTAGACTTATTTGATTACATAATAAATCAAATAGATGAGCCTGTTTAGTATTTTTGAAGTGAGCAAATTCAGAGTTATTATAAATTTGTATAATTTTAGGTTTGTACCCAAAATTATAGATAACAATTTTTTAAAAATAGTTAGTAAAATGAGAAGATTGTTCATTCTTCCTCACGGACTTATAAAACTACAAAAAAGATACTTCTTGACATAAACTAAAGAATTTTATAAGAAATTCTAACAATAACAAAGACTCCAAATAATACATCATTGATATAAAAGTTTCTTCGCATTTATAAAGAGTTCCTTTGGTATATAGCTAGATATATTTTAAAAATCGACAACATTAAATAACAACTAGCAAAGACAGCCACGATTCTCAATACACTGTATTTACATTAGATTAACAAATACATAAAAAGATAAAACCAAGAAAAATTATTAAAATTTTTTCTTGGTTTTATCTTTTTTCTAAATAAGTAGTGCTACGATTTAAAAATACTAACTTCCCTTTATTTATATATTGCTATAAACGCTCCACCTACGGCATTATCCTCTAACTCTAGACTGCGTTCGTTCCAAATATCATCAACACTATACCAACGATTTGTCTTACTCATATTATCTGGATCTATCGCTTTTGTTTTACCGTGATCATAGCCACTAAGTATTATTGCATGAGTACTATATCCTTTAACGAAAATTCCGTGACCGACTGCTCCGTAAACTATCTTACCATCTTTAAGAGCGGCTATTAAATCTTCTTTTGAATCAATTACTTGATATTTTAAACCCCAATAAAGAATCGCATCGCGCGCTCCTAAACTTGAAGTACCTGTAAACATAGTATTCATTTCCATAGTAGTATCATAAATATAATCTGCCACCTGAACAGGTGTAACATCTTTCACTAATCCAGAGATTACCATTGCTAAAGAAGTAGGTACACAACCAGTAATTTTCATATTAGATATCCCATATCTCTTATCGCTCCAACGCGCATCCGCTTGATAATATTGTGGAAGTTTTATAGGTTGTACAACTAGATTCTTATTTTCATAAACAAGTTTGTTTGATATATTTTCATAATAAGTCCATTTACCTTGATGGTCTTTTAGCCATTCTGCTCTTATCTGCGTAGAACTTCCAAAAAATAAACCACAAGCAACCATAATACCTATAAGTTTTTTCACTTTGTGCACCTCCTACCTTCTCAAATTTAAAATTCATTTTATAATATTTTTATATTATACTATGATTTTAGATTTTAAACAAATTCTAATTATTATAAAAAGATGAACCTGATAATAATCAGAATTCACCTTTTTACTCTTAGAAACTTAATTTTTAGTACATCGGTCTTGCATATCCTTTAATATAACGAGAGTCCCAGTTATAAGTTTTTCTATTTACTTTTGTTGGATTCGTGTCTCCGGCATACTGAGCTGAATTCCCTTCGATAGTAGTAATCACTCCATTATTTACAGATTCTACTATACCGATATGGTCTGCCCAACCACCACCATCCCAGTCGAATGTTACTATATCTCCTACTTTGGGTTGTGTTTTCCCTTTCCAGATTCCTTTTTGTTCCAATATTCCAATATGACGTTGAACTCCACACTCACGACCTATTAAATGACTAAGTCCAGCTTGCTGGAATACCGTTGTTACAAAGATATCGCACCAATCGTCTGAATATTTTGCAGTATAGCCTACAGGTTTTGGATTAACAGAGTTATATGCATCAACTATTTTTTTGTGTTCTTCACTTCCTGTTTGAACACCAAGATAATTGCGGGCAATGTTTAGAACACTATCTAGACTAGCCCTACCAGTAGCAGATTTCCCTGCATTTTTTTCCCAAGCACCACTAAGCCCCACATAATAACGACCATTGTCTACCCAACTATTAGTCGCCATCTTTCCGTTTGAACCTACCCAGTAGTCTCCTACCCATGTGTTTCTCTTGTAAACTCCATTTTCTCCTAGGTAATACCATGCTTTATATGCATTGTCATATATCCAACTTTTTACTACCATCTTTCCGTCTGAACCTAAGTAGTAATCTCCTACCCACGCATTTTTCACCATTTGACCTTGATTATTATAGTAGTACCATGCGCCTCCGCTTGATACCCAACCTGTTTTTTTATCTTCTGATTTCTTGGCATTTTTATCCCATAATCCGTTGGCTCCTACATAATACTTATTGTTATCTACCCAACTGTTTGTTGCCATGCGTCCATCTGAACCTAAGTAGTAGTCTCCTACCCACGCATTTTTTGTTAGGTTCCCTTGGCTATCGTAGTGATACCACTCACCTGATTTTTGTGTCCATCCTGGTTTTTGAGCATTTTTTACCCATAACCCATTGCTTCCTACATAATAGTTATTATTGTCTACCCAACTATTTGTTGCCATCTTACCATCTGAACCCAGCCAGTAGTCTCCTGCCCATGCGTTTTTTACCATTTGGCCTTGATTATTATAGTAGTACCATGAACCTTCGCTTGATACCCAACCACTTTTCTTCTCTTCTGTCTTCTTGGCATTTCTTACCCATACGCCATTACTTCCTACGTAATAATTATTGTTATCTACCCAACTGCTTGTTGCCATGCGTCCATCTGCTCCTACCCAGTAGTCCCCTACCCACGCATTTCTTTCCATTTGGCCTTGATTATTGTAATAATACCATGAACTTCCACTTTGAATCCATCCTGTCTTTTTAACATTTTTCACCCATAGTCCATCATGTCCCACATAGTAGTTATTATTGTCTACCCAGCTGTTTGTTATCATACGACCATCTGCGCCTAACCAGTAGTTCCCTACCCAAGCGTTTTTTGTTAGGCTTCCGTTTGCTTTGTAATGATACCATGTACTTCCACTTTGTACCCAGCCTTGTGCTGCTTGTGCTTCGTTACCAGATACTTCTCCTATAACGAATGGCGTTGCTAAGACTGTTAAAAATCCTAGCCCTAATTTCATATTGTTTCTCATAATCTATTAATCTCCTATGTTTACTAGTTCTAATTCTATACTAATGCATCTTATATTATATCATCTTTCTTATCTATACTACGTTACAAGTTAGTTACAATTAAAAGAGAGATAAGTTACAATCTCTTATCTCTCTTTCTTTATTTATTATTATGATATATTTTCTTCCACTCAAACCCCTTCACTAGTCCTACCAATGTTCCTATCCCATAACATACATGAATTAAAAACAATAGTATTGGCATTAATAATAATGTAATATTAAACTTATTATTTATAATTGTCATTAATGTAATCATTAAAGTAAATAATAAATATACCCCACTTAATAACAGTATAAATACTTTTGTAATAGGAATTATTAATAGGCTAAAAATAATTGCTAACACGAAGACTAATGGAACAAAATGGAAAATAGATAAGCATTTACGTTCTACGTGAGACGTAAGACCAATCCAATAACCATTAGAATACTTCTGCTTCAACATTTTTTTTAAAGTTGGGCGGATATATTGATAAGATACTATTTCAGGAGTATATCTTATCTTATAACCATGTTTTCGAATTCTATAATGAATTTCATTATCTTCTGTTCTTATTAATTTTTCATTTAATAAGCCTACTTTTTCGAAAACTTCTGTTTTATACATCCCATGAAAAATTGAGTTAACATATTTAGCTCCCTCAGATTTTCTATAATCCGCTATACTACTTCCGAACATATTTTCTTCAACTAAATGTAAGGTTCTTGAAAAATTATCTGTAGTTTCTACTATAGTAGGTCTTCGTCCGCCAGAAATATCTTCCCCTGACTGAATTACTTCCACATTTTTTTCTATGAAGTTTTCTGAAATTTTTGAATGTGCGTCTACTTTTAAAATAACATCACCAGAAGCATTTTTTACTCCTAAGTTAAATCCACTTGGTTGTGTTTTTTTAAGATTGTCTAATACTTTTACACTATAAAACTCTTCATCACTGTCTCTGAAAGTCTCCATAATTTTTTTACTACTATCCGTAGACATAGCATTTATAAGTATTATTTCTATTAAACTATGTGGATAAGTCTGTTTTTTAAAATCATCTATTAGTCCTGGTAAATATTTCTCCTCATTAAATGCACTCACTACCACCGATACTAACATACTCTTCACCTCATCAAAAAGCAAGCTAGATTAAATCTAATCTAGCTAAACTTGTATTATCCATCTTTTCTACCTAATTTTTCATTAGCCGCGAACATTATACTAGCTATTGATTCTCCCCAATATGGTGCTGTTGCGTAGTTAACGTTCATTCCTCCAGCTTTATTTCCAAGATAAGCTCCACGAGCAGGATATGTTGATTTTGATAAATATTTCTCATTAATCCAACGTGCTGCGCCTAAGATACCAGCATCAACATCATCAAACTTAGTAGCAGCATTATATGGATTGTTATCATAAGCTGAAATACCAAAGAAGTTATTTTTATCTCTAGCAATCTTACTTCTTCCCCACGCACTTTCTAAAGCACTATGCGCAACTAAGTACAATGCATTAACACCATACTTTTCTTCAGCGGCCTTAAATGTAGCACCTTTGCCTGCTAATCTACTGTCATTTGCACCCATTAGACTATATAATCTGTTTAAATCCGCTGCTGTATAATTTGTTTTTGATTTTAAATTACTGAATTGGAATGGATGATTCAATTTAAAAGTTCCAAAATTAATTCCATCTGCTGAATAATAAGATTTCCCTACTACCATATTTGAATTATGATATGCAACCATTACTTTGCTATATTGTGAATATCTGTGATAGACATATTTACCGTCACTAACATAATCTGGAATAAATGTAGTGCTAGAATTTACCGCTTGAACTTGCGATGGATTTACATATCCTGTTAATCCTGCTACTTGAACTGGAATTCTTCCTCCCACACTAGCTCTGTTATCTCTAAATAGAATCGTATCTTTAGATACGTGTGATAAAATATTTCCACTAGCATCATATACTGGAATATATAGTGACACTACTTTATAGTACCCAGAGTATGCATTATTTTGCACCCAAGCGCCACTAGGCCCTACATAATAACGACCGTTGTCTACCCAACTATTAGTCGCCATCTTTCCATTATCTCCTACCCAGTAGTTTCCTACCCATGTGTTTCTCTTGTAAACTCCATTTTCTCCTAGGTAATACCACGCTTTGTACGCATTATCATATATCCAACTTTTTACTACCATCTTTCTGTCTGAACCTAAGTAGTAATCTCCTACCCACGCATTTTTCACCATTTGACCTTGATTATTATAGTAGTACCATGCGCCTCCGCTTGATACCCAACCTGTTTTTTTATCTTCTGATTTCTTGGCATTTTTATCCCATAATCCGTTGGCTCCTACATAATACTTATTGTTATCTACCCAACTGTTTGTTGCCATGCGTCCATCTGAACCTAAGTAGTAGTCTCCTACCCACGCATTTTTTGTTAGGTTCCCTTGGCTATCGTAGTGATACCACTCACCTGATTTTTGTGTCCATCCTGGTTTTTGAGCATTTTTTACCCATAACCCATTGCTTCCTACATAATAGTTATTATTGTCTACCCAACTATTTGTTGCCATCTTACCATCTGAACCCAGCCAGTAGTCTCCTGCCCATGCGTTTTTTACCATTTGGCCTTGATTATTATAGTAGTACCATGAACCTTCGCTTGATACCCAACCACTTTTCTTCTCTTCTGTCTTCTTGGCATTTCTTACCCATACGCCATTACTTCCTACGTAATAATTATTGTTATCTACCCAACTGCTTGTTGCCATGCGTCCATCTGCTCCTACCCAGTAGTCCCCTACCCACGCATTTCTTTCCATTTGGCCTTGATTATTGTAATAATACCATGAACTTCCACTTTGAATCCATCCTGTCTTTTTAACATTTTTCACCCATAGTCCATCATGTCCCACATAGTAGTTATTATTGTCTACCCAGCTGTTTGTTATCATACGACCATCTGCGCCTAACCAGTAGTTCCCTATCCAGGCATTTTTTGTTAGACTTCCGTTTGCTTTATAGTGATACCATGTGCTTCCATTTTGTACCCAACCTTGGGCTGCTTGCGCTTCGTTTCCTGAAACTTCCCCTACTACGAACGGGGTCGCTAGGACTGTTAAAAATCCTAACCCTAATTTTATATTGTTTCTCATAATCGCTATATCTCCTAAATCTACTGTTACTCTTTATATACTAATTTTTTAACTTATTATTAAATTTGGTTTATTCTTCAATCATATAAAATTATAACATACTATATCCTCTAACCCTTTTACAATTTGGTTACAAATAACCTCCACTATAAAATGTTATAACAATAGTACTTAAAGCATATTTTATTTAATTTTATAGAGTATCTTTTATAATTATATTAAAAAAAGAATACGAATTTATTACTCGTATTCTTTCAATATTTCTTCTAATTTTTTATAATCTTTAACACTATCAATTTCGTAGATGCTATTCGATTCTAATTCTTCGACATAAACATCTAACTCATTAATATTGTCTTTAACCATATTATCCCAATATAAATTTATAAAATCTCCACTATTATATGCTTTGTCTATAAACCCAACAATTTTCTCAGCTGTAGGTTTATCCCAAAATGATACTCCACTCAATATTCTACCAGCTTTACTATCGACTATAATATCTTGAACTTTATAATCATCTCCATAAAGAAGGAACCATTCATTTTCACAATCTTCACGATAAACGCTAAAATATGTAGAACGTGTTACGTCTGTTCTAAACATATTTTTAAATAAATAATTATCCGCATCTATTACATAACTATCTGCTAAATAATCTTTTACTAAATATAACGAATAAAAGTTATTATATTCTGCATATTTATCATTCAATACTAGTTTTACATTATATTTTTCTTTTAAATAATCAAATTGTTCATGTAGATATCCTACTACAATTATAATTTCATCTATTCCTTTTTCTTTTAAATATTCTATTTGGTATTCTACCAACGGCTTATCTTTTACTTTGATAAGTGCTTTCGACGTGTTGTTAGTCATAGGTCTAAGCCTAGTACCTAAGCCCGCCGCTAAAATTATCGCTCTCAAAATTTATCCTCCTAAAATTTTCACCTAGTCTTTTATAATTATATATACCCCAAAGATAATAATTAATGACGTAATTATTACTTGGAAGCCAAGTCCTATACCTAAGAAAATTGCAGAAAAAATCACAGTCCAAACAACATAACTGACATTTAATCCTGTTGCTTTTGCTGGTTGCAATCTATTTATCGCAATATAGTACATAATATATGATACCATATTACTTAAAACAAAGAAGAAAATTAACCCCCCCAGCTTAATATCCGCTACTTCTCCTATAGTAAAACCATTAAACATAACAATTACCAAATAAGCTAAAAACGATGTAACTTGTCTTATTAATAACGTCTCAATCTCTGTTAAATGGTTACTCATCGCATACGAACTTAGGACACTTTCACTCCCCCAAGCAACTGCACAAATTAGCGCAAAAAGAAATCCTATGTAAAAAGAATTAACCTGCTCACTCTTATAACTTTGAATAAAGATACCTGTTATTATTAGTGCGATCCCTACAATTGTCTTTGTAGAAACTTTATGGCGCAGAAAAATAACAGCTAACATAACAGATACTGCTGGATAAATTGCTGTGATTGATGAAGTCAATCCGCTACCTATATATTTCACCGCGTAAAGATTACACTGCATTCCTATCGGCCCTGCAAGTAAAGCACCAATTATAACACTTACGTTTCTAATATTTGTAAATATTTTAAAGTCTATCTTTTTATACTTTATTAATAAAATTGACGCAAGTATAAAAATACTAATAAAGTCATGAACAACTGCAACGACAAAAGGTGAAATATTATATAAAGAAAATATATATGCACTTATTGTGAGTCCTAATCCCCAAAATAAGCCTGAAAACAATCCAAATGATATTCCTGATTTATTTTTCATAACTCGCTAAATACTCCTTCAAATTCTTAAGACAGCGATTATATCTGTCTTGACCATAACTACCAAAGTCATCTCCCTGTTCTTCTTTATAAATAGTCCATAGACTCCATAAAAAGTCCTGAAGAATCTTGTAAATCATAACTTTGGCAATACTGACAGGTGTCTTTTCACTATAATAATGTTTGAAAAACTCTCCTTCTTCTGCTTTTTTAAAATTAGATTCTAAAAACAATGCTGCCAAATCCCACATTGGATCATTCATCGCAGCATACTCCCAGTCAATAAGATAAACTCTTTTATCTGGTGCTTCAATAAAGTTTTCCGGTACTAAATCTGTATGACATGATTTTCTATCTACACCTAATTCTTCAAGATGATTTTTTAAAGAAAAGATTTTCTCTCGTATTTTATCATAATATGCATACTTGATGTCTTCTGTAATTAAGTTCTCATATTTTTTAATCTCAAAAAATACATCAAACTCACCATCTAATTCTTTTCCTGAACCATGTACTCGTTGTAAAATTTTAGCAACTTCTTTTGTTTTAGCTTTTAAATAATGAGCATCAAAAGTAATCGCATCTTCTATATACTCATTAACTTTTATGCCAGCATCAATATCAAAAATATAATTTTCAACATCAAGCTCTAAATCACGAAGTTTTGCCAAATTATTCTTTTCATTAATTCTATTTATTAACTTATCCGTTCCTTTTCCAAAGAACTTCACTATATATTTTTTATTCGTAGTTACAACTAGATAGTTGTTATTAGTCATCCCGCCTAGGCGTTCTACACTCTCTATCTCTTCTGAGTCAGAAAGTAGTCTTTCTATTTTATTTTTAATCAATTGTTTCAATGGACAAACCCCATTTCTGTATTACATTAGTATTTTTTCCATTATATCACATATATCACAAAATCAAAAGTTTTTCAGCGCTAATGTAAAATTCTTGTCCTTAACATATAAAAATTGGAGTACTATAGTAGTACTCCAAAAATATAAATTATTTAAATATCTACACTTCCCACTTAAACACTGTCTTAAATGCTGTATTTAAGTCTGTTGCGAACACACGATGAATATCTTGAATATTTCGCACAGGCTCTTCTAAGTATATGATGTTTTTAAATCTTCTTTCAAATTTTTTATTACTTAACATTTCAACTGTTTTCTCAAAGTCAGCACGCCCTGAACGTGATGAACCAACTAATGTAAGACCTTTTTCTAGCACATCACGAGTATTGATATTTACTTTATATTCACTCACACCCATAAGTATCATGCTACCTTGTGGTTTAATATATCTTATTAAATCGTTAATCGCATAACCACTGCCATCTCCGCCACAACATTCTATCCCATGATCAAAACTTAATTCTGCTGGAATATCATCAGTCAAATAACGTTCTTTAGCAAAACTAAATAAATCTAATTTCTCCCAATGGCGTCCTATAACTATTATTTCAGCGTTTGGTAAAACGTAGTTCACAATATTCGCCATAACATATGCAAGACTTCCATCACCAATTATTGCAATTCTATCTCTTTTACTATGAGCTAGTTTTTGAAATCTATCTATTGCATGCATTCCCACACTAATAAATTCACTAATTACCGCAACATTATCTTCAATGCCGTTATACGCTACTACCCTATCCTTTGGTAATGACACATATTCTCGCATAAATCCATCATAACCACTTGATAAGAAATGTGTCCCTTGCATATAATTTTCATAAAATTCGGCATCGCTTGCTCTTGGCGGTTGATTAGGAATCATTACAACTTTTTGCCCTACTTCATAAGTTCCTGTAGGATCCGCAATTACTATCCCCACACACTCATGAATAAGTGCCATTGGTAATTTCTTAGCAAGTACTTTTGGATCTCTCTTCCCTTGATAATATCTTTGATCCGCATGACATAACGCCATGTAATTCGGACGAATTACTATTTTATCTTTTTCGTTCAGGTTTTCTTCATTATATTTTACATTAATAAATTTCGGCTTTACTAATTGATATATCTGATTTATCATATTACTCGTCCTCTAACATGCTCTTAGCAATTTTCAGATCTGTTACCGTTGTTATTTTTAAATTTGAGTATTCACCTTTAGCTAGAGCAACTTCTTTCCCCTTAATAACAAAAATTTTACAAGCGTCTGTTAATATTTGTTTTTCTTCATTAGTTAATGAATTATATAGGCGTAAAAAGTCTTTACAACGGAAACTTTGTGGTGTTTGTCCCTGATAATAATGAGCTCTATTAGGAATATTAGTAATATATTCCCCATTTGTACTTTCTACAATTGTATCCACAGCTTCGACTACAGTATCTACCGCATCACATTCTTTTGCCAAGCGAATATTATCTTTTATTATGCGTAATGTAATAAACGGACGCACTGAATCATGAGTAATTACAATATCTTCATCCGTTAGTTCTTTATAGTCATCAATAGCTTCGATAATATTTTCGATAGTTGTATTTCTATCAGACCCACCAGCGACAATAATTATTCTGTCTTTAAATGTAGATATATATTCTTCTACTAAGTCCTCTGCATGACTTATCCAATCTTCGTGAACTCCAACTACAATCTTCTCAATTTCAGGCTCTAGTAAAAACTTTTCTATTGTATGAATTATTATCGGCTTATTCCCTAAATCTAAGAATTGTTTTGGCATATTGCTTATTCCCATTCTTGTCCCTGTTCCCCCAGCCAAAATTCCTGCGTATATCATATAATTCTCCTTAATTTGTTTTATTATCTGTTAATCATTTTAATTATATCATACAAAATAACGGAATTGAAATGATAATAAACTCTGCTATCTGATAGAAAATAATTAAACTTATATTGCTATTGCATATTAAAAAAATGTGCGATACAATGACTATATGAAATTTAGGAGGCCACTATGGACATAATAATACTATTATTATTTTCAGTTTTAATATTTTTGCTACCAAAAAGCAATGTAGATTACTTAGAAAAAAACTCAACAAATGGGTTAAAAGGATTGTTAGCTATTGGCATAGTACTACATCACCTATCTCAGTGGATATCTTCTGGGGAGACTTTTTCTAATTTTCAATATATGGGTACTTATATTGTTTCTATTTTCTTCTTTTTATCTGGTTATGGGTTATATATTCAAACCAAAGTAAAACCTGATTATTTAACTAATTTTTTTAGAAAAAGACTGTTGAAGATACTTATTCCGTTTGTATTTATCTCTGGGATATACTTAATTTATAGAATGGCGTATCTAAAAGAAATAATAAATTTGAATTTCTTTTATAATTTATTTTTAAAAAATACAACTATAATATATAACGGTTGGTTTGTCAATATCATAATTCTAACTTACATATTTTTCTATATCTCATTTAAATTCATAAAGAATACCACTGTGGCTATTACAGTTAATTTTATATTTATTGCATTATATATTGTTGTAGCTATAAAATTGAATTATGGATTTTGGTGGTATAATAGCATTCTTACATTTATTATAGGATTAGTTTGGGCGAAGAATAAAAAAGTAATAGATTATGTCTTTGAAAAATATTATTTTTTAAGTCTAATACTTTTTACTATTTTAATATTTATATCTCATAAATATAGTATTGTTCTTTCTAAAGTAGGATTAGTAGATACCTATAGTTATGCAATCGCAGCGAATATAGATAATATTATTTTCACGATATATTTTATGCTAATTATAAAAAACATTGATTTCAATAATAACTATTTACTGAAACTAGGTTCAATATCTTTTGAATTATATATGATTCACGGTCTTGCTATTGCATTTTTCAGTAAATATTTTACTTCTTCAACTTTAAATGACATTCTCTTTACAACAACCGTTTTTTTGGCTAGTATAATTTCTGCAAAGGCTATTCATCTAATAATTACTAATATTCAAAAAAGATAACTTAATGTTATCTTTTTTAGTCATATAATATTTATTTTAATCAAAGAGCGCCCTATTATTCTCTTTATATTAAGAATTTATTTTAAAACTATCTCGGATGTGTATTTTATGCTATAATAAAAAATAGAATTTTAGAAAGGATTTCATTTTATGAAAAACATAAAAATAAATGCATTAGCAAGTCTAATGGTAAATATTTTAAATATAGTATTTCCATTAGTAACTAATCCTTACCTAACAAGAATTTTAAGCAAGTCTAATTATAGTTATTTTAATACAGCTAATACATGGGCAAGCTTTGTAATACCTCTGGCTGCATTTGGAATTTATAATTATGGAATTAGGTCTATAAGCAAAGTCAAAGATGACAAAAACAAAATTAACTATGTATTCTCCAAATTGTTCTATATTTCAATTATTACATCGGTTACAACCACTACAATCTATTTTCTATTTATCGATTATGGAACAAACATAGAAAATTTAAAAATATTATACTATATATTAGGTACCCAAGCTTTATTTCAATTTTTAAATATAGAGTGGATGAATGAAGCTTATGAAAACTATACATTTATACTGTATAAAACATTATTTATAAGAATAGCGATGTTAGTGGCTATATTTACATTTGTTAAAACAGAAGATGATATTATCCCCTATACACTTATTATGACTGCAACAACTATACTTAACTATTTATTAAGCTTTGTATGGATAAAACGTGAAGTGTCTTTTGTCAAAATAAATATTAAAGAACTTTTAACTTCAATCAAAACTCTTACTACAATGCTTCTTCTAGCTAATGCGAATATGTTATACACTTTACTAGATAGAATGTTTATAACTAATGGAAATGATAATAATTACATTTCATATTATACAATTGCCTCTAGTATAGTAATGCTTATAGCTGGAGTATTGAGTGGAGCTATAAATGTTAGCTTGCCTCGTTTAGGGTATTATCTTGGGAAAAAAGATTATAAATCTTACGAAAATCTAGTTAATCAAGGTTCATCTTTATTTTATTTTCTAATAGTTCCTACAAGCGTTGGTCTCACTATTCTAGGAACCTATGCTACTGTTATTTACTCATCTGAAAAATATTTAGAGGCTGGGGTAGTCACTAGTATTTTTGCAGTAAGAACTATAATTTGGGCAATCGAATTAATTTTAGGAAAACAAATAATATTTATTAACGATTACGAAGGAAAATTAACAACTTTCTATTTTATTGGTGGCGGTGTTAATATATTATTAAATACACTCTTATTTATTAATAATATATTCAAACCTGAATATTATATTGGAACAACTATTATTGCTGAAGCTATAGTTGTTATGTTAGAAATACTATTTATAAAAAAATACAACTTAATCAGCTTGAAATCAATATTTACTACTCTAACAAAATATAGTTTAATTTCTCTAGGATTCATACCTATTTACTATACTTTTAAATTATTATTCGGCGTATATTCATACCAGCTGGAGTTTAAAATGATTTCAATGATTACATTTGTTATTGTTGCTTCTGCTGCATATTACATAAGTATCCTTTCTCTCTTAAAAGACACTGTTATTTTATACACATTTAATTTCATAAAACGTAGAATATCTAGGAGATAATATGAAAAACAAAAAAGACTTAAATTCAATATTAGCCACTAGATTATGCAATAAAACTACTGACTTCCTAAGTGTAATAGCGGAAAAGCTATACATATTTCAAATAAGTTTAATTATTATAAACTCTACTATGATAATAATATATTGAATTTTAAAGGCTGGAATGGAGAATTAATAAAAAAACGAATGATATTAATATATAATGATTCAGCATACTATTTTTAAAAAAATGTAGTAGTTTCTACATAAATAGCTGCAACTAAATCGATTGGATTTATATTCTCTAATAACGAAGGGAGGAATTTTTAATATTAAAAACCTTCCTTTAACTCCTGTAATAATTTTAATTCTTATCTTAATTTTTAGAAAAGGAAAATTATATCTTCAGACCTCTTCTAAATTTGCTCCAAAAAATTAAATAAAAATTTAGACAAAGGATTTATTTTCAAATCAATGAGACAAAATCCTTTGTTTTTACTTACTATCAGTTTAGAAACAAATATTATTCTCAATTCCTAGTTTACGCTTATATAAAACTATATTATATATAATAAAACATCCCAAAAGCTAGGAAAGAAAATCCTAACTTTTAGAATGTACTTTTTATTATTTATTTTACTTCATTGTCTGTCTTTTTACCATTTTCAATGGGAATTCAAAAGCTTTTTGAGATAAGACTATAGTAAATAAAATAGCCAATAATAAAAATGATATCTTCCCAACTACACCATATTTAAAAATTTCCGAAATACGAAATACCTTTTCTAAAATATAGTAAATATTCATATGCCAAAAATATACATTGATAGAGTGTTGTCCCATACTGCTTACCCCTTTTATTCTAGAATTGGGCATCAATAAAATAATAGCTAACCCTATAACCATAGATATTATATAGCTTATCAACCTATATAGCGGCCCATATGCTATTATTTGTGGAAAAAATGGATTTCTACCTGTAAATAAATATCTAAATCTATAAAGAAAATCTAATTCATAGAAACATGATATTAGCCATATTAACAAAATTGTTATTGCTGAAATAAACAATATCTTATTTCTTTTCAGTTTAACTATATCTTCATTCCTCACTATTAGCCCTAATAAAAAGAATGGTAAAAATATAATTATTCTTGAAAGATATAAAAAGTCACCTATCGTTTGATCATAACCAACAAAACATGCAAGCAAAATAGAAAACATAAACATAAACTTTTTATTTTGATCTCTCACCAAGTATCCTATTATCATATATATTGCTATAACAAACATAAACCAAGAAATCCCTCCACCAGAAAGAAAGGAAAATTCAGCTTTAACATTCCCTAATAGTCTATCTATTATTGCTGAAACCATTTTATACAAATATCCTATACTGAAAAAATAAATAACTTTTTTTAATATATTTTTGTCGTTATAAAATAGCCCCGAAATAAAAATAAACAATGGCATATGGAATGAATATATAAATAAAAATATACTTCCATATGCGTTTGATACATCTGTATATTGGTCTGCAAAATGCCCAACAACTACACAGCATATAAGAAAAAATTTTAAATTATCCCATAAAAATATTCTATTTTTCATAATAAGTATCCTTAACTATTAATTAACTCAATCCTTGATATTCTTTTAATCCTAACTAGTCAATATTTATAGTAATATCACATTAGCTTCTTCTGAAGAAACCCTTTTATAAATTGGATTCTCTTTCCAATTATAATTAGTATTTGGAACTTCAAAATCTTCACCATATAATTTACTTAAATATTCTCGAGTATTATTGGGAACTTTTATCTCCACTGCTTTGAAATTATGTTCTTCCAACTCTGAAAAAGGTAAGCTATAATTGTACACTTCATATCTAGTTGGTTTACCTAATGCATTCGTCATAAAAAATATTGTATCAGATTCAACTATATCTGTTTTTTTATAGTAGACTATAAAATCGACATTTAGTCCTTTATAACTATAAGATAATTCTACTAATCTATTTTTATAATAAAATTCTTTCGTTCTTATAAAACCATTTTTTATCAAATATTTTTCTTTTTCTAAAAAATCATCATAATCATTAATAATTATTCCAAAATCCATATCTAAATCATGGTTGATAAAGTCATTTTCTCTATAAAATCCTAATAGCGTTCCGAAATCAAGCCATAAATCATATTTATTCAAATCAGAATTATAAATTATTTTTAATACTTCTTGAAAGTTTTCACGTAATAAAGAGCTTCTTCTAGAGTCTAATTCAATATTGGCTTTATTGTTCAAAGTTTTTATAATCGGTAGTTTTTTTATTATATCCTTTTTGTCTCCTAAGGCGCTAGCTAGGCTTCTTTTTAACCATTGTAACATTAATCTATCCTTCCTTTTTTATATACGCAATGAAATCATCATGTTGCACTCTCTTTTCTAATGGTGGTATCTCCATATAATCATTACCATATATTGTTGACAGAATATGATTATATTTTTCAGGAATTTTATATTGCCTTCCTTCAAAAGAAGCATCTATTACATTATCTAATGAATTGGCATCAATTTTTGTAACATAATTCTTTTTCTCCATTAAGTAATCTATATATTCACTCTTAACTTCTTTTTTAGCTAATTCATTCATCTTTTTGTTCCATGTTTTAACTCTTGTACATCTAAATACCAATACCAATAGATATCGAATCACATTACTTAACATCGAGTTCTTATCCCTAATCCCATAAAAAGTATATACTGATAATTGTCTAAAGGTATCTAGCCTTCTTATCTCGTTACTTACATCTTTATATGTATCAAAAGGAAACACATCTACACAAATCCCCAACTCTATATCACTATTTATATATCCATTTTCATAAACTGTTCTACTATCGTATACTCTATAAAAAGGATATGGATAATTAGAATTATTTTTATGCGAAACTACCTTGTATATGTTATTATTATCTTTCTCTATCACCTTATATAACTTATCATATTCTTGTCTAACTAAAGCAATATCAATATCATCATCCCATGGTATAAAACCATTATGTCGAACAGCTCCTAAAAGAGTTCCATAAGCCAAAGAATAATTAATGTTATTTTTTTGACAAATATTATGAATATAATCCATAATACCTAGCTCTACCTCTTTTATTTCATCAGCAGTTAATTTTCTATAGCCTTGTTTACTTTCGTTCAATATAGAGAAAAAATATCCTATTGATAAAAATAAAATGATTCCTAACAATGAAATTCCATACAATGTTGAACTTAAAAATAAATTAGAAACAAATATAACCAGTGTTATCATTAAGATCATCACTAATTGATTATCTTCAACACCTTTTTCTTTTTTTAGTTTATAAATTTTATTTAACAGAGTTTTTAAAAATGTTAAAATAAATATTGCCATTGAGATAAGCCCAACTAGACCATTATAAAATAGAATCTCTAAATAACCATTATGTGTTAAATAATGTTCTCTTATTATATATTCATCAGGATTTATTTTCTTTCCTACTTCGTACCAGTTTCCTGCTGAATATCCCAAAATCGGTTTTTTAGGTATAAACGTCGCTGTGGATTTCCATATAGCGAATCTATTATTAGATATATTTTCTTCACTAGTATCTGTTCTCTCTAAAGAAAGATTTTTTTCTTCCCACATCTTTTCCCTTAAAGTGGCCTTATTATATTCTAAGTACTTCTCACTTGTAAAGTTTATCCCTTTATAACTTATAAAAACTATAGCAACAGATAATATAACCTTACCTAATGATTTCAGGTTATTTTTTTTATAAAAAATAACCAGTGCATATACAAAAGAAGCTAAGATAAGACAAATATAAGTTGTTCTTGATCCTGAAAGTACTATATAAATAAAGTTTACCGCTATAACTATATAAACTACATATCTATAGCTATTATTTAATAACTTTAATCTGACCACTAAAAAAATTACAACAACTAGGGATATAATTGATAAATAATTTGGGCTAGCTAATATACCAAATAGTCTAGATTCTATAAATCCTTGTCTTATTAATAAACCTTTGTAATCATGTACTCGATAACCCTTTAAAAGTATAAATTGAATTAACGATATTAAAACACCAAAGGTATTTAATATAGTTATCACCAAGAAAAATGTATCAAAGATCTTTTTCCCTTGTTCTTTCGAAATACTACTAAATATTGGATATATCGTAAAGAAATATATAAAAAATATAATTGTATTCTTTACATTTGTAGAAAATCCGTATGATATCACTACAAGACACGTTATTATATTAAAAACAAAGAATAATATTAAGTATTCTATAGCTTTAACTTTTAAATACACTTTTTTTACTAATATATTGTATACAGCTAGCATTACTCCAAATAATGTAATTGCCGCTGCAACTATTTTATTTGCGGATATAAATTGTAGAGGTACAATTAACCCACACATACAATAAATCGCTATTATGGATATAAATGCTAGATTTAATCTATAATAATTTTTATCTATCAACTTAAGCACTACTAATAGCCTCGCTTTTCTATTATTTTTTTATAAATATTTCTATTAAACAATAAACTTATAAACGCTAGTTTTCTCCCCACTGTGAATGATGTATTACTTAGAATATTTTTTTTATTCTTTTTAAGATAATTAATTAACTTATTTTCTAAATCAATATCTTTGTAATTGTCATCTAATAACAATTTATCTAAAACGTAAAAATATGCCCAATTCATTCTCATCTGTGCTACAGATAATAACTCGGGATATTTCTGCTCGATAAGTTTATAATTTTGTTCATAAGCTTCTATAACATTCAAAAACTTAAGAGAGAATTTTTGTGTTGTTATACTATTTTCTCTATGAATATAATAATATTTTTTTTCATTTGTTGCTACTATCGTTTGGCATTTATCTAATAATTTAATCATAATAAAAGCATCTTCTGCTATCTTCCCTATTTCAAATTTCAAATCATTAAATAGGTCTTTTTTATACAGCTTGTTAACAGCTGTAACCGACATAACTTTTGCTTCCATAACCATATTAATAGCCTGGCTAGGTGATAGTAATTCAACCTCTATATTTTCTACTTGGTTCGGTATAACTCCATTAAATACATCATAATGTCCACACATAGATAAATCTGCACCTATTTTATTTAGGTTCTCAAATAAAATTTCATACATATCTTTGTCAATATAGTCATCGCTATCTATAAAGCCTATTATCTTCGCTGTAGCTTCTTCTATACCTCTATTCCTCGCATCAGATAAACCACCATTTTCTTTATGAATAACTTTAATTCTGCCATCTTTTTTAGCAAGTTCATCACATAATTTTCCACTATTATCTGTAGAACCATCATCTACTAAAATAATTTCAAGGTTTTTATATGTTTGGTTTATTATAGACTCTACACATCTTTCTAAGTATTGTTCTACATTATATACTGGAACAATAACACTAATTTTTTCGCCCATAATATTCTCCTTTATACTTAATATAGCTATTCTCCATATCTGTAATCACTGCATCATGATGAGGAACCTGTTTTTCTATTGGAGGTGGCGTCATATAATCTCCAAAAGCTGTTTTCAAATATATGTCATATCCTACTGGAATCGGCATCTTTGTATTTTCAAAATCTATAAAAATATTATCTTCAAATGCCTCTATTGGATATTTTTTCTTCATATAGCCCGGTCCAGTACAAAGCTCTGTTATTCCATCGCTTTCTTCAAGTTTGTATTTGGTCATTTCTTTTTCAGCTTTTTTCCAGATTTTATAACGGAGTTTCTTCGGTGTGCATCTCAATAATATTGTACTACCCCACTTCATAACTTTTCCGTGTTTTTCCGGAATAGTTTGCGCACAAAACAATGAATAAATCAACGCCCAACGAACTTGTTTTTTTCTGTTTTTCTCGTCTTTTGGATAGTAGTCTAATGGAATAACATCAAGAGCTAGCCCATGAGGCATTTCTAGATCTTGTTGATAGGGCTTAATACATGTTGTTTCTTTATCTCGTATTGTAATAAATAAATTTCTATCAACAAAATCCTCAGAACTTTTTGATAAGAAATATTGTTCTTTTGCGTATTTTCTCCATAATTCTGGAAGTCTTTCATAATCTCTTCTTGGCATAAAAAAGTCTAAATCATCATCCCATGGTATAAAACCTTTATTACGAAGCCCACCTATGGCTCCACCACCACATAAATAGCACAGCAGATTATGTTCTCTACAAAATTCAACAAAATATTCAGCCATCTCTAGACTTTTATTTTGAATCTCTTTTAAACTACTCACCTACTACCTCCGCTATTACTTCCTTGAAGTTTTCTACAATAACTTCTATATCCTGATCACTAAGGCGTGTATGCAATGGCAATGTCACTTCATTAACATAATATGAATAAGCCTTTGGATAATCATTCATATCAAAACCTAAATTTTTATAAGCTGTAAGAAGCGGTAATGGTTTATAGTGAACATTACAGCTAATTCCACGTTCTGCCATTTTCGTAATTATTTCCCCACGTTGCTCAAATGTTGCACCTTCTACATGTGTAATATATAAATGGTTTGAACTTTTGTGGTCTTTTGTATTATGAACTAACGGTTTTACTTTGCTTCCTTTGAAACCTTCGTTATATTGTTCAACAAGCTCTAATCGGCGTTCTAATAGTTTAGAATAACGATCCAGTTGAACTAAACCGATAGATGCCATAACATCCGTCATATTGCATTTATATCCAGGAATAATAATATCGTATTCCCAAGAGCCTGCTTTTGTTTTTGCCAACGCATCTTTTGTTTGACCATGAAGTGAGAAAATTTGGAATTCTCTGTATAGCTCTTCATTGTCAAAGTTTGGATTTTCACGCCATGTAACACTTCCACCTTCTGCTGTTGTGAAGTTTTTTACCGCATGGAATGAGAATGTTGTAAAATCAGCAACTGCACCAACTTTTACTCCTTTATACTCACTGCCTAAGGCATGCGCCCCATCAGCAATAACAGCAACACGACCAAGTTTTTCTTGATAAATGCTGTTTGCTTCAAATAACTCTTTTTTACTTTCTACTACTTCGAAAATTTTATCATAATCACATGGAATACCCGCAAGATCCACCGGAATAACCGCTTTTGTTCTTGGTGTTATTGCATCTGCAAGTTTTGAATAATCCATCTCTGCGCTATCAGTTTGAATATCAACCATAACAGCCTTTGCGCCTACATGATAAATGACACTACAAGATGCTGTATAAGTTAGAGCTGGAACGATTACTTCATCTCCTTTTCCTATACCTAGCACACGTAAAACAAGTTCTAATGCGGCAGTCGCCGAATTTAAACATACTGTTTTAGGTGTTGTAGTATATTCTGATAGTCTTTTTTCTAATTCTTTTGTTTTAGGTCCTGTTGTTATCCATCCAGACTTTAAAGTATCTACTACTTCATTTATTTCTTCTTCTGTAATATCTGGTGGTGAAAAAGGAATATTGTATTTTTTCATTTTGACTCCTAATCTTTTAACGTTTATTAAACTTCCTTTTTTATATTATCCTTTTATTATACTCTAATTTCAGAAAAATTTCAGCTATCACGACAAAAAACACAAGAGAATAGCGTAAAAGTTCCTCTTGTGTCGTTATATTTGGATTGTTAAAGTTAATTTTCATATAGTAGATGCAACACCAAATTAACCTTGTTCTACTACTTTATGACCGCTAACGCTGTTTGTATCATTATTTTTATATCATTTATTATGCTAAAGTTCTTGATATATTCTAAATTGTATTTCATCTTATCCGGAAGAACTTCTTCAATATAAATATCATCAATAGAACGCCCTAATCCTTTGAACTTTTCTATTACTTCATCCTCATCTTTGTATTCAATACTGGCAGGAGATGTTATCCCGGCTGGAAGAAGTAATGTTGCGTTCATTTCATCAGTATAACGATTAACATATTTTGCAACTTCTGGACGAACACCAACGAAGCTCATATCTCCAAGAAGCACATTAAAAAGCTGTGGCAGCTCATCAAGACGAACCTTACGAAGTTTATCCCCAGCACGACTTATACGTGGATCATTATGTTCAGTTACGGCTGCACCAAGTTTGTCTGCATCCTTAACCATTGTTCTAAATTTAAAAATCCTAAATGGACGCCCATAAGTAGTAATACGCTCTTGTCTATAAAACACCGGCCCCTCACTGTCCAACTTTATCCAAATAGCAATAGCCAAAATTATAGGACTTAACGGAATAAGTAATATTAAAGCTAATACTTTATCTAAAAACAACTTCAAAAATAACGATACTCTTCTCTTCTCTATTTCTTCTCTATATTTTTTTACTATCTCTGTTTCAAATCTTTTATCTATATTCATCTTTCACCTTACTTTTATTCAAAACTTCTCATTTCTTTGAATAAATTTATTTTTCCTAACAATTATAGCATACTTGACCAAAGAACTAAAGAGCTAGCACACCTCTATAGCTTATGATTCTTATTTTTATATCAATTTATCAATTAGTATTTGAGAAACTCCTTGCTCCTATAATGCAATTATTGTATTATATAATTAACTCTTAAATTAAGGAAGGATTATCTATGTTTAACATTGAAAAGAGACTTATTAATTATCTCGAAAAGTATTTAATATACTACTTTTTATTTTTTATAAGTGTTTGTGGACTAGCTATTCGTTATCTAGGGCGTGGTTTTATTTCTGGTGATAGGCGTAATTTCCTAGTCCCTTGGTGGAATAAAATAGCTGAGCTCGGCCCTGATGCTGTAAGTACACAAGTTGGAAATTATAATATACCTTATCAATTTTTAATATATCTTATGCAAAACATATCACCTTTTAGCACAATTTCATCATATAAAATATTATCTTGTATTTTTGACTATGTGCTTGCTATAGCCTGTGGATTACTAGTTATAGAATTAAAGAAAGAAAATAAAAAAATTATTTTCTCCTTAGTATACTCTGTGGTATTGCTCTTCCCTACAATATTTTTAAATTCTGCAATATGGGGACAATGCGACTCTATTTATTGTTCTTTTATAATATTAAGTATACTATTTTTAGTAAAAAAGAGATTTAGTCTATCGTTTATATTATTAGGTTTAGCTCTAGCGTTCAAACTACAGACTATATTTATTTTTCCAATATTTGGCTTTTATTACTTTAGAAATAAAGAGTTTAGTATTGTAAAAATTTTTAGCTTGATGATACTTTCAATGTATGTCGCTTGTTCTCCTGGACTTTTATCAGGTCGCAGTTTATTAGAACCTATTAAAGTTTATATTATCCAATCTAATTATGAATATCTATGGCTTAACTTCCCTAGTTTCTGGTCTTTAATAGCATTATCTGATATTGGAACACATAGTCTCTTTAAAACTATAGGCGTTATTTTAACAGCATCAATCCTTGGAATTGGACTGTTTTTTGCAACTTACAAAAAAATCAAAATAAATCATAGCAATATTATTTTGATTGCTATTTGGACGGTTTATACCTGCTTACTATTTTTACCAAATATGCATGATCGCTATGCTTACTTACTAGATTTGTTATTTATTATGATTATATTTCTAAATACAAGATTTGGAATATTTTCAATTATTCCTATATTGAGTTCAATTCTAATATATGCAAACTACCTTTTCTTAAATGTGCCTATTCCAGTTAATATTATAGCTATCTTTTACATTGTTAACTATACAATCTTTTCATATTTCTTAGTAAAATACCTATTTATTAATAATCAAAAGACAAATATTATTTTTGAAAATTAAATAAAAACTCCATCGTGCTCAACGATGGAGTTTTTATTCTTCTACCCATTATAACAATTTATTATTTCAAACAACTCATTACGAATTTCTTCGTTAGTTGCATGTCCTAGCATCGCTTGTAGTTTATCTAGCTTAACATTTAGTTCGTCTACATCGATGTCTAAGGTTGTATTTTTATAAATCATTTTGTTATCTGTTTTTTCACTATTTTCGTAATCTAATGACAATTCTTCGTACATTTTTTCTCCTGGACGAAGCCCGATTTCTTCAATAGCTATATCTTTATATGGTTCTAAACCTGAAAGTTTGATTAGGTTTGTTGCCAGATCTATAATTTTTACTGGCTCTCCCATGTCTAGAAGGAAAATTTCTCCCTCACTCGCATAATAACCAGCTTGTAAAACTAACTGCGCCGCTTCTGGTATTGTCATAAAGTAACGAATAATGTTACGATGCGTTATTGTTATTGGTCCACCTTTTCTTATTTGTTCTTTGAAGATTGGAATAACAGAACCATTAGATCCTAACACATTACCAAAACGGACGGCTGCAAATTTCGTTTTGTATTTATTACCTTTTGACTGTAAGATAATCTCTGTTAAACGTTTTGACGCTCCCATTGCATTTGCTGGATTTACCGCTTTGTCTGTTGAAATCATAATAAATCGCTCAACATCTTTTTCTATTGCTACATCCATAACATTCTTTGTTCCAAAAACATTATTTTTAATAGCTTCTTGCGGGCGACGTTCCATTAAAGGTACATGTTTATGAGCTGCCGCATGGAAAACTACCTCTGGTTTATATTTATCAAACACTTCTCTTAGCGCCTCTTTTTCACGAATGCTGACAATTTCTGAGATATAATTTACACCTTCATATTCTTTTGAATGACTTCTTTCAAAATCAAGATCACGCTCTAACATATAAAGAGCATTTTCATTTACATCTACTAAAATCAAATTACTCGGTTTAAATTTGAAAATCTCACGAACGATTTGGCTACCAATTGAACCACCAGCACCTGTGACAAGAACGCTTTTCCCGCGTAGATAACTACGAATTTCCCCTTGAGAAAGCTTAACTTCTCCACGCCCCAATAAATCTTCTATCGAGACATCTTTAAGGTGTTTTGAAATACTTTCTCCATCTTCAACTGTTACCCCAGAGCCCATAATTTTTATACTAACATTTGCTTCTTTTAAAATATTTAATATCCTATTTTTATTGTATGCGTCTATAGATGGTATAGCTAAAAATACTTGTTCAACTTCATACTTTGGAATAAGTTTTAACAATTCATAAGTTGTTCCTACAACAGTTACACCACTTATTACAGAATTTTTTCTTCGGTCATCAATAAGACCTACTACATTAGCTCGGAAAACATTATTTTTAGATAATTCTTTTAAAAGAATATATCCAGCATCTCCCGCTCCAATAATAAAGGTGTTTTTATATGTGGCTTTCCCTGTACGTCCTACTTCTCGCTCGCGTAACGCACGGTAAAGCATTCTAATAAACATAATCCCAGCAATAATTAATAATGGTGAGAAAATAGCAAATCTTATATTAGAAAATGTATCAGGCAACATATATTGATATAGTATGCTTGTAATTAAGTCTGAAACAAATACCGAAACGCAGATATTAACAATTTCATTAACTCCTAAATACGACCATAAAGATTTATTTATCCCAAATAATTTAAAACTAATAGCGTATATAATTAAGGAAATAATTAAAAACCCACCTATTTCTATATAGTGCGTGGTTAACATTGCGAAAGGATCCGAAGCCTTACCTAAAAATATTGACGCAATAATACCCAACGCTACTATTTTCAAATCTAGTAACATTATCAATTTAAAGCGGTGCTTTATATATATTTTTGATGAAAACAATTTATCCATACTAATCTCCTATAATTTTATTAGAACTCCTTATTTTTGACGAGTTAGCAATTTAACTTTAATGTATTCTTAGTAATAAAGTCGTTCTAAAACTATACTTCTTAAAATTAGGAGCTAAAGTAAATAACATTAGCTCCCCCTTTTCCTAAAACATTTTATATCCAAAATAACTAGCGGCAGCAACTATAATAATCAAAACTACTATACTTACCTTCCTTGTTTCTTTTATAACAATTATTTCTACAATTTTTTGAGTTACAAGTATACTGATTGCCACAGCTATAGCTACTAGTTTTGTCTTTTGATTTTCGATAAACATCGTTCCTATTATTATAGCTAAACTCAATACCGTTATCAGCATATTCACCGCTAAAAACATCATTTTTTTATCTGACATACTTATTTTTTCCTTACTTTTATAGTTACTTTTACTATTGGTGTGTCAGTTGCTACTCGAAGATCTTCTTTTGAATAAATTTTCAAGTTACTACGTTCTTCTGCCTCTTCCTTAACATCACTCAAGTCGACATCAACTAGCATTTTTGTTATTCTATCTAATGTTTCTTGATTTTCTGTTCTAATAGTAACCTTACTTACATCGGCCGTTACACTAACTAGTTCATACCCAGATGGTAGTTTCCCAATAGTATTAACTTCCAACGGAACTTCTTTTTCTAAACTTTTTAGCTCAATCGACATTACCGTTGAACCAGGTTCTATCTGAATATCTTCTATTTTGTTATAATTACTGTCATAAGCAACTAATTTTGCTTCTTCTTTAGTATTTTTGCTTAGTTTCGTACGAGTTGCACTTTCTGCACGAACTTCACGTATTCTATTAATACTATCAATATCCCCAGAGATTTTTACAGTTTCATTATTAACGCTAAGTTTCTCTATTTCATATCCTATTAATAGTCTCTCTTTTTTCACAGTAGGTGTTACCTTAAACTCACGCGTTACTTTTTCTCTGATAGAAATCGTAATTGTCCCTGGCTCAACTGTACCTTCAAGCCCACTTTCTAAACCTTCTATTTCTAGTTTTACCTTCTGGTCATCACCTATTTGAGCATTTTTCAGATTTAACTTAACTTTGAAGTGGCGTGCTACACTTTCTTTTTGAACTTTCGCCAATGAACCAGATAATTTTACTGAAACAGTATTTGGTATTCCAACTACGTATAATTTATCTTTATCATACTCCGCTTCAAGAGGAACCTCAGTTACCCACGCGGTAGATTTATTATCACTATTTCCTAATACAGAAAAATTTTTAAAATTTTCGTTTACCGATATAAATAATAGTATTGCTATTAAAAATGATATTAACTTTAATTGATTATTCTCTTTTAATCTCATAATATCACCTCTTATTTAATAATCTTTTCATTTTGTTGTTGCCAATTTTCTTCTAAATACTTCATCAATTTTTCATCGGTAAAATCTGTTGTTAATTTACCATTTTGGCACACACTTATTTTTCCTGTTTCTTCTGAAACAGCAATAACAATTGCATCTGTAAGTTCTGATAGTCCTAATGCTGCGCGGTGACGCGTCCCATAACTACTAGCTATACTTCTATTATCTGATAATGGTAATACGCAACTTGCAGCTCTAATTTTATCTTTATTAATAATCATCGCACCATCATGAAGTGGTGTATTTGGAATAAAAATATTAATAATAAGCTCATGTGTTACTTCTGCATTAATCTCTATTCCACTTTCCACATATTCATCAAGCCCAGTACTATTTTCTAATACAATTAATGCACCTATACGGCGTCTTGCCATATGTCTTGATGAAGTTGCGACAGCCTTTATGATATGATCTTTTTGTCCTTTTTGAACATCTTTATAATTAAAATTGAGAATATTAGTCCACTGAACCCTACCTATATACTCTAAGGCACGTCTCAATTCTGGTTGGAATATAATCATAATTCCCAACACTCCCCAAGTAACCACTTGATCGAATATGTAAGTCATCGTTGTAAAACCAATAAAGTTAAAAAATATTTTTAACCCAATAATGATTAAAATTCCTTTAACTAATTGCATACCACGAGTACCTTTTAACAATGTTAATAACTTGTATACTAAAAACCATACTAAAAGTATATCTAGCAGGTGAATAACTAGTGTTAACGTGCTTATGCCTGATAGGTAATCAGCTATCATAATAATCTCCTTCCTTAAGTAATGTATAATATTACCTTTCTATTTTTATAGTAATGTAGCGAAATAAATAGCAGGTATACTCCTATCTTTAAAATCCCTACACTTTACTATACAACTCTCCACTTTCCATTATAACATAAAATATTGTGATTGTAAGATGTTTTTCAAAATAAAAAGAGGATATTTTGAAGTTTTTTCAAATATCTCCTTTTACTTAATCGACTAATATTCTTACATATAAAAATCTACGCATTTATTCATAAAATAAGCCAAAACTACTCTTTTATAGTTATATAAGCCTTTATATCATAATCTTGTGAATCCAACTCGTTTTCGCGTCCTAAAATCATATTTGCGATACTATAACCGATAATTGGTCCTGTTGTTAATCCTGAAGAACCCAGTCCACTTGCAGCAAAAACATTTTTCAACGTTGGCACCTCTCCGTAAAACGGTGAATAGTCAGAAGTATAGGCTCTAATACCTACTCGTTCATTAATAATTTGTGCATCAGTTAGTTCTTTTAAAAATTGTTGAGCTTCATTTCCAAAAGTATCCAGCTGCTCCTTATCGACTTCCAAGTCAAATCCCATATCATTTTCATGAGTTGCCCCAACGCTAACCACACCATTTTCAAAAGGAATTATATCTAGTTCTCCTTCTGGCATAATTACTGGATAAGCACCTGTATTGTTATCTTTTATTTTATAATCACGTAGTTGTCCTTTTTGAGGACGAACATCAACTTCAAAACCAAGTGGCTCTAAGACATCTTTTAGCCACGCACCTGTCGCAAGAACTACAATATCAAACTCCTTGTTATCTACTAAATACTTATCGCCAGCTAATCCTAAAGTTACCTTTTTATTAAAGACTTGCGCCCTTGATGCTTCAAGCAAAGTTTTCACAAAACGCTCCCCTTCTACACGACCGCCACCGCTAGCATAAAGTACATCCCCATTGTTATCAAAGCTTGGAATTACTTTTTGAACATCTTCTTTAGACAGTAATTTTAGCTCGCCTATCATCGGTGATAACTCCATACGGCTTTCCGCTAATTCTTTTAATTCTGGTAATTTTGCTTCATCTTTCTTTAATAAATATACGCCACATTGTGAGTAAAAATTCGTATTGATTCCTTCAGCTTCTAAATCTTGAACAAGTTTCAAGTAAAAATCTGCACCTAAACGCGCCATCTTATACCAAGGTTTATTACGACGTTTCGAAAACCATGGACTTATTATACCTGCTGAGGCTTTTGTCGCTTGTCCTACACCGTAATCAAAAACCGTCAACTCTATATCTTTATTTTTTGATAAATAGTACGCGCATGTCGCACCTACTATCCCACCACCTATTATCGCTACTTTCATAGTTTACCTCACTTGATAGTTTTTAAAAAAATTCTACTATAAAAATTATACATCAAAAAAAAATGCTAGTAAACTTTTTATAGAATCAATCAGATTTTCTTCAGCATATTTTCTTGTTTACATAATCAGTTTTTTAGGATATAATTAGTTCCTATAATCTAAGTAAAGAGGTATATCATGAAAAAACAATTATTACTAACTTTAGCAATTACCGTTCTTGCAGGAACGATATTAGGTTGCACACAAAATAAAAATACAAATCAAGCCACTACGCAAGAAACTAAAAAAGAATTATCAAATGAGGAAATTGTTAAAACAGCCATTAACAACTTTTCAAAAGAAAAAAATTTAGAATTAGATACTAAGGTTACTATTAAATCTAACCTTATAGTAGAAAGTTATTCAGTTAATGTATCATCAAATATTAAAATAGACGAAAATGGAAATGTTTTGAAGAAATTTTCTGAGCAAGAAACTGAACTAGGAAAAACTACAACAAAAGAAGAACATATTTTCCTTAAGAAAAATAATTCTGGATATGATAAATTCAATGTTGAAAATGGAAAATTAGTTGAAGATAAAATAACAGATGATTTAGAAGTTTTATCTGCTATACAAGTATTTTTCAACGGAAATACTCTTTTTAATACTATAACTGATAAAAACTATGAGAAGTCAGATAACAAACTAACTTTCACTGGGAAAATAAAATTATCAGACATCGGAAATAAATTTTATCTAAATCCAGGTGCGTTTACTAGTGAAGAAACTGGTAATCTTTCTGAAATGACGCTAACATTTGCTGCAACAATAGACACTACTACAAATGAGATTTTAGGAATTACCCTTGACTTAAAATCATTTATAGAAGGAGTAGCTAAAGCACAACTAGAAAAAGAGAAAGACTCTATGTCTGAACTTGAATACACAACTGCCAAAAATTTAATAGAATCTATTTTAAAAGACTCACAAGGCGAAATCACAATCGCTAGAAAAATTGATAAAATAGATGAAATAAAATTTAATTAATATAAAAATCTAGCTTACCTTATTGGGGGGCTAGATTTTTTGACTATATGCCATTTTTATATTTACCTATCCCGATTTATGTATTATAATTATTACTAAGTTGCGTTAGCGCAACTATTAATATATATTTGATAAGATATTGAAGGTAAACTATGACTGAAATAAAATTAGTACCACGTAATGAAGTAGACGAACAGTACACTTGGGATATGACTCTACTTTATAAAACTGATGAAGACTACAAAAATACTTTGGAACAAACAAAAAAAGAAATAATTGAGTTTAAAGACAAATATGAAGGAAAGTTAGCTGATTATACTACTCTAAACGAAGCTATCCTTAAATACGAAGAGATAGAAGAAGAATGTTATAAACTTTTACACTATGCTGAATTACCTATGTCTGTTGACCGTTTTAACGATAATGTAGTTGCCAACGCAACTATTTTCGAAGAACTTTCTTCTCTTTCAGCTAGTAAACTAAGTTTTTTCTCCACAGAGTTAATATCTTTAGATGAAGGTTTTATAAATACCTTTGTTGCTGACTATCGTCCAGACTTGAAATATTATTTCGGAAAACTTATTAATATGAAAAAGCATGTATTACCAAAAGAAGTTGAAGAAATAATCGCTAGTTATGAAAGTCTACCTGACTTCTATAATTTGTACGAAGTAACTAAACATGAAGATATGAAATTCGATAGTTTCGAAGCAAATGGTAAGACTTACGAAAATAGCTTTGTTTTATACGAAAACTTACATGAGATGGATAATGATACCGATGTTCGTCGTGCAGCTGCGGAAAGTTTTTATAAAACTTTAAATGCATATAAGAATACTTCAGCAAATGAGTATATTTCTCACATTAAAAGAGAAAAGATGCTTGCAACTGCTCGTGGTTATGATAGCGTTATTGATTACCTATTGGATAAACAAGATGATAGTCGTGAATTATACGATCGTCAAATCAAAACACTTATGACAGACCTTGCACCACATATCCGTCGTTATATCAAACTATTAGCACGCGAGCATAAAATTGAAGATATGCAATTTGCCGACTGCAAAATTAATCTAGATCCTGATTTCGAGATTGATATGACTATTGAAGAATCACGAGAATATTTGAAAAAAGCACTTGGTGTTCTTGGTGAAGATTATGTTAAAATGATTGATGAAAGCTATGATAAACGTTGGACGGACTTCCCTCAAAATATCGGTAAGAGTACTGGTGGTTTCTGCGCTACTGTACCGAATGTAGCTGGCTTTATCCTTCTTTCTTGGACCGGGAAAATGAATGAGGTGTTCGTTCTTGCGCATGAACTTGGACATGCTTATCATTTTATGAATACTGGTAAACACCAAACTATGCTAAATAACGATTGCTCACTTTACTTCGTAGAAGCGCCATCTACTTGTAACGAGGTTATCGTTTCTAATTATCTACTACAAACTAATAAAAACGCACGCTTTAAACGTTGGGTAATTAGTAATATGATTAGCAGAACTTACTTCCACAATATGGTAACTCACTATCTTGAAGCTGTTTATCAAGACCGTGTTTATAAAAAAGTTGATAATAATAAAATGTTAACTGCAGAAGTCTTATCTACTATAAAACGTGAAGTTATGGAAGAATTTTTCGGAGATAGTCTTGTAATTAACGAGGGAGCAGAACTTACTTGGATGCGTCAACCTCACTACTACATGGGACTTTATCCATATACTTACTCTGCAGGACTAACTATCGGAACAGCAGTTGCTAATAAAATTGACAAAAATCCAAGTTACGCTAATACTTGGCTAAACGTTCTTTCTAAAGGAAGTAGTATATCGGCACTAGATCTTTCTAAACTTGCTGGTTGTGATGTAAGCACCGCTGAACCACTTAAAAAAGCTATTTCATATGTTGGTTACTTAGTAGATCAACTTTACGAACTAACAGATGAGCTGAAAAAATAAGACATAAAAAGAATCTTAATGACTTCTAATCATTAAGATTCTTTTAACTTTTATGAATTTTATACTTTATTGTTAGACTTTTACCCTACATTTCTTTTAACTTTTCAAAGCAAGCTTTTTCGCATTCAATTACTGCTGAACGGAAATTTTTTTCTTCAAGAATTCGGACAGCTTCAATTGTACTACCTGATGGTGAGCAAACATTATCCTTTAGTTTTCCTGGATGTTCTCCTGTTTCTAGTACCATTTTTGCAGCCCCGATTACTGTATGTGCCGCTAAGCGATAAGCAGTTTCACGACGTAACCCGTTTAATACTGCACCATCAGCTAATGCTTCAATAAATAAATAACCATAAGCAGGACCTGACCCACTAAGCGCAGTCAATCCAGCCATATCTTTTTCCGCTATCACCTCTGATAATCCAAGACTGCTAAATAAACTTAAAACGTACTCTACTTCTGTTGATTCTATATTATGACCAATACTAACACCAACTACTCCAGCACCTACTTCAGCAGGAGTATTCGGCATAATACGAACTACTTTGGCGCCTGGTACAATACTTTCTATATCTTTTATTTCTACTGCTGCCGCCATCGAAATAACTATTTTTCCTTCTAGTTCTACTTTGATTTCTTCTAGTACACTTGCTACTAAATATGGTTTTACACCTAAAAATACAACATCACATTCTTTTGCCAAATCTTTTGAGCTATTGGCCGCTTGGACTCCGTTGCATTCAGCTACCTTTTTTGTGCTATTATCTGAAGAATTTCTAACGAAAATATTTTCTTTCTCTACTTTTTGACTAGAAATTACTCCTTTTAGAACAGCTTCTCCCATATTACCAACACCGATAAAACCAAGTTTTTTCATATTGACCTCCTATTATATTTTTTAGTTTTTGAGAACGTACAAACTATTCTCCACTCACTATCTATTATATCATATTTAACCGTTCTAATTCTTACTTATTAATAAATTTTGTTAGTTCACTCTCTTATGTTATACTTAAATGTGTATTGAATTTTTTGTAAATAAGGAGTTATTATGGACAACAGTTGGAAAGAAATATTTAAAAATTATCCAAAGCGTAATGAACTAGGCATAACAGTTGATAATATAAATAAAAAAAGACAAACGGTGACTATCTATCCACCAAAAGAATTAGTTTTTAAAGTCTTTGATCTGCCATTACAAGATATAAAAGTAGTTATATTAGGTCAAGATCCCTATCACAATCCTGGACAAGCTTGCGGATTAAGTTTTTCTGTAAATGATGGCATTCCTTTGCCTAAAAGCCTAATAAATATTTATAAAGAACTTTATGATGACCTTGGTATCACTCCTGCGAAAACAGGGAATTTAGAGAAATGGTTTAAACAAGGAATATTCCTATTGAACTCTGTTTTAACCGTTGAAGAATATTCACCAGCAAGTCATAGCAATGTCGGTTGGCAAGATTTTACAGACTATATAATAGAAACTATTTCACAAAAAAATAACAACGTTGTATTTGTCCTATGGGGAAGTTACGCTAGAAGTAAAAAAACTCTAATAGACAGCTCTCGCCATAAAATAATAGAATCACCGCACCCAAGTCCGCTATCTGCCTATCGTGGTTTCTTTGGTAGCAAGGTGTTTTCACGTATAAATTCTTATTTAGAAGAAGTCGGCAAAAAACCTATTGATTTTAACTTGGAAAACTAGTTCTAATGAGTCAATTTTAAGTTTAGGATTTTATTTTCTTCAAGATTTTAATAAAAATAAATTTTAATTGAAAAATTTTAAAATAATTTTAAGTATATTTTAAGTAAGAAGGATATAATTATGACTTAAACAAAAATAATTAATTTTTCATTCTTAACGACACTTGTCGTTTCTCCCTTTTAAGTTTGAAAATATTTTTGTTTAAACCAATATTTCAGTTAATTCTTTATGATATTAACAGATAATAAAACTTTTTAATTTTTTTCATAATGTGGCTTGTCGCTCCCTAGGCAAGCCATTCTCCCTTTAAGAGTAGCGATACTCTTTTGTTATTTGTATATAAGATTAGATATTAATAAGCAAGAAATTGCTTCGAACTTAATTTAGTTCATAAAAAAAGCTAAGTACCCCCTATACTTAGCCTTTTTATTTTGTCTATAATTAAATAAGAAGTGCCTTAGATTTTTGATCATCTATATCAATTTCTTAAGGCACTCTTTTTTATTATTTAGTATATTACAAATTTTTCAATATAATACATAGTTTTATGTTGACCACTTGCATATTGTTTATTATTTAGTCGTAGTGTAATTACACCTGTTGGTCGATTAGTAGCTATAGTAACAAATGGTATTATTATTCTATCTCCTTGAACTTGCCAACGTTCAACCGGTGCAAAGATTGAGTCTGTAGCTCCACCTATCCCAGCCATATGACGTAGTCCAAAAGCATTATCTTTTTTGAAATACACGATAGTATTAGTATCTTTTACTAATTTTTCTAATTCTTCTTGAGTATATTCTACTTTACTTTTATCTAATTCTATAAAAGTAATTCCTCTTTCTGCATTTAATTTTGCAAATACATCTTTAAGATTATAAGTTCCCTCATTATATGTGTTAATTAAGTCTAATACATAAGTAGCTGGTGCAAAAACAATTTGATTATCTGTTCCATTATCTATAACACTATAACGAATTGCATTAGCCGCTGTAGAACCTTTAAAGTTAAGCAAGCTATAATTCATAAGTTCTAGTATTTTTCCAGCTTCATTAAAGTTATGATTGTATTTATTAGTATTATTTCTATTAGTTGGTGCTATTGTTTGATTTTCATTTTTATTGACGACATTGTTGTCTTTATTTTCTTGTTGATTTTGTTCATCAACATTAGCATCATCTTTTAACATATTCGTTGTTACATCTTGTGTTTTTTCTGTATCATTAGTAATCTTTTGTGCTACTTTATCTGTACATCCTGTTAAAACTCCTATTCCTAAAACAAAAACCGCTACAATTTTTAAAATTTTGTTCATTTTCTCCACCTTCTTTCTGTTTTAATATTACTTACTTTTATTTCTTCTCTTCTTTAATTATATTATACTACCAAAAATTACAAAAAGCAACGATTTATTACAAAAATATTACATTTATATTACAAAATAATTTTATTTTTGTTTCGGTATTCTTAGCTATAGCTTTTTATCTCATTTTTTTGAATTTATTTCTTGTTATTTTTTCTCTATCTTCTTAAAAAACTCTTTTCAATAGTTCGCACGTAAAATTTGAACTGATAGTTTTTTTATAGTAAAATATACTCGATTATATGGATAGGAGATTGATATATGAGTAGAGTCGCTATTGTTAGTGCTAAACGTACCGCTATCGGTAGTTTTGGCGGCAGTCTCAAAGATATTCCAGCTGCTACACTTGGAGCTGAAGTTGTAAAAAAATCATTAGAGGAAATAAATCTAAGTCCTACCTTTGTTGACGAAGTAATCTTCGGCAATGTTCTTGGAGCTGGTCTTGGACAAAACATCGCTCGTCAAATCGCGATCTTTGCTGGTATTCCACAAGAAAAGAGTGCATTTGTCGTAAATAAGGTTTGCGGTTCTGGTCTAAAAAGCGTTGTTTTAGGTGCTCAATCTATTTTACTTGGTGACAATGATATCGTTGTTTGTGGCGGTGTTGAAAATATGAGCACTGCCCCTTATTACACAAAAGATGCGCGTTTTGGTGCTAAACTAGGAAACTTCGAACTTGAAGATAGTATTATTCATGATGGTCTAACCGATGCTTTTGAAAATTATCATATGGGTATTACCGCTGAAAATATTGCTGAGCAGTTTTCTATTAGTCGTAAACAGCAAGATAAATTTGCAACACTTAGCCAGCAAAAAGCTAGCACTGCTATTGAAAAAGGAAAATTCTCAAATGAAATAGTTCCTATTACGATAAAAACACGTAAAGAAGAAAAAGTTTTTGATACAGATGAATTTGTTCGTCCTGGTACTGATCTAGAATCTCTAGCAAAACTACACCCAGCGTTCAAAAAAGATGGAACTGTAACAGCTGGTAATGCGTCTGGTATTAATGATGGAGCGGCTTGCGTTATTTTAATGTCTGAAAAACGCGCTAATGAGCTAGGTATTAATATTCTTGGATTTATCGATGGTTATGCTACCGCTGGATTAGATAATAAAGTTATGGGTCTTGGTCCAATACCAGCAACGAGAAAAGTTTTAGATAAACTGAATTTAACAACTGATGATATTGATTTATTCGAACTTAATGAAGCTTTTGCAGCGCAGTCGATAGCTGTTCTTAATGAACTTAACCTTGATACTTCTAAAGTTAATATCAATGGTGGTGCTATAGCTTTAGGTCATCCTATTGGAGCGAGCGGTTGTAGAATCCTTGTTTCTTTAGTACATGAACTAATCAATGAAAACAAAAATTGCGGACTATGCTCGCTTTGTATCGGAGGCGGTCAAGGTATTTCTATGGTTATAAGCCGCAATTAAAACTATTATAAGTAATATATAACTAGATTTATTGTTTCCTTCTATCAATTAGAATAACTAAATCTAGTTTTTTTAAGTTTAATTTAAGCTTCTATACTAAAATCTTATTGTCAAGAAACTTTTTTAACTTTAAACAGTCTAACTGTGGACTATTTAGGAAAAATTGTATACAATAGTAGTTGCGTAAATTTTATTTGAGCTCTTGAGGAGTTCAATATATATTTTAGGAAAAATTAGATTAATAGTAATCGAAAGGTAAAAGTAAAATGAAAATAGGAATTGATAAGATTGGGTTTGCAATGCCCGAGTACTATCTAGATATTCGTGACCTAGCAATAGCTCGTGGTATTGAACCTGATAAGTTTACTAAAGGTTTACTTCAATTAGAAATGAGTATTCCGCCAGTAAGCCAAGATATCGTTACACTTGGCGCTCAAGCTGCTTTTGAAATTTTAGATAATGACGATTTAGAAAAAATAGATATGATTATAGTCGGAACAGAGTCTGGTATCGACCAAAGCAAAGCTTCTGCCGTGTTTATCCACGGACTATTAGATATTCAACCATTTGTGCGTGCTATCGAAGTAAAAGAAGCTTGTTATGGGGCTACTGCAGCTCTTGATTTTGCAAAAAACCATGTCTTGAACAATCCTGATTCAAGGGTACTTGTAATTGCGAGCGATATCGCTAAATATGGAATAAAATCTTCTGGAGAATCTACACAAGGAGCTGGTAGTTGCGCTATGCTTGTTACTAGTAATCCTCGTCTTCTAGAATTAAACAATGATAATGTTTGCCTTACTCGTGATGTAATGGATTTTTGGCGTCCTAACTATTCTCAATACGCTTTTGTTGAAGGAAAATTTTCAACTGAGCAATATCTTGGGTGTCTAGAGAGTGTTTGGGCTAAATATTTAGAAAGAACAAAACAACAGCTACAAGACTTTAGTGCCGTATGTTTGCATCTACCATATCCAAAACTTGGACTTAAAGGATTACAACTGTTATTAGAACAAGAAAATAATGAATCTACAAAAGAAAACTTATTAGCACGTTTTAACGAATCTATTCTTTATAGCCAACGTGTTGGTAATATCTATACAGGTTCATTATTCTTAGGGCTATTATCTCTTCTTGAAAACAACACTACTCTTAAAGCAGGGGATAAAATTGCTCTTTATAGTTATGGAAGTGGTGCTGTTGCCGAAGTATTTGGTATGACGCTAGTCGAAGGTTATGAAAACCAATTAAAAACTAATAGACTTGAACAGTTTAATAATAGAAAACAAATCTCTGTTGATGAATATGAAAAAATGTTCTTTAGAGATACTACCGTTGATAAAGATGGTAATTTAGATATTTCTGATATTCGTGATGAAAGTCGTTTCGTCCTAGAAAAAATCGAGAATCACAAACGAATCTATAAAAAACAAATTTAAAACTTAGTTAATTTTACACTAACTTATAAACCTCACTAACACCACTATTTATAAAGCTATTAGTTAATTGTTAGTGAGGTTTTTTCAAAAATTACCGAAAGGGAGGTTCCTATAATGAATAATTGGAGTGGATTTTATAAAAAAACTCGCGATGAACGTTTAAATGTTATTAAAAATGCTAATATTTTAGATAATGAGCATTTCAACTTGCTAAATAACAACAAAATATTAGATTTTGAAACAGCTAATAACATGGTAGAAAATGTTGTCGGGACGTTTTCTTTACCATTTAGCGTTGTTCCTAATTTTGTTGTTGATAAAAAAAGCTATCTAGTTCCTATGGTTACGGAAGAACCCTCTGTTGTTGCTGCATGCAGCAATGCTGGAAAAATAGTTGAACGTTGCGGGGGATTTAGTACCACTATCCACGATAGAAAGATGATCGGACATATTGCGCTCTATGATATTAACGATATTGAAGCTACAAGCAATCTTATTTTAGAAAACAAAGAGCTTTTGCTTAAAACAGCAAACGAAGCTTATCCGTCTATAGTTAAGCGCGGAGGCGGTGCTTGCGACTTAGAAGTTAAAGTTCTGACTGAGAATGACACTACTTTTGTAGTTGTTTATTTAATAGTTGATACTTTAGAAGCGATGGGGGCTAATATGCTTAACACTATGCTTGAGGCAGTAAAAATATCACTTGAAAGTCTTACAGGTGGCGTTGCTCTTATGGCAATTTTATCTAACTACGCAACACGTTCTTTAGTTTCAAGTCGCTGTGAAATTCCATTTTCAAATCTTGGAGATAATGGAGAATACCTTGCAAAACGTATAGAACTAGCGAGCAAGTTTGCTCAAGCAGATACTTATCGTGCAGCAACACACAACAAAGGAATTTTCAACGGTATCGACAGTATTGTTATCGCAAGCGGAAATGATTGGCGCGCTATTGAAGCTAGTTGCCAAAGTTGGGCAGCACGTAGCGGAAAATACAAAGGACTTTCTACTTGGACTTGCGACCTGGAAAAACAAGTTTTAATCGGGGAGTTGACATTACCTATGCCAGTAGCGAGTGTTGGTGGTTCTATTGGAATCAATCCTAGCGTAAAAGTAGCACGTACTATGTTAGGAAATCCTGATGCGAAAACTTTGGCAAGCATTATCGTTTCTGTTGGCCTTGCTCAAAACTTTGCTGCTTTACGTGCATTAGTCGGAGATGGTATTCAAAAAGGTCATATGAAACTTCATGCAAAATCATTGGCTATTTTAGCAGGTGCTACTACTGATATTTTGGATGAAGTAGTTGAAAAATTACGTGCTGAAAAACATATGAATCTGGCTACTGCTAAAGAGATAGTAAGTACATATAAGAAATAAGAAAAAAATCGATGTATCTCAACTGATACATCGATTTTTAAAATTTTACCTTATGCAGCTCTCTTATACCCCGCTTTTTGTGCCGCTTCCTCTGAATTAAAGACTAATAAGTTTTTAGCTGCTACCTTATTGTAAGAAGGATGCTCTGGAGTATAGTACTGTCCGCTCTTTTTACTTGCACGAACTACTACTGCTTTTTTAGCCTTTTCCTGCTTTTGCTTTTGTTCTTGTGCTTTTTGCTCTTTCTTAATATCGTCCATAGTCGCCTTCATCTCTTTTTCTAGACTCTGTTGCGGCGCTGATGTCTGCATTTGATTTTGAGATTTACTTTCCTCAGAAGTATCTCGTTTTTCATCTGTCTGCTCTTCAGTTTTTTTCTCACGTTCTTCCTTCTTCTCTTGGAACGTTCTTATCTGCTCTTCTTTTTTCGCTCCACTAAAATGATTGCTCATCATCATAGTAAACGACAATATCAAAGCAGCTATCACTCCTAACACCACTTTTTTAATCCTTGTTTTGCGTTGAATAAGTTTGATAACAGGTGGGCATAGTAATATAAAACTGAATATAAAGACAATTATTGCGTATTCTGGTCCATGGGTGAAGACCATACTAAGCGATATAAACATAAATATCACAAATATAAACCATAAAACCATTTGTCCATGCTCTTTTATAAATTTATTCACGACTTTTCTCCTTAAAAATTTCTCACTTTATATATTCTATCACTTTTTTCGAACTTATACAATTACTTTCAAAATTGTTTCCCCAATTATAAAATTATTTTTTACAAGCAGTTTTGTTGTTTATTTTTAAAAATTTTCTTATAATTAACTTATATATATTGATTAAAAAAACCGGGAGGCTTATTACTATGACATTTAAATTACCTGAATTACCTTATGCTTTTGATTACTTAGAGCCTGTTATCGATGCTAAAACAATGGAAATTCATCACGGGAAACACCACGCTGCTTATGTTAATAATTTAAACGCAGCTTTAGAAAAACACCCAGAATTCGAAGCAAACTGCCTTTGCAAATTGCTAAAAAACATCGATAGTGTTCCTGCTGATATTCGTCAAGCAGTTATTAACAACGCTGGTGGTCATCACAACCACAAACTATTTTGGCAATCTCTAACTAAACCTGATTCTTCTGGATTTGGTGGATTAGTTAAAGAAAAAATCGATGCTGAATTAGGTGGCTACGAAGAGTTTGTTAAAAACTTTTCTGCTGCAGCAGCTACAAGATTCGGTAGTGGTTGGGCATGGTTAGCTCTTGATAAAGATGGAAAATTAGTTATTACTTCAACACCTAACCAAGATTCTCCACTTTTAACAGGACTTACTCCAATTCTTGGACTAGATGTTTGGGAGCATGCTTACTATCTAAACTATCAAAACCGTCGTCCAGACTATATTAAAGAATTCTTCCGTGTAGTTAACTGGGACTTCGTAAACGAGCGCTTAGCTAAACAATTAGAAAAATTAGGAAAATAATATGACTGAAAAGAGGGTTTTCCCCTCTTTTTAATGTCTATAAATATTATAGATTACTTTATTAAATTTAATTTTTATAAATACGAGGATCTAGTCTTAATACTATGATCTTCTTATTTTATTGATAAATTAACTGGAGGATTTTACATGATTATTAATTGGAAAGTTATAGCCGCACTACTCGGCGTAGCTATATTTTACGAAGTACTAGTAGTGCTTTTATGGTTTGGTTTAAAATGGATGATTACCCCATTTATTAAACCCGGCTTAAAACTTTTTATTGCGATAATATTTTTCATCTTCGCAAACTTTTCTATTATCGGTTATCTATTACGCCTTGGAGCCCCTTGGATAAACTACGGAAATATTTGGTTTTTCTACTTTGTTAATGGAGCTATTATAGCTGTAATATTATTAATTGCAAAATTAGTGTTAAAACTATTTAAGCTAAATCTTTCTCAAGGATTTAGTTTAGGAATAACAGGTATATTTCTTATAAGTATGTCTGCTTTAGGTCTATATTGGGCGTATTCACCTATTGTTAAAAACGAAACTATAAAAGTAGATAAAAAAATAGAAAAACCTATAAAGATAGCTATGGTTTCTGATCTACATCTTGGAACATTTTTTGGTAATGGTCAGCTAGAAAAATTAAACAAAATTATCTCTGAACAAAAACCTGATACTGTAGTTATCGCAGGAGACCTTATGGATGACGATATGGTTATGTATAAAAAACGTAATATGAAAGAAACACTTAGTAAGCTAAATGCTCCTTTAGGAGTCTATACAACAATGGGAAATCATGACCGAGATGCCCAAGAGATAGTAGATGAGGTTAAAAAAGCAGGCATAATTCCTCTATTTGATGAAAGTGTGGAACTTAATAAAGATGTCACCTTAGTTGGCCGTAAAGATAGAAGTGTTAGTCGTGATAGACTAGACACAGCTGACCTGCTTAAAAGCGTAAATCTTAACAAGACTATTGTTCTCGTTGATCACCAGCCAGATGCTATCGACTATCACTCTACCTTACCTATCGATGTTCAGCTATCTGGTCATACTCATCATGGGCAAATGTGGCCAATTAACTATATTACAGAGCGTATTTATACTCTAGATTATGGTTATAAAGAAATTAATGGCAGACATTTCTTTACATCTGCTGGTTACGGTTTTTGGGGACCACCTTTCAAAACAACAGCTCGCAGTGAAGTTTGGATAATTACAATAGAAGGAAAATAAATAAAACCAGTAAGAAGTTACTCAAAATTATGCTTTTTAACATCAATTTTATTGAGTATCTTTCTACTGGTTTATTTTATACACATTCAATCTACAGCTAATTAGATCAACTTTCTAAAACTATAAAATTAATCTCTTACCTTCTTATTATAGAATCTACCTTTTATTGATTTTCTTGTTCTCTTATACTATCCCATAATTCTTTAGCTGTTTTCAAATCTATTTTGTAATAATCTTTAATAATTTTTATATTGGCTATGTCTCCTTGAGAGTAGTCTACTATCTCTTTTACATTAGAGAAGTCCATGCTCTCTAGTACGCTTGGTTTAATATGTTCCCATAAATTTTTAGCATCTAGTAGATTCAAACCATACGCTTCTCTTAACAATTTTATATTAGCTATGTCTCCTTGAGTTGTGTCTATTACCGCTAGCACTTCTTCTTTCTTTTCTTCTTTTATTAGTTCTTCATATTTTTCTTTACTTAAACGTGCTTTTTCTTCTGCTTCTGGGTTTGGCGTTTTTGATTTAATCGAAAAGTATACAAAAAGACATACCCCTAATATTATAATTAATCCTATTTTCATTATTCATTCTCCTAACCTATTTTCTTGTTTTTAATATCTCCCACAGCTTTTTAGCATCTGCGAAGTTTAAAAAGTATTTTTTTCTAAGCGCCGCAATATTAAATGTATCACTTTGGTTAAAATCTATTATGCTTTCTAATTCTTTTCTATAATTTTTCTCTTGTAATCTCTCGAATGCTTCTTTACTTTTAGCGTTTTGTTTATTTCTTTTATCGCGAATAGTTGCAACTATTGCATAAATAAAAATAAATCCAAGCATTATATAAACTGTATTCATATTCATAATTTAGCAACTCCTTTTAAAATAATCTATCATACTTAATTATATAGTTTTTCTCTTCTATTGTAAATATACACCCTTCTCAAAATTGATTTTTCCACTATAATTTGGTATCATTAATTGTACTTTGAATTAAAGGATTGGTAACTTATGAAATTTTTAACTGAAATTGATACCGAAAAATACACAGAATTTGTAAAAAATCACAAACTTGGAAACATGATGCAAGCAACAGAGTGGGCACAAATAAAAAATACTTGGGGTGTTGAGCGTGTTGCTGTCGTTGATGACAATAACAACATTGTCGCAGCGACTCAAATACTGACTAAAAAAGGGTTTTGGTATGCCCCTCGTGGTCCTATTATGGATTATGATAATAAAGAACTTGTATCATTCTTTTTAGAAAATCTAAAAAAATATGCAAAAAATAAAACTGCAAAACTAGTTAAGTTGGACATTCCTGTTGCGATTAATGATGAAAAACTTCACGAGTTTAAAGACATAACTGTAGAAAGAACGGATAATGAACTTATAAAGGTATTTAAAAAATATGGATATAAGCACAAAGGTTTCAGCCTTGATATGAGTAGCACTATCCAACCTCGTTTCAACACTGTAACCAAGCTAACAGCCGAAGTACCTGACCTTTTTCCTAAGGATACACGACGTTTAATTCGCGATGCTGAGAAAAAATTTGTTGAAGTACGTCGTTGCGGAAAAGAAAACCTAGATGATTTCTTATTTGCGCTAGCATGTACAGAAAAAAGAAAAAATATCTCGTTACGCGGACGTGAGTATTTTGAAAACTTATTAGATACTTTCGGAGATAATGCACTACTTTATATTTCATATATAAATGTTGAAAAAGCACTTGAAGAATGCCAAATGCGTAAAGAAAATCTAGAACTAGAAATTGAAGCACTCGAGGAGAAATCTCCTAAGAAAAAACGTACTCTTGTTGAACAAGTAGCTGGAATAGAAAAATTAATAACATTGTTTAATACTCTTAAAATTGAGGATAAAACTAAAGACCAAGTAATTAGCGCAGCTATCACTATAGCCTACGGAAATCATGCTGAGATTATTTATGCAGGAATGAATGAAAGTTTTGCGAAATTACCTGCGCAATACAAAGTATTCTCTGATACGATGAGAACAGCTCAAACGATGGGTGTTAGCGAAGTATCAATGGGCGGAATCGAAGGGAATCTTAACGACAGCCTTCTTGGTTTTAAATCAAAATTCGCTCCTAATATAGTTGAATATTACGGAGAATTTGACCTAGTTCTTTCTCAATCATTCAACCTAATGTATAACTACGGTTTACCGCTTCGTAGAAAATTATTAAAACTTATAAAGTGCTAGACAATAACCAAAAAAATCCCTGTTGAACTTAGTTCTGCAGGGATTTAATCTTTTCTATTTAATTAATTTGAATACATCATTCAAGTTCTCAGCCATTGTTGGATGTGTGAAAATCTGATCTTTTAGATAAGTGTATGGAATTTTATTATCTATTGCCATTTTTATTATGTTTATAATCTCTTCAGAATTTTTTCCAAATAGTGTTGCACCAAGAATTAAATTAGTATCTTTATCAACTATTACTTTATATATACCTCTTTGATCCTGATTAACTGCTCCTCTTGGCATATTAGCAACTGGCAGACTTGCTACCGCTACGTTAGAGTAATTTTCTTCAGCTTCTGCTTGGTGAAGCCCTACATGAGATAATACTGGTGAAATAAATGTTGAGTAAGGAACATTTTTACGATTTGCTCTTGTATAGTCCTTATTACCATGAAGGTACCCATTTACCACTCTAAAATCATCTAACGATACATATGTAAACTGTAAGCCACCATTAACATCCCCAACTGCAAAAACATTCTCTACATTTGTTTGACAATAATCATCAACTTCTATAAAGCCTCTTTCATTTACTTTGATATCTGTATTTTCTAATCCAAGATTTTCTGTATTAGCTCGACGCCCTGTTGCATGTAAAAGAGCATCAAACTCTAACTCACCATATTTTTCTGTATCAACTACAACTTTTTCTCCATTATTGCGAATTTCTTTTGTAGCAGTTCCTAATTTAAACGTTACTCCTGCTTCTTCTAAATAGCCTTTGGCCATTTCGGCTATATCTTTATCTTCACGACCTAATACCGTTGGCGCAAAATCAATAACAGTAACATCTACACCGAAACGCGCATATAAATTAGCAAACTCTATCCCAATATTTCCTCCACCAATAATTCCTAGAGTTTTTGGAGCAACTTCTAATTTTTGAAGTTGTGTACTGTCGTAAACATTTTTAGATGTTGTTAATCCTGGTATTGGTAGTACATTATTTTTTGCTCCTGTATTAATTACAACAATATCCCCTTCCAACTGCTTAGTTTCACCGTTTACCGAAATTTCCACTACTTTATTAGATACAAACTTCGCACTAGCCGTATAAACATCTATATTAGGGTTATTGTCAAGCATTGCGAAGTTTTTCGCATTAAGTTTAGATACAACAGTATCTCTAGTTGCTTTTGCCTCTTTAAAATCTTTTTTATTATCAGCCGCAACAATTAGAGTTTTTGTTGGTATACATCCGATGTTGATACAAGTTCCACCGTACATCTCACTACTTTCTTCTACAACTGCTACTTTTTTCCCTTCATTTCCAAAAGTGGCAGCTAATGTCTTTCCTGCTTTTCCAAATCCAATTACTAATAAATTATATTTAATCATTATTTGACTCCTTTTGTCTTAATAAATATAGTCTGAAAGATATTAATATAGTATCTACCAAACTAATTATCTCTTTTTTTTAAATTTTAGTACTATTTTCTGAAACTTACAACTTTTTTGCTCACAAGTAATATATTCGACTTAATATATGGTTTCGCCAAGATATAATTTGATATTACATCTTATTATGATATAATAATCTTTGTACAAATTTGAAAATTTATGGAGGAAGAAAAATGACACTACCTAATTGTCCAGAGTGTAATAGTGAATATACTTATGAAGACGGAAATATGCTAGTATGCCCTATGTGTGCTCATGAATGGTCACCAGAAGATGCTGCTAATGCTGAGGAAGAAAAAGTTTACCGTGATGCTAACGGTAATGTTCTTCAAGATGGAGATACTGTTTCTGTAATTAAAGATTTAAAAGTTAAAGGAAGTTCTTCTACACTAAAACAAGGAACACGCGTTAAAAATATTCGTCTTGTAGACGGAGATCACAACATTGACTGCAAAATCGATGGTTTTGGTGCAATGAAACTTAAAAGTGAATTTGTTAAAAAAATATAAGCTGAAATACTTGTAGTATTTTGATATATCCCTCTTTACTGAGAACCTAATATTCAGTAAAGAGGTTAATTTTTATACTTAATTATTTTATTTTTTAAATTTTAACAAAATTTTCTGACAATTCCCCTTTACAAAACTCTTTTTTTCTTGTATAATGAACACATGTCTTTTTAAAAAATACAATTGTAGTTTTAAACGTTAAAGATAACTTTGTATAAAGTTATCTATTTATATAAATTTTAAATGAATAAAGGAGAATATTATCATGAGTTTTTATAAAAAAATACCATTATTAGCAAAACTTATTTTAGCTGTTACTCTTGGGATTGTTTTAGGAAGCTTCCTTCCTACTTCTATTATTAGAGGATTTGTTACTTTCTCATCAATTTTCAGCTCATTCTTAGGATTTACTATCCCCTTAATTATTGTAGGCTTTATCGTACCAGGTATTAGCCAAGTGTCTAACAACGCTGGGAAACTTCTTGGACTTTCTACTGGAGTTGCTTATGTTTCTACACTTATCGCCGGAACATTTGCTTTCCTAGTAGCAAAAGTAACTTTACCTAACTTACTTGCTAATTCTACTTTACAAACATTCCAAAACCCAGAAGATTTAATGCTTAAAGGTTATATCGAATTCAAAATGACACCTATCTTTGATGTCACAACAGCACTTATTATTTCATTTATTTTAGGTATCGGGATTTCAGCAACTAAATCTGAAGGTCTTAAACTAGGATTCAATGATTTTGGAGAAATTATTGAAAAATTACTTTCTTCATTAATTATTCCACTATTACCACTATATATCCTCGGGGTATTTATGAACATTACTGCTTCTGGTGAAGTATTCAAAATCTTAAAAATCTTCGCTTTAGTATTCGTTCTAATAATCTTATTACACTTTATAATTATTGCTATCCAATATGCTGTTGCAGGTTCAATGAACAAGAGAAACCCATTCAAGATGCTTGTTAAAATTTTACCAGCTTACATGACAGCTATCGGTACTCAATCATCAGCGGCTACTATCCCAGTTACACTGAAAAGTGCTAAAAACATGGGTGTTGACAAAAATATTGCAAACTTCACTATTCCGTTATTTGCAACTATTCACCTATCAGGTAGTACAATTACTTTAACTACTTGTGCCTCTGCTGTTTACTGGTTACAACACGGAGCTAGTTTCCCATCAGCTGTAGTTATGGTTAAATTCATTCTACTTCTAGGAGTAACAATGGTTGCTGCTCCTGGTGTCCCTGGTGGAGCTGTTATGGCTGCTCTTGGATTATTACAATCTGTTCTTGGATTCAACGAAATCATGCTATCTCTTATGATTGCTCTTTACATCACTCAAGATAGCTTTGGAACAGCATGTAACATCTCTGGAGACGGTGCTTTATCAGCTATCGTTGATAGATTGAATAGAGTATTCTTTAAAAAAGACAATCAAGAAGCATAATAAAAATCGGGCTTGAAACTAAATTCAAGTCCGATTTTTTATTTTTACTTTAATCTAAATCTAAGTTTTACGGGATTATGATCGCTATATTTATAATCTTGGTCTAAGGACTAACTTTTTATCACTATTTTCTATGTCACTGTAAATCACTGAAAAACCACGTTTTAAGTTCGCTAACCTCGTTGGGAAAGTAAATGGAATTGGCATTTGATATCTTTCAGCATCTTTTATATTAAATTTTGTGGAAGTGTAAATACCACTATTCACCTTTCCTAGTGGCGGTAATGGATAAGGGATATAAGAAACTCTAAAATTGTATGCAAAAATACTACTATTATCTAATTCTTTATCTAAATAGTTAACTTGATTAATATTATATGTACGTTTAGAATCAACATCAACTTCTTGTAAAAACGTAACATCAGCCGCTTCTTCTTTAATAATACGTGTAATATTGGTTAAATTGTTTTCTACATGCGCCTTATCAATCGGATGAACCATTTTTCCACCATCCATAAAGAAATCGACATCTTTATCCATACCGAAGTATCCGACATTCCAATCTAACGCATTATACTCTGTATTTAACTTAACCGCATGAGTTTTGGTACTTTGAACAACGGTTAATTTTTCCATATCATGTGGTTTGTACTCTGTAATCATTAAATAACCGACCAACCCTGCAAACGCTAGAACACAAGCTAAAACTATACTACCTAATATTTTAATTATTTTTTTCATCACTCTACCTATAAAAAAGAGATTGGTGTTTTACCAACCCCTCTTATAACCTTCCTTATTTTATTAATTAATACTCTTATTCTTATTTTAGATCAAGAGATTTTTTGTCACGTAATTGTGAAATAATTATCCCCACTAAAACAACTGTCATACCAATACCCTCACGAAGTCCTATATGCTCGTTAAGGATAAGCACTCCACCTATAGCTGCAACTACTGATTCTAAACTCATAATAAGCGATGTTGTATGCGGCGGAATTTCTCTTTGGGCGATTATTTGCCCTGTATAACCTAAACCACTTGATAAAATACCAAGAGCAAGTAATGGAGACGCCACACTAAGTATATCACCTAAGATAATTGTTTCTTTAATTAACGCTAGTCCTAAACTAAAGATAGCAACCACTACCAACTGAATTATCGATAAGAACATTGAGTTAACGCGTAACGCCGAATAATCAATAACGATAATATGTATCCCAAAGAAAATCGCACTGATAAAAACTATAATGTCCCCTAATCCCAGGCTAAATTCTTCTTTTACCGATAATAGATAGAACCCCACTACAGCTAAAATAAGTCCTATAATAAAGAATTTATTCAACTTGTTTCCTAAAAACATTCCGATAAACGGAACTATACAAATATACAGAACGGTAATAAAACCTGCTTTCCCTGCTGTTGTCATCCCTATACCAATTTGCTGAATATACATGGCAAGAAATAACACTACACCGCACATAATACCTAACCAAAGTTTCTTAGAGGAACTAACTTCTCCCATCAGTTTTGGAGCCTGACTCCTATAAAGACTCGGTACTAAAATAGCCACCAGCGTTATAAATATAACAGCAATAAGAGATCTAAACCCGACTACCGTAAGTGGTCCTAGCACTTTACTCGCAATATTCTGCCAAATAAATGCTAATCCCCATATAATAACTACGCCTATTAATATTAATTCCGAAATAAATTTTCTCATAAAACACCTTTCCTAAATTTTTTTACTGAAAGCAAATATAATTTTTAAATTTATCAAAAGATATCTTTCACCACTATAATTTTATATTGTATTAAGAAAAAATTCAACTGTTTTAATAAAAATAATGGAATTATCATAATATTATATTTAGCTGATTAATTTATTGTTAATCACACAAAAAGAACGGGGATAAACCCCGCTCTTTACTAATTTATTTATATGTTTTCTGCTTTTTGTTTAGTTATAGTTCAATATTTAACTAGATTAAGCTATACTTTATTATTAAATAATATTTAGCAATAATCACCGCTTCTTATATATCTATTAGTTTTGTTGGAATAGCTGGATCTGTATCCATAATAACAATCTTATCATTACAAGCTATAGTCTTATTCCCTGCTACTTCACAATCAATATCTTTATTTTTCAACGTCATAGCAGCTGCCATACGAGCAAGCTCTTTTGTATTATTTTGTTCGCTAAGGTGTGCTAATAGGACGTTTTTTGTATTGCTTCCAACTATTTTTGTTAAGTAATTGGCTGAGTCTGTATTAGATAAATGCCCTTTATCCGACAAAATACGCTGTTTCGTCGGCCATGGATATGGTCCACTAAGCAAAACATTTTCTTCATGATTACTTTCATAAACCAATGTATGCGAGTCTTTGACATAATCCGCCATTTTATCCGAGATATATCCTGTATCTGTTAAGATACTTACCCTTTTTCCATCTTTTTCAAAAGTATAGAACTGAGGATTTGCCGCGTCGTGACTCACTCCAAAACTATTAACTACTAAGCCATTAAACACCTTACTATCTTCTTTTTCAAAATGGAATTTTAAGTCAGATTTTATCTCACCGATTTTACTCATATTATCCCAAGTAAGTTTATTTGCATAAACTGGAATATTATACTTACGAGCGAGAACGCCAATACCTTTAATATGATCAATATGCTCATGTGTTACAAATATTGCATCGATATCCTTAATATCACGCCCTATTTGGGCAAGATTTTCTATTATTTTCTTCCCAGTAAGACCTACATCAACAAGGCAACGGAAATTATCATCTTCTATATAGACACTATTTCCACTGCTACTACTGGCTAATACCGATAATTTCACATCTCTACCTCCTCGATTTTTTCATTTTTATATTATATCATTTTTTCAACAAGTTAGGTAGTGATATAGTTTTAATATGGTAAATATTACCTATCCTCTCAACCTTCCTCTATAAGTAAATTAGCTCTGATTATAAAAAAAGGAACACCACGAGGTGCTCCTTTTTCTACTTATATTATTTCCCAAGCAATAACTTGAAGAAGTTTAATTTTTGTCCATATCTCAATGTAGCCGAACGATATACTTTAACACAAGCTAACGCTACAATAATTGTCGTTACTACTAAAATCCCATATGATGCCAACAACTCCGCTGTACTAACGTGACTTATCGCATATCTTGTGAACATTACAAAGTATGAAGTAAGTGGGAAGTAAGATAAGATTTCTGCTAATTTTGTATCCCCTGAAGAACTCATAATATAATAGTCTACGAAAAATGCAGCTATAAATATTAACATTGGTATAGTTATTGCCCCATTAACATCTTCTACCTTGCTAACTAATGAAGCAAATGCTGCGTACATAAACATAAACATTACAAATCCAGTTAAAGTAAAGACTAGTCCTATACCTATTACCTTGTAATCAAGATTATTAACAATAACTTTTATCCCCTCACTATATCTTTGCATATTTATCTTCATTCCAACGAATAATCCACCTATAGCCAAAGCCATTTGAATTAGAACCGCAATAGATAACGCAAAAACTTTTCCTAAAATTAAGGTTTTTGGATTAATTGTAACGATTAACAACTCCATCGCACGATTGCTTTTTTCTTTAACAACGTTCATCGCGACAACACTACCAAATTGCACTACAGTCATATAAATAACCAATGTTAAAACATAAACAACCGCTACTTTAACACCTTGGGCTACCATATCAGAATCTCCGCTAACATTAACCATCGTTGGTTTCGGAACAGCCGCTTTAACTTGATTTACCTTCTCATAATCAAGGCCACTTTGTTTATAAACATACTTTTCTACATTTTTTCCAAATGCTTCTTGGAAGTCACTTGAAGAACTGCTAAAAATACTACGTTTTGATAAGTATTCGTATCTTTCTTTTGTTAAAACTATCCCCTCATCAAGTTTACCTTCTTTAACATCTTTTTCCAACTCTAATCGAGAATCGTACTTTTTAGCATCTTTTATATTTTGTAAATTAAGATCTACTTCTTTTACTACATATCCACTACGTTCAAAATTGTCATTGCTTTGTCCTTTGAAAAGACTGCTATTAGCTATAGTAGGAATAAAAGTTACCCCTATCGCAACGATAAAATAAATCGCCATTATAACTTTCGTTGATGTTTTTCCGAAAAATTGTTTAAGTTCAAAATTAAATACTGTGCTAAAATTTTTCATAATTATTTACCTACCTGACTTACAAAAATTTCTTCCAATGATGGTTTATAAAGTTTAAATTCTTCTACATTAAAGCTACTTCCTGATAATTTAGCAAGCAACTCTTTCTTAGCGCCTTCTTCTTTAAAATCAAGAAGTACTCCCTCTGGTACTAAGCTGTATTCTATTCCCATTGGAATAGATTTTAAATTAGCAAGCAGCTCTTCTTTTTCTAAATTACTAACGCTTAAAATCATTTTCCCATGACCAAGTTGCTTTTTAATATAGTCTAAATTTCCACTTAAAACAATTTTCCCCTGCTCCAAAATATTAATATCTTCGCAAAATGTTTCTACAACCGGCATTTGGTGAGATGAGAAGATTACAAGTTTATCTTTTTTGATAAACTCTGTTATAATCTCTTTTAACTTCCCTACGTTAACTGGGTCTAAACCACTAAACGGCTCATCAAAAACTAATATATCAGGATCATTCATAACACTCTGGATAATTTGAATTTTTTGAGCGTTCCCTTTTGACAAAGTTTTCAAAGCTTGTTTATTATCTTCTAACTCAAAAAAGTCTAGCCATTTTTTAGCTTCATCTCTAGCAGCTTTTTTCGTCATACCTTTTAGCATTCCGAAGTAAGCCAACTGGTCTACCAACCCAACACCATCGTACATACCACGTTCTTCAGGTAGATATCCGATTTTTACCTTGCTGTGGTCAAGAGGTTTTCCGTCAAGTAAGATTTCTCCTTTATCCGGCTTGAAAATATCAAGTAAAACCCTAAAACTTGTAGTCTTACCACTACCATTACGCCCCAAATATCCATTTGCTACTCCACTTTTCGCTGTAAAATTAATTCCTTTAAGAACTTTTTTATCCCCGAAGCTCTTTTCTATATTTCTAAATTCTAAAATCATAGTTATTCTCCTTTTTATTTATACATTATATTTTTAAATAATTTATTTAAAATCTTTTATAATATAAACCTTTAACTCCCATCAATATTTTTCTTACACGCTCGTCTAAGTTTTAAAAATTTCGGTATAAAAATCATTAATCCTCCTAAACCAAAACCTCCAAGTGCACTACATAAAGCTGTAACGACCTTCCCTGCTGTCTCACCTATATAACTATCTACCCTATTCGAAAACCCTGCTAACAAAAGACCAATAATAAACATGTAAAAAAATCTAAAAACTCTATATTTGATAATTTCGTATTCAGTTTCCTCATCACTAAAAATTGGATAAGAGTTTCCGTCTCCTTCTGCAAGCCTTAAAAAATAAGTTAATTTAATTTTATGAAGATGCCAACCAGCAGCTTTATAATATTCCGTTACTTCAGGGGAGAAGTTTTTATCATAGATGAACTTGTACTTCTTTGGCTTAGTGTTTGTTTTTTTCATTCTTACGATTACAAAATAACAATTATCATATTCATAACCTTCTTGGCTAAGTTCTGTCATTTTTTGCTCAACCTGATCATAACTAGTCCATATTGTTATATATTTGTACTTCGTCATCTAACCCTCTCCTTTCTCAGCTATTTTATATTTAATATAAAAATAAATATTTAAAAATACTAATGCTACCGTTCCGCCACAAAACATGCCTTGAACAAATTCAAACATATGACTCTTCATAGTGCTATACTCATTCCCTAACAAAACCAATATAGTAATAAAAATACATACTAAATTTAGTTTTAACGTGAATTTTAGACGATATTTCCACATTTCTATTTCACCTATATTATCAGTATATAAATCTACTGCGTTAGATTCACCTCTTAATATTTGCCAAAAAAAGCTATTTCTTATTAACTTCCAACCATTTTCCTGATAGAATACTTTTTTTTCTTTTGTAAACCTTCTATCATAAACTAATTCATATCTATAGTTTTTTGGCTCTCCCTTTTCTAGTATTATAAAAAATGCCACCCACTTTTTATAGTGCCACCCTTGCGAGCTATAATATTCCATTCTTTTCAGAAATTGGCTATTCTTTAATGCAAACGCATGAACTATTTTATATTTACTCATGATATCCACCCCTTAAAAGATCATCAGCAACATTTAATAAAAACTTCCTTTTTTCAAAGTCTTTCATCAGCACTTCATAACCTTTTTTTGTTATGTGATATTCTTTTTTAGAATTGTCTATATCCTTTTCTTCTATCCAATTTACTCCAACCATCTTCCCTAGTGTAGTATACATTGTCGCTGGGCCAATAATAATACTATTATTAGTAATCTCAGCAACTTTTTGCATTATCATATATCCGTGAATAGGATTTGTTAAAACCAATAATGTAAAAAATATACTATCCGTCAGCTCGCCACTTTCATAAGGACTTGCCTTTGCCATGCTTTATCGCCTCCTTTTTTTGATAATAAAACTTATAAGTGCAACTGGAAAATTCCCACACACCTTTAACAAAAATTACATTCCCTCATATATCAATCATCGATATATCTATCTTCGATATAAGTATATATCAATCATCGATATATGTCAATAGTATTTTTTATTTATTTTCAATTTCGCCTAGTTTTTCCCTTATATAATTATTTGTAATTTTTCTAGTAATATATTTTGTTTTATGTTAGAATATGAATATCAATTTAATTTTTAAATTACTTTATAAGGAAAGGTGATATCATGAAATCAATAAGAAAATATCTTTTAATTATTGCTGCAGCATTACTTACTATAACTCTTTCTGCTTGTGGTACTAAAGTAACTGCTGAAGAAGCTATCAATAAAACTAACGAGGCATCTAAAAATCTGAAAAATACAGAATTTGTCTCTTCTAACATTTCTGAGATAGTTGCAGGTGATCAAACTCAAAAAATAGAAAACAAAGTGTCAGGTTCTCTAATCTTAGAGCCATTTACTATGCATGCTACGACTGAGATTAAAGCTCAAGATAAAACTCAAACACTAGAAATGTATATTAAAGACAATGTTGCATATGCAAAAGCTACCGGACAAGATACTTGGGTAAAAAGTTCTAATAATAATATAACTGCTCAATTTGAAAACCTTAAAAAACTTGCTAACTCAGAACAAGTTATGGAGTTCTATAAAAAAATTGCTAAAGATTTTAAAATAGCTGAAGAAAAAGGTAACTATGTTCTTACATATAGTGGTAACGGTGATCAATTTAAAGAGCTTATGGTTGCTATTGCTAACTCTTCTGGTGGACAAGTTAACGCTAGCGCATTTAACAATGTGGAATTCAAAAATGTTACTATCAAATTTGTTGTAAGCAAAGATTTTATGCCTATCAGCAATGAAACAATAATGGAAATCGCCACTAAGAATGCAGCGAAACCTACTACAATGAAAATAACTCAAAATACTAGTTATTCAAATGTAAATAAAGTAACTAGCATCGATCTTCCTGAAGCAGCTAAAAATGCTAATGAAATCGGTAGAAACTAAAAATTAACAATTAAATATTTAATACATAACTCTGGAAATAATTCTGTTTCCAGAGTTATTATTTTGCTCTCAGCTTACAACTAAATCCTTATATAAACGCTATTCCAGGCGTTTAGAAGCTTTTGTTATCTGCTCTCTTCCCACCACATTATTTCAAAATTTACTCCTTTTTTTAAAACAAATAAATATCAAATTAATTTACATAAACCTTTTCATTTAGTATAATAATGTAGATAATATACTAGGAGGTTTGTTTTTTATAGTTATAGCGCCCGAACTAAGTTCTAACGATTAAACCGAGCTTAGTTGACGAGGGAAAAAGTTATCGAAAATTCGGCGGATGTTTTTTCGGAATTTAAGAGTTTCGTTAAATAATGTACAAACGGAGTATTTCCTTGAAATAAAATTAAATATTTTGAAAATAACTTTTTATCTAAGTTTTATTTTCGAAAAAAGTAATTTTCTTATAAATATTTAATATTAAATTTAAAATTTACTCTACAAAATCATTATTATCTCTTAATTTTTAAGATTGTTACTAATTATCATTGTAGGGAATAGTCTATACTTTTAGACTGTTGTAAAGTTTTTGCTGTTTATCTTTTGAATTTTGTTAAGATTTCGCAAAACACTTTTAACTTTTTATTAAGTTTACCTTGTAAAATCAGTAATTATATCTTTTAAATCAATTATTAAAGAAAAAAGCGAGGAATTTTTTATATGTGTGGTATTGTAGGATTTGTTGGAGAAACAAATGGAGTTAAATTTTTGATTGATGGGCTTAGCAGCCTTGAATATCGTGGTTACGATTCAGCAGGAATTGCTGGAGTTGTTAACGGCGAAGCAAAAGTTACTAAAGCAGTAGGTCGTATTAAAACCCTAGAAGCTCTTATTCCAGATGATCTTCACATTGAACTTGGAATTGGTCATACACGTTGGGCTACTCACGGTGGAGTTAACGTTACTAACTCACATCCTCATCAAAGCTTTAACAAACGCTTTGTTCTAGTTCACAACGGTGTTATCGAAAACTTCCAAGAATTAAAAGATAGATTCTTCAAAGGAGTAGACCTTGTTTCTGAAACTGATACTGAAGTTATCGTTCAACTTATTCAAGTTTATAGCGATCGTGGAATGAGTACTAAAGAAGCATTCAAAAAAGCAGTATCAAAATTACAAGGTTCTTATGCACTTTGTTTAATCGATACTAAAGAATCTGATACTTTGTATGTGGCAAAAAATAAAAGTCCATTATTAATCGGACTTGGAGATGGAAAGAAAAATTTTGTCGGAAGTGACGCTCTTGCGATGATTAAATATACTAACGACTTTTTAGAAATTAACGATGGAGAAATCGTTATTGTGAAAAAAGACAGCGTGATTATTGAAGATAAAGATGGTAATATCATCGAGCGTGATAGCTTCTCTACTAATTTAGATGCCGGAGAAATCGACAAAGGTATCCATGAACACTACATGATTAAAGAAATCAATGAACAAGTAGGAGCTATGCGTAATATTATTTCTCACTACTTTGATGGGCACAACGTTAATATAGACGATGATATTATTAATAATGTAAAAGAAGCTGATAGACTTTACATTATTGGTTGTGGAACAAGTTATAATGCTGGTTTAGTGGGGCGTGCTTATTTTGAAAGATGGGCAGGTATTCCTGCTGAAGTGCATCTTGCATCAGAATTTGCATACAATGTGCCACTTCTTTCTAAAAAACCTATGTTTATCTTCCTATCACAATCAGGAGAAACAGCAGATCTTCGTGCAGTATTAACGAAATTACGAAGTGTAAACTCTGACTATAAGTTTTTAGTGTTAACTAATGTGGATGCTTCTACATTAGCTCGTGAATGTGATTATACATTACTACTTCATGCAGGTGTTGAGATTGCTGTTGCATCTACAAAAGCATACACAGCACAAATCGCTACACTTAGTATTTTAGCTTATGAAGTAGCACGTCAACTTAACAAACAACCAAAATTTGATATTGAACAAGAACTATCGGTAATCACATCAGCTATTGAATCTATTTTAGACGATACTAAAACTATTAAAGATTTAGCAAAAGATTTATTTACAGAACGTAATGCATTCTATATCGGACGAGGAACTGATTATTACAGCGCTTGTGAAGCAGCATTAAAATTGAAGGAAGTTTCTTACATTCAAACTGAAGGATTTGCCGGTGGAGAATTAAAACACGGTACAATCGCTCTTATTGAAGAAAAAACTCCAGTAGTTGCGCTTATTACTAATACAAAATTAGACCTTAATACTCGTAGCAACGTCAGTGAAGTAGCCAGTCGTGGAGCTAACACGCTAATAATCACATTAGAAAAATTAGCGCGCAAAGGTGATTACGCTATCCCTAATGTTAACGAAGATCTTGCTCCTATCGCAAGTATCGTCGTAACTCAACTATTTGCATATTACGCAGCTGTATCACGTGGATTAGACGTCGATAAACCTCGTAACCTAGCAAAAAGTGTTACAGTAGAATAAATAACAAACCCCAGAACTTCTAAAAATTAGTAGTTCTGGGGGGGTTTCATATTCTCTTAATATACGAGTAATTATTTTTATAATATCTAGCTAAACCATTGTTTATTTCTAGTAATTTTTTGAAAAGCTTTTTCCTTTACATTTATATGAGAGCGGTTTATAATGGAACTATAAAATTTAATTATCTTCGGGGCAGGGTGAAATTCCCGACCGGCGGTTATAGTCCGCGAGCGTAAGCTGATTTGGTGAAATTCCAAAACCGACAGTACAGTCTGGATGATAGAAGATACGGAAAATATATTTTATTAGTTGTAGATTAAAACAATTATTTCGATATACCTAACCCACTAGCCTGCTAGTCTATTTATCAAATTATTGCCCTCTACACTCTATAAAATGTCCATACCTTTATGTCCCGCTTTAAATGTGTTAAAGTGGTGTTTTTTATTTTAAGATTAAAAAGCCAGTAGGTCTTACTTTCTAAAGTTCCTAACTTAGCTAAAAATTTGAAAGTATCAACACCATTCACAACGTTATTGCGGTTATTTTTACGCCTTTTGAAGATGGAAAGAGGACAATATGTATAAAAAAAATACTCATTCACTTGTTTTAAGTGGGCTACTTGCCGTTATTGCACTACTTCTATCTTTTTTTAGTTTTGCTGTGCCATTTCTGCCACCATTTCTAAAATTTGATTTTACGTTTATTCCCCTATTTATGGCGTTGCTATTGATGAACTACAAACACGCTATATTAGTATCTCTGTTAAAAAACTTTTTACACATTGTACTAATCTCGCATGAGCCTGTAGGATCTATCGCCAATATCGTTGTGGAGTTTATCTTCCTTAGCATTATCGTTTTATTTTATAAAAAAGGTACGCTAAAAATTATTATCGGCGGAGTTCTAGCAACAATCACTATGACTATCTTTATGGCTCTGCTTAATTACTTTGTATTCCTACCTGCTTATGGTTATATTATGGATTTAACAGATATAGTTAAAAATGTAAAAGTCATCGTTACCGCAGGAATTATTCCTTTCAACCTTCTTAAAGGTATTTTAGTTACAATTTTATTCTTTGTAACACTTCGAGTATATAAACGTATACCAAGCACTATTACAAGCAAATTCGCTTAAACTATAAATATCTATACCGTTGAAACAATCTCTCAGATTAATATTAAAAACCAATCATAAAGAGGTTGTTATACAATCAGTGGTATAGATATTTTTTTATTTCCAATTTTAGTATCCTCCTCTTCTTTTTTAGATATTTTTAATCTTATTACAAAAAAATTTTAAAAAAATATATTTTAAAAGTTTTTATATATTTTACACTATATTTTTTCTTGAAAACCCCGTTTCTTCTGTGACTTACTGGTGAAAAATCTTATATTATTTGTTTTATATTTTCCAATGTTTTGATGTATATGGTTACTAATAAAATACCATATACCTATGGAAAAGAAAAAATGTTTGTGCTACAATAAAATTAGAAAATTAATTTTAATAACAGGAGGGGGGCTATATGAATAAAACATGAGATTTTTATACCGTTTTTTTACACAAGGAGATATATCAGAAAATAAGAAGGAGTAATTATGATGAAAGAAATTAAAAAAAATTATTATTTGACCAAAGAGCAAGAAGAACGTTTTAATGTTCTTGCTAGGGAGAAAAAAGAACTAATAATTAAAGGTTTATACAAAGTCAAAATACCAAAGTCATTACATAGGGAATTTTATAGCTTTGGTTTAGAGGGGCTTCTTGTAAGCTTTCGTATACTAGAAGATGGTGGAATAGAAGCTTGCGACTTTGATAAATTTGCACTAACAGTTATAAAACGAAAACTTATCGATGAAATACGTCGTAGAAACAAAGAAAAAAGTGTTCCTATCGATTTTTCTGATAATACCCTACTTCATTCTTGCAATAATGATAGAGATATTTTAGAAGTTGATCTTAATTCTTATTTGAAATCTATTTTAACAGAGCAAGAATTATCTTTCTTAGAAGATTTCAAGAAAACTCAAGATATAAAGACAACAGCTAAAAATCTAAATCTATCCCTTTCAACATGCTATAGGTTATTCAAAAGAATAAAAGAAATATATAAGCTGTTTCTATACAAAAGTGCCTAAATATTTTTTAGTCCACAAAAAACAACAACACCGAAGTTCTATACCTCGGTGTTGTTTTCTATATTTATATTATTTTTCTACTTTTTTTCCTAAGTTTAACGAAACAATTAGTAAGATTGCTCCTAATACTGAACCAAACCTTCAAATTCTTTTTATTTCTCGGGAAATATCTTTTATAGTTTATAAACTTTAGTTAACTTTCCTTTTCTAAGTTTAATTTCTTATTTTAATTTCTTTACCTTGATTTGTGGTAGTAATTCTTCAATTAGCTCCTTGCTTCCTACTCCAACAGAAAATGATGTTGCTCCTCCTGCTGCTGAGGCATATTTCAACGCTTCTGCATAATCTTTCGTCTCATTATATTTAGCTACAAACATTGCCAACATACTATCTCCTGCCGCTACCGTTGAAACGATTTTACCTTCTGCAACATTAACTTCTAATACTTCGTCATTTTCAGTTAACAACACCGCTCCTTTTGCTCCACGTGAAACAAGAACATTTTGAGCACCGCGCTCTTGTAATTTTCGAGCATAAACTAAGATTTCTTCCAAGCTGTTTAGAGTTATTCCAAACATCTCTCCTAGTTCAAATTCGTTTGGTTTTACAACAAACGGTCTGTATTGCAGCGTGTCCAATACTAAATCTTTGTTGCTATCAACTACCAAAGTAGCTCCTTTTGTCGCTACTTTTTCTGCAATTTTCTTGAAATCTTCGAGTTCCATTCCTGCAATAACATTTCCTGATAAGAAAACTACATCTTCTATCGTCAAAACATCTAGTTTTGCAAAAAATTCTGAGATATTTTCTGCGTTTACCGCACTACTTTGTCCATTAATTTCCGTTTCAGTATCAGTAGTAAGCTTCATATTAATACGGGTCGTTCCAAGAGTTTCAACAAAGTCATGTTCTATATCTAATTTATCTAATTCTGATTTAATGAAATATCCTGTAAAACCTGCAACAAAACCTAGTGCTTTTGTTTTTTCACCTATATTATTCAATAATATCGAAATGTTTATACCTTTCCCACCGACTACATACTTCGCTTCTTGCGTTCTATTTAATTTTCCAAGGCTGAAGTTACTAGCTTTTGTAAGCATATCTACTGCTGGGGTTAAAGTTATTGTATAATACATTTATGCTTCCTCCTTATCTTTTACTATTAATATATTAGCGTATTTTTCATAGTTTTCTGGTACATCGTAACTTACGATTGTTACTTCTTCTAAGTCCGCAAACTTGTGAAACTTGCGGTGATCAAACTTACTTTTATCTGCCAAAATATATTTTTTCTTACTATTTTTCATCGCTGCAGTTTTTATAAAGGCCTCATTCTCATCCGCAGTCGTTATACCAAAATTTTCATCAATACCATTACAACCAACAAAACACATATCGAAGCTATAATTTTTCAATTGTTCAACCGCTGTATGACCAATTACAGCCTGTGTTGAGTGTTTCAATGTCCCACCTAATATAATAGTATGTATTTTATTATTAATAAGACGTGGTAAGTGATAGATAGAGTTTGTTACGACTGTTATTTTCCTGTCGCGCAGATAATCAATCATTTCATAAGTAGATGTCCCTGCATCAAGATAAATAGTCTGACCTGATTGAACTACATTTTTGCAAAGATACTTTGCTACTTCTTTTTTCTCTGGTAAAAACTCCGTACATTTTGCTTCAACACCTATCTCACTTCCTCTTGCTGAAGTACGCTTCATCGCTCCACCATGAGTTCTATACAATAAGTTCTTTTCTTCTAATCTTGTTAAATCTCTTCTGATTGTTGCCTCAGATACCTCACAATAATCTATAAGTTCATGTAGACTAAGTGATCCTCGCTCTTCTAACAAGTTTAAAATTCTTTTCTGTCTTTCATTTACCATTTTTCTTCTCCTTGACTCCCAAATTCATTATACTTAATATACAACGGTCTTTCAATCAAACTCAAGCAAAAATCACTCAAAAACAAGCGAAATAATTGCTTTTTTGAGTGGTTTTATTTATGAGCGTTTTTTTGATTTGTTGAGCGAAAGAAAATTTTTACAAATTCAGAACCGGAATCTGTTTCTAATAAATTAGTTTTCAAAGACATTATCACAAAAACAAATATAATATTATAAAAAATTGTTATTATATCTATCGGAAAGAAATTCAAAGTATAAAACAATATAGTTAACAGGATTATAGAGATTGATGTAAATCCAATGTCACGCAAGCGCCGCGTAAAACTCGCTGTTATCGGAATAGCTAAAACAACCAAAACTACAAGTAAAACTAATCCCCAGAATGTTATATCTCTTAATTCTAGAATACTTTGTTCACGAGGGACTCCTATATCTCCACCTGCATCTAAGCGTTCTTTTATCGCTACAAACGGAAAATAGAAAACATAAGTAAATACCCCGTCTATAACAAGAAAAAGTATCCCTATTATTCCTATAGGAAACCAATGCCCTGCTATTGATGTATATCCTTTAAAGTCTACAAATCCTCTAAAAAAGTCAGCAAAAGCAGAGAAAAAAGATACTTCTTTATTTCTTTGATCTATCATAACTAACCCCTCCGTAATAAATTTATATAACAAATATAATATTCAGACAACCTGTGGCTAGCTATCTTCTTGCAAAATTCAACTATTTATTAATCTATTTTTACGTTTGCTAATGTTGTTTTTGCTTCTTCCCAAATATCAACTATCACTTGTTCTACTGAACGAATTTCATCAACAAGCCCCGCTATTTGTCCGGACATAACTGAACCATTTTCTACATCACCATCATAAACAGCTCTTCTCAAAGAACCTAATGTTAGTTTTTCTAATTCCATAAGTGTAGATGATTGTTCTTCTAATTCGTGGTATCTTTTTGTCAGTTCATTTTTTATACCGCGAACCGGTGCCCCAAACTTCGTACCAGTTAATGTTGTTGATGTATCGTTTGCTTCCAAAATCAAGTTTTTATATTCCATCGAAATCGGACATTCGTGAGTAGCTAAAAAGACTGTTCCCATTTGAACACCACTTGCTCCTAAGCAAAACGCAGCAGCTACACCTCGCCCATCCGCGATACCTCCTGCAGCAATCACAGGAATATTCACCGCTTTTGTTACTTGTGGTAAAAGCGCCATAGTTGTACTTGTTCCAACATGACCTCCTGCTTCCATTCCTTCAACAACAACAGCAGCACAACCTAATTCTTCCATTTTTTTTGCTGCTTTTACTGATGGAATTACTGGAATAACCTTAACCCCCGCTTCTGTTAAACGTGGCATAAATTTTCTTGGAGTTCCTGCTCCTGTTGTAACTATTTTAACACCTTCTTCAATAACAACATCTATTATTTCGTTGATATTAGGCATCATCAGCATTAAGTTAACCGCAAAAGGCTTTGTCGTTTGTTCTTTACATTTTTTTATTTGCTCACGTAGTTCTTCCGGACTCATTCCTCCAGAAGCTAATATCCCTAATCCTCCCGCATTAGAAACTGCGCTAGCAAGTTCATAGCGTGCGATTTGAGCCATCGCACCTTGAAAAACAGGATATTTTATTCCTAATAATTGTGTAATTGCCATAACTTTGTCCTCCTTAATTTAGCACCTTTTTTGTTAAATGTTTTTTCTCTTTATTATTTTCTAGATATTTTGTTAACGTTATCTTTCTTTATATTATAACAATTATTTAGCTATTTTAAAAATGATATAAGAAAATAACCCTTTAGAATTCATATTAAATTATCATTTTTAGATAAATCTAATTAATTCTAAAGGTTAATGGTTAAAACATAAATTTAGCTACTAAATAACATGCTATCATAAGAATAACGGATGATAAAAAGCACGCTGTAAAAACACGCAAACCGCGTTCTTTAATAACTTTAAAATTAACACTCATTCCTAAAGACGCCATCGCCATACCTAAAAATATATATGCTGCATCTACTAAATAAGGGGTTAATGGTTTTAAGAAACTTACATAACTTCCTAATATACTCATGGCTATAAATCCTAAAATAAAGTAAGGCATCGGCATTTTCCCTTGAGCATCACTATTTGAACGACGATTAATCACAACAAGGACTATAGCTACTACTATCAACATAAGAACGCGAGATAACTTCGTCAGTATAGCTGTATCAAGTGCAACCTGTCCTCCTGCCCCACCTGCAGCAACCGCATGAGCTATTTCATGAAGACTTCCTCCAGTAAACACACCGTAATTATAAGGTTCCAAGTTTAGATATGGTTTCACTCCTACTTCTATTAACGTAAATACCGTTCCAAGTATCGCTACAACCGCAACGGCAAGAACACTATTGTCAGTTTTAGCGCGTAATTGTCCGCTAACACCCATAACTGCAGCTGCTCCACAAATACCACAACCACACGCTGAAAGCAAAGCTAATTCATGATCCACTTTGAAAAGGCGGCACATATAATAAGTTAGTAAAATCATAAATAAAACGATAAAAAATGCCAAAACTAAAGTTTTTTTACCTTCTGAAAGTAATCTATCCAAAGCTAGTTTGAACCCTAATAAAATAATTCCTAGGCGCAAAAATTTATTACTAATAAAAGGAATATCTCCTTTTACCTGCTCCTTTAATCCGGTAAACATCTGTAATACCATTCCTATTACTAAGGCTATTACCAAATGTCCAAATAATTTTAGCATCGGAAGCTGTGCTAGATATTTTGCTGCCATAGAAACAATAAACATCAATAATAACGTATAGTAAAAACTAATACTTTTAAATCTTTCCATGCATTATCTCCTTATACTTTTCTAATTTTATTATACTCCTGAAATAGTTACTATGCAACGGCAGATATAATATTCTTTATTTCTATATTTAAAATATTTTATTTTGTTCTAGAGGTAACATATATTTATAAAAAATGTATAATTATACAAAAAAGAGTGTAATTAATTTACACCCTTTATTATTTACTATTATATCTCTTCTTTTTCTAATATTAGTATACATTTTGTATAAAAAGGTACTTCCTTTAATTTAAAATATTTCTGTAAATACTGTAGATAACTCTCATCTTTTTCTTCTATTATACTAGAAACTTTAAAATTTAACGGTTTGAGCAACCATTTTTCCAAATAATCATGGATATTATATTCTTCTTTACTTTCTCTTTCTAGAGATTGCAATCCCCATACTACATGAAATACTAATTCATAAGCCTCTTTTTCTGTTGTTTGATATTCTTTATTATCAAATTTTTCAACATTTTGTATAATTGAATTTTCTTTAAGTTTTTTTACCCATCTATCCACTTCTTTACTAACTTTTTCGTTTTTCACATGTAATGTATATGGTATATCAGAATTTTTATTCGCCCAGTCTCTTATAATAAGTTTCCCATCTTTTTTCAAATTTCGATGTATTTGTTTTAATACCCTTGTTCTTTCAGGTCGAGACATATAGCTTATTATTTCATGAAATACACTTGACATAAAAATGATATCATATTTCTCTTTGCTTTTCACTAAATTTTCATCTGTTATAACATCTATATTTAAATTGGCTAACTCATTTTGTACTGTTGGTGAAATATCATAAGCATAATATTTTGCACCTGTTTGCTGAACACTTCTAATAAAATCGGGCGATATTCCTGAACCATAATCAAGCACTTTAGTTTTTTTCTTTAAATATGGTTTTAGTACATCAAATTTTGATAGGGCTGTTTTATTCATACGTTTAATATATGTATTTTTATCATTATTGTAATTTTCCATCTTCTTCCCCTTGTCTTTCTTGTAAGTTTTTCCCAACTAAATTACTTTCTTTTGAAAACTATTCTCTAACATTCTGTAGTAAAGTTAGATTAATATTTTTCTTTATTAATTTTTGTTAATTATACTATAAATTTTAGTGTTTATCAAAATTTAGTTTTTTATTATAGGTTGATATATAGCTATCAAAAGACCCAGTACAGTATTGTACTCGGCCTTTTTTAATATATTTAATTATTTTTATCTATCCCAGTAATAAGAATAAATAGTGGGCTACAATCCCCGCAACGATACCCCCAATAGTGTGAGATACTATTGCTTTTGATGAAAGTTTACGCACTCCTAAAGCATCCATCATACCGATATGCGTACTTAAGTATCCACTCCAACACATACCCATCGCTGTAAATACGGCAATGTCATTTGGTCCAATAAGACCATTTTTTAAAAATTCTGGCACTAGAGAAATTGCTCCCCCTACTGCTCCCAAAGCTGTAATTGGGAAAGCTATTGCTTCTGCAGATTTGAAACCAAATAATGGTTCAAGAATAAATGTTAATTTTTCTCCTAACCAAGGTAGGAATCCAATACCTTCATACGCTGCTCCTGTATACCCGTCAGCAGGCATTTTGAATGTTAACATCATAACGAATGTACAAACGATAAGCACACCCGGAATAATTGCCATCCCCATTTCTACCCCAGTTTTTCCACCTTCTAATATTGTATCTAGTACTCGTTGAAACATATTTCCATCACGGATTATTCTTACTTTATCCATCGATTCGTCTGTTCCGTTTGATTCTACCATCGGTTCATCCGCTTCATCCCCGTAGTATTTTCTTGTATGTCTTAACATCAAGCGAACACTTATTATACTCCCTATAATTGCTCCAACGTTCCCTATAATTGCTGCTTTTACGAAGCCAGCTCCTTGCCCCATCATAAACATCGTTACGATAAGACCCATACCAAACGCTGTCCCTAAGTTACAAAGTGCGGGTACTTGGTACTTTTTGAAAAACGCTACAAAACGTTTATCTTTGGCAAAAGGAATAATAGCTGGGTTATCTGATAAATAAGTCGCTATTGCCCCGGTCACACTAGCACCTGGCATACCCCAAAGAGGTCTCATCAACGGAGCAAATATTTTGTTGATAAGCGCTATTGCTCCAAATTCTGATAACAGTGCGCTAATCGCTCCAGCAATAACAGCCATCGCCATTATGAAAAACACTGTATTCAACAGTAAGTCGTGAGCCGTTGCCATCATTGTTTTAAACATTAGCGGTGTTCCCATCTTACGCGCCATTAAACCGAAGATTAAAAAGAATACTGCTAAAAAGACAAATGTTTCTAGGCTTATTGCTTTTTTAACTACTGTAGCCTCTTTCTTTTTTTTGATTTTAAGCTTGGTCTTGTCTCCATCCATAATAAATCATCCTTTCTTTAATTATAATTTATGTTTTACTTATTTTAACTGTACTATTACAACTGTTTATTACATTATATCACACTTTCTTTATCACCGCAACTATTTCAATAATTCCGAACTCTTACAGAAGAACCTCGCCGTCTTTGTTAGCACTTTTTATAAAACAATAAATCACTATAATCGTTGTTAAATAAAATATCCATTAATTTTATTAATGCTTTTTTCTTAGAAGATATAAATATTAAGTTGTAACAAATATTACTACCCATGTTTCACGCGAAAATAATACAGTTGTATTTTTTGGTTAATCATTATAACTTTTACTTGAAATCATCAAACATATTTATAATTTCTTAGCTATAAAACCTCAAAAGATAAACTCATTCCCCCTCTTTAATTAATTGTAATAAACTAGCTTTTTTGATAGAATTATATAGTCTACACATTTATAGAAAGGAGAACAATTTTTATGAAAATAAAAAATAAAAATAACAATAAGATTTTAAAATTTTCTATTAGAAAATTATCTCTTGGTGCTGCACCTGTCGTTATCAGTGCTTTGATTTTTGGAAGTTATATGCCAAGCGAAGTTTTAGCAAATGAAAACACAACTGTTAATTATACATATTTAGCTGAAAATGAATTAACAGATGCAGAAAAAAGTTTAATAAAGAAAAGTATACCTAGCGATGTTAAGGAAAATGAAACATATTACATGGTTTATAAAAAGGATCCTAAACCTACATCAGAAATTAAGACTTTACCTAATACAGGGCAAAGCTCTCTTCCTTTAACAGGTTTAGCTGTGGGCACTGCTGTTCTTGTAGTTCTTTTAGTATCTAAAAAACACAGAAACAAAGTACTTAGTGTTGTTTTAATCGGAGCGATGGGACAAAGTGTTGTTATGCCGTTTGAATCGTTTGCCTTTGAAAATAAAGAGTTGGTAAGCTATAATACTCAAAAAACTATAGCTAACTCTAACGAATTGGCAAATGGTGTAATAAAAATCGATGGGTACTCTTATGTTGGTTATTTCACACAAAGTGATTTAAAAACCCTACCTAATCAAGTAAATCCAACGGTTCCTGAAAAACCGACGAATCCAACAAACCCAAACAATCCAACACCACAACCAAATCCACAACCCCAACCTGAGTACAAAACTACTCCAGATGAAGGACCTAAGGTTCCTATTGTTGAAAAACCGGAACTAAAAGTTACTAAAGGGGTTGTGCCTTTCGAGACTATCGAACAAAATGACGATACCCTTCCTAAAGGTCAAACGAAAGTCATCAAAGAAGGTGTTAATGGTGAGCGTACTGTTCTAACTGAAGTGTCTACTGTTGATGGTGTTCAAACTAGCAAAGTTGTTGATAATTCTATTACTACTCAACCAGTTAATAAAATTGTTGCTGTCGGTACAAAAGAAGTAACACCGGCTCCAGAGCACAAAACTACTCCGGATGAAGGCCCTAAGGTTCCTATTGTTGAAAAACCTGAATTAAAAGTTACTAAAGAGGTTATACCTTTTGAAACTATCGAACAAAATGACGATACCCTTCCTAAAGGTCAAACGAAAGTTATCCGTGATGGAGTCAATGGTGAGCGTACTATTCTAACTGAAGTTTCTACTGTTGATGGTGTTCAAACTAGCAAGGTTGTTGATAATTCTATTACCACTCAACCGATTAATAAAATTGTTGCTGTCGGTACGAAAGAAGCAGCACCAGCTGTAGATAAGACTGCATTGCAAAACGCTATTGCTACGGCTAATAGCAAAAACAAAGATGATTACACTACTCAATCTTGGGCAGACTTGACTACTGCTTTAGCAACCGCTAATACTATTAACAACGATAATAACACTACTCAAAATGCAGTAAACGAAGCTACTCAAAACTTGCTAAAAGCTATTGAAAAATTAGTAAAACTTGCTGATAAACCTGTATTAAAACTTGTTAACACTAATAAAAACGAATTAGAGCATAGTGCTACAGCTAAATACACGTTAGAAAATCCTACTAATGCAGAAGTAAAATCTATTGCAGCTACTCTTAAAAAAGGTAACGAAATTGTAAAAACTGTAGATTTAACAAAAGATAATTTAGATGCTGTTTTAAGCGACTTAGATTTCTATAAAGAATATACATTATCTACAACAATCGTTTATAACCAAGGAAATGGAGAAAAATCAGAAACTCTTGCTGATGAGAAAATTCTACTAGAACCTAAAAAAATAGAAGTTAAAGATATTAAACGTACAGATTTAATCAAGTATGAAAACAAAGTAGAAACAGATGCTACAAGACTAACATCTGTTCCTCAAGATTTAACTAATTATTATCTAAAAGTTACATCAAACGATCATAAAACAACATTATTGGCTGTTAAAAATATTGAAGAAGCAGATGTTGATGGTAAAAAAGTATACAAAGTGACTGCTGTTGCTGACAACTTAGTACAACGTAATGCAAGTAATAATTTTAACGAAGTCTATACTTACTATATAGAAAAACCACAAGCTAAAGAAGATAATGTTTATTATGACTTTGCAGAATTGATAAGCGCTATGCAAGCAAATCCAGCTGGAGAATTCCTTCTTGGTAAAAGTATGAGCGCTAAAAATGTTGTACCTGCTGGCAAATCTTATGTTACAGCGGAATTTACAGGTAAACTTCTAAGCAACGGTGACAAACGCTATGCTATTCATGATTTAGAGCATCCGTTATTTAACGATATCAATAATGCAATAATCAAAAATATTAACTTTGAAAATGTTGCAATAGATAGACCTGGCGAAGATAATATCGCTACTGTTGGAAATAACTTAAAAAATAAAGCGACTATCGAAAATGTTAAGATTGCAGGTTCTATAACTGGTAGAAATAATGTTGCCGGAGTTGTTAATAATATACATGAAGATGGTAAGGTTGAAAATGTTGCGTTTATCGGTAAAATAAATTCTGTCGGAAATAATTCTACAGTAGCTGGTATTGCAGGTTCTAACTATATGGGATTTGTTAATAGAGCTTACGTTGATGCTACTATTACAGCAAATAACGCAAATGCAAGTATGCTTGTTCCTTTCGTTCAATATAAAGCTCATAGTTGGCTGTCAGGGACAAAAGGAAAACTGACAAACTCTGTAGCAAAAGGTATTCTTGATGTTAAAAATACTAGAAATGTTGGTGGAATAACAGCTAAAACTTGGCCATATGGAGCAGTTCAAAATAATGTAACATATGCTAAAGTGATTAAAGGTGAGGAAATATTCGGTTCAAATGACGTTAATGATGAAGATGCAAATCCTTTTGTATCAAACTTATTTGGAGTTGTTGGATATAGTTCTGGTGAAGATGGAACTGGTCGAGATAATAAAAACAAAAATAAATTAAAACACTTATCTAAAGCTGAGGCTGATGCCAAGGTTGCTGGTTTCAATATTACTGCTGATACATTGACAAGTGAAGCTTACGATATGAACACTATCAATAATATCACTCCTAGCGACAAAGCTTATACTGATATTCAAGATTATAATGCTGACTACAGCTTAGCATACAAAAACCTTGAAAAACTACAACCATTCTATAATAAAGATTATATCGTTAACCAAGCGAACAAACTTGCTAAAGATCATAACTTAAATACAAAAGAAGTTCTTTCTGTTACACCGATGAATAACAATGATTTCATCACTAACCTTAGTGCTGCAAATAAAATTGTCGTTCACTATGCTGACGGGACTAAAGACTACTTCAGCTTATCTGAAAGTAACGATGGCTTAACTAATGTTAAAGAATATGAAATAACGGATCTTGGAATTAAATATACACCTAATATCGTTCAAAAAGACCATAGCAACCTTATTAATGGTATAAAAGCAATTTTAAGTCCAATCGAACTTCAATCAGATCCTATTTACAAACATTTAAATAGAACTGGTAATAATAGAGTAAATGCAATTAAAGACCTTTATTTAGAAGAAAGTTTTGATTATGTTAAGAAAAATCTTGATGTATTTGTTGAAAAATTAGTTCAAAACGAAGATCATCAATTGAATAATTCTGTAGCAGCTCAACAGATGATTCTTGATAAAGTTGAGAAAAATAAAACTGCTCTATTACTTGGTTTAACTTATCTAAACCGCTACTACGGCGTTAAGTTTGGCGATGTAAATATTAAAGAACTTATGCTGTTTAAACCTGATTTCTACGGTAAAAATGTTGACGTTTTAGACAGACTTATCGAAATGGGTTCTAAAGAAAGTTATATTAGCGGTGGAAGAACATTCGACGCCTTTGGTGAAGTTCTTGCAAAATCTACGAAGTCAGGAAACTTAGAAGCATTCTTAAATTATAATCGTAGCCTGTTTACAAACTTTACAGATATGAACGATTGGTTTATCGATGCAACTAAAGATAAAGTATATATAGCTGAACGTGCTTCAGAAGTAGATGCGATTAAAGATGCTAAATACAGAGCATTCGATAATTTAAAACGTGCTCACCTTAGAAAAACACTTCTTCCTCTACTTAATATTGAAAAATCACATATTTACTTGATTTCTAACTATAACTCAATAGCTTTTGGTAGTGCAGAAAGATTAGGTAAGAAATCATTTGCTGATATTAAAGGCACTATAGATAAAGCTGCAGATGGCTATAGAAACTACTATGATTTCTGGTATCGTCTAGCTGCAGATAATGTTAAAAACCGTCTATTAAGAGACTCAGTTATCCCTCTTTGGGAAGGTTATAACGCTCCTGGTGGATGGGTTGATAAGCATGGTAGATACGGTCAACAAAACGAATATACTCCTCTTCGCGAATTATTCGGACCTATCGGTAAATACTTTGGTAATAACGGTGCTGGTGCATATGCTGTAATTTATGGTAATCCAAATGATACTAGAACAGAAGTAAACTACATTTACTTAAATATGATTGACGAATATGGTATTTCTGTTTATACTCACGAAACAACACACGTTAATGATGGACACATCTACCTTGGTGGTTTTGGTCGCCGTGAAGGAACTAGCTTTGAAGCTTATGCTCAAGGTATGTTACAAACTCCAGTAGCCGGAAGTGGTTTTGATGAGTTTGGTTCATTAGGTATCAATATGGTATTTAAACGTCCAAACGATGGAAACCAATGGTATATCACCGATCCGAAAACTCTGAAAACAAGAGATGATATCGATCGCTATATGAGAGGTTATAACGATGCGTTAACTCTTCTTGATGAAATCGAAGCAGAAGCTGTTATTTCTCAACAAAATAGAGATTTAAACGGTGCTTGGTTCAAGAAAATGGATAAACAGTACCGTGATGGTAACAACCTTAACCAATGGGATAAGATTCGCCATCTATCGAAAGAAGAAAAAGACAGCTTAAATATTCAATCTGTTAATGATTTAGTCGACCAACAATTAATGACTAATCGTAATCCTGGTAATGGAATTTATAAACCAGAAGTAGTTAGCTACCACGATCAATCACCTTATGTAGGTGTTAGAATGATGACTGGTATTTATGGAGGTAATACTAGTGATGGAGCTCCAGGTGCTGTTTCATTCAAACATAACGCCTTTAGATTATGGGGTTACTACGGCTACGAAAATGGATTCCTTGATTATGCTTCTAACAAGCTTAAACAAGCTTCTAAAGCAGATGGCCACTCTGTTCTAAGTGATAAATACATAATCAACAAAATTTCTGGTGGCAGATTCTCTACACTAGAAGAATTCAAAAAAGCATACTTCCAAGAAGTAAAAGATAAAGCTAAAGTAGGCTTAACTACATTCGAAGTAAATGGTACTTCTGTTTCATCTTATGATGAACTTCTTGCATTGTTTAAAGATGCTGTTACAAAAGACGCGCAAACTCTTAAAGCAGATAACAATGGTAATAAATCAGTGTCAATGAACAATACGTTGAAACTAAAAGAAGCTGTTTATAAAAAACTTCTACAACAAACAGATAGCTTTAAAACATCTATTTTTAAATAAAATATAAACTATATTTTAAATAGATTAAACTCCCGAAAAACTTAATGTACAAGTTTTCGGGAGTTTTTTCTAATCTTTACTTCAGACCTCTGAAACTATCTGTTTTTATTTTTTTCTTATTTATTCCGTTATTTTCTAAAAATTTTTCCATAATTTTAACATCATCAGGTTGGCCTGACAATAAATATATAGCATTGCTTCCATACATGCTCACTGCTTTTTTTAGTTTTTCTTGACTTTGTTCTATACTCTCACTAGTTTCATAAGTAAAATCTTTTCCTTTATTTGATAACTCTATCAGTTCGTTATTAAAAATATTCACCCCTTTATCTAGATGATTAAGTATAATTGTACGTTTAGAGTTCCATTCTTTAACAATTGGTCTCATTGCTGCAACGCCAACATCAGATGCAAAACAAATAATAGGTTCTTGATTATCTGCAATATCTAAGTTTCCACCTAACCAACTCACCTCAACTTTCGCTCCCACCTGCAAACTAGTTAAATTTTTCTTATAAATACTACCACTATTATGGGTTAAAATCATAATTTCTTTTTCTTCAGGACTAGATGCAATAGTAAGCCATCTGTTATTCTGCTTGCTATCCTTTACCTCAGGTAGGGTGATTTTCACGTAAGACCCTGGTTCCCAAGTCATATTATCTGGTTTTTCCAATCGAACAACGTAAAGATCATCGCTAGCGTTTTCTATTGATTTGATCGATAAGATCTGACTACGTCCAAGAAATGCAAATACTCCCCACGTTATTAGCCCTAGAACCAGTGTTGTAATAAGAATAATAGTTAACATTTTTTTACCTCTTTTCATTTTCTTCCTCTTTCAAAAATTTTATAGTTAATAATATATGCGTTTATCTTTTTTTAAAAAATTATAAAGCTAAATCAAGAACAGTTTTATGATTAATAAAATACTTTTATATAGTTGTAAATAAAGTATTTTTATGTATATGAATGAATATATTTTATTATTCATTCATTTCTGTTCAAAAAATAAAGAATTTTTATTCTTTATTTAAATAATCCTTTTACAAAATAAGTTGCTAAGGTTTCTATCGTCTGATTAACATTTGGTACATCTTTTTCTGTAATATTCATATCTATATAGTAAAAAAGATGATAAACTTGTAAAACCTCTTGGATTTTTTCTTGAGAGTATCCTTCCTTCAACATACGTTTAGTAAAGGTTTCTATTAAAAACTGGTGGAATGGATTCGACTCCCTACCTTCCTCTGAAGAATAATAGCTATGCAACTCATTAGAAATAGCAGGATTATACCATTCTGCTAAAATTTTATTAGATGAAACCAAGCTTCTTGATTGACCAAAAAGTTGACCTATAAGCTCAACAACATCCCCTTCCCAATCAATATCATTCATTATGACTTGTCGAATGCGATTATTTTCGTCTATATAAACATCTAAAAAGATTTCTTCTTTACTTGCGTAATAATTATAAAAAGAGCCAACTGCCATACCTGCCTGTTTGGCAACTTCTGAAATAGCTGTTGCTTTATAGCCTTTTCTTGAAAAAACATCATAAGCCGCTTGTTTTAACACTTGCTTTTTATCCAATTTCTATCCTCCTTTTTTTAAATGAATGAATTTTATTTTTTATTCATTCATATTTTATCAAATATTTTTATTCAAGTCAATAAATAAATTGCCTTATCTTCTTCTATTCCAACTTTAGTTATTATTTTTTACTATAAAAATAAAAGGAAGTATCCGCTAATCTGCTTTTACTTCCTCATAGTTATATATTTTATATCTTAGTTGCAATTTTTCTGATGAGCCTTTAATTTTTTTATAGCCCAATCATAATGGCTAGAAGTAGCACTTACAAAATATGATCCAAGTGTACTTCCACCAACCCATTTATAAACTTTTTTTGAAAATAATTCTTCATTTGTAAAGTTTTCAGCTAGTTTTAAAACTTCTTTATGTGATTTTTGCAAAGCTTTTGTTGCATCTTCAAGAGATGTATTTTGGTGTTTCTTCCAAAATTCTACGTTCATATCGCCATAAGTTCTCCAATTATATGGTTCAGGAAGAAATGGTTTTTCTTCTCCTTTTTGGTTAGATTCTACCCAATTCAAAATAAGTTGATGCCATTCATAAAGATGAATTAAAACATCTCTTAAATTTTTGTCCCTTTTCCAATGAGCTTCTTTTTTCTTTTCGTCCTTTGAAAAATCAAAAGGTATAGTTAATTCTTTATCAGACATTTTTGAGATTAATGTATTTAATTTTTTAAAGTTTTCCTTAGCAGCTATTAATAAATCTTCTTTTGTTTGTGGCCTTGCCATAATACTTCACCTCTTTACTAAGTAATTTAATTATAAAATCTCCACTTCTTTTTTATACTGTTCTTTTATATTGTCATCAAGAACATCATCACTAATAATCGCCGTTAAATCTTTTAATTGATAAAACGTATAAAATGCATGCGTTGAAAATTTGCTATGATCTGCAAGAACATAGCGTTCTGTTGCATTGTTTAATATTGTATCGTTACAACGACCTTCTTCTTCATCTGATATTGTAACTTTCTCCAAGTCCAAACCATTTACCCCTACAAAAGCTTTATTAACACTTATTTTACTTAATGTATCTTGAGTAAAATATCCAACAAAACCTTTTGTTTTAGGGCGATATCTCCCTCCAATAAATATTAAATCGCATGATGGATTATCTTTAAACTGTTCAAATACTATCATTGAGTTTGTAACAATATTTATATTACGGTCTTGAAGATATTCTGCTAAATAACTTGTTGTACTCCCCGCACCTATAAATATCGTTTCATTATCTTTTACTAATTCTGCAACTTTACGTGCTATTTGTTTTTTTTCTTCAACATTTACTGAGATTTTTTTATTATAATTATCTTCTTGGTAAAAGTTTTTCGGTTTTAATTTTGCTCCCCCATGAATACGAGTTAGATGTCCGTAATCTTCTAATTCTTGAAGATCTCTACGAATTGTCATCTCGGTTACTTTCATATCTTTAGCTAAATTACTTACCCTTACCAAATGCTTCTTCTTTAATTCTTCTAATATATAACTATGTCTATCTATTTTTAACATTTTCCCACCTATAGTATCTTTTACTAATTATCTATTTTATTTTATCATTTTTATTTAAAATATAAAACTAATATTGCTATTTTATTAATAATTATCCATTTATTTTTTCAAAAAAACATAGTTCTTATAAAATGATATGTGCCCCTTTGACTAGTATAAGGGATATATATCAATAAAAGAACTATGTTTTATCTTTTTATTTCACTTCCTGTACGTCTACCACTCTTGTGTTTGCTAACATATCATGTATTAATATTGGGTTGGTTTCTTTTACTATATATTTTTTATACAACCAATAAGCTCCTACTACCGGCGTTATTAACCAACATAGTGTGATTTTTACTAAAAACTCTCTTACTAAATATTTAGAAATATCAATTCTCTTTCTATCTGTTGGTACTAATCTTATATTCAATAATTTTTTACCAATAGTTTGCCCTTTCCATTTATTAGGCAAATAACCAAATAATAAAACTGCAAAAATAATCATAGAAATAGTCATATATAAAGCATTACGTTCGTTTTCGGTACCTCCAGTTGCACGTAGAGTTACCGTTGTGTGTTGAAAAACAAGTGCTATTGGGATATAAATCGCTAAATCTATCGCATAAGCAAGTATTCTTTTTACATAAGAAGCATCTTTTCCTTCAAAATCCAAAATTTCTTCATTATCTTCTGGTGTTGGAATTCCTTTTCCTTTTACATTTGGTTTTATTGTTCTATCGTTGTAACTATATGATCTACTCTTCTTTATCTTTTTTACCATATTTTTTTCCTTAATCTAAGTTTACGTTATGATATACTTGTTGAACATCTTCACAGTCATCAAGCATTTCTAACATTCTTTCAAATTTTACTTTATCTTCTTCACTTAATGTTACTTCATTTTGTGGAATCATAGAAATTTCTGCAACTTCAAATTCTTCTATACCTGCTGCTTTTAATGCTTCTTGAATTTCGTGGAAGTGTTCTGGATTTCCATAGACAAGCGCAAGTTCATCTTCTTCCACAACATCTCTGGCATCAATATCTGCTTCCATAAGAATTTCTAACAATTCATCTGCACTCTTTCCTTCTACACCAATTACAGCTGTATTATCAAACATATAGTTAACAGAACCTGTAACTCCTAAATTTCCACCATTTTTACCAAGAGCCGTACGTACTTCTGCTGCAGTACGGTTGACATTATTAGTAAGTGTATCGATTATTACCATTGTTCCACTTACTCCAAATCCTTCATAACGTAATTCGTCATAATTTTCTTCACTTCCACCTTTTGCTTTTTCAATAGCACGGTCTATTATGTTTTTAGGAACACGATATGTTTTCGCACGTTCTAAAACTACTTTTAGATTTCTATTACTTTCTGGATCTGGTTCTCCACTTTTTGCCGCTTGATAAATTTCACGTCCAAATTTTGCATAAATTTTACTAGTATTAGCGTCTTTTGCCGCTTTTTTTTCTTTAATATTATTCCATTTACGACCCATTGTCTTTTCTCTCTTTCTTTTCTTTATTAATCTTTGTTTAATTCCCCATTATATACGTCTTTTTATCATATAAAAAACGTTATACACCCTACTATCTTACTATATTTATATGATTTTTTCAAGAGGGGGCGCATACTGTATTATCACGGTACTATAATTAAAGTAATATAAAAAATAATAACTTCTAAATAATAAAATCACTACAAATAAAAATCAAATATATGCTTATACTCCTCAAAACACAAGTGACAATATATAATAACGACATTATCTTCCTTATACAAGATTTATAGTTGTAAAATAATAAGTTAATAAACTTCTACTTTACAACTATATAAAACTTATATTTTTTAGTTTATTCTTTTTAATTTTTTTTCTTTTATTTGTATAACATTTAACGGTACTGCTTCTTTAGTTATAATACTTGTATCTAAACCGAACCATTTTTCTGGGGTAACAGTTATTCTCTTAATTTTTAATCGTAAACTCATTATAAAACTATCAAAAGAAGTTAATCCATTATTATTTCCTAATACTTCATTTATTAATACAAATCTAAAATCCCCTACACTTTCTACCTTTCCGCGCAAGTTATATTTTGTTGGTTGTAAATCTAGCTCTTTATTTTTTAACAAATCATCTATTACTTGATGCATAAACATGTTTATTCTTTGATGTTCTCTAAATCCTAAATTAAAGGTAATTTTAAAGATTTTCTTATCACTAAATTTCGTAACTTTATATTCTCTTTTATACGGTTCATCTACTACATTTATATGGACAAAAAAATAGACATTAGCTCTTTTGGGTTGCTTATTTAAAATAGAATATAAAACTGCATAATCTACATCACTTTCATACTTTGCTCCTGTTAAATAAACTAGATTTGTTGCATATTTTGGTATATCTTTATCACTACTAAGTTGCAATAGTTGTTTTTTATATTTTTCTACTGGTAAATATTGACTTTCTCTTTCTTTAATTTCCACACCTCTATACCATATAAACATTATACCAAAAATCAATATTGCTATTACTACCGTAATATATCCTCCACTAATAAACTTCAAACTGTTAGCATATAAAAATAAACTTTCTTCTAATCCAAAAACAATAAAAAATATTAACGCCATAATTTTTTGATTTTTTATTTTATATAAATATAAGCTAAGTAAGATTGTCGTTACAAACATTGTTATACTAATACTTAAACCATAAGCGGCTTCCATATTACTACTTGTTCTAAAAAATACTACGACTGAACTACTAAAAATAAAAAGTATTATATTGACAGCCGAAACATACACCTGTCCTCTTATGTCCGTTGGATATTTTATTACTAATTTTGGAAAAAGATTTAACTTAATTGCCTCTGATACCAACGTAAAAGAACCAGTTATTAAACTCTGACTTGCTATAATAGCGGCAAGTGTTGCAAGTAGTACTTGAATTATTACCAAATTTTCTGGAACTATAGCGAAAAATGGATTTTTTGTAGGATTATAATTTTCTGATAGTAAATATGCCGCTTGACCAAAATAATTAGTTAATAAACATATTTTTACAAAAGTCCACGCTGCTCTTATGTTTTTTCTGCCACAATGACCTAAATCTACGTATAGATCTTCCGCGCCCGAAACACAAAGAAATACTGCACCAAGTAATAAGAAAATACCAGGACAGCTTCTTATTAAACTTAATGCATAATATGGGTTAATTGCTTTTAAAATTGTTAAATTAGTCGTAATGGCTCGTACTCCCCACAATAATAATGATAGAAACCATAACGTCATTATTGGTCCAAATAATCCTCCTATTTTCTTAGTACCTAAATGTTGAAATGAGAAAATAAAAATGAATATTCCAAGAACAATTAAAACTACTCCATTTGTTGATAAATTAGGGAAAATATTATGTAATCCTTCTATAGCTGATGTTACTGTTATTGCTGGTGTTATTACCCCGTCTGCAAGAAGTGTAGCTCCCCCAACCATGGCTAAAAAAACAACAAATTTTTTCGTATTGTTTTTTATTAATGCATAAAGAGAAAATACCCCACCTTCTCCTTTATTATCTGCTTTTAGAGCTATTAATACATATTTAATTGTAGTTTGTAATGTCATTATCCAAAATATTAAACTTACAAATCCTAAAACAAGTAATTCATTCATGTTATCTCCACTTGTTTTTATAAAAGATTTCATGACATATAAAACTGAGGTTCCAATATCCCCAAAAATTATCCCTATAGTCATTATTACTCCTAAAAAAGAGAATTTTGTTTTCTCCATAGTAAATCTCTCCATCTTTTTTATATTTTTCTATAAATTTATTTCTATTTTCTTCTATATACATTATAAACCTCTTTTTATTAAAGTCAAGAAAATTATTTTTATTTAACACTTTAAATTAATTTTCTTATATATTCAAAAAATATTATTATTAAATCTTCAAATTTTATTTAAAAACTTTAATTTCCCACTTTACAAAATGCCTTTTCTTATGTTACCATTAAAGTGAATAATATTTAACACATTAAATTTTATGTGAATATGTTTTTAGAAATAAATTATAAGAGAGGTAATATTATGCTTATTAGAAGTAAAAAAGTTTGGTCTAGTAGCCAATTTCTTCCTCTTACTATTGAAGTCGAAGATAATAAAATTGTTGCCATTTATGATTACAATCATTTCGATAAAGTTGATTACGATTTTGGTGATGAACGCATCCTTCCTGGTTTTATCGATGTTCATACTCATGGTGCTTATGGTTATGATACTAACGATGTTAATGAAGAAGGACTTCGTAATTGGACTAAAAATGTTGTTTCTGAAGGCGTAACTTCATTTTTACCAACAACTATTACTCAAACAGAAGAAGTTTTACTAAAAGCTGTTGCTAATGTTGCAAAAGTTTATGATGAAGGTTACGAAGGAGCAGAAATTCTTGGTATTCACTTCGAAGGACCTTATTTAGATGAAGAAAAACGTGGTGCTCAACCTTTAAGTTGTATACAAACACCAAGCGTTGAACAATTTAAAAAATTCCAAAAAGCTAGTAATAATCTTATTAAACTTATTACTATCGCTTGTGAAAAAGATGTTGACTACGAACTTACTAAATACTTGGTTAGTCAAGGTATTCGTGTAAGTCTTGGTCATTCTGCGTGTAACTACAAAGAAAGTTATTTAGCCTTTGCTAATGGTGCAACATCTCAAACTCACGTTTATAATGGTATGGTTGGTTTCCATCATCGTGATGGTGGTCAAGTAGGTTTCGCTCTTCGCGCACGTGATGCTTATGGAGAAGTTATCTGTGATGGTATTCACTCTACTACTGATGCTTTAAATACTTATTTCACAGCAAAAGGGCGCGACCATGCAATTATGATTACCGATTCACTTTGTGCTAAAGGTTGTGGTCGTGGTTCTTACATCTTTGGTGGGGAAAATATGGAAATCTACGAAGATGGTAGTGCTCATCGCGACGATGGTCGTTTAGCTGGTTCTACACTACGTGTTATCGATGGTTTACGTGTCTTAATCGAAGATGCTCTAGTTCCTATCGAGGCTGCTATTAACTCTTGTACAAAAAATCCAGCAGAAATGTTAGGTTTTGCTGACCGCAAAGGTCGTATTAAAGTAGGTTACGATGCTGACCTTGTTGTTATTAGTCGTGACTACGAAGTATTACACACATTTGCACGTGGTAAAGAGGTTTATAAAAAAGAAAATGTATAAATAAAGGAGAACTATATATGAAATATTTAATTTTTGATACTAAAAAAGAAGCTTCAGTTGAAAGTTATAAAATTTTAAAAAGTTTAATTGATGAAAACTCTACATTAGGTTTAGCAACAGGTTCTACTCCCACTGATCTTTACGCAGAAATGATTGCTGATTACAAAGCAGGTAACTTCAGCTATAAAAATATCAAATCTTATAATCTTGACGAATATGTTGGTATTAGCTATGATCATCCAGAAAGTTATCACAAATTTATGGATACAAATCTATTCGACCACATTGACATTAACAAAGAAAATACTCATGTTCCAGATGCCTCTGCTGCTGATTTAGAACTAGCTGTTAAAACATACCAAGAAGAACTTAATAAGGCTCAAATTGACGTTCAAATTCTTGGTATTGGTGGTAATGGTCATATTGGCTTTAACGAGCCAGGAACACCGTTTGATGCGGGAGTTCATGTTGTAGATTTAAAAGAAGAAACAATAGAAGCTAACTCTAGATTTTTCGATGGAGATATAAATCTTGTTCCAAAACAAGCTATGACTATGGGAATAAAAGATATTATGCGTGCTAAACATATTATTTTATTAGCTTTTGGTAAAGAAAAACGCGAAGCTATTAGAAGTTTAGTAGAAGGAGAAGAAATAACTGAAAATATTCCTTGTACAATTCTTAAAAATCACCCAAGTGTTTATGTTTTAGTTGATAAAGAAGCTGATTTTAAATAATAATAAAAAGGCTACTCGCCTTTATGGGTAGTCTTTTGTAAAATATACAAATGAAAGCGTTATAATTTAATAAATTTATTTTTTAAAAAAAAGGGGGGTACTTTATGAGTACAAAATTAACGTGGAAAAATATAGCAACTGTCGCACCTCAAAAAGGTTATGATAAAAACTTAGGTACAGCCGGTCTTGTTAAAGGTGTTTTAGGTTCATACCTTATCTTCGGTGGTGGCGCAAATTTTGAAGATGGTATTTTACCTGTTGATGGAGGTGTAAAAATCAATCACAAAGACGTTTATCTATATAAAGAGGTAAATGGCAATTTATCGCTAGTAGATCAAATTCAATATGATTATCCTCTTGCTTACGGTCCTTCTGCTGTTGCTGATAATAAACTTTATTATATTGCTACAAAAGAAGAAAATTTATCTGAAATTTTAGTATTCACTGTAGTTGATGACAAACTTGTTGTTAATGTATTTGGTACATTACCGTTTACCGTAGAAAATACTATTGCCCAGGTAGATAACAACATCCTTTACTTTGGCATTGGCTCTATTAATGGAAAAAATACTAATGAACTTTATTCATATAACCTAAGTTCTAAAGATTTCGATGTTATTGGCGAATTTCCTGGAAAATTACGCTCGCAAACTATTAGTTGTATTTACAATAATGAATTATATATTTATGGTGGCGGCGCAGATGTAACTTTCAATGACGGTTATAAGTTTAATTTAACAACTAAAACTTGGGAAAAACTTGCTGATGTCGTTATCGATAATGAAGAAATTTCTCTACTGGGGGCTGATTGGGCACCTCTTAATAAAGATGAAATGCTTGTTATTGGTGGTTTTGACAAAGATATTTGGAAAGAAGCAGTATTTAATCTTAGTACTTTAATAGGTGAAGAAAAAGATAAATACCGTAATGATTACTTCCGTCGCCCTGTTAAAGATTTCAACTGGAACAAAAAAGAATTGGTTTATAATTTTAAAAAAAATACTTGGTATAAACTAGATGAAATACCTTTTGAAGCTCCTTGTGGTCATGCATTACTAGCCACAAAAGATTATATATACTCTATAATGGGAGAAATAAAACCAGCAGAACGTCTACCATTTATCCATCAAACAAAAAAATAAAAAACAATCCTAGCTAACACTTAAGTTAGTTAGGATTTTTTACTAATTTTTTTTAATAGGTATAAAAAAAGAACCTTCCAGAAGGAAGGTTCTCTCAGTTGCCTGGCAACGTTCTAGTCTCGCAGGGCGTAAACCCAACTACATTCGACGCTAAAGAGCTTAACTTCTGTGTTCGGTATGGGTACAGGTGTGTCCTCTTCGCTATCGCCACCAGACGAAAACTTCATACATATATTATATCATCTTTTCTTTGCTTGTCAACAAATTTCTTCAGAACTTCACTTGATTAAGTCCTCGACCTATTAGTTTTAGTCAGCTACATGTGTTACCACACTTACACTCCTAACCTATTCTCCTTGTCGTCTTCAAGGGGTCTTAATATCCGTGGGAAATCTCATCTCGAGGGGGGCTTCATGCTTAGATGCTTTCAGCTCTTATCCCTTCCGTATTTAGCTACCCAGCTATGCCACTGGCGTGACAACTGGTACACCATTGATACGTCCATCCCGGTCCTCTCGTACTAAGGACAGCTCCTCTCAAATTTCCTACGCCCACGACGGATAGGGACCGAACTGTCTCACGACGTTCTGAACCCAGCTCGCGTACCGCTTTA
>ERZ772921.12-NODE-12-length-104227-cov-7.278031_pt1 | contig 104227 bp, 72 predicted proteins | sample MGYA00512117_ERZ772921 | MGnify/ENA primary metagenome ERZ772921 (study PRJEB29015, sample SAMEA2737944) | human oral metagenome | biome: human oral; feature: human-associated habitat; material: dental | place: China | collected 2150 ...
ACTTCCCGTCCCGCTCGGTCAGCTTCATTTTCCCTTTGAAAGGCTTGTCCGAGGTGACCCTGCACGTCAAATGCCCGCCAGCAGGAGTCACATCCTCAACCTTAGGGGAGTCAACAAACCTAATCTTCGTTACGAAAATAGTTCGAACGCCCTCGCATGTCTGCTCAATCTTGGCCATGGAATCTCTCGAATCCTCGAAAGTAAAATCAAACTTCACATCACCGTTGGCTTGAAACTCAACTGCCCCATTAATCTTGCACCCGGCAACAACAAACGAGACAAGGGCCAGCACAACCCTTACAAGACGCGAACGCCTCTTCACGCCAGCCAGCTTGCCAGGCCATGCCCACCCCTTCTTCAAATCAACATTCATGTTTAACCGCTCCTTCACATCGAACACCTTACCTTTCCTTGCTTTCTCGAGAGACGGGACAAAGCAGACAGGGTTCTGCCTCTCCACGAGGCTTCGCTTCTCTGGACGCAGCCCTAAAACAAGCAGAGCATTCCGATTCCTGTGCGAGCGCACGACAATGCTCCAAACGCTCGGGGTCCAGTTCGCCGGCGTCGATAGCCTGCTTCACGGCGCAGCCAGACTCGCTCGCGTGGGTGCAGTCGGAGAACCAGCGTTCCCGGACAAGTTCGCCGATGTCTTCGAGGGTTCGGCCGACGGCGTCGTCGCCGTTTTCCGGATAGTCAAGGCCGATCCTGCGGGGCAACCGATCAAAGCCCCAACACTTCGATCGCGTTGCGACGAACGGCGCTGACGCGAGCAGGCAAGAGCTCGCCGTGCCGCGGCTCGCGGTCCGCTACGCCGTGGCTCCGGCTCGCTATCGGCTTCGTACCGTTCTTCGACCCGTCTTGACATCGGGGATGGCCCAGGCTCACGGCTGTTCAGGCCTGGGCTCCGACTTAGGCTCGTCACAAAGCAGCTCGCTCTCCGCTTTGCCGCTCTTCGACTTGCCGTTTGACGACCCGATACCGTTCGAAGGTCCGCCGTCACCTGAGGAGCTGTTGTCGCTCAACGATTTGCTCTCTCCCGAAGATCCGTTGTCGCTCGAAGGCTCCTTGCCGCTCGAGGGCTTGGGCTTGGGAACCGACAGAAAGACGACGGCGAAAGCGATCAGCAAGGAAACGATGAGCACGCTGCGCTCTAGGCGCGCCTCATGGCAAAGCCGTTGGATGTCTCTCCTTATTCTGTCGTTCGCCTCCATCTTGTAGGCAATGGCACCGTCGAGATACTTCTGGACCTTGCTCGGACTCTCGACATCAAAAGAGTCATTGACCAGCGGATCCTGGTCACCATAAAAATTCCACCCGACAGCATGGCACGAAGAATACTTATTGCCCATTCCGGTATTTAGTTTCGGGGGAACAAGAAACAGCCAGAAGAATACGGCGATCGCCGCCAAAGCAACGACGCTCCGGATAATCAGATAGGCCTTCTTAGACAATTCGGTCCCCTCCACTTGATTGACGAGCTGACTTTGGTGTGCATTTTGCCCACAACCGCCTTTGCCGGCTCAGCTTCCCGTAGTTCAACGCTTTGCCTCCTTGCCAGATGATTTGAACTGCCGTTCGGCATCGGACGATTCGCCGTCCGCGCTTCCTTTCGAGAGTCGCGGCTTCGGAACCGACACGAAGACGACGGCGAAAAAGATCGACGCAACGATGATGACCAAGCTGCGTCCCTGACGAGCTTCCTTACAGGCCTCGTGTATTCCTTTCCTGATCACAGCACTATTAGCATCCGCCGAGGGATAACCAACAGCCCCATTCACGTACTTCTCCACTTTGTCAGGGCTTTCGACGTCAAAAGAGTCATTGAGCACTGGACGAAGATCGCCTGTAAAGTTCCAGGCAACCGCGTGACATGACGAATACTTGTTGCCAGTCACTCCTGACTCAATCGAAGGCGGGACGAGAAACAGCCAGAAGAACACGGCGACCGCCGCCAAAGCAACGACGCTCCGCGTAATCAGATAAGCCTTCTTAGACAACTTGGTTTCCTTTCACTCGTTGCGGAGCAGGCTTCGATCACGCTTGTGCGCACATCTCCGAATTTGCGGCAAACGCCTTTTGCCTTTCCGTGGTCCACGTTCAGCTCAGGAGCCGGTTCTATTGCACTCGAATCGATAGGGTCCATCGTCACGTCATAATATTTTCTATGGTCACTCTGCGACATCGAATCCAGGTTGCCGATCAGCATACTCTCTACCCCCTTTTCGGCCTTTGTCACGCTCTTATTTATTGCTTCGAAAGCACTGTCGAGCTGGCTTATCGCCGAATCATAGCTATCCACTTTTTCATCGTCAACCATCGCATCTTGAGACGATTTAAGAGTTTGAAGCGCTCTTGATGAAGTTTGAAGAAGCTTTCTCTCTATCACAACCTCTGGTGCTGTGAATATAAATGCTGCATCAATTGTGGCCGAAACGATCTCGAGAACCATTTTGAATCCTTCCCGCTCACTCAACGCCACGGCATCAAAGACCTTGATCCCCTGTTGGAGAGCCTTAACCACGGAAGTGCGCGTTTCTTCGAACATCTTCATTTCGGAGTTCAGCGCTCCGCCAAGCACCATTGTCTTGTCATGAAGACCACCGGTGACGCTGGCAAGTTTAGCCACAAACGCCTCAACTTTATGGATAACTTCGCCACTCATGTTCCCTAGAGCTTTTCCAGCCTGGTCAAGGTTGGTAAAGATCGTTCCCCCGCCGGTGGACTTGTTGCCGACTGTCTTCGGCTCTTTCGCAAGAGGGCTTACGGCGGTTATCCACTTCTCGATCTCATTGTCGACATCCTTAGGATCGGGAAGCTGTTTCCACGGCTCAACGATCTTGTCTATAGACCAACGAATCTTGTCGAACTCGGACGTGCGATCCGCGTCGCCTCCGTCACTGCCGGAGCCTAGAACTTCTCCGCCTCCCTGACCGTCCATTCCCGGTCTTGCGATATCCCTATCGCTAGAGCCCACAAGAGGTATCGGAAAAGACACCACGTACCTATCGTCCATAATGGTGCAGTGAGATGTGATTCCGGAGTTTTCAGATATCATGTAGGCGTCGATGGCCGATCGCTTCAGATAGCCGACCAGCTCCGGAACGTCTTCATAATCGCATTCTTTCTTTGGATCGTAAGCCATGATGGCGACCCTTCCATGGTTGTTGTTTGTTTACGTGATCCATATCGATATGCGTGACCCAACTTTTCGTTGGATAGGAACAACCTACCACTCACCCCAACGGCAATCAATGCCTTTTTTCGAAAGACTTTTGTTTAGCAAATTTTCGCCAACCTGCAGGACTAATCCAAGCAAGATTGCTACAATATAACATTCTTCAAATAACGCTTACGTATTCATTGGAGTAGTCTCGTTTAGGCATCCTTTCCATCTATGAGAATCATGCCTTCGGAAGCCGCTCCTCCGCGAGCCCTCTCATCATTTGGACACGGACGCCCCTGGGCGATCGGCAACGCGCTAAGCTAGGGAGACATCCACTATTTTCCCTTGCCGGCACTTCGCGGACGCGCCGATTCATCAGACATGAGCCACGGCCGTCACGCGTTCACTGCCGCGGGCGGGGCTGCCGGCAAACAGCTGAGGCGCGCTATCCGCAGCCGCACTGTCAGACCGCGAGCGTCACGCCCCTGCTTGAACAAGTCAGCAAGTTGCGCCGTCGGGAAATGCTTATCCTGCGGCCATTGCAGTCGGAAGTCAGTAGCGCGGCATCGACGGATCGACGTAAAGCCACCACTGTTTCAGGCCTCCCGCGACGTTGATCACCTCAACGCCCTCCGCGGCAAGGGCCTTCGCCGCCTGCATCGAGCGGACCCCGCCCAGGCAGTAGACGTAGACTGGGCCGTCGGGAAGCCTCTTCGCAGCGGCAGAAGGGTCTGCCAAGACGTCGGCGAGCGGAATGTGCGTCGACGGCCGGATCGCGCAAATCGCGCGTTCGTGGGATTCGCGCACATCAAGCATCTTCGCCCCCTGCGCGAGCCTGACCGCCACCTCCCTCACGTTCGCCTCCGGCACATCCACATCAGGCCCATTGGGCCGAGCCGCACCCGGCTTTGGCGTGACCGTGCCCGGCCCAGGTTGAGCCCCGCCTGATTCAGGTTGAGCTGCACGTGGCCGTGGCCGAGTCACGCCTGGTTCAGTCTGAGCCGCACCCGGTTTCGTTTGAAGCGCATCTGTTTCGGGCACGGCCGCACTCGGCTTAGATTGAGCCGTCCTCGGCTTTGACTCGGCCGCACCCTGCCTAGATCGAGCCGCATCCGATTCGGACCGAATCGCACCTCGGGATTGGGCCCTCCTAGACCTGGATTGGGCCGCACCCGGTTCAGAAGCACGCGCCTCCGACGCGTTCGTCTCAGGCGCAGGCATCCTCGACGCACTTGGCCCAGGCACGCTCGGCTCCGAGGCGCGCATCTGAGGTGAGCTCGAATCGACGTCGCCCGGTTCATGCGCGCGGGATCCCGTCGCGCCTGACTCGACTGGACGCGATTCGGTCGAGCCCAATTCGGCCGGGTCCGATTTAGCCGGGCCCGATTCGGACGCGGCCGCCTTTGCCGCGTCGCCCTGCTCCGAAACTCGCGCCTCCGGTGCATTCGTTTCGAAGACAAACGCCCCCGTTTCACCCGCCTGGGGAATCAACCCTTCAGAAGCGTCGAGCTCAGGCTTAGGCGCCTTTGACGCACCCGCTCCAGGCACCAGCGTCTCGGAGGGGTCAACCCCCGGCAGACCGGCCCCCTGCATGCTCGCTCCGGGAACCCACGTTTCGGAGGGATCAAATTCAGGCTCACGCACCCTCGGCGCACCAGCGCCCGGAACCCACGTCTCAGACGGATCAAATTCGGGCTCAGGCTCCCTCGACGCGTTCGCCCAGGCCATGTCCGCGCCTGGCAACAGCGTTTCGGAAGGATCAAACTCGGGCTCACGCACCTTTGGCATGCTCGCTCCGGGCATGCCCGGCACCAAGGTTTCAGACGCGTCCAACTCTGACCCTCGCGGCCACTGCGCGCCAGGTTCGGCCAGGTGCGATCCAGGCGCATTTGATCCAAGCCCATTTGATTCAAACGTATCTGACCCAAGCCCGCCTCGTTCCGAGCGGCTCGGAACGCCGCATGCATTCATCAAGCGTTCTCCTTTCAGGGGCTCCGGCCTGTCAGGCCTGCCAACCAAGGAAATCGTCTCATATCGGTTGTTCAGGGCGTCTAGCGCCAGCACGGTTCCCAGAAGAGGTTTGCCGACGCCGGTGATGAGCTTGACGGCCTCACCCGCCATGATCGAGCCGACCTGGCCGCACAAACTTCCAATTACGCCGGCCTCTCCGCAGCTCGACGTCGCCCCGGGGGGCGGCGGGCTCGGAAAGAGGTCGCGCAGGCACACGCCGGGCTCCTTGACGCCGAATTGCCGCGCCCGTCCGCCCGTCCAAAACACCGAAATCTGCGCCGAGTATCGAAGGATCGACCCCCACACTTCGGGAAGCGACAATTCGGAGCATGCGGCGTCCACCGCGTAGCGGGTGAAGAAGTTGTCGCTTCCGTCCAATACCACGTCGTAGCCGAACATCAGCTGGGCGGCATTTTCCTCCGTGAGCCGCTCTGGGTACACGATCACGTCGACGTCGGGGTTGAGCGCCTCAATTTTCATTGCAGCGGAAACTGCTTTGGGCATTGCGATCGCAGTCGAATCGTGGATCACCTGCCGATGAAGGTTAGACAGGTCGACGACGTCGTCGTCGACGATCCCGATCGTCCCCACACCGGCGGCGGCGAGGTACATAAGCGCGGGAGACCCCAGCCCGCCCGCGCCGACGACCAGCACACGCGCCGCGGCCAAACGGGCCTGGCCGTCCTCGCCATGGAGGAGAATTTGGCGCGAGTACCGCGTGCGCTGGCGATTGTCGAGCACACTTTCAGGCTCGACTGCGGGGCGAAGACTCATACCGTCATGGTACCGCCGAGCGTCGCAGCACGCCGATATTCGCAGCACGCGGAGCCTCTGCCGGCGAGCCGACCCTGTGACACGGCGAGCCATCCTTGCGGAACGCCGAGTCGATGTTGCGGCATGCCGAGCCGACCCTGTGACATGCCGAGCCGATGTTGCGGCATGCCGAGTCGACCCTGTGACACGCCGGGTCGACCTTGCGGCACGCCAAGTCAGCGTTGCGGCACGCCGATGCCGATCGGGCATCGCCTTGCGCAAAGTAATGAAGAAGAGCGGCGCGTCGCGCCGAAGGGCGTCGCAGAGGACGCGAGCAAGCACAGCCCACATCCGCGATGCGAAGCGGAATGCACGCATCGATTAAACTCGTGGCACATGAGGATCGCCGTCATAACAGTCTCCGACCGCACGTTTTCCGGGCAACGCAAGGACGTTTCCGGCCCGCTCGCCGTCCGGCTTCTCGCCGACTTCGGCGAGGTCGAGGGACCCACCGTGGTGCGCGACGGCGTCGAATCGGTGCAGGCGGCGATCCGCAAGGCGGTTGACTCGGGGGCGGACGCCATCCTCACCGTGGGCGGCACGGGAATCACCAGCCGCGATCTCACGCCGGAGGCGACCGAGCCGCTGCTCGCGCGCAGGCTCATCGGCGTCGAAGACCTTCTGCGGGACAATCCCCGAGTTCCCACCGCCGCCCTCTCCCGCGGGGTGGCTGGCGTCATCGAGGGGGACGGGCACAGGGTTTTCATTCTCAACGCGCCCGGATCGACGGGCGGCGTGCGCGACGCCGTCTCCGCCGTCGGCCCCCTTTTGGGGCACATCGTCGACCAGCTTGCTGACGGCGACCATCCCGCGCCGCACAAGGCGGCCACAATAGCCATTCAGAATCGAGGCCGCAGCGACGGCTCCGACGCCGAGGCGATCGTCGCCGGCGTCACCGCCGAGCCCATCGACATGGAGGCCCTCGCCGCCGCCGTTGACGATCCAAGCGCGGGCGCAATCGTCACGTTCTGCGGGCAGGTGCGCAATCACGACGACGCCCGGCCGGTGGTGTCCATCGATTACGAGGCGCACCCCGAAGCCGGAAACGTCGTTCGAAAGATCGCCGCCGACGTCGCCGCCGGAAGCGGGGCGTGCAAGATCGCGGTGCTCCACCGCACAGGAGGTCTGCGCGTGGGCGAGATCGCGCTGGGCGCAGCGGTTTCAGCCTCCCACCGGAAAGAGGCGCTGCGCGTCCTCGAGGCCGTCATCGAGCGGGTCAAGCTCCGCCTGCCCATATGGAAACGGCAGGAATTCGCCGACGGCTCGGCGGAGTGGACCGGCCAGGCTTAATCCGCGGCTCGGCGGAACGGTCCGGCCAAGCCTAGTCGACGGCGCGGCGGGATCGACCATGGGCCACGTAGACGGGGCGCGGCGGGATCGACCCGGCGAGGAGCCTCGCCGAGCAGGGCTGGGTCCACTGGAACCCCCGGCGCGGCGGGATCGAACCCGCCGAACAGTTTGCGCGACTCTGTCAGCACGCCTGGCGGACGGCTCGGCTCATCCGCCGGCGAACGGCGGGAGGACGTCCGCCCTGACGGCGCCGGAAGGCAACGGCGCAGCGTCGTCGGCGTGGGCGCCGTCGATCAGAAGCGCGCTGACGGCGAGCTGCCTGGCGAAGCCGGCCCCTCGTGCGGCGATCAGGGCCGCACGCAGATCCCCGACGGTTGCGCCCGCGGGCAAGCTGACGCTTTCCTCGGTCACGCCGGCGGCCTCTGCCACAGCGGCGAAGTATCGCAAATTGACTGTCATTTCATCCTCCGATCGCGCTCATCGTGCGCGAAGGCTGCAAAAAACTCGGATCGTCCACGCCGTGTCCGGGCTGTTTGCCCCACATGGCCGCACGCCAAGCATCGGCGATTGTATCGTCATCGGCGCCCGCGCGCAGAAGCGAACGAAGGTCCGTTTCCTCCCGAGCGAAAAGGCAGGAGCGAACCTGGCCGTCCGCGGTCAGCCTGGTGCGGTCGCAGTCCCCGCAAAACGGGCGGGTGATCGACGCGATGACGCCCACCGTCCCGCCGGGGTGTTCGACGCCGTCGACCTTGCCGGGCGCGACGTCCCACAGTTCGGCGGGCGAGCTCCCCCTTTCGGTCCCCGGCCGCGCCACAAGCTCGAAAGCGCCTTCCAACCTGCCCAGGATCTCCTCGGCCACAACCATCCCGGAACGCGTCCACTGCCCGCTGGGCCCAAGCGGCATCTGCTCGATGAAACGCAGTTCGTAGCCGCTTGCGAGCGCTTCCGCCACCAGCCTGACGGCCTGCGCGTCGTTGACTCCCCTGACGAGCACCGCGTTGACCTTCACGGGGAGCAGGCCCGCCTCCGCCGCTGCACGGGCGCCGGCGACGGCGTCGTCGAAGCGGTCTCTGCGTGTGAGGGCGGCGTAAGTCTCCCGATCCGCGGCGTCCATGGAAATGTTGACCCTCGTCAAGCCCGCCTCTTTCAGCCCGCGCGCGCGGTGGCGCAGGCCGAGGGCGTTCGTCGTCAGCGAGGTTTCGACGGGAGTCCCGACGTCGGTGGAAAGAGCCGACGTCGCCGCCACAATCTCCTCCAGCCCCTTTCGCAGCAGGGGTTCGCCGCCGGTGAACCTCACCTCGCGCACACCGAGCCTCTCGACGGCGATGCGCACGAGCCGCACCACCTCGGCGTCGGTCAGAATGCGCTCGCCGGGAGCGGGCTGCACCCCCTCGGGGGGCATGCAGTACGTACAGCGAAGATTGCATTTGTCGGTGAGCGAGACCCGCAGATCGCGCGCGACGCGCCCGAATCGGTCGATGAGCTCCGGCACGCGCGGGCGATCCGCTGGGGCCGCACCGCTCGCCCTCAACCTGGGCAAACCGAGATGCACCACCGGATTCGCCCGTACGGGCGTCGGGACAGACGTGGTGTTCATGTATTCCTTTATGCCTTCGTGCGTCAGACGTGAGCGCACCGCAATCGTACACGGACATCGCTGCGGTTTCGTGCCTGCCACATTCAGTTGCCGCCAAATTCAGGCATCACTACATTCATTTATCTAGTGAAGACCTTGCGCTCACGACATCAAAAACCGTATATACACTTTTTTGTTCGGCAGTCCATAACTCTTTTCAGACGTTAACGCAAGACCTCTAAAAAGAAAGGTCGAGATTTTTGATCAGTTTTAAGCACTTAAGCACAGTTCGTCACATCTTCAGACCCGAAACACAAACAGTCACGGAACGAGTAAAACGCTCAGAGGCGGCTTCGCCAGAAGCACGCACGCCATTACGCGACCGTAAAATAGCAAATAACAAGAATGAACTTCTCTAAGTTGACCGCAAGATTCAAGTGAAAAAGAGACCCTGGTGAACGGATCCACACTCATGTAAGCTCCAGATGCGAAGAGTATCGCAACCGACATTCTTGTCACCGCTCTCGCACACTTAAAACAACCGAATAACCGAAGGAACATCAATGCACAACAATCGCGTTCCTCGGCGGACTCGTCGCTCGCTCGCCACCGCAACAGTTCTCACCGCGGCCGCCGCACTGGCCGCCGCGCCCCTGTTCAGCGCGTCGGCCTTCGCGGCTCACGAGTCTGCGCCGGGAAGCATCTCGCGACTCGAGCCAGCCAAGCCCGCCCAGCTCACAGGTTCGGCGGAATGGGGCCTGCGTCAGAGTTTCCGCAGCTACATCAAGACCGGTCCGGCACACGGAAGCTGGGAGCTTCTCGACGGCGCGACCGGGGAATTCAACTTCCCGGTGGACGACGGACAGTCGATCACCGCCGAAACCCCCGGAACGATCACATTCAAGGGCGGTGTGCACTTCACCGGGCACGACGGCCAGCTCGACATCACGATCGCCAACCCGGTCGTGAAATTCACCGGCCCGGACACCGCCGATTTGCTCCTCAACGTCAAGAGCAAGGCGATGGGCGCCGCCGATGTCACCGACTACGGTCAGATCGAGTTCGCCAAGCTGAGCAACATCACGATTCAGCACGACGGCGAAAAGAAACTCACCGTGAAGGCTCCCAAGGTCGTCTTGACCGCGAAGGGCGCCCAGGGCTTTGCTAACTTCTACAAGGAGGGAATGGAGCTCGACCCCTTCAGTTTCGAAATCAACGAAACGGCCGCCCCTTCGCCTTCGCCGACGCCGAACCCCACGGACCCGGCGCCCAGCCCGACCGACCCGTCGCCCTCGCCGACACCGACACCGGACCCCTCGCCCAGCGACCCCTCGCCGAGCCCCACCAAGCCAACGCCGAGCCCGACCGACCCGGCCCCTTCGCCGACACCGAGCCCGACCGACCCGGCCCCTTCGCCGACTCCAACACCGGATCCCTCGCCCAAGCCTCCGGCTGACAACAGCCAGAAGCCGATCGCGGATCCCTGCTTGGCCGATGATGCCTGCAACCTCTACTTCGCAGATCAGTTCCCGGCCTCCATCGCGAAGCTCGGCATGAAGATCCCTGCGGGCGGCGAGGTCATCGCGGGTGACTGGGACGGCGACGGCGTTTCGACCGTCGCGATCCGCAACGGCGAGAACTACACCTTCTACGATTCCAACCGGTCTGACGCGAAGACCACCACTGCGACCTTCCCCGGAACGGGATCGGGTCAGGTGCTCGTGGCCGACTTCAACGGCGACAAGAAGGACGACATCGCCGTCAAGAACGGCAACGTCTTCTCGATCAAGTACAACGCCACCGCCTCGGGCGCGGCCGACGCCGCCGTTCCCTACGGCAAGGCTGAGGATTACGGCCTCGCGGGCGACTGGGACGGCGACGGCAAGGCCACCCTCGGCGTCCGCCGCGGGTACACCAACCTCCTTCGAGACACCCTGACGGGCGGCGAGGCCGATCGCACCTTCGCCTACGGGCGCAACGACGACGTCGCATACGTCGGCGACTGGAACGGCGACGGCAAGGACACCGTGGCCGTCCGACGCGGTGCGACCTTGTTCGTGAAGAACGCCCTCTCCGGAGGCGACGCAGACACGTCCTTCACCTACGGACGGGCCAGTGACAAGCTCGTCGTGGGCGACTGGACCGGCACGGGCAAGGACACCGTGGCCGTCGTGCGCGAGCAAGCAAAGGGCAGCCTTGGCTGAGTGCTGCTGAGCAACGCCTCGTTGCGGGGCGGGTGCGGCGTCGCCTGACGGCACGCTGCGCTCGCCCCGCGGCATGTCGGATGTTGCCCGACGGCGGGCCGGCCTAGGGCGCGGACGGCCTCAAACATGTGTCGTCCGCGCCAGACGCGTGCATGCGTACAGGTCTGTCCCCCGCACGGGCGCGTCCGCCCAGGCGAAAAGCGAGGCCAGCGGCGGCGGTTGAGTCGCGAACTTATCCGCCGCCGCTGGCCTTTCTACTGGTTCTCTTCAGTTCTATCGGCTGTCGTTGTCTCCAGTCGCGCCCTTATCTGCGCTCGCAGGCGACGCCGTCGTTGTCCCTATCCAAACCCGGCCGATACCCGGGTTGGCCTCTGTAAAGGGGCGCCGCCCCCGCGGCCCGCGCCGCTGCGCAGTTCGGGTAATACGCCGACCCGCCCGACGAGCGGCCCGTCCCGTACCCGGATCCGCCAGACGAATCGGAGCCGCCAGACGCACCCGAGGCGCCCGATGCTCCCGCGCCGCCGCTCGAGGCCCCAGAATCGCCTGCCGTCCCCGAACCGCCGAGAGTCTGCGTCACCGCGGACGACCGCTGGGAATTCTGGGATGCCTGCTTCGCATTGTCCAACTGAGACTTGCAAGAGTCCCGCTCGCTCGTCAGGGTCGAAACCTGCGTGGAGAGCTCGGAAACGCGCTTCGAGTCGGATTTCTGCGCCTCAACCTCCTGCTCCAACGTCGATTTTTCATTGCGAAGATCTTTCAACTCTTGCCGAGCCGAGTTCAGATCCTTCTCAACGGCCGCAGAACGGGTTTGGAGCTGTCGGAACTGCGGCGAATCGGTGACGTCGCCCTGGGAATGAATCCCATACCCGAATAGCAATCCCAACGCCACGAGTCCGCCGCGCGCGGCCCAGCGCTTCGCCGTCTGGCGGGACCCCGAATCCGCCGCTCCAAGCCCTTGCGGGGGAACGCCGGCTTGGTTGAACTCGCCGGTTTCCCCCGGTGCCGGGGCTTGCCTGAACGCGCCGGTGCCGCCCGCCGGCGGAAAGCCTCCGGCCGCCTCCCAGGCACCGTAGGGGGAAGAATTGTATTGACCTTCGGTCATGATGCTGCCTCCATCGTCTTAAGTCGCTTCAACGCCGTAGCGACCACCACGCATTGCGATCCGTGGTAAGCCGGATCGCAGAGGAATTCTACCAGCTCGAAAGCTATTGACCTGTGGGAAACGCCCTGGTTCCGACTGAAACGATACGCGCACCCAACTCGGGGTGATCCGCCTGACGGTGGCAGCTGCTCGCCTTGCCTCTGTCTCTTGAGCGCCGCTTGTCGGTAGAATCAAAAGCAGACACCGTCCTCCACCCGGCGAAAGGAGCAACAGCATGATCAACGACGAGCTCGCAGTCCTTGCCCTCGCGTATGGAATCACAGGTTTGACTCCAGCCAAAATTCGCGCCGCACTCGACAACGCCGACGACGCCTTGTCGGCCCTCAAAGATGCCTTGTCGGGGATAGGAGCAACGGCCCCCGGCGAAGTCGAAACTGAGTTGGCAGCCGCTGAGAAACGCGCGGCGAAATGGGAGTCGTTGGACATGCAGGTTCTCACCTGCCTCTCATCGAACTATCCCGTCCAGCTACTTGACGTCTACGATTACCCTCCCGTTATTTTTGCTCAAGGAACCCTTCCCGCGTTCGGGAAAGAATCTGGCTTCGCAGTCGTCGGCTCGCGCGCGGCGTCGCTGCAAGAGCTCGCCCAGGCTCGGGACATCGCTTTCGCTGTGGTCCAATCCGGCTACAGCGTTATTTCCGGTTTGGCCGCGGGAATTGACACAGCCGCCCACCAGGCTGCCCTCGAGTGTGGAGGCAGAACAGTCGCCGTTGTCGGGACGGGTCTCGAACAAGCTTATCCGCGCCACAATGCTGATCTTCATCGCGATATCGTTGCTTCTGGCGGCTTGGTCCTCTCACAATTCGCGCCGGGAACGCCGATCAAGCGCCACTCTTTTCCTATGCGTAACGCGACGATGTCCGCCTATGCCCTTGGCACGATCGTCGTTTCAGCCGGTGAGAAATCAGGGACTCGACACCAAGTCCAAGCCGCCCTGAAACATGGACGGCCAGTTGTGCTTTGCCCCCAAGTTGTCGAGTCGACTACGTGGGGGCGAGCCTTAGCTGCTGATCCTCTTGCGAGCGTGAGCGTCGCGCACACTCCCGACGACGTCATAGGTTGCCTCAACACCGCGCTGACATTACCGTCTGACTATTTCCCCGATGTCCAGCTTGCGCTTATCTGACGTCGAGCAAGGCCTTCTTCGGCGCATCGCATTTACAACGCGCAATGTCCACGAGGATATCGAGGAAGGAACCCTCGTCTTAATGGTCCATCTGTGCAGGTTGTGCTCGGCCCCAATAGATTCGAAATACTATTACTGATTCGAAATACTATTACTGTTTTCGTTGTAAACAGGCCACCACATACAGATCTATCGTCGAAGGGGTTGTTCCACTCGCATTCGCACCGAAAAACGAACAATTTTACCGAGATCTCTTCAATTACAAAAGGCAACCTACAAACCAAACACAAGCTTTTCAACGCCTGGCGATCCTTACATTCTTCGGCTCACGTCACATTCCCTGCCTCGAGTACGTCTATGGTCCGATCGACGCGCTGGGAATAATTCCTTCCACCCAGGGACGGTCAAAAGAGCTATTGCGGATGCTCGCAAGCACTTTCCATCGCGGGCTCCCTCAACTCGACATTCAGTACGTCGGATCCGGTACCGGGAAGAGAAGACAACCTGCAATCGGAGACTTTCAAGTGCGGTCGGACATCCAGGGGCAGAGAATTCTTCTTTTCGACGACTCATGGGTCACCGGTGCCGCAGTCTTCTCTGCCGCAAGTGACCTTCATGCCGCAGGGGCTGCATACGTGGTCGCCGTCGTCTTAGGGAGAGTCCTAGACCCCGCGTGGGGACCAAACCAGATCTATTTTAAGGAATGGCAGAAATTGGGCATCTCGCACACTTTCGACCCAAACGTTTGTCCGGTGACGAAGCGTCCGATATGCCCAGTTGGACGGCTTTAACGAGCTGGTTGGCTTTAAATGACCACGCAGCACTTGCGAAGTCAGAGTTCCAATCCGGCCAAGGGTGAGAATCTTGGAGTTTTGACACGCAATAGATCTGCATCTTAAGACGCCGGAATTTCACCTGTCCATGAATCAGGTGTCTCATCTGGCCAAATCCATTTTACTGTCAAGCTTCGATCAAAACCACTGGTTGCGCTGCGGCTATATATAAAAGACTTCTGAGAAGATCCATCAATCGGTGTTGGGAATTCCGATGCCGTGAGATCGTCCTTCTGTTTCATGCTGATGTCCACACTATCCATCCGCTCTCCCGACAAGTTCTTAAGGGCGTACCTAGATCCGCTTTGATACTCGATACGCCAAGGCGGCTCCTTTTTCGTTTTCCTCTCCTCATCTCGCTGCGCAAGCTCGGCAATCTTCTCAGTCGCATCGGCTGAACGCGTCGCCGCCAACGAGGCATTTTCTGCAGCCTCTAAAGCTCGATCTTCAGATTCCTTTGCCTCTTTTCGCGCCTTTCGAGCTTCCCACGCTTGCCAAGCACTAAAGGCAGCCGCGATGATCGCCGTCCCAGTTCCGATCCATGTCTCTGCGCTCACATATTAGATGATATGTCCGTTTGAAAACGTGCTGCAATAAAATGCGCAAGGACTGAAAAGTATCATTTAACTTTGTAGTGGTCATTTTTGGAACTAACAATGTGTGAAGATAACTTTCTTGTCAGTCTCATGAGTGAAGATGGTTCCCTTGTCAGGGTAAGGAGCGAAGGTATTTTTTGGTAGATTCCGCTGCCTCGCAGACAATCCCCGCAAAATCACGGCCGTCGTCGAACTGCATGGCGGACTCTGAGGCCCTTTACCCCCGCACCGCCTCGATGAGCTTGAGGATCATCTGCGGGCCGCCCGAGTGGAGGCCGTCGTGGTGGAACGTGTCGGAAACCAGCGTGCGGAAGCCGGCAAGGCGCGCCGTCTCCATCGAGATCGAGTAGGGCACGAACATGTCCCGTTTGTATACCCAGGCGGCCGCGGGAACTCGCGCAGCGGTTGCGTCGCGTCCCACGGCGGCCCCGTTCGCCGCGAGAGCCTCGGTGTCGTAGAGTCGACGCAGCGAGGGGTCGGCGGCCAGGGCGTCGGCCGCGTCGGCGATGGGCGCGAGCGCCGGATCCTCGCGCATCTGCCAGGGATACATGTGCTCGCCGGTGAAGCGGAAGCCGCGGCCCTCGGCCTCTAGCTCCGATTCGGCTGCGGCCCCGGCGGCGACGTCGGGCAGGCGAAATTGCGGGAACTCGCCGCGGATGCGGTCGGCGCTCCAAGCCGTGGCGCCGGTGGAGGCCTGGGCGTAGATCGCCTCGTGCATCACGCCGTACAGCGGCGCGGGCGCGAGCGAGACCTGCGCCCCTATCCGATCGAGAAACTGTGGGCGCAGCCGGCGCGCTCCCCGCACGGTCCAAAACGGGTCCTCGAGCAGGAAATGCAGCTGCTCCAGCCCGTAGGAGCGGCCGAGGCAGATGCCAATCTGGCGGAATCGGCCGGGCGTGAGCCGCTCGCCGGTCGGCAGGCGCTCCTCGACGTCGGCAAGGTGCTTGGCCACGCTCCACGCGACCGACTCGTCACCGGGATACCGGTCGAAAAATTCGCGGTTGCGCACGTCGGTTTGGGCGTAGGTCAGCCGGTAGACGTCGTCGGCGCGCCCGTCGACCGATGGAAGCCCGGCGGTGATGAACGCTTCGGACAGGCCTTGCGGCGCTTGGGAAAGGCAGGCGGTGACGACGAAGCCTCCGAAGCTCTGGCCGAGCACCGCCCAGGGGTCGCCCCCGAAGGCGAGGCGGAGGTCCTCGGCGTCGGCGGCTATGGAATCCTGGCGGAAACAGGAAATGAAGGCGGCTTGCACGGGGGTCGGCCCGACGGCGGAAATGGCCTGTGCCTCAATGGGGTGCGAGCGGCCGGTGCCTCGCTCGTCGAGCAGGACCACGCGGTAGTGGTTGAGCGCGGTGTCGAGCCACGAACCGATCGGCGCCATTCTGGGGCCGCCGAATCCCGGCCCTCCCTGAAAATAGACGAGCCGCGGCAGTTTCTCGTTGCCGTGCCTCACGTATTCGCGTGCGAAAAGCTCGATTTTCTCCGGGATTGCCGCCGCTTCGTCCGCGGCAAAACGGGACAAGGCCCCGAAGCGATCGAGCGGAACCGAAAGCGAGTGCTCGATCATTGTGTGCCCCGGCAGGCTGAACGTCGCGTCGTACATGGCCCGAGTCTAATCCGCTCACCTGTGAACATCGCGTCATTTCGTCTGAAAACGGACGGCTTAAACGGCAATCGTTTTCGGGCTAAGAGGGCCGAACGTGTCGATGTGACAACACTGGAACACCAGGATCGTTGAAAAGCTGAGCATGCCGCACGGCAAAGGTTTGCGCACCGGCGATCATCGAAGACGACGCAGGCAGCCGCCGGGGCGAGGCCGGTAACCAACGGGCGACACCGGCAACCGACGGGGCGAACATGGACCGCAGCCGGAAAGGCTGGGAGCGTGATCGCGACGCCGACGACCACCGGGGCGAGGCCGGCAACCACCGAGGCTAGACAGGCAACCGCCAAGGCAACACCGGCAGCCACCGGGGCGAAGAGCCTCGCGGTGCGGTTCGCCGCACAAGGCATTATCATAGAGGCGTTTGTTTTCCGACGTCGCAGTGCGGGTTGTCCCAAGGAAGCGCGGGGGTGCCAAAGAGCGGTGCAGGCGTCCTGAATGAAGGCGGTTCCTATGGCAATGCCGAGTCCCAGCTACACCGTTACCCTTCGCGTGAGCGTTCCCGCCCACCCGAGGGCGACGCAACACCTCGTCGAGGCGGTCGCGGACGCCGGAGGCCTCGTGACCGGAATCGACACGGTCGAGTCGCTGGAGAAGCATCTGATCGTCTCGGTCACCTGCGACTGCGTCAACACCGCCCACGTCCAGGAGGTTCGGGGCAACATCGAGATGATGGTCGGAACCGTCGTCGAAGAGGTCTCCGACGCCACAATGCAGGCGCACATCGACGGCAAGATCTCGGTGGAGCTGAAGAATCCCCTTCGCACCCGGCAGGACCTCGCCCGCGTCTACACGCCCGGCGTCGCGCGCGTGTGCAAGGCGATCCACAAGAACACCGCCGAGGCGCGGCGCCTGACCGTCAAGGGCAACGCCGTCGCGGTGGTCACCGACGGAACCGCCGTCCTCGGCCTCGGCGACATCGGCCCCGAGGCGGCCTTGCCTGTCATGGAGGGCAAGGCGGCCCTGTTCAAGCGATTCGGCGACGTCGACGCGTGGCCCGTGTGCCTCGACACCAAGGACACCGAGGAGATCATCTCCATCGTCAAGGCCATCGCCCCGGTCTACGGCGGGATCAACCTGGAAGACATCTCGGCGCCCCGGTGCTTCGAAATCGAGGAGCGCCTGCGCGAAGAGCTCGACATTCCGGTGTTCCACGACGATCAGCACGGAACCGCGATCGTCACCCTCTCGGCGCTCATCAACGCCCTCAAGCTCGTCGGCAAGCGCATCGAAGACGCACGGATCGTCGTCTCCGGCGTCGGCGCCGCCGGCTCGGCGATCATCCGCCTCCTCATGCTCCACGGGGCGACCGACGTCATCGGCTGCGGCCGCAACGGCGCCCTTGGCCCCTTCCGCGAAGAGGCCAACCCCCACCGCAACTGGCTGGCGCAGAACACCAACCCCCGCGGCTTCCAAGGATCGCTCAAGGAGGCGCTCGCCGGCGCGGACGTGCTCATCGGCGTCTCTTCCGGCAACATCCTCACCGGGGACGACATCGCCACGATGGCCGACGACGCGATCGTCTTCGCCATGGCCAACCCGACGCCGGAAGTCGACCCCATCGCCGCGGGCCGCCACGCCGCCATCGTCGCCACCGGCCGCTCCGACTTCCCGAACCAGATCAACAACGTCCTCGTCTTCCCCGGCCTCTTCCGGGGAATGCTCGACGCCGGCGCCTCGAAGATCGACGACGAAATGCTGCGCCAGGCCGCCATCGCCGTGGCAGACGTCGTCAGCGACGAGGAACGCAACGCCAACTACATCATCCCCGGCGTGTTCGACCCGCGCGTCGTCGACAAGGTCGCCGACGCCGTGGTCCGGTACGTCACGGGCAAGGAGCCGCGCCACAAGAAGAAGTCCAAGCGGGACAAGGCGGGCAACGCCAAGTAGCGGCCTGCCTTCGGCCCCGGCGGGGCCGTTGCGGCGAATTCGCCGAGGCCCGTCTCGCCGCCCGGGCGCCAGGCGCGGCCGACGCCGAGCGTTTCCACACAGTGGGTGCTTCAGCACATGGGCCACGCACCCCTTTCCCTCGCGAGTAAGGTACTGCTACCCTGACTTTACCTATCTTTCATCGCGCCGGAAACGGCACTCGGCATCACAGGGAGAGAAGTATGACATCTCGCCTCTCGCGCGTTCTTGCAGCGCTTCTTCTCACGCTGACGACGTTCTTGTCAGCGTGCTCCTCGGACTCGAAAGACGCGACGTCGTCGGACGGGGCATCGAACTCCTCGGGAGCGGAATCGGGGACCTGGCCTCGGAAAATCAAGCACGAAAAAGGAGAGCTGACGCTCAAAAGCAAACCGAAGAGAATCGTGTCGACGTCGGTGACCCTCACGGGGACCCTTCTGGCGATCGACGCTCCGGTCAAGGCCTCGGCCGCCACGACCCCGTCGAACATAACCGACGACAAAGGCTTCTTCTCCCAGTGGTCCTCCGTCGCCAAGAAAAAAGGCGTCGACGTCCTCTACCCCAACCTCAAATTCGACAAGGAGGCGCTCATTGCGGCCAATCCCGACCTCGTGGTCATCGCGAGCTCGGGAGCGGACAGCGCCATCGACCATTACAAGGAGATAGCCGCCCAGTACCCGACGATCGTCGTCGACTATTCGAAGCAAACGTGGCAAGAGCTGTCGAAGCAACTCGGGGAGGCCACCGGCCAGGAGGCCAACGCCAAGAAAGCGACCGCGGACTTCGACAAGTACGTCGCCGACGCCGCCAAAAAGATCAAGGCGCCCGAGGGCAACGCCGCTGTCGTTTCCTACAACGGCCCGGGCAAGGAGCAGGGCGTGGCCAAGAAGAGCGGGCCCCAAAGCAGGCTTTTGGAAAAGCTCGGCTTCAGGATCGTCGAGGCGCCCGCCGACCTCGAAGCGAGGAAGGACAAGCGCGGCGACTTTTCCTTTGTCACTCATGAGAACCTGACGAAAGCCGTCAATCCCCAGACCGTCTTCCTTCTGACGGGAGACCAGAAGACCGAGTCCTCCTTCCTGGCCGACCCGGTGGTCGCCAACATGCCGGCGGTCAAATCAAAGCAGGTCTACGGGCTCGGCCCCACGTCGTTCAGGATCGACTATTACTCCGGCAAGCAAATGATCGACGCCGTCGTCAAGCGACTCGGTGGCTGACGGGCGCGCCGTGGCCGAGGCCTTCGGGGCCGGCGGGGAAGGCAAATCCGCCGTCGGCCCCGAAGGCGGGCCGAACCCGCCGGGCGCACGCGAATCCGACGGCCTCCGCGCAGGCAGGGCCCGAGGTGCCCGAGCCTTCGGCCTGCTGCCTTGGGCGGCGCTGTCGACCGGCCTGCTCGTCGCGCTTGCGGCCGCGAGCATCGCGACAGGCTCGCGGCTCGTGCCGCTGCACGAGGTCTGGGACGCGCTTTTCGACTTCGACCCGAAGAACGACGCCCACTTGGTGGTGCGCGAACTGAGGCTTCCGCGCACATTCGCGGCGATCATGGCCGGCGCATGCCTGGGCCTGGCCGGAGCGCTCGCGCAATCGCTGACGCGCAACCCTCTGGCCGAGCCGGGAACGCTCGGCATCAGCCAGGGCGCGGCCTCCGGGGTGATCGTCGGCCTGTTCTTCACGAGCGCTTCGCACGTGGCCGTCTACGTCTGGTTCGCTTTCATCGGCGCCGCGCTGACCGGGGCCCTGGTTCACAGGCTGGGGCGCGCCGAGACGGCCGGAACCAACCCGACGCGCCTCATCCTCGCGGGCGCCGCCCTGTCGATCGTGCTGTGGGCGCTCAACACGATTCTGCTCCTGGCCCAGCCCGCCTGGGTGCAGCAGATCTACAGGAACTGGGCGCTCGGATCGCTGGCGGGACGCGGCTGGGACAACCTCCCCGTCCTCATCGCCTGCCTGGCCGCGGGGGCGGCCGCCTCCTTCGCGCTGGCGCCGTCGCTCAATGCGGCGACACTGGGCGCGGACATGTCGAAGGCGCTGGGCGTCAAGCCCCGAGCCACGCCGGCTTTGACGAACCTCGCGATCATCGTGCTCGCGGGAGGCGCGACGGCCGCTGCCGGCCCCGTCGTCTTCGTCGGGATGGCCTGCCCGCATGCGGCGCGGGCGCTGGCGGGAACGGACCATCGGCGCCTTCTCCCTTTCTCGGCGCTTCTCGGCGCAACGGCGACGCTGGCCTCGGACACGCTGGGGCGGATCGTCGTCTATCCAGGGGAAGTCGGGGTGGGTGCGATGACGAGCATCATCGGAGCGCCCTTCTTCGTCTGGCTCGTTCGGCGCGGCAAGGTGTTGGGCCTGTGAGCGGGAAGGGGGCGGACGTGAACGGAGAAGGAGCGGATGTGAGCGGAAAAGGAACGGGCCTGATCGGGAAGGAGGCGGACGTGAGCGGGAAAGTTAGGCACGCGCCTATTTCGCGCGGCGGAAGGAAGGCCCGGGGCAAAATCAGGATCGCGGCGGGCCCCGTTCGCCTGGAGGCGACGAGGAGCGCCCTCGTCGTCGGCGCGGCGGCCGCGGCGCTTCTCGCAGCCGTCGGCCTCGTGCACATCGGCACGGGCAGCACGCCCATCGGGGCCGAGGAAATCGTCAAGGCCCTTCTCGGACACTCCGGCGACGAACAGACTGTGCGCATCGTCGAGACCGTCCGCCTCCCCAGATTCGTCGCCGCCTTGGCAGTAGGAGCCGCACTCGGGGCGGCCGGCGCGGTTTTCCAATCGGTCTCTCGCAACCCTTTGGGCTCACCCGACGTCATCGGCTTCACCACGGGGGCCGCAACGGGAGGCATCGTCAGCGTGGCGGTGCTCGCAGGCGAAGCCCGAGAAACGGCGTTTGCGGCGACTTGCGGCGGAATGGCGACCGCGACGGCCGTTTACCTGCTCGCGCGGCGCGCCGGGCACAGCACCGGATACCAACTGGTTCTCGTGGGCATCGGCGTCAGTTCTTTCTTGACGGCCGTCAACTCGCTCCTGCTCGCCTACGGCGACGCCGAGCAAACCGCCCTTGCGTCGATGTGGCTGTCTGGCTCGCTCAACGCACGCACATGGGAGCAGGCGCTTGTCGTCGCCGTCGCCGTCGTCCTCCTTGTGCCTGCGCTGTGCGGAATGTCGCGGCGCCTCGACATATTGGAGATGGGCGACGACCAGGCGACGCAGGCGGGGATCCGGCCCGAGCGCCTGAGGATCGCCGCAATGCTCGCCGCGGTTGCCCTGACGTCGACCGCGGTGGCGGCCACCGGCCCCATCGCCTTCGTCGCTCTGGCCGCGCCGCAGGCCGTGGCAAGGCTGACCCGCAGCGGGCGCCTCCACATTTTCACGTCGGCGCTCATGGGCTCGACGATGCTCACGGCCGCCGACGTCGCCTCGATGCGCGTGCCCGTGGGCGTCGACGTGCCCGTCGGCCTGGCGACCGCGCTGATCGGCGGCGTGTATTTGCTGTGGCTCATCGCCCGGTCGCCGACGGTGTAGGCGACAAAGGCAAGGACTGATCCAATCAAACCGACTCGACCAGACTGAGCCGAAAGCTTTCGCGGCTCTCGATCCGAAAGAGAAGCAATGGACGGCGTCAAAAGAACCAAAGGCGGCGCGGGCAACCCGCTCGTCGGCCGCGGCCTGCACCTGGCCTACGGGAACACGACGGTCAGCCGGGAGCTCGACGTCGAAGTGCCCGCCCAATCCTTCACGGCCGTCATCGGGCCGAATGCGTGCGGAAAATCGACCCTTTTGCGCGCTCTGTCGCGCCTCCTCGAACCGCGCGAGGGCACGGTGCTGCTCGACGGAAGGGAAATCGCCTCCTACCCGGCGAAGAAGGTCGCGCGCAGGCTCGGCCTCCTTCCTCAAAGCTCAAACGCACCCCACGGCATCACGGTGCGCGACCTCGTCGCCCGCGGGAGGTTTCCCCACCAGTCGTTCTTCAGGCAGTGGTCGGCGAAGGACGACGCCGCCGTCGACGCCGCATTGACTGCGACTCGGACGCTCGAGCTGGCCGACCGCGCGGTCGACAGCCTCTCCGGAGGCCAACGCCAACGCGCCTGGATCGCGCTCGTGCTGGCGCAGGAAACCCCTCTTCTCCTTCTCGACGAACCGACCACGTACCTGGACATCGCCCACCAGCTCGAGGTGCTCGACCTTTGCCGCAGCCTTCACGAATCCGGCGATTTCACGCTGGTTACGGTGCTCCACGACCTCAATCTCGCATTCCGCTACGCCACCCATCTCATCGTCATGAAGGAAGGGCGCATCGCAGCCACCGGTGCGCCGGCCGAAATCGTCACGGCGGAGCTCATCGACGAAATCTACGGAATCTCCTGCATGTGCATTCCCGACCCTCACACGGGGCTCCCGCTCGTCGTGCCGCTTGATGCCCGGCAAACCTGACCGCCGGCCGGCGGTCAGGCGCGCGAGCCCGGCTGCGCAAACCGTCCGCAGCGCAAACCATCCGCCGCCCGATCCCTCCGCCGCGCAAACCATCGGCCGCGCAGACCGAACAAACGCGTAGACCGTCCACCGCGCAGCCTATCGGCCGCGCAGACCAGACAAAGCAGACAATTCAAAGAAAGGTCAAGAAGTGCCTGACGCAAAAGGAAATGCCGACCATAACGACAACGACGCGCATACTGGCAGCGGCCCCCACAAACCACGCGAAGGCCGCGAGCGCCACGAGAGGCATGAACGCCACAAACACCATGAGCACTCCATAGCCACGGAGGGGCTGCCCGCCGCCATCGTCGTGGAAAAGGTCAGCGACGTCACCCGCTCGATGCGGAGAATACGTTTCGCAGGCCCGGCCGTGGCGGGCTATCTCAGCCGCCCCAGGGTCCCGAACGTCAAGTTGTTCTTCCCCGACGGGCCCGTGCTCGACCTCCCGAAATTCGGCGAGCGCGGGCGGTACGCCTATGCGCCGGGCCAGCGCGAAAGGGTCAGAACGTACACGGTCCACGCCTACAGCGTGGAGGAATCCTGGATGGACGTGGACTTCGTGCGGCACGGCGCGGGCTTGGCCTCCTCCTGGGCGGAGTCCGCCCGTCCGGGAGACGTCGTCGGCGCCGTCGGCGGGGGCGGCAGGCTCCCTCGGGCCTGCGACTGGATTCTCCTCATGGCCGACGACACGGGAGTTCCAGCACTTGCCGCGATCCTGGAGACTCTGCCCGAGGAGCAGCGGGGCGTTGCGCTCATCGAGGTCGACGCCGAGGCCGACGAGCAGCCGCTCGCGTGCCCGCCCGGCGTGTCCGTGCGGTGGCTGCACCGGCGAGGTGCGGATCCGGCCACGTCGCGCCTGCTGACGGAGGCCGGGAAGGAACTCGAGCTCCCGCCGGACCTCAACGGCGTTTTCGCCTGGGTTTCGGCCGAGTCCCACGTGGTCCGCGACATGCGCAAAGACCTGCGCGATCGGGGAGTGCCGCGGCGAAACCAGCTCATCATAGGGTATTGGCACGCGGGCAGGGCGGAATCGGAGTATTCGTCGGAGTCGAACCATGATCGGGTGACCGACGAGTCGATGATCGCCATACCGGAAGCCTCGGCGCTGACCGCCGACTCCCTCGGCCGCGCAATGCGCGGCGCAGACTGAAAAGCACGGCGCGGATTGGATCGACAGAAACGCAAATCGCAGTCCACGAAGACGCCGTTCAATCCCGCTCGCTCCCAGCAAATCGCCTGTTCAATAAAAGCTCACGGCAGACAATGAACGGAAATGCAATGGGCATTATTTCCCATGCTCACATGTAAATAGCATGATAGAGTCTATGGCATTCCGGTTACGCATCAGAAAGGATTGGGCGATGATCACGTTTCAGGACGTTTTGACATGGAAGAGCGGCGGTTTGCGGGCCTTTCGCTCGGTGCTTGCAAAAGACGCCCGCGATCTCGAGCAGGTCCATGACGAGTCACAGCGTTTGTTCACCGACAAGTTCCTCGGCGCATGCGCAGAAGCGGAAGCCAGAACGCGCCGGGCCCTGGTCGACGACGTCGGCGACGTATACAAACAACTCGAGAGGGCCGCTCACGATTTCCTGGCAGCGGCCGAAGCGGTCGACGAAGTGGCCGGGAAGGCCAAGGACCTCAAACGGCGCGCAGATGCCGATGGCTGCAACATCAGCGACGAAGGAAGGGTCTTCATTCCCGACGACCGAGTTCCAGAAGAGAAAGTCAACGAGACGCTTGAGGGGGAACTGATCATGCGCGAGGCCGACGCGATCCTCAACGCGTTGGGCTTGGCGTACAAGGTTGTCGAAGACCTATTGGAGAGGGCAAAGGAGGCGAGCAGGGCGATTCTTTCGCACGGCGTGGCCAAGCCGGATCCGTCGTGGAATGTCGAGGAGGTCAACGACTGGTGGACCTCCCTCTCGCCCGAGGAGCAGCAGCAAATCGAGGTCATGCACCCCGATTGGGTCGGCAACCTCGGCGGCGTGCCCTTCGCCGTGCGCGACCGAGCCAACCGCCGCCGCATCGACCCCATGCTCTCCGAACTGAATGCTCGTATAGCGAAGGCACAGAGCAATCTAGCCTACATGGAGGAACACGGCAGTTCTTCGATCGAGGGAACCAGCTGGGACGAAGAGAAACAAAAACTTAGGATCCTCAAAGAGAAGCACCGCGACTTGCTGTCAGTCAAACGTAAGTTCGGCGGAGCGTCGGACGGGACGCATTCTTTGGTCAGCCTGGACGCATTCAAGGGCGACCACCTGTGGGCGGCTGTCGGCTCGGGCGACATCGACAACGCCGACCACGTCGCGGTCCACACTCCGGGAATGACGGCCACCGTCGAATCCCACCTCATGGGCAAGGGCAAAGGGTGGGGATCGGGCGTCTCCGGCGTCGACAACGTCCTCGCTGAAGGCAAAGCGCAACTAGAATCAACCGGACGCGACGAGAAGGTTGCCGGCATCACCGTCCTCAATTACGACGCTCCGCGCTGGGGAGAGATCGCAACGCCGAATCACTCGGTTGCCGGCAACCATCAGGTCGAGGTTGGCGGAAAGTCCGGGGCGGACATGCTCTACGCCGTCCAGGCCACTCATTCGGGCGACCCCCACCTGGTCGCCTCGGGCCATTCTTACGGGTCGTCGGCGACCGGCTGGGCGCTGCAGCACTCGACAGTCGCCGACGACGCCATGTTCTCCGGCTCTCCGGGGGTGACGACGATGAACAACAAGGACCTCAACATGCTCCCCGGCCACACGGGTCTCGGCGAAGCCGCGTGGGACGGAGTCGCCGATCTAGGCAGATTCGGCGGCGACCCGTCTTACAGCAAAGAATTCACCCACTGGAGCTGCGATGACTGGACTGCTCCGGACGGCACAGAATACAAGTACTCGGAAGGCCATTCCGAGTACATGAACAAGGGATACACATCCACCTACAACCAGGGAAGCATCCTCATCGGCGACGGCGTGGCCGTCAAAGACGATTGAGGCGCCGACGGACATAACCGAGGAGGCGCCAATGTCAAAGAAAACACGCAGGATTTCATCCCTTCTGACAACTTTAGGAGTCATCATGGCAGCATGTTCCACCACGCCCGAGCCGGGGCACATCGGCGGCGAGACAGTCTCACCGACCCCAGTCGTGCCCCTCGTCGAGGCCAGACGCAAAGCAATCCTTCTCGAGCTCAAGCTCCAAGGCCTCCTCACCCGCGAATACGGCGTCGGGCAATGGAACCCGCCCCAGAAGAACTCCCAGGTAACGGCCTCGTCGACGGTGACCTGCCCAGACGAATACGTCACCGAGTCCTGGGACTTCGCCACCGCCGGGCCGATCAAAGAATCCCAGTGGAGGCAGGCCCTCGAACGCGTCTACAAGACCCTCAAACCCCTCGGATACGACAAGCCGGCCATGCGGCAGATCCGCAACTCCCGCCGCAACGACCACATCGCCGTCTTCAACCACCCCGGCACCGGCGGGCGCGTCGAGATTCGATACGACAAAGCCACGGTAATTATCGTTAACACCGGCTGCGCCAAAGGCGAGACCTGGGAAGGCTGGCCCGACGGCACAGAGGTCCTCCCCGAGCACCTGCGCACAACAGGCCGCGCCCCCATCCACCTCGAACACGAAGTGTGGCCGGCAGGGACGCCCAGCGACAATTCCACAACGCCACTGTCACCCACAAGCAGCGGCCAAACAGCACCGTTCGGCGAACACGCCACGTCATCGGGCAATTTCTCGCCATCCGACAACAATAACACGGAAAAGAGCGCGGCAACCGGCGGTTCTGACTCAATCCATAATCGCCTGGCCTCCTCGCGCTTCCCTTACATTCCCTAAGCGGCTTTTCCCAACTATCCAATCAACGCACGCATCAGCATTTATCAAAACATGCATACTTCCCACAAAGGAGCACTGACTATGAAGGAAACCGCCATCAATCCGACGGCCGTCAAACAGGCAGGAGCGAAGGTGACCGACATGTCCGCGCGCATCCGCGCCATGTCGGGCGAAGCCCAAGCGCGAGCATCCAACGATCAGCTTACGGGGACCAACCTGGGCGCAGCCGCCGAACGTGCCGCCAATGCCCTGGCCAAGACGCGCACGATTCTCACCAATCGCTTCGACCAGCATGCCCAGGCGCTGACCGAAGCGGCAAAAGCGCTCGAGGAGCAGGACGCCAACGCGGCTCAACACTTCCGCAAAGCGAAAGTCGGCCGCTACGGCCCCACCATCAAATAGGAGACTGAAAAGGCGGCCAACAGCGCCCGGCCTAGCCCGTCGTCCGACGAATCGCAGGGACGCGGAACCGGCGGGCATTCGCCGAACGGCCGGGCTTTGCACGAAGGCGTCCTGCCCGGCTTTGAAACCCCTGGGACATTCGCCGAACGGCCGGGCTCCGCCAAAGAAGCCAGGCTCTGCCGAACCAGCGCCGCTTCCGTCGAGGCCGAAAAGCCAAGAGAATAGAGACATGAGCATTCGAAACATCACCCTCAACAGCGGCCACACGATCCCCCAACTCGGCTTCGGCACATATAAGATCACGGGGGAGGACACGCAAAGGACGGTCGAGCACGCCCTCTCGATCGGCTACCGGCACATCGACACTGCGCAGATGTACGGAAACGAGGCGGAGGTCGGGGCGGCGATAGCGGCGTCGCCCGTCCCCCGCGAGGAATTGTTCGTCACAACGAAACTCGACAACGGCAACCACGCCCCGGATCACGCGCGCGAATCTTTCGCGGAATCCCTGACGAAGCTCGGACTCGACTACGTCGACCTGTTCCTCATCCACTGGCCGCTGCCCAACCTCTACGGGACCGGGTATCTCGCCGCGTGGAAGACCATGGAGGAGTTCGTCGAAGACGGCCGCGCGCGCTCGATCGGCGTCTCGAACTTCGAGTGCGACCATCTGCAGCTGCTCATCGACGAGTCGGGCACGGTTCCCGCGGTCAACCAGATCGAGCTGCATCCGCTGTTCCAGAACCGCGAGGTGGCGCAATTCTGCCGCGACAACGGAATCGCCGTCGAAGCGTGGGCGCCCCTCGTGCGCGGCGCGATAGCGGACAACCCGGTCGTCGCGAACATCGCCTCCACACACGGCTGCACGCCCGCTCAGGCGGTTCTCGCCTGGCATTTCGCCAAGGGGCACATCGTTTTCCCCAAGTCCGTCACGCCTGCCCGGATAGCCGAGAACTTCGCTTCCGCCGACGTCGCCCTCACCCCCGCCGACGTCGAAGCGATCGACTCGCTTGACCGCGGCGAGGCCGGGCGCACCGGGTACCACCCCGAGACGATGGAGAGAGCCGCACGGTAATCTGCTAACAATAATCTGCTGACGGCGATAATCTATAGCCAAGGCATCGGTCGCCGCAAAGCGCGGTGTCGCGGGCATGTTCGCCTTGCGCACACCACATACACGCTTCTTAACGAAGGAATATCAATGTCCATTGTTTCTGCCGACCCCTCAGAGCTGGAAACGTTAAGGTCCCGCCTCATTGCGGACTCGAATAGTCTGTCCAAGATCGGCCTTCCCGACAGTCCGGACGCATTCTCGACAGGATCGGACGATCTGGCCTCGGCATGCGAAGATTTTCTGAGTAACGCGAAAAAACGAATCGCAGGGAGTCGTTCCTGGTGTGAAAAGACAGCCGAAGGCATCGACTTCACATCGCAACATATCGGCGAGACCGACGCCGACGCCGCCCACGATTTCTGCGATAAGTTCGGACCGGTAATGGGCCCTGTACTGCAATTAACCTTCAATTGGAGCTACGTATTCAACTGGGACCCCGACAAGTTTTAAGGATTCCATGGATATGAAATCAACTAGGTTGCACTCCGGCGGCAGGCCGTGCTTTGCGATTGACTGAGCTAATTCACGTTTCCCGTCCAATCCCGCCCAATACGACACACACGGTTCAAAGGAGGAAACATGTCCATCCCCTACTTTTCCCTTTTCATCGGCGAACTCCCGGGAAAGCCAGACCGTCTGTTTGCCACGGCGGCGAGACTTCGATCCAATGCCGGCGAAGCGGCAGACATACATTCTGACGTCCGCCGCTCCGACGGGTTCGCGCCCAATTGGAAAGGAAAATCTGCCGCCGCGTTCAACGTGTCCAAGAACGTGCAATCCGAAGATCTCACCGTCCTGAGCGGCGGCCTGTCCGACGGCGCAGAGTCCCTCGAAGCTTTTGCCTGGATTTTAAGCGAACGGAAGAAAGCGGTCGCCGAACAGCGGGCCATCCTGAAGGACTACGACAGGCAGGTCAACGAGGCGCCTGACGCAGACAAAAAGAAGGTCTATGACGATTTGAAAGATTCCGCCAGCAGGATTCGCGCCGAATATCACAACACATTCAAGCAGACGGAGGAGGACGCGACCGTATGCGCGGCGGAAATGCGAAAGCACCTGCACATCGAACCGCTCAATCGAAACAACGGCACGTCGATTGGACGACGCACCGACCTGTCGGACGACGACATCAAAAGGATCAACGGGCAACTGGAAAACCCCGACCCGAACCTCGTCAATCAGGGAAGCATCGGAGACTGCTATTATCTCGCCTCCTTGGCCGCGATTATGCAGACAGACAAGGGTGACGAGTGGCTGCGCTCCTGTGTGAAGCCTCATTACGACGAAGCCGGCAGGCAAGACGGCTACCTTGTGACCGTCTACGACGATCCTCTTCACCCCGATTCGTCTGCTTCGCAAACAGTCCTGGTCACCGACTTCTACCAGAATGGAGTAAAGGGAAAAGACGGCGAGCCCAGCCTCGCTTCCATATTCGAGTCCGCGTACGGCCAGATCCACCCGGGCGGAACCGCCGGTTCCACTCCAAACGGACAGGGAATAGGCAGCGGACGGTCGACGGACGCCATGAAGGACATCACCGGAGAGGAAGCTAAGAGGATAGACCGGAACGAGGGTTTCATAGGCCTGTTTTCAGGTTACAGCGAGGAGCAACGCACGGAAATCGGAAACGCCGCGAAAGATCACCCGGTGGTGGCCGATACAAACGCTTCGCTTCCCGGTTTTGATAAGGACGGCAACGGGAAGGCAACCGTAACAATCAACGGCCAGCCGCAGACCATTAACATAGTCTCCAACCATTCTTACACCGTCGTATCCTCCGACAGCAATGGCGTCACCATGCGCAATCCCTGGGGATTGAACCAGACCGACGGAGAAGATGCTCCCGCTGAGTTCACGATGTCTTGGGAGGATTTCGAAAAGTACTACGGCGACGTCGCAATTGGAAACTACCCATCATGATCTCTCAACGACTGAAAGCGATTGCCGTCATTTGCTTGGCGGCGACAAGCTGCGCGCTCAATCCGGAGACAACTGGCCCCTCGACAAACCTCAAGAGCTCGTCGGCAGCTCCGACGCAACTCCCGACTCCTACACAACCTTCGACATCAACACAATCGTCGACTTCGTTACAACCGTCGACTTCCACGCAACCCTCGACAGGAGGCACCACAATGGCCTGCAACGGTTACATCATCAGCATTCAGGAATCAGCCCTTTTCCGGCCCGGCAAAAAGATGTCGCCGTCGTTTTCTGTGAACGGAGTGAGAGTCGATGACGACGGCGAAAAAGTCGCCACGATCAACGGCACCAATTTGCCGGCCAGCAAGCTGAGGGTCGGGGAATCTGTCACACAAAAGGACGCAGGGCGATTCACCCTCACGGGCATCACACCGGCCTCGGGCGAAGCCAAGTTTGGAGGCGGCGGCATCGCGCACTTCTGCTACGAGCCCGCCCCGGGTTTCGAACTCAGCCCGGGTGTGGCCGACGGAAACTAGGGAAGGCGACCGGCGAACCGTGAGAAGCGCCAACGACAGCGCCCCGCCTGGCGTACTAGTATCGTACCGACGTCGCGGCAGATTGCCGCACACCCGCTTTCGCGGGCCGCTAACTAAGGAGCATTATGGTCACGTACGCCTATGTCATTGCCGGGTCTGAAGCGACCGGCGGCGCCGGAATCCAGGTCGATCTCAAAACTTTCCACCAGCTGGGCGTCTATGGCATGGGAACCCTGACGTGCATCGTCTCCGTCGATCCGAAGAACGACTTCAACCATCGTTTCGTCCCGATCGCCCCCGAGCTCATACACGACCAGATCGAGGCCGCCCTCGGCATTCGGGACATCGACACGGTGAAGATCGGCATGCTCGGAACGCCGGAGACGATCGACGTCGTCGAGGAAGGGCTCAAAAGCCAGGAGTGGAAGAACGTGGTCCTCGACCCTGTGCTCATCTGCAAGGGCGGGGAGCTCGGCGCGTCCACCGACGAGGCCCTGAAAGCCAAGATCCTCCCGCTCGCCACGGTGGCCACGCCGAACTATTTCGAGGCGTGCACGCTGGCGGGGATGGAAAAGCTCGAGACGATCGAGGACATGACGGAGGCCGCACGCAGGATCAGCGCCCTCGGCCCGAAGCACGTGGTCGTCAAGGGCGGCGTGGACTTCCCCGGGCCAGACGCCGTCGACCTGCTCTGGGACGGCGAGAGGGCAACCGTGTTCGCCGAGCCGAAGATCGGCGAGTACAAGGTCTCCGGCGCGGGCTGCACGCTGGCGGCGGCCGTCACCGCCGAGCTCGCCAAGGGCGCCGCGATCGAGGACGCCGTCCGCGTCGCCAAGGACATGGTGACAGCGGCCATCAAGGGCCGGGTTCCCGCTCGCACGACCTACGACTGGGCGTGGCAGGGGGCCTACCGAGGCTGATTGACGCGCTGCTTCGGCGGCGCGGCTGAATCGTGCCGACGCCCGCCGGGGCGGCCCGGCTGGACGGGCCCGTCGGCCCGGCTATGTTCGACGGAGCGCGTGGAGTCGACCAAGCGCGAGGAGTCGACCGAGTGCGGCGCTTCGCCGCAGCCCGGCGACGCCGACGTCGTCCTTCCGCCGTCAGTCGGCGACCTCCGCGAAACGCGAGAAATGCCCCTGGAACGCCAGTTCCACGATCCCCGTCGGGCCCGAGCGCTGCTTGCCGATGATGATGTCGGCCATGCCCTGCTTTTCCGTGTTCTCGTTGAACATGTCCTCGCGGTGGATGAGAAGCACGACGTCGGCGTCCTGCTCCAACGAACCCGACTCGCGAAGGTCCGCAACCTGCGGGCGCTTGTCGTTGCGCTTTTCCGAATCTCGATTGAGCTGGGCGACGGCGACGATCGGTATCTCAAGCTCCTTGGCCAAAAGCTTGATCGAACGGGAGAACTCGGAAACCTCCTGCTGGCGAGACTCCACCGACTTTCCGCCCGACGTCAGCAGCTGCAAATAGTCGATGACGATGAGCTGGATGTCGAACTGCTGCTTCATCCGGCGCGACTTGGCGCGAATCTCCCCCATTGTCATGTTCGGCGAATCGTCTACGATGAGGGGGGCCTGCGAGATCTTGTCGAGGGTTCGGGCGATCTCCTGCCAGTCCCGGCTCTCCAGCTCACCCTTGATCATCCGGTCGAGGAACACGCGGGATTCGGCCGCGAGCAGCCGCATCGAGAGCTCAGTCCGGTTCATCTCCAACGAAAAATAGGCAGCGGCCTTGTTGTTGTGGACGGCGCACGAGCGGCAGATGTCCATAGCCAAGGTCGATTTGCCGCCGCCCGGGCGCGCCGCGATGATGATCATCTGGCCCGCGCGCAGCCCGTTGAGCTTCGCGTCGAGCTCAGCAAAGCCCGTGGGCACGCCGTCCAGCCCGCCGTCGCGGTTCGCGTTGCGCTCCAGCTCCTCGTAAAGTTCGGGAACCACCTGTTCGAGGGTGACGTAATTCGTCGAATTGCGCTGCTCCGAAACCGCGAAAACCTCGGACTGCGCCAGATTGACAAGGCCCTCGACGTCCGCGCCGTCCGTCGTGTATCCGAGCTGAACGATTCGCGTCCCCACCTCCACAAGGGAGCGCAGCTGCGCCTGCTCGCGCACGATGCCCGCGTAGTATGCCGCGTTGGCGGCCGTCGGGACCGTCGCCACGAGCGTATGAAGATAGGGAAGGCCTCCGATGCGCTCCAGTTCGCCCTTCCTCTTCAGCTCGGCGCCGACGGTCACGGCGTCGGCGGGGTCGCCGCGTCCGAACAGCTCGACGACGACGTCGTACACGGAAGCGTGCGCCGGCCTGTAAAAGTCCGTGGCGCGGAGAATCTCGATGACGTCGGCGATGGCGTCCTTCGACAGCATCATGCCTCCCAAAACGGACATCTCCGCATCGATGTTCTGCGGCGGGACCCGCTCGAAAGACGAACCGCCCTGAGCCCCTTCGCTCACAATGCTCACATTGGCCTCGCTTATCGGTGATCGACACGGTGGACAGCCAGCGACGACGCGGGAATTGGCCGGTGATGGAATTGAGCTCGACAGCTCATGCCCGCCCTCGCTTTCGGCCATCCAAGGGTATCGCCCAGGCGTCCATCCACAAACTCGTATCACCCCCAATTGTGGATAACTTGTGGAGACACGCCGCCGACTCTGTGGGCGGCGTGTGGACTCCGTGTGGATACCGCACGTCGAAAATCCACAGACTGCGGTGTTTCTGTCCACATCTGTGGACAACGTGGGTGAGAAGCCCTCGATTCCGTCCCCAAGTCTGTCCACAGGAGTGGATAGCGGCGACGACCGTCGGCGAGATATCCACGATGGTGAGACACGCCCTTACCTCAAGCTGCACTTGAAGTTACTGGCCTGCCTACCTCCGTGGGGTTAGTCTAGCCGGGTGACCTCACCCGACCGTGGACGGATCCTCGACCGCCAAATTCGTGCATACGCACTGCCTTCGCTCGCCACGCTGCTGGCCGAGCCTCTGCTGCTCGCCTCGGACACCGCGATGGTCGGGCACCTCGGCACGCTCCCGCTTGCGGGGCTGTCGCTTTCCTCGACGATCATGTCGACGATCGTGGGCCTGTGCATATTCCTCGCGTATGCGACGACGTCGGCCGCCGGAAAGCTCGTGGGAGCGGGCAGGCGCGGCGAGGCGGCCCGGCAGGGAATCGAGGGAATGTGGCTCGCCCTGGGCATCGGCTTGGGGTTGGCCCTCGTCCTCCTCGCCTTCGGAGAGCCGATCTTGAGGCTCTTCGGCCCGGACGCAGCGACCCTTGCGCAAGCCGAACGCTATCTTCGCGCATCCTCGCCCGGACTTCCGGGGATGCTCCTCGTTCTCGCCGCGACGGGCACGCTTCGCGGTTTCGGAGACACGAAGCGGCCGATGTACGCCGCGACGGCCGGCGCTTTGGCGAACATCCCCGTCAACTACGCCCTCATCTATCCGCTCGGCTGGGGCGTCGCCGGCGCCGGCGCGGGAACGGCGATCGTCCAGACCGGAATGGGCCTGTGGATGGCCTGGCAGATATCGAGAATCGCCCGCAAAGAGGGTGCGTCGCTCATGCCCACCCGCGGCGGGATCGTTTCTGCGCTGGGCCAGGCAGGCCCGCTCATCGTCCGGACCCTGTGCCTGCGCGCGGTCATGCTGGCCGAGATCGCCGTGGCCACAGATCTGGGAGCCGAGTCTCTCGCGGCAAATCAGATCACGATGACGGTCTGGCACTTCGCCGCCTACGGGCTCGACTCTCTGGCGACCGCCGCGCAGATCCTCATCGCCACCGCCATGGGGGCGCCCGAAGGCCGCGCGGACGCCGTGCGCGAAGTCCTCAATCGCTGCCTGCGCTTCGGCGTCGTCACTGGGGCGGTTCTCGGCGCTGCGCTCGCCGCGGCGAGCTTTGCACTTCCATCGGCGATGGGCGCGGAAGCCGGAGTCGGCCGTTTGGCGACGCTCTCGCTCATCGTCGCCGCATGCTGCCTGCCCGTCGCCTCCGTCGCCTACATCCTCGACGGCGTCCTCATCGGCGCCCTCGACACACGGAGGCTCGCCTGGTTCATGCTTGCCTCGCTTGCGATCTTCGCCCCGGTCGCGTGGGCCCTCGGGCGGGCGCACGCCGCGTGGCCCGGAGTGCCGACGTCGCTCCTGTTCGCCGCCCTGTGGACGGCCTACGCGGGCCTTTTCATGGCGACCCGCGCGGTCACAATGCTGATCCGGGCGCGCAGCGGCAGGCCTTTCGAAAGGCCTTGACCGACCGGCCCGACGGCGGCCGCATGCGCGCCCACGACCCCGCAGCCGGGCAGCCGGACCAAGGGCCGCGGCCGGCCTCGGCCCTCCACGTCCTGAGCGACGGCACGCTCTGACTATCGTGCAAACCGGCTTGCGCCTCAGCCCTCCGAATCCGGGGCGAGAACGCGGATGACCGTCGAATCGTCCATGGCCCCCTGGCCGCGCACGTACCCCATGAGGTAAAGCTGCTCGGCCGCCGCCGCCACGGGAACGGCCATGCCCACGTCCTTTGCCGCGGACGTCACGATTCCCATGTCTTTGACGAAGATGTCCAAGCGCGAGGCGACGTCGGGGTCGCCTCCCTCGTAGGCCTCGATGGCGCGAGGCCCGCGATGGCCCAGCATGAACGACTCTGCGGCCCCGGACATCAGCGCTTCGAGCGCGGTGCGCTGATCGAGCCCCAGCTTGCCCGCGAGCGCGAGGGCCTCGCCCGCGGCCGCGATGTGCACGCCGCACAAGAGCTGGTTGACCGTCTTGAGCGCCTGGCCTTTGCCCGGCTCGTCGCCGACGAGAACCAGTTTGCCGGCCATCGCTTCGAGAACCTCGCGGGCCTTCTCGAAATCGCGCGGGAGGGCTCCACATGCCACGAGGAGGTCTCCTTCGCCCGCGCGAGTCGGCCCGCCGGAGACGGGGGCGTCCACCAGCCCTATCCCGTCCTTTTCCAGCCGGGCGGCGACTGATTCGGCCGCCGCGATTCCCACCGTGGAGGTCAGAATGACGACGGCGCCCTTGGGAAGCGCCGCCACGATTCCCCCTTGGCCGTAGAGCAAGGCCTCGAGTTGGGCGGCGTTTCGCACGGCGACGAGGGCGACGTCGGCTCCTTCGACCGCCTCCGGTGTGTCGGCCGCGACCTTCAACCCGGCCTTTTCAGCCAGCTTGCGCCGTTCGTCCGAGACGTCGTAGGCGAGGACGTCGAAGTCGTTTGCGAGCCGCGTCGCCATGGGAAGCCCCATCGCCCCCAGGCCGAGCACCGCGATTTTGGTCATGTTCTCTCCTTTCGCATCCGCCGTTCGGGCGGATCCGCCGCATACTTGCGTCTTGTCCGATTTGTTGCGCGAGCCCGCAGGCTCGCTGCGCGAGTCGTGCTCGCGGCGAGGGCTTTGCCTGCTAAGCGAGTTCGTCGGCCGGCTGCGCGAGTTGGCCCTCCCGCCAAGCGAGTTTGTCGACGACGTCGGCTAGCGAGGATGCCGTGCCGACGTTGCCTGCGAAGACGATGTACGGGATTCCCGCGGCCGGGCCGTCCTGACCGGACCACAGCGAGACGATTCCCGGGAGCATCGGGCCCACGACCGTCGCGCGCCGAATGCCAAGGCCCTTAGACGCGACGTCGGAAGACGTGATGCCGCCCTTGGCGACGACGAAGCGGGGCGTCGCCCGCGCGAGGACGCCCTTGACCGCCTCGACGACCGCCGCCGAGACCTTCCGCGAAATCGCGAGCGAATCGTCCGCGTCTGCGCCAGTGACGAGGGTCCGCGAGGTGCGCACTGCCACGTCGCCCTTTTTCAGGCCGGCCGCCGCGGCGTCGATCAGCTCGGCAAGGTGCGGGCCGCGGGAGGAGGGATTGACGGCCTTCGCCACGTCGATCTCCAACTCGAGGGGACGGCGGCGGGCCCTCAGCTCGGCCAGCTGGCGGGTGGTGAGGTCCACGTGCGAGCCGACGACGACGAGGCCGCCAACGGCGACCTCCCGCCCGGCCCGCGAGGCCTCGATCTCCTCGGGCGTGAGAGGGGCGTGAACCGCCTGCCCGACCCTTGCGCGGACGAAGGGCGGCCCCACCCTGTAAATGAAGCGCGAGCCGGCCCGCTCCGCTCGGATGAGCGCCAGGGCGAGCTGGCGCAGGTCTTCCTCCTCGACGGCGTCGACGACGATCGGCCGGGCGTCGCGCGCCGAGGTCAGCAGGGCGACCGCCCCGTCGAGGTCGGTGCGCAGAGTCTCAATGTCGAGCACGAGCACGTCGGAGGCGGGCACGGCCCCGCCCGTTTTCTCCTCGACCCATTCGGCCAGGTTCGACGCCGCGTATCCGAAGGTCGCGTCGCGCGCGAACTCGGTCTCGCCCACGGGCCGGTAGCCTTCCCGCGGATCTCCGGCGTAGTGCGTGCCGTGGACGGTGATCCGCCCGGCGTCGCCGAAGGCGGGAACCACAACTATGCCGTCTGCGCGGGCGCCCGTCGCGGATCTCAGGCATTCGGCGATCGTGTTCGGCTCCAGCGGGAAATGTCCGCGCAAAGTCGAGTCTGAACGGGAGACGAAGGCGACGTCGGCGCCGCCCGCCTCAGCAGCTTCAAGCGCCGCGGCCACGGCCTCCCGATTGACGCGTTCGGCGTCCTCGGGGGCGAGCGAGCGCGAATTGACCATGACGTACACGGCCGGGGCGCCCGTTTCGAAGGCCCAGGCGAAATCGCCGACCTCCCAAGACGTCAAAACGGGAAGGCCCGCCACCGACTGGGTCCCGGTGGGGTCGTCGTCGAGGACCACGTACACGGGCCGCATTCCGCTCGCTTCTTGAGCCCGGACGACGTCGCCCGCCGAAACCGGGGGAACGGGCGGGAGGCTGCCGAGCAGCCGATCGCGTGATACGCGGGGCATCGTCACTCCTTCGTGTCGCATCGCCCTCCTGCGAGGGCTTCAGGTTAGCTTATCCCCCAATCGAGGCGGGCCGCAAAACACTTCGGCTTCATCCCGCGCCTTTGGACGCTCTGGGATCGGCTCAAACGGGGGCGCCCGGCCGCCATTTTCATGGTTTCAACTCGGTACCACAGTTACGATATCAGCTCTCCTCAGCAAGAAATCTGAGACTCACACTCGTTTCGATCGCCTTTGCGTCTATCGGAGCATTCCGGGATTGGACGCTTTGGGGACAAATTTACCATAGCTTTTTAGCCCGACATTTTGTGGCTTGTCAGCAGCCGGACCACAAGGGTAACTTGTAAAGACATAGTCAAACGGAGTCGGCGACGTCGGATCCGGACTTGCTTTTTCACAACACGGGTTGGCCTCGGCCGGTTCCAGCGACCCACGCCGACGTCGATCGCCCTCGAATAGACAGGCGTTCACGCAACGCCAGAGCTATGCAAACAGTTTCATTGTACGCACACGCGCCCGAGCGGCGCCCGCCGCTCTCGGGGTGAAAGTAGGTTATTTTGAGTAAACGACGCATACTCACACGCACCGCGGCCGCAGTTGCGTTCGTCATGACGATTCCCGTTGCGGCCTCGCACGCCGACAACGGCTCGAAAGGCGATTCCGCTGCGGACTCGTCGGCGGAGTCCAGCACCGTCAGCGTGACGGCCCCCATCGCCAAGGCCGACGGAACGAAGGTCGTGACCGCCCACACGGCATCGCTTCAGGTTCGCAAGTCGACCCTCGCGAAGAGCAACACTCCAGCCAAGAGCATAAAGCAGCAACGATCCCAAGCTTACAAAACCGTTGAGGAGTATTGGACCCCCGAGCGAATGGCCAAGGCCAAGCCCGCGCCTGTTCTGGGCTCCGATTCCGCCAAGGCATCGGCCGAGAAGAACGTCGCCAAAGCCGAGCAGGCCCTCAAGAAAAGCGACAAGCTCGCCAATGACAAGCTTTCACGCGCCAACGGCAGAATTTTCTTTCGCGCAGACAACGGCGCGGACTACGCATGCACCGGTTCGGCGGTCAGCAGCCCGACGAAGAGAATCGTCGTCACTGCGGGGCACTGCGTCCACGGCGGCAAAGGCCGCAAGTGGCACACGAACTGGGTGTTCGTTCCCAGCTACGACAACAAGAACAGACCGTACGGCACCTTCCACGCCCAGTACATGCACACTCTTCGCGATTGGGCGAACAACGGAGACGACCAGACCAACACGGCTAACAAGTTCAAGGGGTACGCCTCCGACGTCGCTTTTGTGACAGTGAAGGACAATGAACAGGGCAAGCACCTCACGGACGTCGTCGGCGGGCACAAACTCGTGACTGGCGAAACCTCGAAGTTCAACGCCACCGTGTTCGGCTACCCCAGCAACTTGAACAACGGCGAAAGCCTGCAAATCTGCAATGGGAACACTTTCGCGTTGCGACACGGCGACAAGCTGAATGTCAACGGCATCAAAGACTGCAACTTCGGCCCCGGGTCCTCCGGCGGCCCGTGGCTGCAGAACTACAACGGCGTGACTGGAACCGGCGAGGTTCGCTCGGTCACCTCGTTCGTGGAGACCGAGGCGTCGGATCCGACGAAGTACATTGACAACGGCGGCCCGCACTTCGACAAGCGCGTCAAGGGCCTGTTCGACCTTGCCAACAACGACAAGTGACATGCACCCATGACAGGCGCAGTTCACCGGCTTCGTAAATGGGCGATTCTGCCGATCATCGCATTGCTTGCGGCATCGGGATGTTCGAAGGATCCTTCCTCAGACCCATCGGCCACGACGGGCCAGCCGTCCTCAACGGACCCGAGTTCGCTTCGGCCTTCCGGTTCGGCTCCCAGCGAGCCGGGTTCCGAAGGAACAGGAGGCGAAGGCCGGTCTGCCGACGCGTCGGGCTCCAGTTCGAGCTCGTCCGCGGATGGCTCTGAGTCGCCTGCGAACGGCTCAGAGCCATCCGCAGGCACTGACGACAAGTCTCGCAACGATCTGGCGGGCGAGCAGATCGCCCCGTGGTCAAGGTTCGAGCAGATCGCCCCCAACCGGTTGAGGTTCTACTTCGACTCAGGCACGGAAAGATGCTACGGGACTCGCGTCGCCGTCAAAGAAACAGACACAAGCGTGGAGGTCGCCACCATCGTCGGCAGGCTTCCCAACGCCCCGGGGGAATGCACTTTGGAGTTGCGCAAGGCCTCGGTGACGGTCAAGACCGACAAACCCATCGGCGAACGCAAAGTCAGCCACCTCGAGGGCATTCAACTCCATTGATCGACCGGGGCGGCGCCAAACGCGGAGCACGCCGAGAGCATTCGTTTGGACGCCGCCCCGTCAGACTTCCTCGCCGAGGAGGAATTCGGGTCGGGTCACGCGGCGCCCCGAAGGCACAATGCCCGTCGGCCTGACGGCACAATGGCCCGCTGGCCCGACGTCGCGCGGCCCAATCAGAAGGCATCTGGAAAGATTTCAGCCTGTCTCAGCGCTGAGTTCTGAGCGCACCGGCGCCTTGGCGGCGATTTCGGGGATAATCGCAGACAATCGCCCACGGCTTCGCTTTTGAAAATTGCATTAATCGCATACAGCACGACGCTGCACGGGACCCGTTCACCCTGTTCACGGGGAAAAGCGGTTGTTCCACAAGAAACGCCAAAGGCTTGCGAACGGCTGAAAACGAGCCTTGTGCGTCCGGGGATTCGATGAGGCAGGCGCCGGGCGGTGCAGTTCATCGAATCGCCCGGCGCGGCCTGTTGCAGGGAACAGTTACATCTTTCAGGGCGGCGCTTCGGGGCCTTCGGCGTTCGCCGTCGCGACAAGCATCCGTTTACTCGAAACGCACGCTCCCTTCGCCTGTGACCCTGAACGCCGCCTTCACCGTCGCGGCCGTCGAGCAGGCCGCCAACGCGAGGCAGAGGGCAAGAACCGCATAGAATCCGAGGTAGGGCAATCCCACGGTTCGCCTCCCCTCCGATGCGGCGAAGACGACCGCCCAGGCGGTGAAGGCGCCGGCCGCGAGGCACGCGAGGAAAACTCCGGCCACTGGGACGACCGCCTCAATCGAGACGACCTTTCGCAAAACCGTTCGGGGCATCCCGGTCAGGCGCATGAGGCCGAAGGCCCGCCGCCGCTGGATGACGGAGGAGATCGCAGAAACCGTGAGGGAGACGGCCGAGAGCAAGGCGGCAATCACAATTCCAACGTAGGCGATTGCAGCGAACTGGTTTTCAGGCGCCAGGGCGCCCTCAGCGGCAAGGTCGGCCCTGCTTGCCGGAGACGCGCTCAATGGGATTCCGCTGGCCATTGCGCGCGTGCGCACGCGTTCGATCGTCGCCGGCCTGCCGTCGGTGCGGACCAGAATCGCGCGGACGTCCGAATGGGTTTGCACGTCACCCGGCGCTTCTTCGACGTCGAGCGGATCGTCGAGAAACACGGCGCCGATGTTCAACGCGACATACTCGGACCTTTGCGGGCCCGCCACGCCCAAGGCACGGGCCTGCGCCGACGGGAGAATCATCTTCTGATCGGCGGCCGTCGAGCGATCGTCCAAAGCGCCGACCTTGCCTGCCCCGCCGAGTCGCCCGACGGCCACGGCCCGCACACCCGGCGCGTTCACAAGATCTTCGCGCAGCGTCTCGACTGCTCGATCCTCGGTTTTCCCGGCGAATACTGCGACGACCGACATCGGGAGGCGATCGGGGCCGTCGGGAGCGGTTCGCACCCCGGCGGCCGCGGTGACGCCGACGGCGAAGACGGTCACCGTGTAAGCTGCCACCGCCATTCCCGAGACAGTGCGGAAAGAGGCTTTGGGGAAACGGGCGATTCTGTTGAAGGCAATGACCGTCGAGGCGTTGCCCGCCCGGCGCATTCCAACGCGGGCCAGCTGCCGCGTGACGAAGGGACCCGCAACGATCAGGCCGAGGGCGGTGAGAAGGAAGCCAATGACGAGAAGTGGCGTGGAAGGGCGCGCACCGCCGCGGGCCGAGGCGGCGACGCAGCCCAGGCACCCGAGGCCGAAGGCGAGAGGGAAAAGAGCAGCCGCCCGAGGCGGGCGTTCGGCACGCTCGCGAGATTGACCGAGCGGACCGACGTCGGCGCGAAGCGTGCGCCGCCACGCGACGGCGGCGGCGAGCATGACCGTCACGACCGCGATTCCAGCGATCCAACCTGGGGGAACAAGAAGGTCGTCGTTGTAAAAGCGGCCCGCCCCGACCTTTATCCGGGCGGCCAAAGGGATGGCGGCGAAATACAGGGCGATTCCCGCCAACGCGCCGACTCCCGCAACCGCGCCGGTTTCCCAAGCGGCCACAGCCGCAACCCTCCGCGGGGTCGCCCCTATGAGGCGCAACGCGGCGAAGCGTTCGGCTCGCTGGGACGCGCCTAGGTCCGTGACGATGGCGATGAGGAGCAGCACCGGGATGAGCGTGGCGACTGCCCCTATGAGCGCTATCGCCTTGTACGGGCGGCCGGCGTAGTCGACCCCGGCGAAGTCCTCGACGATCTTCGCGTCCAGTCCCGAAGCGGCGAGCTTCGGAACGGTCGTTCCGACGACGGCCGTGATCGCCTCCGGGCTTTCAAGCCCTTCTTTCGAAATCGTCCCGATTACTCGTCCGTAGCGTCCGCCGAGCTCGTCGGGCGAAGCGTCGATCATCTGCTTCAGGCGTGGGGAAACCACGGCCTGCCCAGGTCCGGGAAGCGCGCTCACTCCGGGAACCACGAGCCCCGACTCGGCGACGCCCGCAACATACAGAATCGAATAGTGGCTTCCTCGCCAATGGTCGCTCATGACCGCGGCGGCCGCCCGCCCCGGGCCGAGCGCGCTGTCGTCCTTCAGCTCGACGTTCGACTTGACGACCGAACCCGTCGCAGCCCTTTCGCTGCGCGGCCCGAATCCGCTGTACGCCCCCACAAGCATGAGCAAAAGCGCGACGCCCACCGCGATTCCGGCGGCGATTCCAAGCAACCGGCGTCGGCCCGGACGATTGCCTGCGGCGACAAGCCGGGCAAGTGCGACGTCGCCCCTCTTTTTCGCCGCCTTCTTCGCGGGCCAGGCCATGTCCTTTGGATTCTCGGCCTTCGCTCGGGGCATCCGATGCGTGCGGCCCTCGCTATCCGACATTTCCGCCGCCTTCCTCGTTTCCGCCGCCTCCCGCGTTTCCGACGCCGCCCCCGAAACTGACCGCCCCGTCGCGGACGATCGCCTCGCGGTCGGCATACGACGCGATTCGCGGGTCGTGGGTGACGATCACCATCGTCGTCCCCCTCGACCGCACGAGGTCGAGGAGCGAATCCATCGTCTTCTCCGCGGCAAGGGTGTCAAGGGATCCCGTCGGCTCATCGGCGAAAAGGACCGCGGGTTCGGTTACAAGGGCGCGGGCGACGGCGACGCGCTGGGCCTGGCCGCCGGAGAGCTCGCCCGGTCTCTTGTCTCGATGGTCCGCCACATCGAGCTCCTCCAGGGCGTCGCGTGCCTTGACGAGGGCGCTTTTGCGCCGCCATCCGGCCAAGAGCAGAGGAATCGTCACGTTGTCAATGGCCGAAAGGTCGGAAAGGAGCTGACCGAATTGGAAGACGAAACCAAAGGACCGCAGCCGAAGATCCGACCTCTCCGCTTCGTCCAACCCCGTGATGTCGGCGCCCTCGTACTCGATGCTCCCCTCGTCCGGCGGAAACACTCCGGCCATCACGTGAAGAAGCGTCGATTTGCCCGAGCCCGAGGGCCCCGTGACGGCAAGGACCTCTCCGCGGCCGACGTCAAGGTCGATGCCGCGCAAAGCCTCCGTTTGACCGAAGGAATGCCTCACGCCGCGCACCCGGAACGCGAGCGCCGCATGGTCGGCCGTTTGCCCGCTCACGATCGCACGTCCTCGCGCAGCTCGTTCAGCCGCGAGGCCGTCAGATCGATCCACCGCAGATCGGCTTCGATGTGGAAGAGTGCGTGATCGGCCAGAAGGACCTCGGCGAGGCCGCCTTCCTTCTTTACCTTTCGCAGTTTCCTCATGCGGTCCGTGTGCTCCGCCCTCTGGATGTCGAGAAGCCTTTCTGCGTCGTCGTCGAGCATCAAAGCGATGATCGTCTTGGCGAAGAGGTTCGACCGCAGCGGGCCCACGGGAGCGTCGGGCGTCGCAAGCCATTGGGAAATCCGGTCGCGCCCTTCGGGCGTGATTTCATAGCGTTTGCGCTCCGGCCCGGAACCCGTTTCCGCGCCGACGACGGCGATCAGGCCGTCTCGCACGAGTCGGGCGAGCGTGGCGTAGACCTGGCCGAAAGCCAGAGGCTTGCTCGCGCCGAACCATCTGTCATAGCTGTGCTTGAGGTCGTACCCGTACCCCGAGTCGACTCCCAGCAAACCGAGCAGCGTCAAGGAAGTGTCCATGGCTCAACTATACACCGAATGTATACTTCGAGCGCATATTGCTCAACGCCTCTCGAGGAGGCCGGGATGCAGAGAGCCAAAGGCTGCGAGCGACAACGCGTGACCCCAGAAAGTCCGCGGGTCGCCCCGCGGGGCGACCTGCAAGCCGTCTGATGCTGGCCGTATTGAATTGCGAAGGCATCGGCCGCGAAGGCGGCTCCAGTTGAGGCATCGTTTCACGTTTCGACGAAGCAGCTTCTTTTCCAGAGGCGGCTCGGTGAGCCGATGAAGCACCCTCTCGATCCAGCCGATTCCCGTCATGCTCCGATCGTTCCAATCGAGCGCGGATCTTCGACTCGTTGCTTTCACAAGAATTCCGGGGCGGCGACAGACAGCAGCGCCAACAGGAGGACGGCGGCAAGCGCAATCGCCGGAACTTTGCCGAGGGTCCGGGACAAATAACCTAGATCCAGTTCGACAGCGAGCCTAGCGGCAGTGCAATTGTCAATGCGGAAAGTATCGCGAGCTGGCGTTTAGTTTTCAGGCGTTAAAGCAACATTCCGGCGAAAGAAGACCTTACTTCTGGTGAGCGTAGAACTAAAGTCGATTATGTATCCCACACATTAATCGCACTGCAAATCAAGAGGTTGAGCACCGTTGCAGGCATGAGGAACATCAGCCCAGAAGGACAACAAGAAGCCCGACGACCAGGCCCCTCGATTCCACGCCGACGGCGATCCGTATAACGCTCAACGCTGTGGAAAGCGAAACAAGCCCAAACCGCACCAAAGAGAGCGGGCGATCTATCCGCACAATCTTCGAAAACTCTTGGTCTACGACCGCTTTTTCATAGGAAACTTGGAGCATCTGTCGACCTTTATGATTGTTCCATGGACGATTTCGCAGCGCGCTCGACCAGCCGAACATACTCAATCGCGGAACTACGCTCAGTTGTCACCTCAGGCCAGTTCCGCGTGCCGCAGTTCCAGCGTTCATTCCGTTGGGAAGCCCAAGATGTCCTCAATCTCTTCGATTCCATTCTTCGCGGGTATCCATTCGGGAGTCTTCTTCTTTGGCAACGTGAGGCCGACGCCGACGACCTCCGTGTCGGCACACTCGAGGTTCGAGCGGAGGCACGCCCGGACGCCCTGTGGGTCGTCGACGGCCAGCAGCGTATTACAAGCCTCGTCAACGCCGTCGACCCAAAGGGAACGATGGACCGGAGGTTCGCTATCGGCTACTCGCTCAGAGCACAGAAGGTCGTTTTGACCGATCGACATGAAGGATCCTCAGTGATTCCACTTCCCGATCTCTTCGACTTCGGGCGAGCGCTCGAGTGGCTGAGGAAGAACCCCGACGCATCGATCTATGCCGAACTTATCCAAGACGTCGCGGGTAGACTCAACAGACTAGCCGTTCCCGCCACAGTCCTGGAACAAGCTGACGAGAGCACTCTGCGCGAAATTTTCGACAGGATAAACTCCCGTGGCAAGCGGCTCAATCCCGCGGAGATCTTTGACGCCATCCATGGAGGGCCAGATCGCGGGTTTACGACTTCGGGAATTGCCGCGTATGTGAATGAGCAGACTCGTTTCGGCAGGTTAGACGACAAAGTGGTGGTGCAAGCCCTGCTCGTCCGCAGGCACCCAGATATCACCCGCGACCTCCACAATGAGTTTTCGCCGTCGCGTCGAAATGTCAGCGCCTTCCCCGAAGAAAACAAAGAGGAGGCTTACAAAGAGACTGAACGCGCACTGGTATCGGCAATTCGATTCCTTCAACAGACCGCCGGCGTTCCGCATATGACCTTCCTTCCCTTCCGCTTCCAGCTTCTGGTTCTCACCAGATTCTTTGCACTGTTCCCCAAACCGCGTGATCGCAATCTCGAGCTTATGCGCCGATGGCTGTGGCGCACGAGCGTGGGGGCCGAAACGCTCGGCATCACGGGTTCACTGGGGGATCTGCGAGGCATGGCAAAGCTCGTCGTGCCGGGCAAGGAGTCCAACTCAGTTCAACGACTTATCAAAGCCGCCAAACTGACAATCGAACCGGGGAACGACTTCACCAGCTTTCTCGACCTCACAACATTTCGCACCAATAGGGGCGATTCGAAAGTCGTCCTCACCGCCTTGTGGAATAAGCATCCTGTGGACGTTCGAACGAACTTGCCCATGACGCCAGAAAAACTCGCCGACCAGCTCGAAAACGACTCCACGCCGCACGCGGCGACGATCAAACTCGTTCCGGATTCGGCAAAGGGAACTGGATCCGCAGCAAACCGTCTTATCTCCTTTGTCGACCGCCAGGAGTTCATCGCGCACGCAAATACAGAAACCGATCTGTCCTCGCTTCTTCTCGACGAACAGATGCTGAGCGCTCTCCAAAAGAATCGCCACGAGGACTTCCTCAGACTCAGGTCCGCAGTTCTTCGGCGTTACCTCGCCGACTTTCTATCGGCTCGCACCGCCTACGGGCACGAGGACACGCCTCCACTTGAGGAGTAAATCTTCGACGACAGCGCTTCTGATGACCACGCTCTCGGCAACGGCACAAGCGAACCTTTAACAGTGTTTTCGCGGTGGGCGGCTTCGCCGTGCCTGTCCATCCGGATAGTGCGTTGCACTTTTCTAAAGCACCTGCGGCGCTGCCATGACGAACCTGCGTCGCCCTTCCCACGGAAAGTCGAACGAGAAAGCGCCCAGCCGTCGCAAACCGCCGAAGCGGCTGCGGCACACGGGGCGCTTTCGCGGCGCAGTTACTTCTTTTTCTTCTTCTCAGCCACGACCTCGATCGAGATGGTGGCAACGACGTCGTCGTGAAGCTTTGCCGCGGCCTTGTAGGAACCGGTCGACTTGATCGGCGAGACGAGGGTGATCGTGCGGCGATCGACCTTCTTGCCGGTGGCGGCCAAGGCGGCCTCGGCGATCTCGGCGTTGGTGACGGAGCCGAAAAGGCGGCCGTTCTCTCCGGCCGGCTTCACGATCTTCAGGACGTTCGCCTGGAGCGCCTCCTGGATCGCGTTCGCCTCGTCAAGCGATTGGATCGCGCGGCGGCGGCGGGCCTCGGCGATCTGGTCGATCTGCTTCTGACCGCCCTTCGTCCAGCGCACCGCATAGCCGCGGGGGATCAGGTAGTTGCGGCCGTAGCCGTCTTTGACGGTGACGACGTCACCGGCGACGCCAAGCCGGTCGACGTCGTGGGTAAGGATGATCTTCATGCAGAATCCCTCCCTCAGCGAGCCGAGCTCGAGTAGGGAAGCAGTGCCATTTCGCGCGCATTCTTGACGGCGCGGGCGATCTTGCGCTGCTCCTGAACGGTGACACCGGTGACGCGGCGAGCGCGGATCTTGCCGCGGTCCGAGATGAACTTGCGCAGCGTGGCGGTGTCCTTGTAATCGATGTTCTCGATCTTGGCCGACTTCAGAGGGTTGGCCTTCTTCTTGGGCTTGCGAAGAACTGGCTTCGCCATAGTTTTGCTCCTTCAGTTGCGGCGGCCCGCCGGCCGCCAGGCGGCTCGAGCCGCCGAGAAAGTCGAATTGCGAAATCAGAACGGGGGGTTGTCGTCGAACGCAGAACCGCCCTGGGGGGCGCTGCTCCACGGATCGTGGGCCGAGCCGCCCTGGGGGGCGTCGTACGAGGCACGGCCGCCGCCGTAACCTCCGCCGCCCTGGTAGCTGTTGCCGCCACCGAAGTTTCCGCCTCCCGAACCGCCGCCCGCAACCTTCGTGACCTGGGCGCGCGCGTACCGCAAAGACGGGCCGATCTCATCGACCTGCATCTCGAGGCTCGTGCGCTGCTGGCCGTTGTACTCGTAGCTGCGGACGGTCAACCGCCCGGTCACGAGCACCCGCATGCCCTTGCTGAGCGATTCGGCGACGTTCTCGCCGTGCTCGCGCCACACGGAGCAGCGAATGAACATCGCCTCCCCGTCTTCCCATTGCTGGGTTTGACGATTGAGCGTGCGCGGGGTCGACGCGACGGTGAAAGACGCGACGGGCGTACCCGAACTCACGTAACGGAGTTCCGGATCGCCGGTCAGATTTCCGACGACGGTAATGATCGGTTCGCCTGCCATGTTTCTCCTTCGGTGTACTGGCCTCAGGCCTCTGCGCGCAGCAGCTTCGTGCGAAGAATGGCCTCGTTCAGGCCAAGCTGACGATCGAGCTCCTGAGCGGTTTCCGGCGTCGCCTTCATGTCGACGACCACGTAGATGCCCTCGGAGCGCTTGTTGATGTCGTAGGCAAGGCGGCGCTTGCCCCAGATATCGACCTTCTCCAGCGTGCCGCCCTCGTTGGGGACGACTTGAAGCAGTTTGTCGACGAAGTTTGTGATATTGCGCTCGTCGACGGTCGGATCGATGATGATCATCATCTCGTAATCACGCATGCTGTTCCCACCTCCTCTGGTCTATGCGGTCATGGTCTTTCCATGACAGGAGGGACAATGCGTTTCGGGGCCTTCCCGCCGGGAAAACACACCGAGTTGCAAGTTTACTAGGATCGCAGGCTTCGCGCCATCGAATCCACATGGGCAGGAAGGCCCGCGGACCGCAGCCGCAAGGCTAACCTCCTGCGGCGCCGTAGCCCCCGTAACCTCCATAGCCTCCGTACCCGCCTTGTCCGCCGTTGCCGCGTTGCTGTCCGCCGTAGCCGTTTCTGCCTCCATTCCTGTTGGCGGGCCCGTTGGAAGGAGCCTCGGTAGGCGGCATAGGCGGCTGCGTCGGATACGTCGGCGGATCTGGTTCGTCTTGATCCGAAGGATCAGGCGACGGATGCTTGTGATCGTCGTCGTCCGTCGAATTCGTCGTCGGCTCGGGTGTGTCCGTTGTCACGCGCGGGGTCGGCGTCGCGGTGGGAGCTGTCGTGCGGGCGGGCGTCGGCGTCGCGGTCTTCTTCTTCGTCGGGGCGCGGCCGTCGCCGTCGGCCCTCTTCGGCACGTACGAAGGCTTCGCGAACTTCTCAACCTCCATGCCCGCGGTGGCCTTCTTCATGTATCGAAGCCATATCTCGGCGGGGAACGATCCTCCTCCGATTCCGTAGTAGTATTTGCCGAAGGGAGTGAGAACTTCCTCCTTGCCGTCCGCGCCGATCTGGTACATGTCCACGACCGTGACCATTTGCGGGATATAGCCGATGAACCATGCGGACCACGGCCCCGACGACGTTCCCGTCTTGCCGGCGACCGGTCGGCCGAGGGTGCCCGCAGTCGAGCCCGTTCCGTCGCTCTCGGTCACCGACTGCAAAGCGTAGTTGAGCTGGTTCATCGTCTCTTTTTCAAACGTCCGCTTTCCAGCCGTCGGACCCTTGTACTTGGACTGGCCTTTTCTGTCCTCGACCGCGCGCACAATGTGCGGCGTGGCAGTCACCCCTTGATTGGCAAAGGTCGAATAGCTTTTGGCCATGTCGATCGGGCGGGGCGAGGCCGAACCGAGGATGTTCGTCAGGTTGTTGTCCAGTCCCGGCGTCGAATCGGGAATCCCCGACTCGACAGCCACCTTCCTGGTGTTCGCCGGCCCCACGCTGTCATTGAGCTGAGCGAAGACGGTGTTGACCGAATGCTTCGTCGCCGTGACGAGGTCGATCCGGCCGCGGTCCTTTCCGTCGAAGTTCTGAACGGTCACGGAGCCGTTGTAAAACGTTCTGGGGGTCTTCGAATCGTATGTCTTCGACAGCGAGTAGTCCTTCTGGAGCGCGGCGAGCAAACCGAAAGGCTTGAAAGTGGAACCCGCCTGCGCGCGGTCCTGCGTCACCGAGTTGCGCTGGCGCTTGAGGTAGTCGGCGCCGCCGTACATCGCATAGATCTCGCCGTTCCGGGGGTCGACCGAGACAAGGCCCACGTAGTTGTTCTTCGGCCGATCCTTGGGCAGCCCGTTGACGGCCGCCACCGCGGCGTCCTGCTTGTCTTTGTCGATCGACGTCACGATCTTCAGACCGCCCTGATTGAGGTCGTCGAGGGTGAACTTGCCGCTCGCGAGAAGCTCGTTGCTCACCGCGGAAAGGAGATATCCGTTGGGACCCTTGAAGGCCGTGGCCTGTTTGCGCTCGATCGTCTCGGGGAACTTCTGGGCCCGCCTGTCCGCCTTGCTCAAGTATCCCTCGCCGACCATTCGGTCGAGGACGCGATCCCACTTTTCTTTCGCTTTCTGAGGATTGACGGCGGGATCGTAAATCGTCGGGCCGGGGATGATGCCGACGAGCAGCGCCGCCTGCGAAACGGAGAGTTTGCTCGCGGGAATGCCAAAGTACTTCTGGGAAGCCACTTCGATTCCGTAGGCTCCGCGACCAAAGTAGATGGTGTTGAGATAGTTTTCGAGGATTTGGTCCTTGGACTGCTGCTTGTCGATTTTTATGGCCAGGATGGCCTCTTTGACCTTGCCCAAATACCCTTTCGTGCTGCCGAGGTAGTAACGCTCGACGTACTGCTGGGTCAGGGTGGAGCCGCCCTGTCTCGGGCCGCCCTTGATGTTGTTGACAAACGCGCGGAAGATGCCCTTAGGGGAGACGCCGTTGTTCGTGTAGAAGCTCGAGTCCTCGGAGGCCACGAGGGCGTTCGAAAGATGCTTCGGCAACGTCTTCAATTTGACGGGTTCGCGTTCGTAGTCCGCGAATGTCCCCATCTTCGTCACGCCGTCGGAATAGTAGACGGTGGTGGTCTGCGCCAAGGCGAAGTCGTCCGGTTCGGGAATCTCCGTGGTGGCGTAGAGGGCGACGAAGGACCCGACGAGCAAGGCGAACATCGAGACGAAAGACGCGAGGACGACCCGCCAACTGGGAATCCACCGATGAATCGGCCCGTATCCCCTTCTGGGATAATTCCAGCCGCGCTTGCGTTTGGGCTTCCCTTTGCGCCCATCGGCGTGCTCGGTCGCCTCTGCGGAACGCTCCTTCGTCAACTTGTGCGAAGTTGCCTGTGTGTCCTTGTCTCCCCGCACGTTTCCGGTAGTGGTAGGCATCGGACCTCCCGTGTTCTCTCTCGGAATCGAAACGGTTCCGTGAGGCACCTAGTATATAGAGGACTGTTTGGCTTGTTTCTTAGATTATCTTGAATGCTCATCCTGCGCAGCCTTGGCTGAAGACGACGCAGAGCTTCTTGAGCCTCCCGAATCTCCGCTTTCAGGGGCCGACTTGTGCCCCAATCTCACTTTGGAACGGCGCAATCCGGTTTTGGGACGCTCGGATTGCGAGTGTTCGTCGAGCTCCGCGGACATAAAATCGACGAAGTCGTCGTCGGTGGGGTTCTCGACGTCGTAAAAGCCGCTGTCATAACGTTTTTTAGCTTCGGACTCGGGGATGATGAACACTTCGAGCCATCTGGTCTGAACGCTCGAGTCAATGAGGAGCGCCTTCGCGAAAAGCGTAAGCGGGACGGCCAGAATGGCGCCGAGGGGGCCGATGACGACGGTCCAGAAAAGAAGCGAAAGGAAAGTGACGGTTGTCGACAGGCCGACGGCGTCGCCCGTGATCTTCGGCTGGAAGATCCCCTGGATCACGGAGTTGATGACGCTGTAGGCGATCACCACCCACAGGGCCGTGAGCCAGCCGGAATCGAGCAGCCCCATGAGCGCGGGCGGCACGAGGCCGATGACGAAGCCGATGTTCGGTATGTAGTTCGTGACGAAGCTGAATATCGCCCACGCCGCCGGCATGGGGACGTGGAGGAAGGCCAGGACGATCCCGTTGACGACCGCGACGATCGCGCCGAAAATCGAGGAGACGATCCAGTACTGGCGGACCCGCCCTTCGAAGCCCTCGAGGGCGTCGTGGAAGTGCGAATCGTGTTCGTAGACGATCTTCGAACGGAACTTCATCGTCATCGTGTCGACGGTGATGAAAAGCATCGACAGCGAGATCATTCCGAGCAGGCTTCCCGCAGAAGTCAAGTATTCGAGAACGGTGGTGACCGCGGTGACGATCTTGTCGAAATCGAGGTTGTCGAGCAGGTCTTTGGAGAGCTTGCCCGAGGAGAGATTGTATTTTTCGGCCAGATCGACGACGTTCTGGACGAGGCCTTTGAAGCTTCCCGAATAGCTCTTGAGGGTATCGGGAAGGTCGATGAGGGACCACACGGTCAGGCCCACCATTCCCAGCAGGAAGCCGAAAAGCGCGGTCATCGTGAAGATGGCCGAAAGCCACGGCGGCAGGCCCTTGCGTATGAGCCACCTGTGGATGGGGCGCACGGTGAGGACGAGTGTGAGCGCAAAGAAGGCCGGGCCGAACAAGTTGCTGACCTCGTGCAGCCCGATGCAGCCGAATGTCGCAAGGGAGAAGACGATGAGCGCCTTCATTCCCGCAGGAAGGGTTCGCCCCTGGTCTTGTGCAGAGTGCTCCGCCAGGACCTTGCGCGCTGTCGACTCGACGTTTCCGCCCGACCCGCCGTCCGCTTCAGCCGACTTCGACGGTTCCTGCTCCGGTGAGGCCGTCTGGGAGCCGGGCAAAGGCTCTTCATCCTGCGAGGCCATCTAGGCTCTACCCTCCTCGATCGTGTACATCTAATCTAGTCTGCCCTATAGACAGCGCGCCATGGCCGTCAATGCGCGAAAACAAGCGCGTGTCACACTTCTTCGGCCGTCTGGGGATTTGCCTTCCCCGCCCGGGGACATGCCTTCCCCTTCCCAAGCTCCGAGCCCGTCGCCCGGGGGCTTGTTTCACCCCCAGGAGGGACTGGTTTCCCCGCGGCGGGGCCCGCGTCCCTCGGACTCCCGCCGAGCCGCGCCATGGCCCAGAAAAAGAGGAAAGCCAGGACCCAGACGAGCGCGAACAGCGCCGTTTGAACGTCGCGCGACCATCCGACGTCGGGAAGCGCGACAAGGCCGACCCCCGCCGCCGCGCACACGCCCAGATTGAACAGGACGTCGTACAGGGCGAAGGCTCGTCCGCGATAGGCGTCGGAGGCGTCGGACTGCACGATGGTGTCGACGGCGATCTTCGCTCCCTGCACCCCGAGTCCGACGAGGAACGCCCCGACCGCCAGCGTGCCCGTCCTCGGGGCGAGGACGAAGGTCGCTTGACCCGCGGATCCCCCGATGAGGCACGTGACGACCCATTGCCAGGGGGCGATCTTCTCGTGTGCGATTGGTGTGAGGACGACGGCGACGAACTGCCCGGCGACCATCGCTCCGCCGAGCGTGCCGAAGTAGGCGAGACCGGCGTCGGCGTCGGACGGATCGGCGAGGAGGTTCCTTGAGACGAGGATGATCATGATGAATTCCATCTCGTATACGAATCGATGGAGAGACATCGTCGCAAGGGCCAACGCCGGGGTCCGCCTGCGGGTCAGGTAGGCGGCGGCGTCGACGAGGTCGCGAACCGTCGAACGAAAAGAGGGCGAAGCCGGCTGCGATTCAAGCTCTTCGCGCTTCGGGCCCAGCTGGTCGGGACGCAGAAGGCTCGCCAGGCCGGAGGCGGCGAGGTAGAGAAGCGCCGCGACGAACAGCGAGGCGACGTCCCGCGAGGAGCCTTCCGGCAGAAAAACGCGGATGAGAAAACCGGCGACGGCGCCGATCCCCATCGCGAGCCCGCCGAGCGTGGGGACCACGGAATTGGCGGTCAGAAGCTCGCGTTCGCCGACGACCGACGGCAGCCCGGCCGAAAGGCAGGAAAGGAGGAAACGGCTCAGGCCCAACGCGCAGAGCGTCAGCGTGTAGACGATCCCGATCCCGGCCGATCCCCACGTGGCCGCGGCCACGCACAGCGCGAGAAGGCAGCGCACGGCGTTTCCGCACAGGAGGATTTGGCGACGTCGCCACCTGTCGAGAAGCGGGCCGAAGAAAGGGCCGACGAGGCTGTACGGGCCGAACATCACCACGATGGCCGCGGCGACCCCGGCCGCGGACGTCATGGACTGCGGGCTGAAGAAGAACAGGGAGGCCAGGCCGGCCTGGAACATGCCGTCTCCGACCTGGGAGACGAGCCGCACGCCCAAGAGCTTGCGAAAGCCGACGGATTTCGCAAGCGTCGACAGATCAGCGAGGACGCTCACGGCTCGCCCGGAGCGGAGCCGGCGGCCGGAACGGAGTCTTTCACGCCGGAGCTCCGCTCGGACCACCAGGCCAGCAGGCGGCGTTCGGCTTCTTCCTCGCCGAGAGGGCCCTCGTCAAGGCGGAGCTCGAGAAGATAGTTGCGGGCGGCGCCTACTTCGGGTCCGGGCTTGAGGCCGAGAATCTCCATGATGCGGGCGCCGTCCAGGTCGGGCCGGATGGCGTCGAGCGCCTCTTGCTCGGCCAGGTCGCGGATGCGCGCCGCGAGCTCGTCGTTGCCCGCCTGGAGCCTGCCGACCTTGCGGCGGTTCTGAGACGTCACGTCCGCGCGAATCAGGCGCATGAGGCGCGGAAGCAGATCCCCGGCGTCGCGCACGAAACGGCGCACGGCCGAATCGGTCCACCCGGCCTCCGAGAACCCGAAGGCGCGCAGATGGAGCTCGACGAGCCTCGCCACGTCCTTCTCCGTCTGCTTGTCGAAGCGCAGCGCGGCCATCCGCTTGGCCGCCATGCGCGCGCCGACGACGTCGTGCGCCCGGAATGTGACCGATCCGTCCTTTTCGAAACGCCTCGTGCGCGGCTTGCCGACGTCGTGGAAGAGGGCGGCCAGCCGCAGCGTGAGGTCGGGGCCCTCAAGCTCGCCTCCCAGCAGGTAGGCTTCGTACTCCTTCTTGGACGCGGGGTCCTCCAGTGCGATCGCCTGGTCGACGACGGTGAGCGTGTGCTCGTATACGTCCTTGTGGCGCTTGTGCTCGTCCACCGTTTCGCGCAGCTGGGCGATCTCGGGAAGGACGACGTCGGCCACGCCCGTATAGACGAGCAATTCGATTCCCCGGCGCGGCGCAGGCGAGAGCATGAGCCTTTCGAGCTCGGCCCGGATCCGCTCGGCGGAGACGATTGCGAGGCGCTCGGCCATCTCCGCCATGGCGGACATGACGTCCTCGCCGACGTCGAATCCCAGCTGCGCGGCGAAGCGGGCCGCGCGCATGATCCGCAGGGGGTCGTCGTCGAAGGATTGGACCGCCGTGACGGGGGTTCTCAAAACCCCGCCGACGAGGTCGTCGAGGCCGCCGCACGGGTCGACCAGCTCGAGCTCGGGGAGCCGAACGGCCATGGCGTTGACGGTGAAGTCGCGCCGGGAGAGGTCGCCCTCGAGGGTGCGGCCGAAGTCGACCTTCGGCTTGCGCGAGCCGACCTCATAGGAGTCGGACCGATACGTGGTCACCTCCGCAGTCACGCCGTCGCGGACGGATCCAATCGTGCCGAATTCCCGGCCGACGTCCCAGGTGGCGGCGCCCCATGACGAAAGGAGCTTCTCAGTGATTTCGGGGGGCGCCGACGTCGTCAAATCGAAGTCGTGAATGGGCAATCCGAGAAAGGCATCGCGGACCGGCCCTCCCACGAGTGACACTTCGTGCCCTGCATCTGCGAAAATGGATCCCAGTTCATCGATGGCCGGAGGGAGGGACCCAAGGGTCTTATGCCCCTGAGCAAGGAGCAGAGCCCGGCGGTTGACTCCGGTCGTCGCCGCATTGTGTATCGGTTCGTAGGAGGGATTCACGCGTTGCACCTTATAAGGGTGCCATGTTCGATCGTCTCTGCATACTTCCGGTGCGCCATAACCTACGTGAGAAACATGTCGACATCAGCACCGCGGCCTTCGCCGACGGGACGGCACCGGCGCAAGCGCACGCCCCGGGCCGTTTCCGCCATCCACCATCCTTATCCCGTGGTGAACGAGACAAGCGCGGGCGGCGTGGTCCTGTCTGTCAAGGACGGATGGGCTTACGTCGCCGTCATTGCACGCCGCAACAGGGGAGGCCGCCTCGAATGGTGCCTTCCCAAGGGCCATCTGGAAGGAACCGAGACCCCGGAGGAAGCCGCCGTGCGGGAAGTTTCGGAGGAGACCGGCATATTCGGAAGGGTCCTCACCCATCTGGCGAGCATCGACTACTGGTTCTCGGGCGCCGACCGCCGCGTCCACAAAGTGGTCCACCACTTCCTCCTCGAGGCGCTGTCGGGCTTCCTCACAACGGAAAACGACCCCGATCAGGAGGCGGAGAAGGTCGAATGGGTCCGCATCGACAAGGTCGGCTCACGCCTCGCCTACCCGAACGAGCGCCGAATCGTAGCCGCCGCGCGCGCCATCCTTTCGGGGCGTGATTGACGTGAAGGACACGAGCAGGAAGACGGGCGCCGGCGACTCGAAAGCTGCGGACAAGGCGAAAGCTGCGGACAACGCGAAGGGCGGGCGGCGCGGGGGACGATGGGTTTCGGCCCTTCTGGCCGCGCTCGTCTGCCTCTCCGGCGCCTTCGCCGCTCCGGCCTCCGGCGCTTTCGCCGCTCCGAGCGCACATCCGGCCTCGAGTCCGCGCCCGGCGTCGATCGCACACGCCGCGCCGAGCGCACACGGCGCTTCAGGCGGGCGCCTCTCGAATGCGGGCGCATCTTCGGGCCGCTCCGCAACCTCGAACGCCCGCTCGGAGTCGGCTCCGGCGCGAATCGGCAGACCCGCCTCGACCGTCCCGGCGGAGAGGAAGGCGCAGCCGACCGTTCGGATAACCTCGGTGGGCTCTCCGATTCTCCAGCCCAACGAGAATCTCAGCGTTTCGGCCGAGGTGAAGAATCCGGGCTCGACGCCGATCACAGTCTCTTCCTCGAAGCTCACCGCTCAGAAGAACGTCCCCGGATCGCGTTCGCAGGTGCTCGCATTCCTCCATGGGTCCGGGTCCGCCCGAGGCTCGGCGGGCATGGAGACGCTCGTCGAGCGCAAGGACTCCGTCGTCGTCCCCGCGGGATCGACTGCGACGCTGACCTTCACCGTTCGGCGCTTCATGCTGCCGTGGGGAGCAACGGACGAGGATTGGGGGCCGCGAGGAGTCGAAGTCTCTGCGACGATCGGCGAGAGACAGGCCAAAGACCGTTCGATCGTCGTCATGGCGCCCACGGTCCCGGTGACGCCGATGCCGACGGCCGCGCTCGTTCCGCTCACGTCTGCCCCTGCCGAGATCGCCTCGAATCCTTCCGTGACGTCGCAGGCCGAGCATCGCACGCCGACGATCCCAGAAAGAATCCCCCGGGCGGTCAAGGAGCTTTCGGCGCCCGGAGTGACGCTCGCCCTCGACCCGCTCATCGCCGACGTCGCCGGCGCCGACCTGACCAAGGCGCTCGCCTCCTTTTCCCGCGAGCGCGCCACTCAGCTCATTCTCACGGCGCCGGGGGATTCCGACGTCGCCGCGAGGATGCACGGCTGCGACGACGCCGGCGAGCTCGACTCGTGCGCCAAAGCCTACCTCGATGCGGAAAGGGCCCTCGCGACGAGGGTATCCGACGACATCTCCGCGAGGCTGAACATCGACGCTCCGCGCACGGACATCGCCCTTTTGCCGCCGCAGACCGATTCGCTGACGGCCACCGGGCTTGCCAGCGCGGGCGGCGGCCCTGCGGTGCTCTCGGGCAATCAGACTCCGATCAAGGGCAAGGGAACCACCCCGTCGGCGCGCATGCGGCTTCCGGGCACATCGACCGCCGCCCTGGCATCGGACACCGCCATGAGCGCCGCATTCTCCGGAACTCTTCCCGAAAACGCCGACGCCGACTCGACCCCGTCGGGATCGGAGACCCTCGACGCTTTAGACGCCCGCCAACTCGTGCTCGGCCTGTCGGCGGCCACCTACAGGGAGCGGCCGAGCACGTCGCGCGTCACTTTGATAGAAGGGGATCGTGCGGGCATGCCCTACCTCGGGCAGGGAGATCCGGCGAAGGCCTCGACGGACAGCGCCCTCAGCCCCGAGAACATGGGCGAAACGGTCCGGGCTTTGATGTCGGCGCCGTGGGTGGCGCCGACCACCGTGAGCGGCGCTTTTGACCAAAGCCCGTCGACGGTCGCTCGAAGCTCGCTTCCGGAGTATCGCTCGCCGACGGGGATGCTCACCCGCAAGGAACTCGAGCGCATCGACTCGGCGCGGAAAAACTTCGACGCGATCGTCGAGATCTCTGGGAACAAGGCGCTGCTCAACCAGACGGTCACGGCCCGCGCCTATTCGCTGACCGGCGTCGCCTGGCGAGCTTCGAGGGACTCTCGAACGGAAGTCCTCAAGGCCTACGAAGCGGACGGACGAATTTTCCTCAGGAGTATCGCGGCCGAGCGGTCCTCGACGATCAACATCATCTCCACAAAATCGGAGATCCCGATTCACGTGGGCAACTCGCTTCCGGTGTCGGTCACCGTCTGGGTCGAATTGCACTCGCGCGATCCGCGTTTGAAAGCCGGCAAGAAGGTGAAGGCGACTTTGGCGCCCAGCTCCTCGACCAAGGTCCTGATTCCCGTCAAGGCCTTCGGTTCAGGAAACGTAACCGCCGATGTCAGGATCCTCAACGAGGCGGGGGCCTCCGTGGGTGTGACGAAGTCGCTACAGACACGTGTGCGTTCCGACTGGGAAAACATCGGAACCGGCGTTTTCTTGGCTTTCTTTCTCACGCTCCTCATCGTCGGCACCGTCAAATCGCTCCGCAAGGGACGCCGTTCGCGCTCATTCAGTCCCGAAGAGGTTCGTAAGGCACGTAGGGAAGCCGCTGCAAGGGCAGCCGCCGCAAAGGAGGCAACGTGAAGGGAATTCCCCTCAAATCCTCTGGCAAGGCGAGCCTGACCCTATCAAGTTTGCCCGGTAATATGGACGGCGTCGCACACGTGGTTAGGAGTTCTCGCGCGTGTCCACGAAGGGAGTGTCATGAATAGCTTCGCCCAGGCCGGTCAGGTGATCGCCGGCCGCTACAGGCTCACCGAGCCCTTCCCCGAGCAGCCGCCGTATCCCGGCGTTCGAGCGTGGAACGCGGTCGACACGCTGCTCGGGACCTCGCTGCGCATCCTCGCGTTGGACCCCGGCAACCCGAATGCGAGCGAGGTGCTCGACGCGGCGAGGCGCAGCTCGCTCATCGACGACCCGCACGTCGTGCGCATCATCTCCGTCGGCGAGGACCCCGCCGCCCACTACGTGGCCACCGAGATCCCCCTCGGGACGCCGCTGTCCGCCTATCTCCACGGCGTCCCCTTCAGCCCCGACCAGGCGCAGGCGCTCACGGGCGAAGTCGCGAGCGCGCTCAATTCCGCGCGGGCCAGAGGAGTCCGCCATCTTCAGCTCACGCCCCAGCACATCCGGGTAGGCGTGCTGGGCGAAGTCTTCATCGACGGGCTGGGCGTCGAGGCGGCGTTGGCCAACCTTCGCGCGGATTCGATGTCCAGTTCTCAGGCAGACCGCATGGAGTCTCGGGGAATCACGGTCCTCTTGGCCCGGCTCCTCACCGGAGACGGGAAATCCAAGGCCGACGCCGTCCTGCGGTCCGCCGCCGAAAACGGCTCCCTGCCCGGGGCGCTGCGCAGCACGTGCACGCGAGAGCTCCGAGGACTGGGCGCACTGTCTCCGGCCGACCTCGTTCGCGAGCTCGCCCCCTGGGGCGCCGTCGAGCCCTCGGAGTTCCCTTCGGCGAACGCATCGAGCAAGACGGCCTCGCCGGCGGCCGAGCCTGTCGCGGCGGAAGGCTCTTCCGACCGCGCACCGGCGGAGGCAGACGCGGACAGGGGCGATCGGGAGGGCGAACCGTCCGTCGCCGGTCCGGCGGCCTCGGATGAAACCGGCTCTGCGCAGGGCGACATCGACCCTCTTTCCGACGAATCCGTAAAGTCAAGCGGCATGAAGCCGAAATGGTCGAGTCTGGGCGCTTTCGCGGAGGAGCACCCCGAGGCGGTCGATCCCTCGGCCACCGCCATCTTCCGTCCCGAAGACTTCGGCGACGCCCCCGAGGGGGACTACGTGAGCATCGCGGACGGCCCCGAGGACGAGGTCTCTGAAGGCAAGACGATTGAAACCGCGGCGGCGCGGGACAAGAAGACCGCAGAAGGCAAGAAGGCGCCGCAGGGCAAGAAAGCCCCACAAGGCAAGAAGAAGACTCAAGGCGGCAAGAAGAAGTCCGCGCAGGGGAAGAAGAAGGCAGGCGGCGGCAGCGCCGCCGCAGCGCAGCAAGTCGAGCTTCCTCAGACTCAAGTCGAGCTTCCGCAGACGGCGGTGTCTTTGCAGGCAACCGAACCTTCCGAATCTCAGCAGGCGGCCGGCGCCCCCGATCCCGCTGCCGACGCAGCCCGGGCGCCGGGAAAGCCTTCCGGCTCTTCCGCCGACGACGGGGCGGCCTTTGCAGAAGAGGCGAAACGGAAGGCAGACGCGGGGAGCGGCGACGCAACGCTCGCGGGGCAGGTGGCGGAGAAGCACGCCAACGACCACGCCGCAGCGGAGGCAAACCGCGCCGAGGTCGTCAAAGGCAATGGCAAAGGCAAATCCTCAGCGGGGGAAACAGAAGACGCCTCCGAAATGCCGCCGTCGTTCCTGCCTCATTCGGGCAATGCGGCGGGGGCGGCCACGGTTCGCATGCCCGTCTCCTCGGGCGGCCAAGCGTCTGCGCCGGCCCGCACGCCTCCGGGCCAGGCGCCTTCGCAGAATCACGCTGCTCCGGCGGGTCAAACGGCTCCGGCAGCTCAGGAAGAACCCTGGCTTCTCGGCGCCCAGCCGGAAGAGCCGCTTCCTTCCGGAAACCTGGCCGGGGAGGAAATCGACAGGCCGCTCTACAATCCCTCGAAGGTCGTTGTGGCGCTCGCTCTCGTACTCATCCTCGTCGTCGGGGCCTGGGCGGTTTTCAAGTTCTTCTCGCCGACGAGCGTCTCCACGACCAAGCCCACGGCCACGAAGTCGCTCGAGCCGACCAAAGCTCCAAGCAGCGCCAAAAAGCCGACCGAGAGCCCGACGAAGAAGGAGGATCCGGACAAGCTTCCCGAGCCGAAAGTCTCGAGCGTCTCCCTCCTCAACCCCTACGGCGCCCAGATGGAGCCGTCCACGGTCAACGAGCAGGACAATCCCTCTCAAATCCGGTATCTGACGGATCGAAAGCCTTCGACCTCGTGGCAGTCCTGGTGGTACGGGGACGCCTCCTACAACGGGAACAAAGAAGGGATAGGCTTGGCCATCAAGCTTTCGGGCAAGTCGAAAGTGTCCTCGATCAAGATCGAATCCAAGCTTTCGGGCGGGAAGGTCGAGTGGCGCAACTCCTCGGAGTCTTCGCCTAACAGCGGCGACGTCGTCGCCGAAGGCGGGCTCAAGCCGGGGCTGACCCTTTCAGCCTCGGAACCGGTGGCCACCGACACCGTCGTCCTCTGGTTCCCCGAGCTGTCGAAGGAGAGCGCCAAGAAGTACAGGCTCGACATTTCGGAGATCACCGTCGAGTGACGAAAGGCGCGCCCCTGCGGCATGCGGAAGCCGGACCGGGACGTCGGGAATAGCGGAGCCCCTCGCGCGCGTTCACCTCTCGACACCTACGAAAGGCAGACATGACTGAGAAAGTTCACGACGTCGTCATCGTCGGATCCGGCCCTGCCGGCTGGACGGCCGCCATATACACGGCGCGCGCGGGATTCGAGCCGCTGGTCGTGGCCGGCGCCCTCGAAGCGGGCGGAGCGCTCATGAACACCACCGAAGTCGAGAACTTCCCGGGCTGGCCCGATGGGATCATGGGCCCCGACCTCATGGACAAGTTCCAGGCCCAGGCGCAGAAGTTCGGCACCTCGGTCGAGTACGAAGACGCAACAGAGCTTCGGCTCGAAGGCGACGTCAAGACTGTCGTCACAGATTCCTCGACGTACAAAGCAAAAGCGGTGATCCTCGCGCTCGGCTCGGCTTACAGGAAGCTCGGCCTCGAGGGCGAACGGCTCTACTCCGGCAAGGGCGTGTCATACTGCGCAACATGCGACGGTTTCTTCTTCAAAGACAAGGAGATCGCCGTCGTCGGAGGCGGCGACTCGGCGCTGACTGAGGCGCTTTTCCTCACGCGTTTCGGCTCGAAGGTCCACCTGATTCACCGCCGCGACCAGTTCCGGGCGTCGAAGGTGCTGGCAGACCGCGTCGCGGCCGACCCCAAGATCGAAATTCACTGGAACAAGACTGTCTCCGAGCTCTCCGGCGGCGAGACCCTAGAGTCCGCCACGCTCGCTGACACCGTCACGGGCGAGACCTCGGTGCTCCCCGTCGCGGGACTCTTTGTCGCGATTGGCCATGACCCGCGCACGGCGCTCGTTCGCGACGAAGTCGCCTTGGACGGCGCCGGGTACATCTTGGTCGACGAACCCTCCACTCGCACGAACGTCCCCGGAGTCTTCGCGGCCGGCGACGCCGTCGACCACACGTACCGCCAAGCCATCACGGCGGCGGGTTCCGGAGCTCGCGCCGCCCTAGACGCCCAAGCTTACCTCGAAGATCTGCACGGCTGACCGGAGACTTCGGCGTCGAATGCCAAGGCGTCGCGTCCCCTGAATTCTGTCGGAGGCGCGTAGCATCGTATGAGTATGTCCGAGTCTTCCGCTTCCGACGCCCGCAAAGCCCGCGGAGCTTTCTTCACTCCCGCTCCGATCGCACGGTTCATCGTCGATTGGGCGGTGCGCAGGGCGGGCGACAGCGTCCTCGATCCCTCGTGCGGCGACGCCGCCTTTCTTGCGCCGGCCGCGACGAAGCTTCTCGAGCTTTCCTCGGTGAGGCAGGTCGCGGCCTGCGTTCGAAAGCCCGCGACTGGCGAAGGGTGCGCCCGCAAGGAGAAGGAAATCCGCGGGGAGGGGCCTGTCGGCGAAAAGTCCGCGGGACGCGAGGCAGAAGTCTCCGAAGCCGTGCCCCGTGAGATCCGGGTCGACGGAGTGGACGTCGACCCTCCGAGCGCGGCGGCGGCCCGCGAACGCGTCGGCGCGCTCGGTGTGCGCGCACATGTCCAGGTCACCGACTTCTTCACAATTCCGGCCGAAGCCCGCTACGACGCCGTCGTAGGAAATCCTCCATACGTCAGGTATCAGGGGTTCGCGAGCGCCTCGCGGACCGCCGGCAGAGAGGCGGCCCTGCGAGCTGGGGTGTCCTTGACGGCGCTTGCCTCGAGCTGGGCGCCCTTCGTTGTCCACGCCTGCCAGTTTCTCGTGCGAGGTGGCAGGCTCGGCTTCGTTCTTCCCGCCGAACTGCTCAGCGTCAACTACGCAGCCCCCGTTCGCCGTTTTCTTTTCGACAGCTTTTCGGGCATCGAACTGGTCCTTTTCGAAAGCCGGGTGTTCGACGAGGCCCAGGCCGACGTCGTCCTCCTGCTGGCCGAAGGATACGGAGGCTCGACGTCGCACGCCGCAGTCCGCCAAGTCCGCGACGAACGCGATCTGGCCGCCGCATCTTCGCTTGCGCGCGCGGCCCGCCACGACAGAGCGTGGGCGCCCGCCGCCCCTGAAGCCAAATGGACCGAGTTGCTCGCACCCGCGGCCGCGCTTGCCGCCCTCGACGAACTGCGCGATTCTTCGGCATTGACGCCGCTCTCCGAGTGGGGCGCGGTCAAACTTGGAGCAGTCACCGGCAACAACGGTTACTTCACGCTTTCTCCGTCTCGCGCCCGCGAGCTTGGCTTGGACCGCCGCGACCTGCTCAGGATCAGCCCGGCGGGAAGCTCCCATTTGCGCGGGATGTCTCTCACCTCAAAGGCGTTGGCGGCTCTGGGAGAAGAAGGCCGAGGAACGCTGCTTTTCAGGCCGCGAACCCCCCTGTCCGCCGCCGCACGGCGCTACATTCGCACGGGCAGCGAAACCGGCGTCGACCTCGCATACAAATGCAGAGCGCGGGACCCGTGGTACATCGTTCCGCTCCCGGCCGTACCAGACCTTTTCCTGACGGCAATGAACGCCGAAACGCCCCGTCTCGTGGCCAACAGCGCCCGCGTGCACCACCTCAATTCCGTTCACGGCGTCTGTCTGGCGGAAGAACTCCGCCGCTTGGGAACCGAGCTGCTTCCCCTGGCCAGTCTCAATTCTGCGAGCAGACTCAGCGCCGAGCTCTCCGGCCGCAGCTACGGAGGCGGCATTCTCAAACTGGAGCCTGGCGAAGCCCGCAGATGGCTCGTCCCTTCGCCCACGCTCGTAAGCGAACGGCTCGAAGAACTGCGGTCGATCAAAGCCTCGGTCGCGCGGGCTCTGCGGCGGGGCGAGCTGTCCCGCGCAACCGAAATGGTCGACGCCGCCCTCGGACTGGCGAGCGCAAAGCCGGGCTCGGCCGAACCCGGCGGCCTTTTCGCGGCTGCCGCGGCTCTGTCGCGTCGGCGCATGGACAGAGGGAGGAAGCTTGGCCGATAAAGCCGAAGAAGCCAGAGCCGAGGAAGCTGGAACCGAGGCAGAAGGCCAACCGTGTTATGCGCTCGTTTTCGCAACGGCGCGCTGGTGCGAGCCCGCTGTTCCCATGCGCGCCATCTTCGACGAACTGGTCCGTGACCTCGAACGCAGAGTCGTCGAGGCCCGTCGCAGCGTCGCTTCGCTCACCAACGGAAACCTGCCCGTCAGTAACGCCTCGCCGCCTGCCGGGTCCGACTCGCTTCTCACTTCGGCCTTTTCGCGCATCGCAGGCGTGCGCGGCATCATTCTCGACGTCGACGAAGTCGACGCGGTCTTTGCCTCGAGGGCCGACGACGCCGCATCCGGCCGTCCCCCCGATCCCGCTTTTGAGCTCGACCCGCTCATTTCCCCCGCTTTCGCCGAAACGATCGACTTCGTCCCCATGATCGTCCTCGTGCGGGAAGGGAACCGGTCCACAGAGGACCGGAACCGGGCAACGGAAGGCCGGAACGGCCTGACAGATAACCAGAACCGCTTGACAAATAGCCAAAACCGGCCGACAGAAGAACGGCATCCTCTGCAAAAGGAACCGAACAGCGGGGTGAATCGGCGCGAAGCAGAGGGCGGGGAACTGGTGCGCTTCGCCGGTCAGCTGCCAAAGCTTCACATTCGCGACCGGATTCTCGAAGCGCTCGGCAACGACCTTCTTCCTCCGGCTGCGTGAGTTTAGCCGATCCGTGGCAAACTTAGAAGGGTCGCACTTCCGGCGGGAACGCGTCCGGAAACCGGGGTGCGCATAGTCGACCGAGGAGACGCCATGAGCGACAAGCAGAGGAACGCCGACCGGGCGAGCGCCAATCGTGCGGCCGTTGCCACCGGCACACGCCTGGACCCCTGGTACAACACCTACGCCGATCGCGCGCTCGGAATGAGGCAGTCCGAGGTTCGTTCGCTCTTCGCGGTGGCAAACCGCCCCGAAGTCGTCTCGCTCGCCGGGGGCATGCCCAACATCGAAGGCCTGCCCCTCGAGTTTCTCGCGGAGATGAGCAGCCGCCTTCTGCGCGATCGCGGCGCGTCGATCCTCCAATACGGTTCAGGCCAAGGGTCCGATGAACTGCGCGAGATGATCGTCGAGGTCATGCGCCCCGACGGCATTCGCGGCCATGCGGACGACGTCGTCGTCACCACCGGCTCCCAGCAGGCTCTTGACCTCATCTCTCAAATTTTCATCAACCCGGGCGACGTCGTCCTTGCGGAAGCCCCTTCGTATGTCGGGGCCCTCGGAACTTTCCGTGCCTATCAGGCGAACGTCGTGCACGTTCCTATGGACGCCGAGGGCCTCGTTCCCGAAGAGCTCGTACGCGTCATTGACGAGCTTGAGGCCGAGGGCAGGCCGATTAAGTTTCTCTACACGATTCCCAATTTCCACAACCCGGGCGGGGTGTGCCTTTCGGCCGAGCGCCGCCCGCGTATCGCCGAAATCTGTCAACGCCGCCACATTCTCGTGGTCGAAGACAATCCCTACGGTTTGCTCGGTTTCGACGGAGATCCGATCCCGGCCATTCAGTCGATCAATCCCGACGGCGTCGTCTACCTTGGTTCCTTTTCGAAGACGTTCGCGCCCGGCTACCGTGTCGGTTGGGCGCTGGCGCCCACGGCCGTCGCCGCACGGCTCATCCTCGCCAACGAGAACGCGCTTCTGTGCCCATCTACCTTCGCGCAGCTTTCGATCAACGAATACCTGCGCACCTACGACTGGTATCAACAGGTCAAGGAATATCGCGAGATGTACCACGAACGCGGGCGCGCCATGCAGGAGGCGCTCGAAGAGTACATGCCCATGTGTTCCTGGAACAGCCCCGAGGGCGGCTTTTACACCTGGGTCAAGCTGCCGGAGGGCCTCGACGCACAGGCCATGTTGCCGCGCGCCGTCACCAACCTGGTGGCTTATGTTTCAGGAACGGCCTTTTATGCCGACGGCCAGGGCCGGGATCATATGCGCTTGTCCTTCTGTTACCCGACGCCGGAGCGAATTCGCGAGGGCGTACAGCGCCTGGCCGCGGTGGTTCGCGCCGAGGCCGAGCTCGTCGACATGTTCGGCCTGCGCGGCGACGACGGCGCCAAACCTTCGCCTGGGGAGTTCGCATGGCCGCGAGTGTAAGGCGGGCGCAAGGACTCTGAACGCCGCACAGCGGCCGCGCGTCGCAGACGATCGAACCCGGCCAATCTTCAGCCCAATCCGACCGACCCCAATCCCGCCCGACCGATCTCAATCCAATCGATCTCAGCCCAATCCGACCGACCTCAGTCCGATCAATTTCAATCCAATCCGATCACCCACAGCACAACCGGCAATCCCGATCCAGACAACAAACGGGTCAAACAACAAACGGGTCACCCCGACCAAAGGAGAAAAAATGTCCGGACCTCTCACGGTGGCGATTCTTGCAGGAGGACTCACGCATGAGCGCGAAGTGTCCCTTCACTCGGGACGACGCCTCGCAGCGGTCCTTTCCGAGGCGGGCATGCACGTCAAGGTGCTTGACGTCGACGCCAATCTTCTGCAATCCCTCAAATCTATGCAGCCCGACGTCGTTTGGCCGCTCATTCACGGAAGCACCGGGGAAGACGGGTCGCTTCAGAGCCTGTTGGAACTCGTCGGCGTGCCTTACGTCGGCACGCCCCCCGCCGCATGCAGGATCGCCTCGGACAAGGCGGTGGCAGGCGCGGTTCTCTCAACCGCCGGCCTGAACGTTCCCGATTCGGTGACGATTCCGCAGAAACTGTTCCGCGAGGTCGGGGTGGGCCAAGTCCTTGACCTCATCAAGGCACGCTTCGATTTTCCTCTGGTTGTCAAACCAGCCCAGGGCGGCTCGGCGCTCGGCGTGACCATCGTGGCCTCGGCGGCCGGTTTGCCTCGCGCCATGGTGGATTGTTTTGCCTACGACGAGCGCGCCCGCGTCGAGCAGTATATCGAAGGCGCCGAGGTGGCGGTGTCCGTCGTCCAAACGGGAAGCGAACCCCGCGCTCTTCCTCCGGTCGAGATCGCGGCTGACGGACCCTACGATTACGATGCGCGCTACTTCGCCGGCCGCGCCGAATACTTCGTTCCCGCTCGCCTTTCCGAGGAGGACACCGCCGCCGTCAAAGAGGCCGCGGAGCGCGCCCATTTGGTTCTTGGGCTCAGATATCTTTCGCGCACGGACATCATTCTCGACGACGCCGGTCGCGCGTGGATCCTTGACGTCAACGTCGCCCCCGGCATGACGGAGACTTCGCTGTTCCCTCAAGCTGCAACAGCAGATGCTTTAGAAAGCGATACAACCGTCGACGATCTCTACGTGGAGATCCTAAACGCGGCTCTAACCTGATAGACAATGAGTTAAGACCGCGTCCTGCGCCACACGTGTGTGCAAGTTTTCGTCACCACTGCACGCGCGTTCCCGCCGCTCCTAGTCCTCGCCGTCATATGTGTTCCCACCCCACCCAGGTGAGAAACATACGCACGGAGTTCTCAAGCGTCTTGCGCACGGTCTTCCCGCTCCACTCTTGCGCACGGTTTTCCCGCTCCACCCTTGCGCACGGTTTTCCCGCTCCACCAGGTGAGATGCAAACTGACAAATGACCTTAATCGTCATGAAACGTGATACAGTATCGGACGTTGACTCAGCCTCGCCGTCGGCGTTTGCTTAGCGTTTCTGCTCCGTGATATCAACGCCTGTCTCGCCGGGGCTGAGCACGCCCAGGATGCGATTGAGGTCGTCGATTGACGCGAAGTCGATCTTAATAGACCCTTTCTTTGCTCCCATTTCGACTTTGACGCGGGTGTCGAACCGATCGGCCAGCCGGCTCGACAATTCACCGAGCTCGGGGCCATATCTCCTGGCTCGTCTACGTCCGCTAGCGGGCGAGGCAGTCGGTTCGTCGCCAAGGGCCACGATCTCTTCAACTTGTCGTACAGAAAGACCCTCGGAGACGATCTTCTGAGCAAGCCTCTCCATTGCGCCAGGGTCAGACAAACCGAGCAGTGCACGCGCATGACCGGAAGACAAAACCCCGGCAGCCACTCGCCGCTGGACCAAAGGAGGTAATTTGAGCAATCGCAGCGTGTTGGAGATCTGCGGACGAGACCTCACGATCCGACGTGACAATTCCTCTTGGGTGCACTGAAAGTCTTCTAGCAGCTGTTGGTAGGCAGCCGCTTCTTCCAACGGATTGAGTTCCGCTCGATGCAAGTTCTCAAGGAGAGCGTCTCGAAGCAGATCCTCATCTTGCGTATGCCGAATAATGGTGGGAACGGTCTCAATGCCGGCCAGCTCCGAGGCACGCCAACGGCGCTCGCCCATGATGAGTTCGTAGCGAGCTTTTGATTGCCCGGGAATCGGCGCCGCCAACGGCCGAACAATAACGGGCTGAAGAACTCCGACTTCGCGAATCGAAGCTGCCAGTTCCTCAAGCTCTTCCTCGTCGAATACGTTTCGCGGCTGTCTCGTATTCGGGATTATCTGGTCGAGGGGGAGCTCCGCGTAAGTGGCGCCGGGAACCTCAACGAGGCCTTCGTCTGCCTCACCCTGCTCGTTTTGTGCGTGGCCAGCACCTCCCGTTTGACCCGCGTCGCTCTCAACAGGCTCGTTGCCTCCGCCAAGCTCGGACTTGTCGTTCCCATCCTCATCGACCGCACGGTTCTCAACGTCAACCGCACCGTCGACGTCATCGCGGGCCTCCGAGACCTCAGCTCGACTTGAATGTCCGTCTTCACCGGAGGAATCAACCCGGCTCGAAGCATCTGCGCTCGCAGCAACGGGTCGGGTTGCAGAATCAGCTGTCTCTTGCTCGCCCTGAGTGGTTCCGGACGTCGAACTGTCGTGAGGCGCGGAGCTCTTCGATTCTTTATTCCTGTTTTGCCTCACGTCCACGGACGGGACTTCCTCGGAAAACTCGACGGCGCCCGCTTGGTCGAAGGCTCGAACGCTCGTCTTATGCTCAACAGCAGAGGTCGAATGCATTCCTTCGCTCCCTCTCGAATCGGCAGGGGATGTCTGTACTTCGCCATCGAATGACGCAGCCGGACTTTGATTCAGCCCTTCTCGCGTTCCGTCTCCCGTTGAGTCCTCTCCGCTTCCTGCCAAACCCCTGCCTTTGGGCTCTATGGGCTCGGACTCCACGGGCTCTACGACGACAGCCCCCATAGGCTCAAATTCCGCGGGTTTTGCCCCTGCGCGCTCTACGACAGTCCCCACAGGCTCAAATTCTGCGGGTTTCGCCTCTGCGTGCTTTACGACGGCTTCCGGCGTTGCAGTCGCTTCCGCGAACTCGTCAGTCGCTCCGGACGCAACGTTTGTGGTTACGCTCATCCGTTTTGTTCTCTGTGTTACAGGATGATCGACGTCCTGCGACGCCGCCTTCCCGACCACTTCATTTTCAGAGGCCTCTTCGAAATCACCGGAGACTTTCGCGCCGACGTTCACAGCTTTTTCACCGGCGTCTGCACGATTGTCGCTGGCGGGGTCTTCGATGGCTGCCGTGCCAACGACAACTGTTTCCCGACTGGGTGATCGGCCCTTGTCGGTGTCTTTCTTCCCAGCGGGGTTTTCCTTCCCGCCAGCATCTCCCTTCTTGCCGGTTTCTTTCTTCCCAGCGGTGTCTCCCTTTCCGCCGGTGCCTTCTTTCCTGCCGGTGTCTTTCCCCTTGCCGGTTTCTTCGCTCCCTTCCCTCAGGGGAGACGAGCTGCTTGTCTTCGACGAATCATCGCCGCTAGAAGGACGGCGTCTTTTACCAGACGACTTCTTCGCGGCTCCCTCTACTTTGACGGGAGTCTCGACTGTCTCGACATTAGAATCATCAACGGTCTTAGGGGAAGCAGATTTCTTCGCTTTTTCCTGCTTCGACGATGGACTTTTGCCGCTCTCGCGACCCGTCGATGTCACACCGCTGCCAAAGAACACGTCAATGGGACGGTCTTTAGACTCCCTTTGCGCGGAAGGAATGAGGGCACCAATTCCTCTTCCGAGACCGCGTCTGCGTTCGGCCATTCCTGCTCCTTACTCGGCTCGATTAGCTAATTCGTGCGCCGCGGCCAGATATGCGATAGCGCCACTGGAGCGGGGTGCAAATGTGATGACGGTCTCGCCGTACGAAGGAGATTCAGCAATACGAACTGACCGCGGAATCTCTGTTTCAAGCGTCTGTTCGGGAAAGTAGTCCCTCACGTTCTCCGCGACTTCTGCGGAAAGATTGGTGTTCTTTGACGACATGGTCAGAAGAATGGTACTGACTCGAAGCTCGGGATTATGAGAAGCGCTTGCGCCTTCAATTGTATGTAGAAGCTGCGTAAGACCCTCCAGAGCGTAGTATTCCGTCTGAACGGGAATGAGCACCTCTTTGGCGGCGATCAACGCATTGATAGGCAAAAGAGACATACTCGGCGGGCAGTCGATGAATACATAGTCAAATGGCGCTCCCTCGGCAGCGGTTGCTGCAAGCCCTTCACGCAGAGTGTCTCGAAGTCTGGTCATACGGTCGTCTTGGTCGGCAAGTTCAACGTCGACCAGCGATAGATTGATCGATGAAGGAACCACAAAGAGATTTTCCAGTTTCTCCGTCGGCTGCATAGCGTCGCGCATAGTCACGTTTCCAACCAGCACGTCATACAGAGTCGCAACGTTTTCGTCTCTCCTTGCACCCAAGGCTGTGGACGCATTGCCTTGAGGATCGTCGTCGACCACAAGAACGTTAAGACCGCCCTGTGCCAGGGCAGCCGCAATGTTGACAGCCGTGGTGGTCTTGCCGACACCACCTTTTTGATTGGCAATTGCAATGATCCTCGTCGACGCCGGAACTCTGAACTTCGACCCTCCGATCGCATCAAGTCTCTTCATGTCCTCAGCGAGGCTATTGGCAAGAGGAGAGCCTTCACCTCGCAGACGATCCCACGGGCTTTCCTCCTCGGTAACCCGCGCGGCCGCCCTTCGTGCCTTCCTTATGGGATCACTCACGTATCCGCTCCTCTCGTCTCATCACATTCTACGCAAAACGGAGATTGAAGACGTCCTATCCACACCGCATTTCGCGTCCGACTTTTCCACAGGTTGACTACGGCATCTCCCAAACGTTCATTGCAAAGCAACCTCACATTTGCCTGGCGTTCTCAGTCCGCGCTTCTATATGTTGGATTGTATTTTGCACTCGAGGAGTGCGTGAACGGGACCTAGCGTCATTATCGTTTTTACTTCATTCACAGTATTTTTACGTGCGTCACGCAACGGTCGGCATCTTTGTGCGCAGTCTAAGATCCCACCTTTCACGGCCTAAGATCTGTCTAGGCCAAAACCTGGTCGTTCGCAGTCTAGCTACCGAGAGGATCGTTGTCTCCTACTTTTCCTCTAAATTCAAACATCGAGACATACTTCGCTATTATATTGAACCAAATCTCTCGTTTTCTTTTCACTCCCCAGGGATTGCGTTGCGTTCCTTCCCAGTGCCATCAGGTCTTCATGTCTTTCCAAACAAAAGACAAGTGACTATTCTGCTTGACCTCTCCAACGGACTGGAGCGACCGTGTCAGGCGACGACGTCACCTGATAACGGCGTGGAGAGTCCTAATACTAAATAGGAACACGAGGTCCTAATTAAATAGGGACACGAGCACTCATGGAAACCGGATAGCAGAATACACTTATGCCGTCCACGCAGACACTTGAACTGTTTAGGAGTCACTCCAGTCCCAGTTCGGCTTCTCGGCAAGCAGAGCATTAGAGTCAGAGATACAAACTGCGCACATGAAGCAGACGCGACTAATCAGATATGCTGATGCTGCTCTATTTTCAAACGTGCCATTATTCGAGCAGCACCAGAAGACGCTTTGAACTCGCAGAATCATCGAAGTGCGCCTTACCACCCGCCACTAAAGAGGAATCGTGTCGAGGCAGTGTACTAAGACGAACTGGAGACAATTGACCGCTCTTATGTCATTGGCTTTGAAGCAACATAGTTTTTGCTATGCATCAACGAGACTAGACTGTCGGCCCTCTCGTTACAAATCAGTTCTCATTTCAAAGCAGTGGCGTTTCACGTGAAACGCCAAGTACCGCCGATCGGCAAATGAGATAGACGTTCAGGGTTTGAATGATCATACAGGCAGGCGGATATAGGGTATACATCTAATGAATGAGCTGTTGCTTCAACCATGGGAGTTTGACCCAAGACACCTACCTACATGGGAAAGGAAGGGGCTTCAACCACAAAGATGGATACATGGTCGGAAATCTCGGCATCTATTCCGTGACCATCTTCATCCCGCTGGAACGCCACGTTTCCAGTCGCATGTCCACGACGTCGGTCGCAATGCAGTTGCTTATAGCTTCGCATTACCTTAGGTACAGAACAGCTTTAAGTCTCAAGTCGTCAGATACCCACAAAGCAGTTCTATGGCGACGTCTCCGGAGAAATCTATGGGTCACGAGTGTCTGTATTGACGCCTCCGATCTGGCTGACATCGAATAGACACAGACCGATATCGCGTAACGAAATCAAATTTTGACTAGTTCAGCGTTTTGAGCCGACGTCGCGTTGAGCTCACTAGCCACTTTCATACACTTACTTACTTCAGTGTTGAGCGCGCAATCTTGACTCGGAATGCCCTTACATACCAGAAACAGTAACTTCATCCCGATAGGAACTCGCCGACTTGTAACTGGTAGGAAATTGCTCTTGCAACACGATACTTCACTTCGATGCGTTAAGCGGAATTGCCGCTCAGTTGGAGCCGCACCGTAAACCAAGCCTAAGTACGTTTTGTCGACACCACATAACGCCAGAGTTCAAGTTCCGGATTTGGCATGGCTTGTAAGGTCTCGATTCAGCGAAGACAACCTGCGTTTATCAGCACCAGCCTTACTTAGCGGCACCAGCCTCGTTTATCGACACCAGTTATGTTTAGCGACACCGGCCTTCAGCAACGTTCCCACTCGGCGAGCGATCTATTGGTTTCAATTAATCAAGTCATTTGGCAGCGTACCATCTTGCGTAGTTGACACACCTAGCAACATCCACACAGCCTTCGGAGACGCTAAATATGACATTTTTACTTTCGGTAGTCGCCAACGAACGCCGCATGTAGACTATGTTTCACGTGAAACGCAATCAGACTCTAGATCCTTCAAACTTTGGTGAACAGATCAACAAGACCAACGCCCTACTCCGAATGTTCAACCAGCACTTACACAACAAAAAGGGCTTCAGCCGTCCACTTACCTGTAGTGATAGGCGCTCTTTTAACTTCTACTTAGAGCATCGACTCGTTCCGCGACGACCAACTGGTTCGCCTACTGCGTGTCAGGTCGTGACCTCGGAAAGCAAGCCAGCGGTCGCTATCGGGAAGGCTGAAATGACTAACTCCAGCCAGATTTACATTTGACAGTCTATTCGATGTCCAACAGAAGCGTTTATATCCCTTCTAAGACTGGCAAACTTGCCAACTTGCCGTTTCACGTGAAACGTCGAATCGTTGACCTATGCAAGTGCTGTATCATTTGGCGCCTTCCTTGAGAACGACAACTACTTCTGCTTCTGAGCAACGAGCCGCCAACCGTTAGTTGCAGTCAATGCGGGATCCAATGACTATTTTGCTCTAGCCCCAGAACCTGATCTAGGTACCCACTCAGCGTAACAACTAGGATACTCAGTGGGAGGACTTGCTGCATCGGCGATTCCATCACCACCTCGAAATTCGCACCGAGGATCAACATGCTTCCTTGCAGAACCGTGGAGTTAACGCTCTCGCTTAATGAATCATGGCTATAACGCATACTCCACCCGGTAACTAAACGTTGGCCACTACTAAGGAACTGGATTGCGCCCATAGACTTCGTAACTGCAGTCCTACCCGCCGAACTTGTAACAATGTAAAACGTAACCATGGCGCGTTGCCACGGAATTTTCCTTCCCGTAGTCAAGTCGCCCAGAATTGGGCCACACAGTCGGGTGACAATCAATACCGCCATCGTGAACTGGTTCCCTCAGCGAAGTTGAGGAGTTCAACTGCTATTTCCCTCCGCTATTTCTCAAATATAGACAGTCAGTAACTCCTATTACGTGTAATGATGCAATAGCCACGAAATCATCCGACTACTTAGCGGCCATCCCAGACCGATGGTCGTTTCACGTGAAACGTCAGATGCGCGCTCTTACGATTCGACACACTACTTCTGCTTTCGAACCTTGTAACTCAGTCGGGATCTAGTATGGCCACTATTTCGAACGGTATCTGAGATAATCAGATAGCTGCCAAACATGCTGCGCCATGAGCTATGAGCACCTCGCTCATAAACTCCGCGGGGTCTCCGGCACCTCAAACTCGATGGCCGACGACGTCTTTTGTCAGCTCTGCTGACGTTGGACGAAAGTATCGGCTCGTGAAGTTAGTGGGCTAGTACCCTTTCGTCTTTTACACCTTCAGAGCTTCGCAATATTACGGGAGGTCGGACTAATGGAATGCGGCTATTCGAAGACGTCTGGGGACGTGTCGCCGTGATTACGAAAGTCCTAACGAGCTTCGAGCGTTCGTACCAAATGGACGCAGCTATACGGCCTGGTTCGAAGCTGCGAAGCCAGTGGAGTAGTAATTACCTCAGTTATGCACATTGACAACTATTATGCGCGTTGCCAGCTACTTCCAGAAGCCACCGCCACTAGAGCTTCACGGCCTTACAGGCTAAAGAATCCAACCGGGACTCGGCCGTGGCCCTCATTCCTTCGAAACCGTACGAGCACGTGCATAGCCGTGCCACCAGAGCACCGCGCGATCGACATGTCGGTGCAAAAATCCCGTTTCAAGCAAGCCAAATGAGCCTCAATCTTGCTCGGTTTCACGTGAAACGGTAGCGGTTCTGCGGAACGTTAAGGTATTGCATGAGCAGTGCTGAGCAGTGCCCGTCGTTCGCGCGCCACAGCCGATTTCGCGTGCCATAACCGACTGCTACTTGCAGCCAGCTTCATTACGTGAATCAGCGCAAGTAGATTCAAGCTCCGCCTTGATTAACTGCAGATTCGGATCCTTATGGAAACTTTTGGGCGCCTCCAATCGATGTAAGCGGTACATAACCAAGCAGCTTGTACACAGCCACTTCATGCCGATGGCCGTAAGTAAAGCGCCCAACCAACACAGAGCGAGTTTGGGAATAGTTACCACGACCAGTTGGATAGTGCATCAGCGCGTTTCACGTGAAACCAGAAGTAAATGCTTCTATACGCTCAATCCGTTTTCCGAGCAACGGATTTGTATCGTCTCGTCTTGCCTGGAGCGCAGACCATTTACCCATTTGAGGCGGAGAGATCTTGTTGAAGGTACGGAACTTCGAAGTAATCTTCTGATCCCGTTTTTCAGATATCGACCCAAACTAGCAGTGTCCTGTAGTCGGCCCGGCCGACTCGACAGCTCACCATCGCGTCGCTACTCAATCCACTAGTTGCCAGTCAGTTCCAGTAACAACCGTTAAGCTCCAAAACGTCTGAGCTTCACAGACCTTCGATCTCCAGTAGTGCGCTCTCAACAGTCTAAGTAAGCTGTCGTATCGGCAATGCATCTAGATAAGCTCAATTATGACAGCCATACTTGCTCCGTTTGTCAGCTAATCAGCTACGCAACTTATGTGTTCTTATGCAGTCTACATACTGCTTCTCCGCGAAAACAGGCGCTTTTGGATTTAACTCAGGGGCGAACCGGCTTAAGACCGATGGCACTACCGTCGCTGATTCCGCCGTCCACTTCTGTGCAACAGACATAGGTGTATGTTCATCGACGGGCGTCTTAACCTCAACGCAATCTTGAACCCATGCGACTGACGCATGTTTTAACTGAGTTAACAATTACTGGTTACTCTAATTGTGATAGGAGTGCTTAGCTCAGGTGGAGGGTATAGCACATAACTATTATGTTGCTCGTGATAACCACGCAATCGCCGTTAATGACATCGAACCACTTTCGCCACACTGTTCCACGTGAAACGTCGACGGCATAGTTAAATGCCGCAACAGGCACTGAGTGGCAGTCATCAACTAGTTAGATTAACCAAAGATTCTCGTCGGATGGTGACTTTACAAGGTACCTAGATCGTGACCGTATACAGCTGAAATGTGTTGGTACGTCACGGACTGTATGAAACTCAACACCCACGGCAGTACAAGCTAATTCAGTTTGCCGCAGGGATGCGAAGCATAAGCAGCTTCCAGTATTAACCGTTTATCTGTTCATCGCTACAACCGCATTCATAACCCCGTACGAAAGCGGGAATCATCATCAGATTCCATCCATATCGTTCTTATAAATGGAAGCGCACTTACTTGAGCTTAGCTAGTACTAATCCTGCCGATGCCTTCGGTAGACGCGTTTCGAAAGCACGAGCGCTGATTAGTTCATTTGTTCTGATTCGAAAAGCTGGTTAACTCGTTAATGACACTACTTGACGTATATGCCTTAGGCTGTGACCATGGGCTAATGGCGACCGGCACCGTGGCGGGCACCGCGGCGGCAACACGATCGCTCAATCGGCTCCTAGTAATCATTTTGCAAACTTGAGCCATACAGGCACGCGTCACGTTACTCGCCGCCCGACGTTTGGAGTAACGACAGAATATTGTGAGTGTTTTAAATCGTTTCACGTGAAACCGCCAAGATAGAAGATACACCGCGATTCTTCGTACAGCATTATTTGCTCACCGAAGCTCAAATCGTCGGGTACTAGTTCGCTCGCAGACATGGTTGCAAATAGTTCGAAGTTAAGTAAGCGAGTATGAAGAGTCGAAGAGTCACGGCGTAGGGCACCCAACAAGCGACTGTCGAAACTGAGTGAACAGCTGAAACATTGGCCTAACCCAACTGACCTAGCCAGCGCTGTCCGAGATCATTCTGATACGAGATACTCTGGTCCGCGATCGCTCTGTCCAATTGTCAAAAGCATGAAGGCTCATCAAAAGACTCCGTTCACTTGAGCGCCGTAGTCAAGCATCGATCAAAGGTCAGCCTCATCGCCTCTCTGCCTGTAAACAAGTAGGCGAACCACGATCTATCAAACCAACACACTGAGTCGGCGAGTGAGCTGACTTAGGGACGGCAAAATCGGCGGCATCCCGTATACGGTAAACGTGTACTTTGTTCAGGCGTGGTATGTGACCGACCGTTAATGATCCAATCCCTTTGCCTACACAAGCACCAGACAATTAGAATCCACCTGGTCGATTCTGTCGACTGCGTTTAGATAGAGGAAAATGGACTGCGTATCGAACTTGAGACATATCGGCCTCAATCGATCATCTTCGATCAAGATGGAATACAACGAGAACCTCTGGAACGAAGCTCCTACACAAAGAAATCGCCTCAGTCCTACGGCCAACCACAAGGTCTTGAAAACGGCAAAATGACAAGTCTTCTGAACGGACCTAAGACCGCGATGCTCCGCGTCCAGGCCACGAAGCTCATCATTTGAATCATCAAATTGTCTCTAAAATGTAGGTAGCCTGAGCCTGAATGAACTGCAGATAACTGCTATCTCGCAGATAAAGTAGAACCACAAAATCAGATCGATCCAACTGGCTTGGGGCGTCACCGCCGTATAAACCCATCAGTTGAGCATCACTCAACCCGCGCACTAATCCGATCACAATACCGACAAGTACAAAGTCGCTTGAAACTTAACACTAACCACAACCGAAGTGGAGAATGGCAACCGCAGGCAAGGTCATCGAAGTGACCGTTATCAGTATCATTCAAATCGGCCTCTCCGTCCACGGCACTAGCTGTCCATATCTACCATTGCAATCAGGATCACTGAGATGGGAGCTAAGTAGCCACTTTCCTTATGACCTATGACCCCACTTCAAACGACTTTTGGCGGTCTGCAGGCACAAAATTCGAGGCCTTTAGACTTCTAGCATCCACGAACTTCTCGACACGAAGTGTAAAACAGGAGCAATCATCGCCGTAAAATAGCTAAAAGCCCCCATAGAGATACCCGTTGCCAAATATGTGAAAATAGAAATGAGTCTCGCCTTCAGCCACACCACTAGCTGTAACAGACGAGATGATTCGCAGTCCGTCGCAGTTTCTGAGCTCTGGAGCATTCAAAACAAAATGATCGTCGATCAATTGAACCGCTGAAACGTTAAAGTCGGTTGCTGCATTGCCAACGCTTACTAGCGTCAAAACAACTCATAATGTATAGACCGATATTTTAATAGGGTAAATATAAAATCATAAATAAGAAATATGCACATTACCTATGTTTAAGGCAAGGATAATTAGGAAGCAAACTTGATGGTATAGCTCTTCGACACAGACACAGACACAGACACAGACACAGACAGATAATTTCAAATATGGTCATCGTTGAAAACTTGCTTCACCCATCAACCTCGTAAGCCATAACTGATAAAATTAATCAGTTAAACTGAATAAAATGCCTTCAAGGAGCATTATAACGGCAAAGGCTCGATAACGGTACAGCACTAACTCCGAATAGATTTGCCCTACAAGCAAAAGATGCCCCTCGCCGATGGCGCTGGTTGCGATAAACATAGAACGTTGTTGGACCAACGATTCGACTTTGACATTCTGTTTCAATTATCCGTAGTTCAAATAGCTCGCTACTCGGCGGAATGGACTACTAGGTAAGAACATAAGTAAAAATATACGGCCACAACGTGAATAAAATAGAATTATTAGAACCGAGTACGTAGACAGCAAACGCATCAAAGTCATAATTAGAAAATCTTTAGCTTAAGAACATACTCTATTTAAATTACAAAAACCATAGGATAAACAAATAGCAGATCAAAAGGAGTCAATGTGTATTCGCATTGAGATTTTTATGTAGAAACAATCATATAGTCTAGGTATATACGTCATAATATAATCAATCATCGACGACACAATATACTATCCATATAATGTAATAGCAGCTTACATAGACCGTAAACGTAGAAAACATAAGGTTTGGCGGCGACGCGTCGAAAGAGTATATGACACGTAGGACATACTCACCTATGTCTATTCGTTTGCTTCTTCCTAACTTCCAGTACGCGAGTCTCTTCCGTCGTTCCAAACGGAATCACCACATGGACGTCGGCCCATTTCGCGCGATACTTTCGCAGAAGGTGAATTGCATCATCAATCTCCTCATCGACTCGAGCTCCTTTGAGCGCCAACAACGAGCCGCCGCCTTTGAGTAGCGGCATTGTCCATGGGAGCAGCTTTCTCAGCGCCGCCACCGCCCTCGCCGTGACAGTATCCGCGTCTACCTTGCCGACAAGGTCTTCGGATCGTGCATGGACAACTTCAACGTTCGGCAGAGAGAGATCCTTGACAACGTCGTTCAACCAGCGTGCTCGCCGCTCCATCGAATCGACAAGGACAAGGCGAAGATCCTTGCGAACTATCGCGGCGACGACACCCGGAAAGCCAGCGCCGGAGCCGACGTCGACGACCTTCGCTTCAAACGGGATGAAATCGAGGATTGCCATGGAATTGAGGAGATGCCTAGTCCATAGGCGCTTGAGTTCACGAGGACCAAGCAATCCGCGCAGCTCGCCTTCCCTTTCGAGCATTCCTGCATAGTCCACCAGCTGTTGCCACGTATCCTGCCCAAAGTGGGAGGCCCCTCCCGAGGGAGGGGCCTCCGCGAGCACACTGTTGTCGTCCACGATCAAGTTCACTTTGTAGCCGACGCCGTTGAGCTCTTGCCGGCATTCTCGGCGTCGATTGGATCTGTCGATTCACCCGCGACGTCAACGGAAGCATCATCAGCCACACCAGCAGACACGACATCATCGGACCCAGAGGGGGCAGAATCGGAAACTGCCCCTTCCTCCGAGGATTCGCCTTCTTCCAAAGATTCATCGGCGGCAGCAGCCTCACTGACAATCACATGGCGCGCATTTCCGAGTCCCTCGGAGTCGGAGGCTAGGCCGGCGGCAGCGGCGACGTCGTGAACGACCTTTCGTTCAAACGGATTCATCGGCGCCAGGGAGACAGGCTCCCCGTTGGCCAAAACGGAGGCAACCGCTTCGCGAGCGATTGCTGCGACCTCCTGACGATGTGATTCTCTGTAATCGGCGATGTCAAGCATGAGACGGCTACGCTCGCCGGTCTTCGCTTGAACGGCCAGACGGGTAAGCTCCTGGAGAGCATCAAGGACCTCGCCTCCCTGACCGATGAGACGTTTGAGCCTGCGGTCGGCGACGCCCTCCGTCACGACCGCAACAGACGCGCGATCGGCTTCGACGCCAATTTCGATGTCTCCGTCTAAGTCGGCTATGTTGAGAAGCTCCTCAATGTAGTCGGCTCCAAAATCGCCTTCGTCGTTTAACTTCTTGACGAGTTCGGCCCTGTCAGCCATCGGATCGTCCTTTCTTCGGCAAGCACCGCTGCAGTGCGTAAAAGTAGTTGTAGTTGTGGGGATTGGTAGTTGCGAACTTGGGAATTCCTCCGACGTGGAAGCGTATAAACCTCCGGCCGGGAAGCTTTCGAAGCTCGGGTGAAGCCATGGCTCAAGGAGAATCGTTGGTTAGGGAAGGACTCATTGATGCATAGAAACTCATAGCTGGAGTAAGGCGAGCAAAGGATCAGAAGTTTCGCTTCTTCTGGTTCTGTTGGACGCGTTTCTTTCGATTGGCAGCCTTGTTCTTCGCGCGCGCTCGTTCCGCTTGGCGCCGCTCGTAGCGACGTCGAGCCCGCTCGGCCTCGGTCAAACCGTCTTTGCCGCGAACCTCTTCAGGTTTGTCGGAGTCGGCTTCATCGACATCAGAGTCGTCGGCGTCATTGTGAAGCGCTCGATTGGCTGCCTTCGCCGCAGCCTTCTTCGACCTTTCCTTGCCGAGAGGCTGAACCCGACCTCCCGCGCGAGCGGCGTCCTCGGACTCAAGCTTCTCGATCTCCTCCTTGCTCAGGCCTTTGCGTTCGCGCTTTTCCCGAAGGCGCTTCTGGCGTTCCTTGTAGGCTTGCGATCCGGGCGTCGGATTGTTGCGAATGAACCAAGCCTGCTGGCACAGATTCCAGATGTTGCCCGCGACCCAGTAAACCAGAACCGCGACTTGAAGGACTCCACCCATGAAGATGTACATGATCGGCATGCCGTACATCATGATCTGCTGTGTGCGGTACATCGGGTTGCTCTTGTCCAAAGCGGACTCGGGCATGTTTTTGCGCATGAGCTGATGCTGCGTGTAGAACATCGTGGCGCTCATGATGAGGACCAGCACTCCAATGACAATCTGGCTGTTGGTCGACGCCGCAGTTCTGAAGTTCGTAGCGAGCGGCGCTCCGAAAACCGTGGACTTCTCGAAGTCCGTCGCAAGCTCTTTGGTGATAGGGCCCAATGCCTCGCGTCGCCCGCTGGAAATGCCCGGGAATGCGGAGATAACCCTGTAAAGCGCGAAAAGAATGGGCATCTGGACCAGCATCGGCAGACACGTGGCAAAAGGAGAGGTTCCATGTTTGCGGTAAACCGCCTGCATCTCCTCCTGCATTCGGCGCCGGGAAACCATGTCCTTCTTGCCCTTGTACTTCTTCTGGATCTTCTGGACCTCAGGTTGGATGACTTGGGCCTGGCGCGAGGATCGAATCTGTTTGTTGTAAAGAGGAAGCACCAGAAGACGGACGACGACGGTGAGGCCGATGATCGACAAAACCCACGCCGCGCCCGCGCCGTCCGGAAGGCCGAACGCCACAAAGACCCGACGCAGGATCTCCATGATCCATGCGATCACCCACATGAGTGGGAAAAGGATTGTATCCACGCTACTTCTTTCGTATTCGGCGGTTACCCGCTCTTGCTGTCAAGCTTGCGAGGCCGAGCAGACCTCGCCGCCGCGGCGATCGCCCACTAGAGCCGCTTCCGCGTCCTCCCGCTCGTAGAGAGCGTGAAGCTCGTCCACATCCAGGGGCTTCGAGGGCCACCGTCCTTTGGGGGGAACCCTGTCCACTCCGCCTTTGCTCCACGGGTTGCACCGCAGAACTCGCCATACTCCTAGTAGTGTACCTTTCAAGACTCCGTGAATTCGCAGAGATTCCAACGCGTATTGCGAACATGTCGGCGCGTAGCGGCATCTTGCCGGAAAGCCTGGAGAAAGCCACCGCTGATAGGCCCGAATGGGCCAGGAAAGAAATCTGGTGAGAAAACTCATCGCTCGCCGCTCTCGCTGGAATTTCCCGTATCGGTGGGAGCGCTGACCGGCAAAACCTCGTTGCGGCCTTTGCCGCCAATCGACCCCTCCATACTCTCGTCAAGCGGCTCCCTGCGACCCTCGCGAAGCGACTCCTTGTGGCGAACCGAAGCGATGCAGCGGTCAAGGTCGGCGGCCAGATCTTGGGAACTGGCGCCTTTGGCCGGCGGAAAGACACGGACGGAAACGAGCTCACCCGGGCGAAGAATTTGAACGCGCGTCCTCATGAGATGGCGAAGCTGCCGACAGAGACGGTGCCTGACGACCGAGTTTCCGACAGATCTGGGTACGACAAAACCGACCTTCGGCGGAAGGTCGGTGACGCTGCTTATAGAATCTGCGCCGGACCGGTCGAAGCCGGAAGGATCTGCGCCGATTGCTACGAGAAGCCTGGCAGATCCGCCTCGAACGCCTCGGAAGGCTTGGGCGAACTCCGCCGAGCGCCGCATGCGGTTCTCGGCAGCAAGCACGTCAGGCAGAGAGCGAACGGCGACCCTTGCGACGGCGGGCAGCGAGAATCGCTCGGCCGGCGCGGGTCGACATGCGCTTGCGGAAGCCGTGCACCTTGGCCCGGCGGCGGTTGTTGGGCTGGAAAGTCCGCTTGGTCACGGTTGTTCTCCCTAAGACGGCGCGAGGAAGTCTCGCGAAGACTGCTCGTGTGCGAGGCACACATGACTAAACAACTTTACGCGAGGGTCCGCTCAGGGGTCAACGCAGCGTCCCCTCTGGTGAGTGGAATCTCAAGGGGGTCTCGCTATCGACAAACTACACGTTTGTTATTCACATCTGTGTCCACACCTGTGGATAAAGATCGATCTTCGAATGTCCGGCGTCAAAACTGGCAAATCTCCTTGTGAACAACATCGATGTAATTTCCACAGTTGTGGACAAGGCTGTGGATAAACCTGTTGCATTGTCCCCAAGGCTGTGTTCAAATTGGTCAGGTCCCACGCAGGAGGCAATGCGCGGTGGGTTCTCACACGTCCAAGGAGTTCCAATGAGTGACGGTAATCCGGCCAAAGACGCGTGGAATGCAGCAACCGAATTACTGCGCGCAGACGGCTCGCTCTCGGATTCCCAGGCCGCTTTTGTGCGTATGGCCCATCCTTTGGCCTGGGTGGACGAGATCTTCATGATCGCCGTGGGGTCCGAGTTTGTGAAAACCTGGATCGAGGAGCACGTCTCCGAAACGATGACCTCGATGCTCTCGAACATACTCGGACGCTCCGTGCGCATCGTCATCTCCGTCGATCCGAGTGTGAACGAGTCCCAGCCCGTCGGGACAATGGCGTCGAGCATTGCACCCAGCGCAGTCGCTCCCAGCGTCCTCGCGGCCTCGGAAGATCCTTTGCCTGCGTCCTCGCTGACCATGCCGCCGTTGGCCCCGTCGTCGTTGGCGTCGTCGGGCGTCGAAGCGGAAGAGGGTGACGCTTCGGATTCTGCGACGTCGGACTATTTGCAGCCTCGCTATCCTGGAATGTCCAGATCCTCCGAGCATTCTTTTTCAGAAACCGCGAAGTACAGGGAAAGCTCAACGGACGTCGAAGCCGGCTATGCAAGGCCTCGACCCAGGCACCTGGACACCTCCGGGTCTGGCGACGAGCCGCTGCTCCCGAGCAAGCCGGACGAATCGCACGAGTCCTTCACACAGGGGATTCGCTACGTCGATCAGACGACGATCGCGGAGGAGGCGCTTGCCAAACGCCCCGACACCGCGGCACGGTCGCAGAAGGCGCGCATCAATCCGCGCTACACCTTCGACAATTTCGTCATTGGAGACAACAACCGCTTTGCCACGGCGACGTCGCTGGCCGTGGCCGAATCGCCCGGAACGACATACAATCCCCTCTTCCTCTACTCAGATTCCGGGATGGGCAAGACCCATCTCATGCATGCCATCGGAAACTACGCTCTCAACCTCTTCCCCTCGATCAAAGTCCGCTATGTGAGCGCCGAGGAGTTCACGAACGCCTTCATCAACTCCGTGCGCGACGGACACCAGGCCGAGTTCAAGAACCAGTTCCGCACGGTGGACATCCTGCTCATCGACGACATTCAATTCATCGGCGGACGGGACTCGACGGTCGAGGAGTTCTTTCACACCTTCAACGCGCTGACGAACTCCAACAAGCAAATCGTCATTACGTCGGACGTGTCTCCCAACCTCCTCAACGGATTCGAGGAGCGCATGCTCTCTCGCTTCAATTCGGGCGTGACGGCAAACATCGACCGTCCCAATCTCGAAACTCGGATCGCTATCTTGGAGAAGAAGGCCCACTCGGACGGTTTCACGGTTCCCCGAGAGGTCAACGAGTACATCGCGACCCACATGCTGACGAACGTGCGCGAGATGGAAGGCGCCCTTCGACGAGTCACAGCCTTCGCCGATCTGTCGAAGCAGACGATCAGCCTCGGATTGGCGGAAATGATACTCAAGGACCTCATAGCCAATCCCGACGCCATCGAGATCACCGCGACTCTCATCATGAGCCAAACGGCTGGGTACTTCGACATTTCCATTGAGGAGATGATATCGACCGATCGAAGCAGGGTCCTCGTCTCGGCTCGCCAAGTGGCCATGTACCTGTGCAGAGAAATGACGGAGCTGTCGCTTCCGAAGATCGGCCACCTTTTCGGCAAGCGCGATCACACCACTGTGATGCACGCGTGCAGAAAGATCGACAAGCAGATGGCGGAGCGGCAAACCACGTACAACCAGGTTTCCGAGCTGACGAGCCGGATCAAACAAGCCGCGCAGCAGGCCTCTTTGTAGCCCGCGTGCCCGGGCTTCGCCGCAGCTTGCGCGCCGGGCTTCGCCGCAGCTTGCATGCATGGCTTTTCGCTGTCCGGCGCATGGCCAGGTCGCGCAGTTCGCCGTGTGCCGGGCTCCTGTGGAATCCACATGCACTGTGCATGAGGCTGTGGCATATCCTTGATTCTTTGTGGACAAAGGCTTTTCGTCTGTGGATCTTTTAAGGTCGAAAGTGTCTCATCCACTGATTCCTATGTTTTGCACCCAGGTTCTGCACAGATCCATCCACAGCGAAATCCTTTGAAAACATTGACAAAAGTCCGGTTATCCACCGATTCCACAGGTGCTACAACTACTACTGAGAACTTATCTAGTACAGGGAACGATCGGTCTTGGACTGCACAACGAGGCGGATATGGACGACGGCCAAGCCGTTCTCGCGTAAAGTGGAGTTAGGTATGTCCTTTAAGGATTCAAAGAAAGAAGGTCTGTAGTGAAGCTTAGGGTTGAACACGACGTCTTCGCCGACGCCGTTTCGTGGGTTGCCCGCACGATCCCCTCGCGCCCTTCTCTTCCCGTTCTCGCGGGAATGAAGATCGAAGCGGACAAGGACGGCTCCGTCGCCCTATCCTCCTACGACCCGGACATCTCCTCGCACGCCGTCATAGAGGCAGCCGTCGACGAGCCCGGAACGACGCTGGTCCACGGCCGGCTTCTCTCGGATTTCGCCAGGGCCCTCCCCAACAAGCCGATTGACATGGAGTTGAAGGGCGCCAAGCTTGAAGTGGTGTGCGGGTCGTCGCACATTTCTATGCAGTCGATGCCCCTCGAGGACTACCCGTCGGCGCCGCCGATGCCCGAGGTCTCCGGCGTCGTCGACGGGGCGCTTTGGCAAGAGACCGTCGCGCAGGTGGTGACGGCCGCCTCCTCCGACGACACGCTTCCGCTTCTCGTCTCGGTGTGCATCGAGATCGAGGGAAAGACGATGTCGCTCATGGCCACGGACCGTTACCGGCTCGCGGTGCGCGACCTGACGTGGGAGCCTGCTAACGAGGACGCCTCGCACAGGATCCTCGTGCGGGCCTCGCGGCTGTCGGATATCGCAAAGGCGCTGGGATCCGTAGGCAAGGTCGAACTCGCGATAGACAACTCGGGCCGGACGGGCATGATCGGCTTTTCGGCGGCCGGCCGCCACAATGTCGCCCGACTCATCGACGGCGAGTACCCGCAGGTCCGCAATCTTTTCCCCTCGGAGGCGACGGGCTACGCCGTCATTGGGCGCCAGGAGATGCTCGATGCGATCAAGCGCGCGAGGCTCGTCGTCGAAAAGAACTCCGCCGTCAGGCTTTCCTTCAGCGAAGGCCAGGTGATCCTCGAAGCGGGCCAGGGGGACAACGCCCAGACGAGCGAGGCGCTCGAGGCGACGCTTCACGGCGAGGACATCGTCATGGCCTTCAACCCGAGTTTTCTCCAGGAGGGGCTCGGGGCGACGTCGGCCCCCTACGTCCGGCTGTCGTTTACGAGCGCTTCGAAACCGGCCGTCCTTACCGCGCAGCCCGAGATTGACGGCGAGGACGATCAGGAATTCCGCCTTTTGCTCATGCCGATCCGCACCTACGGCGGATGACGCGCAAGGCGGGCGGGCGACGGAGAGAGCGTGTATCTTAGCGATCTCGCACTGACGGATTTCCGCTCCTACGAGCGGGCGATCGTCGCTCTAAAGCCGGGGGTGACGGTTCTCGTCGGCGAGAACGGGCAGGGGAAAACAAATCTCATCGAGGCCGTCGGCTACTTGTCGACCCTCTCGTCCCACAGAGTTTCGGGCGACGCCGCGTTGGTCCGCCAAGGGGCGACGGCCGCGGTGGTGCAGGCGCGCGTCGTCCGCTCTTCCGCGCCGACGACGGTCGAGGTGGAAATCTACTCCGGCCGGGCCAACCGCGCGAGGATCAACCGCGGACTCGTGCGTCCGCCCGAAATCGTCGGCACGGTGCGCAGCGTCCTTTTCGCACCCGAGGACTTGGAATTGGTCTCCGGCGATCCCGCGGCGCGGCGGTCCTTCCTCGACAGAATCATGGTTCAGCTTCGACCGCGGATGGTCGCGGTCAAATCCGAATACGACAGGGCGGCGCGACAGCGCGCGGCTCTGTTGAAATCGGCCGGTGCGGCGCGCAGGGGCGGCAGATCGGCGGATGCGGCCGCGCTGGACGTCTGGGACGTGCAATTGGCCAGGCTTGGAGCGAGGATAACTGCCGCCCGCGCGGAGATCGTCGCCAGGCTGCGGCCCCGTGTCGACGAGTTCTACGCGAAGGTCTCGGGTGGGCGCGGCCCTGCTGAAATCGCCTACCGCGCAAGCGCCGGACGGCTTACGGAGCGGGCGAACGGCGCCGGCGGTGGGCCCGACTTCGGTGAAGGCACGCAGGAAGAGCTTCGCGACGTCGAGCTCAACGAAATCCGGCTCATCAGCGCCATGGCCGAGCGGCGCGAGGAGGAGATCAGACGCGGCGTGAACCTCGTCGGCCCGCACCGAGACGAACTTGAACTCGCCCTTGGGACGCTGCCCGCCCGAGGATACGCCTCCCACGGCGAATCATGGAGCTATGCACTTGCTCTCAAGCTCGCCTCTTGGCGGGTTCTGTGCGGCGACGAATCGGGCGAATGGGCGGAGGGCGGCGAGCCCGTCCTCATCCTCGACGACGTCTTCGCCGAGCTCGACGCGCGACGCAGAGACCGTCTGGCGCGAATCGTCGAAGAGGCCGAGCAGGCGATTGTCACAGCGGCCGTCGGAAGCGAGCTTCCGGCAGAACTGGGTGGGCGCCGCCTGACGGTGACGCTGGGGAACGTCTCGGAGGAGCCCGAGAGCGTTTGGGAGAAAATGACAAGCGTCGTCGAGGAATCTGGCAATGTCGCCGAGGAAACACGAAGCGATGGCGAGGAAGACGGCGGAAATGCGCCGGTCGCGGGAAACGGCCGCGCCGCGGAGGGCGGCGGCGATGGCTGACGGTGCAATCGATGCGGCGAAGAGGGCCGCGATCGAGCGAAACGGCGACGTGCTCGCGCTTCGCGCTCTGGATCGGGCTCGGGAGGCCTCGTACGCCCGCGGCGACGTGCGTACGAGGCGCCCGTCGGCAGCGCGGACTTTCGAGGAGGCCCGCAGCCGAGGGACGCACGATGCGGACGAGCCTCTCGGCGACGAGGTCCAGAGCCCCGGCCCGGGATGGGGCGACGTCGGAAGCGGCCCGCGGCCTTCGCACCGGGACCCCCACCCGATCGGCCAGATCCTCGCCCGCTATGTTCGGGACAAAGGGTGGCGCGAGAGGCTCGAGGTCGCATCCGTGGCCAGCAGATGGCCCGAGATTGTGGGCCCGACGGTGGCCAAGCATTGCACCGTCGAAGACTTCTCCGACGGCGGGCGGCTCACGCTGCGCACGTCGTCGACGTCGTGGGAAACCCAGATCCGCGCCCTTCAAGCGACCCTCGAGGCGACCCTCGCCAAAGAGGTGGGCGAAGGAGTGGTCAAGGAGATCGTGGTCAAGGGGCCGTCGCAGCCGAGCTGGAAACACGGCCGCTTCTCGGTTCGAGGGCGGGGCCCGCGCGACACGTACGGATGATGCGAGCGAAAACCCTGAGGAAACGTGCACTAGCACACGTACGGTCAGATTGGTCCATTCATTCCGTGAAGCGCGGTAGAATTGCTTAGGCCCCTTTGTTGGTGGGGGCCTACCGCAGCGGGGGCAGCGCTTCACACAGACGTCGTGATGGGCTCCGCATGCTTAGGCGAAGGAGAAACTCAAGCGTGACGACAGACGAAACATCCGCAGATAACGCGGCCCCCGAAGAGGAAAGCGTCGTCAAAGTCTCAAAAGGCCAGGCCTACGACGCCTCGTCGATCACTGTTCTCGAGGGTCTCGAAGCCGTCCGCAAACGCCCGGGCATGTACATTGGCTCCACAGGCGAGCGCGGACTCCACCACTGCGTGTACGAAGTGGTCGACAATTCGGTCGATGAGGCGCTGGCCGGGATCTGCGACCACATCGAGGTGACGATTTTGGCCGACGGGGGCCTGCGTGTGCGTGACAACGGCCGCGGCATCCCGGTCAACGAGCACCCAACGGAGCACAAGCCCGCCGTCGAAGTGGTCATGACGATCTTGCACGCCGGAGGCAAGTTCGGAAACGGAGGATATGCGGTTTCCGGAGGACTGCACGGCGTCGGCGTCTCCGTCGTCAACGCCCTTTCGACTCGAATGGAGACGGAAGTGCGCCGCGACGGGTACGTCTGGCGCATCTCCTTTGAAAACGGCGTCCCGACGGGCCCCCTCGAGCGCGGCGAGCAAACCGACGAGCACGGAACGACGCAGACGTTCTGGGCGAATCCCGACATCTTCGAAACGACGCACTACGATTTCGAAACCCTGCGGCGCCGCTTCCAGCAGATGGCCTTCCTCAACAAAGACCTGCGCATCACGCTCACCGACGAACGGCCGACGGCCACCCCCGAAGGCGACGAAGTCGTCGGCGAGACGGGAGAAGGCTCTCCGACGCCGGGGTACCGCAGCGTCTCGTACATGTATTCGGGAGGGCTCCTCGACTACGTCAAGCATCTCAACACGACAAAGAAGGTCGAGGTCGTCCACCCGGACGTCGTCTACTTCGAAGCGGAGGACCGCGAGAGGCAGATCCAATGCGAGGTCGCGATGCAGTGGACGTCCGCCTACTCGGAGACCCTCAACACCTTCGCCAACACGATCAACACCACCGAGGGCGGCACCCACGAGGAGGGCTTCCGCTCCGCGCTGACCTCCGTGATCAACAAGTACGCCCGTGACAAGGGGCTGCTCAAGGACAAGGACCCCAACCTTTCGGGCGACGACATCCGCGAGGGTCTGACGGCCATCATCTCGGTCAAGCTCGGCAATCCGCAGTTCGAAGGCCAGACGAAGACGAAGCTCGGGAACACCGAGGCGCGGACATTTGTTCAACAGCAGGTCTACTCGCATCTGACGGACTGGCTCGACATGCATCCGAACGAGGCAAAGGACATCATCCGCAAGGCCCTTCAGGCTTTCGCCGCCAGGGCCGCGGCGCGCAAGGCCCGCGAGGCGACGCGTCGCAAAAGCGTGCTCGAATCGGCGTCGATGCCCGGCAAGCTCAAGGATTGCACGTCGCGCAACCCGGAAGAGTGCGAGATCTTCATCGTCGAGGGGGATTCTGCGGGAGGCTCGGCCGTCAACGGGCGCGATCCCGAGCACCAGGCGATCATGCCGATTCGCGGGAAGATCCTCAACGTCGAGAAGGCGCGATTGGACCGCGCGCTTTCCTCGGACACGATCCAGGGGCTCATCACGGCCTTCGGCACGGGCATCGGCGACGAGTTCGACATGGCCAAGCTCCGCTATCACAAGATCGTGTTCATGGCAGACGCCGACGTCGATGGATCCCACATCGCAACCTTGCTGCTGACCCTCGTCTACAGGTATATGCGCCCCCTCATCGAGGGCGGGCATGTGTACCTGGCGATGCCGCCGCTCTACCGCATCAAGTGGACGAACGCCGTTCACGATTACGTCTTCTCCGATCGTGAGCGCGACGAGAAGCTCGTCGAAGGCAAGGACAAGGGCTTTCGCCTTCCCCGGGAGGAAAGCCAACGCATCCAGCGATACAAAGGCTTGGGCGAGATGAACGCCGAAGAGTTGTGGGACACCACGATGAATCCCGAGGCCCGCACCCTCAAACAGGTTTCGATCGACGACGCCGCAGCGACCGACGAGACCTTCTCCATCCTCATGGGCGAGGACGTCGAGTCCCGCCGAGGCTTCATTCAGCGCAACGCGCACGACGTGCGATTCCTCGACATCTAAGGCAAGGAACCAGTGAGCGAAGACACCGTTTACAATCACGGCCTCATCAAGGGGGTCGACCTCCAGCGCGAGATGGAGAAGTCGTACCTCGACTACGCAATGTCGGTCATTGTGGGCCGCGCCTTGCCCGATGTGCGCGACGGCCTCAAGCCCGTGCACAGACGCGTCATCTATGCGATGTACGACGGCGGCTACAGGCCCGACAACTCGTTTTCGAAGTCGGCGAAGGTGGTCGGCGACGTCATGGGCCACTACCATCCGCACGGCGACGTCGCCATTTACGACACCGTCGTGCGGCTGGTCCAGCCGTGGTCGATGCGTTATCCGCTCGTTGCGGGCCAAGGCAACTTCGGCACGCCCGGAGACCTCGGCGCGGCCGCGCCGAGGTACACCGAAGTGCGGATGGCGCCCCTCGCCATGGAAATGGTGCGCGACATCAAGGAACAGACGGTCGATTTCGAGCCCAACTACGACGGCTCGCTTCTGGAGCCGACCGTTCTCACATCGCGCTTCCCAAATCTGCTCGTCAACGGATCCGAAGGCATCGCCGTCGGCATGGCGACGCGGATTCCGCCGCACAACCTGCGAGAAGTCGCGGCCGGCGTCCAGTGGTATCTGGAGAACCCCGACGCGACGAAAGAAGAGCTGCTCGCGGCCCTCATCCAGCGGATCAAGGGGCCCGACTTCCCGACTGGCGCCCTCATCCTCGGGACCCGCGGCATCGAGGACATGTATCGCACCGGCCACGGCTCGATCACCCAGCGGGCGGTCGTCGAAGTGGACGAGATCCACGGCAGGCAGTGCCTTGTCGTCACCGACCTCCCCTATCAGGTCAACCCCGACCGCCTGCTCGACAAGATGGTCGAAGGCATCAAGGACGGCCGTCTTCCCGGCATCGCCGACATCCGTGACGAGACTTCGGGGCGCGCCGGCCAGCGCATCGTCGTCGTTCTGAAGAAGGACGCCGTGGCCAAGGTCGTGCTCAACAACCTGTACAAACACACCCAGCTTCAGAACAACTTCCCGGCCAACATGCTGGCGCTCGTCGACGGCGTTCCCCGCACGCTCTCCCTCGACGGCTTCGTTCGCCACTGGGTGACGTTCCAAATGGAGGTCATCCTCCGCCGCACGGAATACCGGCTCGGCGAGGCCCTCAAGCGCCTTCACATCCTCGAGGGCTATCTCAAGGCGCTTGACCAGCTGGACGCCGTCATTGCGCTCATCCGCAGCTCGCAGACGGTCGACCTCGCCCGCACGGGCCTCATGGACCTGCTGGAGATCGACGAAGACCAGGCCAATGCGATCCTCGAGATGCAGCTGCGTCGCCTGGCCGCCCTAGAGCGCCAGAAGATCATCGACGAGTACGAGGAGAAGGCAGCCCTCGTCGCAGACTACAAGGACATCATCGCCAAGCCGGAGCGCCAGCGCGCCATCATCGGCGAGGAGCTCGGCGCTGTCGTCGACAAGTACGGAGACGACAGGCGCACGACGATTCTTCCCTTCGACGGCGAGATGTCGGTCGAGGATCTCATTCCCGAGGAAGACGTCGTCGTCACCATCACCCGCGGGGGTTTCATCAAACGCACCAAAACCTCCGAGTATCGGGCTCAACACCGCGGCGGCAAGGGAATCAAGGGCGCCTCGCTCCGCGGAGACGACGTCGTCGAGCACTTCGACGTCGGCTCGACCCACGAATGGCACCTCTTCTTCACAAACCTGGGCAGGGTCTATCGAATCAAGGGATACGAAATCCCCGAGGCGGGGCGCGACGCGAAGGGCCAGCACATCGCGAACCTACTCGCCTTCCAACCGGGCGAGACGATCGCCTCGACGATCACGCTCAAGGGCTACGACCAAGCGCAGTATCTCGTGCTTGCCACGGCGGACGGCCTCGTGAAGAAGACGCGGTTGAGCGACTACGATTCGCCGCGCACCGGCGGTCTCATCGCGATCAAGCTCCGTGAGAACGGCAACGGGACAGATCATGTGGTGGCTGCCTGTCTGGTCGACGAGGACGACGACCTCCTCCTCGTTTCCCGCAAGGGAATGTCCCTTCGCTTCAAGGCGACCGACGAAGCGCTGAGGCCCATGGGGCGCCCCTCCTCGGGTGTGACGGGAATGAAGTTCCGCGAGGGCGATTCGCTGCTGACGATGAGGGTGGTCAGGGACAACGCGGAAGTCTTCGTCGTCACAGAGGGCGGTTTCGCCAAGCGGACGTCGGTCGACGAGTACCGGATCCAAGGCCGTGCCGGCTTGGGAATCAAGGTCGCGAAACTGACCGAGGAACGGGGAGACCTCGTCGGCGCCCTTATCACCGAAGGCGAAGACGTCATGGTCATCATGGAGTCGGGCAAAGTGATGCGGGCCTCTGCCGCCGAGGTTTCGAAGACCGGACGCAACACCCAAGGCGTCACTTTCGCCCGTCCCGACGGCGGTGACAGGATCATCGCAATCGCTCGAAACATTGAAACGACGATCGAAGCGGAGGTCGGGCAGTCCGACGGCGAAGGCGAAAACGCCGCGGACACGGTAGCCTCTGTGGTGGAGGTTTCTACGGAGACCGCCACAGATCACGCCAACCAGGCTGGAGCAACGGAGTAATCGATGAGTGAGAAACCGAAGACGGAGGCCACGCGCCCTACGAGTGGGCAGACCGAGGCCGCCGATACCCGCAATACAGGTTTCAAAGCGGCAGCGGCAAAGGGGAAGGCCGCATTGGGGGCCAAGTTCGCAGCCGACCCCCAACCGAAGCAGTCAGTGGGCATTCGACGGGTGAAGATGACGATCTCGAAGGTCGACCCCCTGTCAGCCCTCAAGATTGGCTTCATCACATCAGTCGCGATAGGCATCATGATCGTCGTCGCGATGATGATCCTATGGTTCGTTCTGAACAACATGAAGGTTTTCAGCCAGATCGACGACCTGCTTCAGACGCTCAACCAGCCCGACCTGCTCAGACTCGGCGAGTACCTCGAGTTCGGGCGGTGGATGAGCTTCGCCGTCATCATCGCCATCATCGACGTCGTGCTTCTGACGGCGATGGCGGCCGTCGGGGCGCTGCTGTACAACCTCATAGCATCTCTCGTCGGAGGCCAACGCATAACCGTCACCGACGAGTAGCGGTCGGATCCCCGGAGTTGCGCCCGCTTCCGTGGGCTTCGACGCCGTCGATCGCGTCGGCGTCGTCCTCGCGGACTCAATGGCCTGAGGTTTGAGGCACCGCACACATCCCTCGATTCAGGTTTGGAAATCGGCGAAACACTGGGGTAATCTAGACCGGCACCCAGAAGTGCGAGGGCCTATAGCTCAGTCGGTTAGAGCGCTTCCCTGATAAGGAAGAGGTCGCTGGTTCGAGTCCAGCTAGGCCCACGCAAGAACACGGAGGGAATGAATCATGAAAAAGATCGCAGTCACGGCCCTCGCATTCGTTATCGGATATGTCGGATGGGTTGGCGTCCAAAAGAAGCTTCAGGATCGGGCAGTCTGGTACGAGGTTTCCGATCCCGTCGAATAGTCCGGAAAGCACCTTCCTGTAACTGCTGCCGGCTCGGGGCTATGGCGCAATTGGTAGCGCACCTGCTTTGCAAGCAGGGGGTTACGGGTTCGAGTCCCGTTAGCTCCACTCATCCCCAGTTCGACCTCCCTCGGACTGGGGATGCTTGTGTTCGAGTTTCAACTGTCCGTTCAAAGGCTCCGTCATTGACGGCGGACGTCAATCGCCTTGATCGCTTTGATCAACACGACTCCCCCGACGACGCAGGCAATATTGCGTCCTACAGCCAGGATCTCCTCTCGTGACGTTTTGAATGAACATTCCACCTTCGGCGGCCACAATGCGACGTTGCATACGAGTTCCATGCCCATCAGCCTACGTCGAATCGGCCGCCGAAGGAAATGGCGGGAGGCAGGCGATTGAGCGCGAGACTCGAGATCAACGATGTAGGCGTTGTAGGGATTGCCTTCTACGGGCGCGAAGCCGCACTGCTTATAGAGGTCGACGGCGCCGTTTCCCTCCTCGACGCTAAGGGACACTCTCTCGACGCGGCGATTCTGTGCCTCGCCGAGGAGAGCGCGCAGAAGCGACCGGCCGACGCCGCGGCGTCGATAGCCGTCCCACACGGAAATGCTCAATTCGGGAACGCCGTCCGCTATATAGCCGAAGCCCGGATCCGTTGCATCGAAGAACGTCAGCCACGCCAGGCCGACGAGCCGGTCGTTTGATTCGGCGGCCAGCCCGAAATCGCCCGACGACTCGTCGAATCGGAAGTAATGGCTGAACTCCGGCGTCGAATCGATGTCGGCGTAGGTGAATCTGCGTGAGCCGGTCCAGTTCATGTTCGCGAGCGTCGCCGCTCGCATGAGCTCGCGGTCCGAAGACGACAGAGGTCTAAAGGTCAGGTCTGAGGCTTTCACCTGTCCAAACTATCAGGACTGACGCGATCGAGCCGCGGACCGCCTCTGTTTGCCCTTGCCGCGTCGCTCGGAGCCCTTGACTACAAAATCGAAGAGGGCGTGCGGGAGACGATTCAGAGTATAAGCCGCTCCTTCGATGAAGGAATGCCAATCATCTCGGCGTTCCGTTTTCAACTGAAAAGATGGGTATTGAAATCCATCGACGCGGGCGTCGGAACGATATATGATCAAAACGTTCTAAAGCGGTAGGGATGCCGCTTCGCTCACCACCAAGTTTCTCGCCGTCTGCCTCTAATATGGAGGGAAAATGTGTAATTGAAAAAGAACTCCGAGTTCTTCGCGGCGACGGCCGCCCACGTGAGGCCCGCGACGCGATATCTCGCGCGAAATCGGACTCTTTGTCACGCCGCGTGCATTGACTGACGCAGCGGTGGTTCGAACTAAAGTCTAAATTGCCTCGCAACATGGCGGAGACGCCACCGCATTCCCTATGCGCGCTCATTGCACGCCTTCATTGTCACCATGGAGGAGATCATGTCCACCTCTTTTAAAAGATTCTCTTATACCGCGGCTTTCGCCGTTATCGCCGTGGCCACGTCCGCGTTGGCGCCGGCGGCTGCAGCCACGCAGGGCGCCGACGCCCCGAAGGCCGCGACCGTTCTAGGCACTCGTCTCCCTGCAGACAGGACCGACGACCCGAATGGCCAGAAGAACAGCCCGAACGGCCAAAACGACCCCGACGACGCTTCGCCTCAGTCAGGCTCCCCGTCGGAAGAGTCCGAGGCCCCCTCGCAAAATCCTTCAAACAACACCGAAAACAAAGCATCTCCGGGATCCCCCGGCGCGACTCCGGCGGACGCCCCGAGCGCAAGCGCGGTGCCCGCTGACACGCCTTCCACGCCGACCGGAGATTTTGACATTGACGGCAACGGGAAGCTCGTGCGATACAAGGGTTCGGCCACGGACGTGACGATCCCAGACTCTGTCAAAGTCATCGGCGAGCACGCCTTCAAGCAAACCGGCGTCGTGAAGGCGAAGGTCCCCGCCACCGTCGTCGAGATCGAAAAGGGGGCCTTCTTCGGATGCAGCGCCCTGACGACGGTCGAATTCGAAGACACCGACGCCAAACCGAGCCAACTGACCAAGATCGGCGAGCTCGCCTTTTACAGGACGGGGGCCTTCAAGGAGACGGCCCTCCCTCGTTCGGTGACGTCCCTCGGACGAGCGGTTTTCAGCAAGAGCGGGATTCAGAAGATTTCGCTGCCCGCAGGGGTGACGGAGATTCCCGACGAGGCCTTCTTCCGTGCAAGCCACCTCAGCGACGTCGCCGTCTCGGACAGCGTTGAGAAAATCGGATACAGGGCGTTCGGCAGAACAGGCAGTCTCAAGGCTCTCAAGATCGTTGGGGCGAACGGACAGGTATCGACGGGTTTTCCGTCAAAACTCAAGGCTATCGGCAAGTACGCTTTCTGGTACTCGCCGATCACAGAAGTGACTTTCCCCGCGGGAATGGAGTCGATCGGCGACGACGCATTCGACCGCTCGAACTTGACCAAAGTGACCTTCAACAAAGATTTGAAGTCCATTGGCGATGGGGCTTTCGCAGGCACAGACATCACCGATCTGACGATTCCCGATTCGGTCGTCGAAGCCAAAGGCGCGATGAGGGCCATGAGAAAACTCGTGACCCTTCACATCGGCAAGGGCGTAGGGCCCGATCAGCTTGACGGTTCGTTCTTCGGAACCAAATCTCTTAAGACGATCACCGTTTCCCAGGAAAACCCAAACTACAAGACAATCGCCAATGTGCTGTTCAACGGGGAAGGCACCAAGCTCATTGCGATTCCCCTAGGCCGCACTTTCGACAACGACACGGTGAAAAAATACAGAGTGCCGGCCGGCGTGAGAGAGATCGCCAGCAGTGCGTTCTCAGGCTCCGATTTCAAGGAGATCGATTTCCCAAGCAGCGTTCGAACAATCGGCGACTTCGCTTTCAGCCATTCGGCGCTCAAGCGGCTGGAGCTTCCCTCTAGCGTCGAGAGCATCGGAGAGAACGCCTTTTCGGAATGCACCAGTTTGGAAAGCGCCGACGTCGGAGGCGCCGTCAAGATCGGCGCGTCCGCCTTTTCGAACGATTCGGCGCTTAAGAGTGTTAACTTGCATCCCGAGCTAAACAGGCTCAAGGAGATCGGCGCCTTTGCCTTCTTCTATTCAGGATTGGAAAAAGTGAAAACGCCGGATTCTCTGGCGACGATTGGCGAGCGCGCCTTCTGCGCCAACCAGAGCCTTCTCGAGATTCGCTTCGGTTCTGGACTGGCGACTATAGGGGAAATGGCTCTCGCAGACACACCGAAGCTTCGCTCGATAGAGGTGGCCGAAGGCAACCCCGTCTTTAGCGACGATTCGCGCAAGATGCTCTACGCCAAGCGCGAGAACGGCTTGCACCTCGTTGCGTGTGCCGGGGGTTCCGTGGGCTCAGACGTTCGAGTCAAGGACGGCACCGTGGCGATTGAAGACTCTGCATTCTTCGGCGTTGCGTCTATGCGCTCACTCCACCTGCCGGAGGGCCTCAAGACTTTGGGAAGCCGTTCTTTCGAGGACGCAACAAACCTGAGCAACGTTGATTTCCCCGACAGTTTGGAGGTCGTCGGCGGCTTCAACAACACTGTGTCCCTTCACAAGGTCGATTTCGGCACTCAAATCACGTCAATTGACAGAGCCTTCACCGGAAGGACTCCCGAGCGGATCATCGTGCGCGGAGGCAAGAACGGAAAGTACGATCAGACCTATGGGAACTCGAATGAAACCGTGTCGGCATACTTTGGCGAGGGGATGACGGACATTCGCTACACGGACGGCCGCTTGCCGAAGGTCCTCGTCCTGCCGAGGAGCTTGAAGGACTTTGAGCTAGGCGGCGACACGTCGGGCAACGAGGCGCGGAGGGCTTCGGCGGTGTTCTACGTGGCTGCCGAACCCGGTTCGTCTGCGTGGAAGCTGGTTCGGGAGAAGATGTCGAACGCAGGCATGGATCCGAACAAGCAGCTCAAACGGTACGCGCCGATGAGCGTGACCACTCAGTCCCGAACCTCTCAGGGGAAGGTCACCGTTACGGTCAACGTCCGCGGCGGCGTGGCCGAGGGTTCCCACCAGGCGCGCATCCTCACCGTCGGTTCCGGTTCGACGAAGGCTTCGGACTGGGTTGAAGCAAAATCTGTGGGCGACGGCTACCAGGCGACTTTGACGTATGACGTCCCCGCCTCGGGTCAGAAGATCAAGGTCGAGGTCCGCGACCACACGGAGTTGACAGTTCAGAAGGACGTCACTGCGGGCAACGATCCGGGGCCGAGCCCGACGCCGACGGCCTCGCCGAGCTCTTCTCCGTCGATCAGCCCCACCGTTTCGCCCACGGCGTCGCCGAGCGCAACGTCGTCGCCGAGCGCTTCTGACGGGCCGACGGCCTCTCCGACCGCTTCGCCCACGGCAAGCCCGACTTCTACATCCAGCCCGACTGCCACGGCGTCGCCGACCGCCCAGCCCGGTGTGCCGTCGGCCGAGAATGCGTTCGTCATCGGCGGCAAGGAAGTGCTCTTCGGCCGCGCAGGCGACACGCCTTTGGTGGGCGACTGGGACGGCGACGGAATCGCCACCCCGGGAGTCAAGCGCGGAAACACCTACTATTTGGTCAATTCGATTCGGGGAGGGAAGGCCGACGTCGTCTTCTCCTACGGCCGTGCAGGCGACACGCCTTTGGTGGGCGACTGGGACGGCGACGGAAGCCAGACGATCTCGGTGCGCCGCGGGCACACCTTCTACCTCAACACAGGGCTCGAAGGCGGCAGCGCCGAAGCGACGTTCATGTTTGGGCGCGACGGCGACACCCCGGTCGTCGGCGACTGGAACGGGGACGGCAAAGACACTCTAGCCGTCAGGCGTGGATCCGTCTTCTACTTCACCGATCGGCTGGCGGGCGGCAAGGCGACGAGCGAGTTCACCGCAGGCGACGGCAAGGAGGTCGCGTTGGCCGGACGCTGGATCTCGGGTCAGAAGATCGACACCATCGGCTTGGTCTCCGACGGAACCTTCCAAATCCTCGATCAGAAGGGCGCGGGAGGATACTTGTCGCAGGTGGCGCGTGCTCCCCGATACCTTTCCGGGGTGTTCGCCGACAAGGCGCCTGACACCCTTGCACTGCATGGGTGACAATGGCGAGCGCGTCGGCGCCGGATAACTGACGCAACGCGCGCAGGCGGCTTGGGGCCGGGGCGACGAGTCGCCCCGGCCCCAAGCCGTCAAAGGCCAGACAAACGGCAAAAGGCGGGCAAACCGTCGAAAGTAGGCGAGGCGCCAGAAGGAAGGCGGACTGTCAAGGGCGGCAGAGCGCCAGAAGGCAGGCGAGCCGCCTAAGGGTAGCCAGAGGACTGGCAAGCGTCAGCGGATGCGTTCGCGGCTACTCGGCCGCGGCTCGCAGCATCTTGCTGGACACCCAGGGTCCGCTCCACCAGGCCTGCCACCCGAGGCTCTTGGGCCCCTCGATTTTCAGGCCGAGCTTCGACAGCTCGTCGGCATACTCATCCATTGCTTTAAGATCGGCGATGACGATCCTTCCGCCCGGTTTGAGCACGCGAACCGCTTCTCGGATCGCTCGGGCGCGCCTTTCGGCTTTCGGTATGTTGTGAATGGACATGCTCGCGGTGATGAGGTCGAAGGAGCCGTCTTCGAAGGGAAGCTTGGTCATGTCGCCCGTGACGAAATCGATGCGCGAATCGACTCCGTTGGCTTTCGCGTTGGCGGTGGCCGCCTCTTCTCCGTTGCCGGACTGGTCGGATTTGCGCCACAGGTCTATGCCGGTCAGCTTCGCCTCGGGGAAGCGCTGAGCCGCCATGACGATCACTGCTCCGCGTCCGCAGCCCAAGTCGAGGATTCGTTCGACGTCGGCGTCGTCGGTCTCGCTCAGGATCCTGCGCCAAACGGCGAACTTCCCACGAAGCGTGGTGTGCAGGTAGATTGCCGTCCCCCCAAGGAACTGGATCGTCAGCAATCCGTAGACGATTGGCTGCCACGCGCTGCCGCCAAGCGCCCCGAGTGTCGCGGACGCGAACATGACTCCGGGTATGAACCACAGGATCGGCACGTAGGCGGCGTCGATCCCATACGATCCACGCGGTTTCACTTTCATAGACTTCCCTGGAGTATCAGTGGTTTACAACAACTGTGAGGATACTCTGCGAAGCGGACGCGTGTCGACGGCGGACCCAGAGTCGAGAGGCTGTCTTCAATGTTGCGTTGTGGAAACGGCCTGCCCGCGACGTCGGCTTTTCATTGTGGAAACGGCCTGCCCGCGACGTCGGCCTTTCATTGTGGAAAGGGACGGCGTCAATCTCTGCACCGGTGCAAGTGCCGGTTCGAGCGCCGACGCTCTCAAGCGCCGACCTCAAGTTGCAGGCCTCGAGTGCGGGCCGCTTCTACGGCGCTAGGGCCCTGGGGCGGCGCTGGGACTCTGCGGCGTTGGAATCATGCGACGGCGTCGAACGCCACGCGGACCGCCCACGCGCTGGCGGCGAGGTCGACTAGGAGCCATGTGAGGATCCACATCCAAGACGGCATGCGCGTGAGCGCGGCCAGCGTGAAGTGGTCCTGCTCGCGGTCGCGCGTGCGGGCGACGTCCTGCAGCGACGTCCAAGCGCCGATGAGGAGTATGAGACCGATGCCCGCCACAACTCCCGCTTGGGCCAGCGCGCCGACCCGGATGCGGTCCCCGAGCTGCCACAGCGCGGCGAAGACGAGCGCCGATCCGAGGATGACGAGCACCGTTCGGACGGATCGCGACATGACAAGCAGGCCGATGAGCGCCACGATCGTGACGATGACGATTGCCTTGGACCACCCGTTCAAGGCGCCGACGACGAGGAAAGCGCCAAGGAGCGCCGGGGCCGGATAACCCGCCCACGTGGTGAGAATGCGGCCCGGGCCCGTCGGTTTGCCCTTTGTGACGGCGTGCCCGGACATGTCGCGTTGGACGACGAAGCCCTGGAAGCGCCGTCCGCAGGCGATGCCGACGACGGCGTGCCCGGCCTCATGGACCACGGTTACCAGCGTGCGTCCTCCGCGCTTGACGGCCGGGACAGCGAGCGTGAGCGCAAAGATGCCGGCCCCGATGAGCAAAACGGCGATATTTCGGTCGTCTGTAAACAAGCGAGGCTCGGCCCAGTCTAGCCAAGAAGCGGCGATGGTCGTCATGAGTATCAGTGTTGCACGTGAAACCTGGAAAACGGCTACAAGACGGAACGAGCGGCATTCTGGTTGTCACTTGTGCTTGGATCTCACTTTTCTTCGTTTGGTCCGATCGTCTTGCCGAACGCGAAACCAAGTGAAATCACGGCTCCAATGGCAAAGGACACGACTGGGAGCCAAGTGGATGTCTCAAGAACCCGTGAATATGCAGTTCGATAAGGACCGGGGGAAAGCACTGCTGAAGCTTTAGCTTGTCCTCCTCCTGAACCAAGTGACGCTAGCTGCATTTCTATGATGGCTCCCATTGCAGCCATGCCTATCACTCCGCCGACGATTCTCATGGTGTTGAAGATGCCGGACGCTGCGCCATGATCCGTCGGAGCAACACGTCGCAAAGAATAAGTCGCAAGCGGAGGCCAGACGAAGGCAATGCCGACGCCAAAAACAGCGTATCCTGCAGTTACAAGAAGAGTGCTCCGACCAGGGTTCATGGCGTATTGCAAGATCAACGAACCTGTGGTTGCGAGAAGAAAAGCGGGGGTGAGAATTGCGGCGGGATGGAGCCTTGCAATCGTTTTTCCGACGAATCGCGCCAGCACAACAGTTGCAACTGGCATTGAAATTGCAGTAAGAGCTGCAAGCAAGGCCGACATTCCCATAACGCGCTGTAGATAGTACATAACGGGAATCAACTGAGCATTGACTGCTAAAGATGACAAGACGAGCGCAGCAATCGACAGACTGAAGTCTCGGTTCCTAAATAAACGCAAAGGAATTAGAACTTCGTTCTGCCTGAGTTGGGAAAGAACGAAGCATGTAAGCAGAGCGAATGCGCCAACCAGAAGCGCCCAAAAAGCGGGAGCCTTCAGACTGGTTCCTTCTTGAATCGTGAGAATGAGGGCAGTTAGCCCCGTAAACGAAAGGACAATGCCAGGAAGGTCGAAACGATGCGAATGGCCGGCGAAATGTGGAATGAAGCGCAGGGCACAGAAAACGGCGATCAGACCTATAGGGATATTGACGAAGAAGATCCAACGCCAATTCAAGAAAGAGACGAAGAAGCCGCCGAGGATAGGACCAAGCAACGTAGCCGAGCCTTGGACGGCTGACCACGCCGACATGGCGTATCCTCGAGACTTGCCTGTAAAGAGCCTGTTGACGACCGCCAGGGTTTGAGGGCCCATCAACGCCGCACCGAGGCCTTGCACGATACGCGCTGCGATTAGCATACTGATGCTAGTGGAGAACCCACACCATGCTGAAGCGACGGTGAACACGATAAGGCCGCTGACGTATACGATTCGGGGCCCATACTGGTCGCCTAGCCGTCCTGTGAAGAGCATGGGAACCGCATAAGCCACCATGTACGCCGTACTTGCCCAAATCACTAAGCTAAGTGATGTGTGTAGATTCGCTTGTAGTTGAGGCTGCGCAATCGCGACTATCGTCGTGTCAAGCATGATCATGAAGAACCCCGCAGATACGGCCCATAGGGCGGCCCACGGACGTACTTCATTGTGATTAATATGAGATTCTTTCGAACTTGATGATTTTTCTGCGTTAGAAGTTGTGTGTAAATTCTTATAATTATTTTTCATTTATAAATCGCCTCTTTCGCGCCAAACCTACACCTGTTATTAGAACTACCATGATGTAGGTATCGGCTATAAAGGAAATACGGATTATCTATCCGCTGATAACTTCTGGTTGGTTATCAATGACGAATGGTCAGAACAGAGCGTCTAATCCAGGAGCCGACTTGTGTTTACAAGGCTAGCCTTTGCTCACCTTCAAGAGCTTTCTTGAAGAATAGCGGCAAGCAATCCTGGAAACCTCTGTTCCATTTCGTCTCGTCGTACGCTAATGAAACGTGCTCGCCCCTGAACTGTTGTATGTGTAAGTCCTGCTTCACGCAGAATTCGCCAATGGTGAGACACAGTAGCCGGACTTACGTCGATGTTGCGTGCAATCACGGCACACTCAACTGGCTCCGTATGGCTGTATGTCAGACGAAGCAACTCTCGACGAGTTGGATCGGCAAGCGCACTGAGAATCGTCGTGAGATCGAACGAATCCATGGAAGGTTGGGGGATCGACCTCATCATACTTCACCCTTCATCCAGGATCGCCGATGAAGTGATGTTACCAGACTAGAACGCATAAGTGTCACCACCTTTCGTGAGTCGATAGCTGTCTGCTTCTGCAGGTCTCTTATGCGGCATTGCTTCAGTTCCAGCTTTTGTCCGGTTAAAGTTTGGATAGAGGGAGGTGACGAGTTCTTTCCAATTGCGTTTAATGAAGTTGCGGGCTAGTTTTCCACCACCTGATAAGTGAGGAAGCTCAGGAACAACGTAAATAATGTTCGGAGCTGGCTTGCTGCGCAATCGACGTGTGATGATTTCATGAATCGCTGTAAGATTGACTGCCTTTTCCGTCCTTGAATCGTTTAGGACTAACAACGCCAGAAGCGACGGCCTTCCATTGACCTCAGCTACAAAGACTGCGGCTTCAGAGACTTCGTCAAGAGCGACAAACTCGGACTCTACCTCAGCGGGGTAGACAGACTTTCCCTCAAGCGTTTCAATGTCTTCGAATCTCCCAAGGACAGTGACAGTTCCATCCTCATCGATTCGTGCAGCGTCGCCCATGGCATACCATTCATTGATAATCCGCTGCGGCGTTGTTTGGCTTGTAAGCCAGTTAATGATTTTCATTAGTTGATTATTGTTTTTCCAGTTCGGTTGTTGCGTCGAGAAGCTGTCT
>ERZ772921.14-NODE-14-length-99262-cov-6.760763_pt1 | contig 99262 bp, 84 predicted proteins | sample MGYA00512117_ERZ772921 | MGnify/ENA primary metagenome ERZ772921 (study PRJEB29015, sample SAMEA2737944) | human oral metagenome | biome: human oral; feature: human-associated habitat; material: dental | place: China | collected 2150 ...
CGGGCGTAGTTCATCGGTAGAATGGAAGCTTCCCAAGCTTCAGAGGCGGGTTCGACTCCCGTCGCCCGCTCCATTTTCTGCATTTGCCCGCTTCGGATTCGAGGGGCGGGTCGCGGCCGGGGCCGCGCCAGATGATCGCCTACCAGCTCGGGTGGATGGATCCGTTGTCGGGATGGGAACGCGACGAACAGGCCGGCCTCGACGTCGGCTGACGGGACAGCCGCGCCCTCACCAGGGAAAACCGCCGGGATCGATCTCCGGGTCTTTCGCGACGTCGGCGGAAAGCCTGCGCATCGCGACGTCGCAAATGGAGCCGGAGCGATTGCGCTTGACTGCGACCTCCACCGCTTCGTCGTCCTTGGTCAAACGCCACCAGTCGAGGCCCACCTCCATGAGCTGGGCGCGCATGAGGCGTGCGAAACCGTCAAGAGACCACGCCGGATCCGCGACGTTCCGCAGCATATGAGGCACCCTGCCCATGGCTTCGAGGAAGTCCACCGACAACGCCTCGCGCGGAATGTCCCATATCGCGATCGTCACCCGATTTCCGAACACATTCATCGAAGGCATGTAAAATCGATAGTCGGGCCCGAAGAGGTCGCTCACGCAGCACGCCACGTCTTCCGCCAACTTTGAGACGACGCCGAACGGGCCGGAGTCAGATCGGTACTCGACCTCCTCCGTCGCAAACTCGCTGAACCCCTGCTTCTCGCCGTATTCCTTCATGGCGAGGGCGATCGGATGAGCGACCGTCTCCTCGTTGAACCGGGGGCACCATCCCCACATCAGCGTGGTCGGCAGGGACGCGACCGACGCGACTATGGCGCCGCGCATCACGAGCAATCCGCGGGAAGACTCGACGGTCACCCGGTTCGTCTTCCGATCGAGTCCCATCCTGTAGTTTTCCCCGTAATTTTCCTTCAACCATCGGAAAAACCGCTCCTGCACCGTCCACGTCCACAGGCACGCGTGCTGTGCCACCCAGTTGATCTGGCGAAGTCCGTGCTCGTACAACATGCACTCCAGTGTTTCACAAGACAGCCGCAGTTGTTCCATGGGGCGGCCCCGTCAGCCGCCTTATTCGCTCGGGCGGGCTGTTCGGCGCCCGGCCGGAGCAACCGGTCGGGGCTCTGACCGCTCGGCCGCAGGCTGGCGGCTCATGCCCGTCCAGCCAGGGCTCGGGCATCGTGCGTCCCTTGTCAGTCCCCGGCATCGTGCCTCCTGACAATCCTCGGCGGCGCGGCGTCGTGCACGGCGACCTCTCCTCTGACATCGTAAACGGGATGTCAGCACTCATCGTCGCCGCAGCGATCTTCGCGCACTCTCCGCGCGGGCTTCGCGTTTTGGCCGCCCAACGCTCGTATCCGCAAGAGCTCGCCGGCTTGTGGGAGTTTCCCGGCGGCAAAGTCGAGCCCGGGGAGGATCCCGAAAGCGCTCTGCGCCGCGAGTTGCGCGAGGAGCTCGGGATCGAGGTGTCTATCGCGGCCGGCGTCGGCGTCGTCGCGGGGCCCGACGGCGACTGGACCCTTCCCGGCGAACGCCGAATGCGGCTGTGGGCGGCGTATGCGAAAGGCGAGCCGCGCCTTGGCCAGAGCCATACGGCGCTGCGGTGGCTCGGCGAAAGCGACCTGGAATCGGTCCCTTGGCTCGAGGGCGATCTGCAGATTCTTTCGCCGCTTGCCCGGCTCATGCGCTCACTCGGGCGGCCGTGACGCACGGCGGCGGGCGCCCCAGAAGCACACACCGCGAGCAGACGCACACAGCAAACTGACGCACACAGCAAACTGACGGGCACAGTGAACAGGCAAAGCGAGCAACCGAGGGCAAACCCGCGGGCACAGCAAATTGGCATAAAGTCACCAGACCGCTGACGTATTCTTTCGCCATGCCGAAAATATCGGGGAAGAACCTTTCCGAACATCGCGAGCGCACACGCGAAGCGCTCTTTGCCGCCCTTTCCGGCCTCATGGCCGCAAAGGGCTTCGACGCGATAAGCATGAGCGATTTGGCAAACGAGTCCGGCATCGGCAGAACGGCGATATACAACCATTTTTCCGACAAAGAAGAGCTGCTTCTGGCTTACATTGAGTTCGAAGTGAACGCCTACATGGATCGCATCAACTTCAAGCTGGCGCGGACAGACTCGCCCCTGAACAGGTTGCGTGTCTATGCGCGCGAGCAGATGCTGGCCAAGCGCGGCTATTTCTTTTCGCCGGGGGCTCCTCTGCGCGACGTCGTCTCGAAGGAGACCGCCGTGGCTTTGCGCGAGCACGCTTCCGTCACGGGAAGGCTGTTTCGCCGAATACTCGACGAATGCATCGAAGCGGGCGTCATCCCCGATCAGAACCTCGACGTCACCGTCCAGCTCCTCCAAGGGGCGCTGACTGGCCGCCGTGTACCCGAGGACGAGCCCGCTCGCTCCGCTTTCCTCGACGCAACCGATCGCTTCGTGCTGCGTTCGGTCGGAGCCTCCGTGCCGGACGACCTCGCCTCGCTCAGCCCCTGATGCGTCTCGCCCCGCCCTGAGCCCGACAGCCTCAGGCGCGAGCCGCTTTCGGTCCGATGGCGGACGGCGACCTTCCGTTCACGCTCCGGCCTCTTGCAGCGTTTACCAGTTGACTTTGTAGCCTCCGCCGTTTCTCTTTCTGCGCGCCTCCTCGTCGCCTTCACGGTTCCTCTCTTTGAGCTTGTTCTCCTTTTCGTCCGTCTTCGGATCGTTCGACGGCGGTGCGGGCGTGGGGGAAGCGCCCCCGGGCTTGGGATCCTGGCCCGGGTCACTCGGATCGGAACCCGGCGATTGCGACGGGCTCTGGCTCGGATTCTGACTCGGGCCTTGATTGGGATCCTGACTCGGATTCTGGCTCGGGTTTTGACTGGGGCTTTGATTGGGATTCTGGCTCGGATTCTGACTGGGGCCTTGATTGGGATTCTGGCTCGGGTTTTGGCTCGGATTCTGGCTCGGATTCTGAGTAGGACTCGGCGAGGGCGGGTTCGCCTTCTTGTCCTGGCGGTCCTTGGACTGTTTGTTCTTGTTGTTCTTTGAGCAAGGGGCCATCGTCGAGGAGGCCTGCGCGAAGTCCTTTTTTGCGGCCCCCTTGCGGCCGGCGGACTTGGACTGGTCTCCGCGCCTTTCGTAGGCGAGAGAGAGATTTCGCCTGACTTTGCATTCGGGCCCGTCTGTCTCGGCGATTTGGTTGCCGGACCTCTTGGACTTCGGCGCCCTGTCCAAAGCGATCGAGAGGCTGCCGATGGCTTCCGAGTATTTCTTGCCCTTGGCCAAGGCGGTGCCAAGACTGAAACGCGTCTCCCAGCCCTGCAGGAAGCTCGGCGTGATGTTCATCGCCAAGCGGTAGCGCCCCGCGGACGCCTCAGGATCGGAATCATAGGCCATACGGGCCCAGCGCGGGAGCAGGAACATGGCCGTGCACCACAGCGTCAGCAGAAGGACCACCGCGCCGCCGCCCCACTTCCACGCTCTCATTCTGCGCAGGGTTGTGGGCGCGATGTCGCCTTCCGCCAGGTTGACGCCTTCGCTCAGCATCAGGCCGACGTCGTCCGTCGCCGACCCGTCGCCGCCGGCAGCAAGCGGGTTCTCGCCCGCGCTCGGCCCCGCCTGGCCCTGGCCGGGCCAGCCTTCGTACGTCGTCGTCTCGTTCTCGCTCACTTTCGCCCCACTCTCAATCGGATGCGCGGCATCGTCGCGGCGATCTCCCAAGCCGCGAGCATCGCAAGCGCGATGCCGGCGGGCCATAGCACCGGGCTTCGTTCCTCGCGGCCGTCACTGGTGCGCTGCTCCACTTTGGACACATCGGGCACGTCGATCGTCTGGCCCGGCGCCGTGCGATGCATGTAATTGACCTTCAGCTGGCCCGCCGCCGCTTTAAGCTCCTTCTCATCAATTTTCGAAATGGCCGTTTGCCGGGTTTGCGGGTCCTCAATGTAACTGCCCGTCCCAGAGCCCGTCCCGGAGAAGGTGGTTTCCTTCATCGGGCCGCCGGCCGCCGTTCCGTATCCGAGGACGCCTCCGTCGTCAACGAGGTTGCGAATCTGGTCGTAAGTTTTCTGCTGCCCTTTGTCGCCGCGCGGCTCGCCGTCGCTGAATACATAGACGAGCTGCACCGACTGGGGGTGGCTGCGGCGGGAACGCTCGAGCTCGCGCTTGAGGACCTTGACCGGGCGGTACACCGAGGACCCGTTCGAATAGCCCGACTGCTCGGGTTTGACCGTTTGGACCCAGGATTCGACGGCGGCGACGTCGGTGGTGATCGGAAGCTCTCTGGTGGCCCCGGAGTTGAACGAGATGATCGAGTACCTGGCGTTGGGGATCCGGGAGACTATCTGGCGAATGTCCGCCCGCACGCCTTCCAGGCGGGGCTTCTTGCCGTCGTAGTCTTCCGCGTTCATCGAGCCGGTTGTGTCGACGACGAAGAAGACATTCGCCCCTCGCACCGTCTTTTCCCGGGGGAGCGCCACGCTCGGGGCCGCGCCGATGGAGGCGACCGCCACAACCATGAGACCCCGCCTCGTCCAATCCTTCCAGGAGCCCTTGCGCGAGGCTTTCTCGCGGTTCCAGCAAAAGAAGCACGCCCCCAGCCCGAGAATGAGAAAAAGGGCGACGAGCCAGACGGGCCATATCCACATCATCACAGCCGGTACCTCCACGCCAATCCGATGATTAGAACGACGGCGATTCCCGCAAGAGCGGGCCAACGGCCCGGCGTGTCCACGACGCTGACATCCGCGGCGCCGGCCAGCTCCTTCTTGTCTTGGGCTTGAACTTCCTTGACGATCTGATCGCCAGCCCGGGCGCCTCGAGCGTCGTACACCTTCCCGCCTATCCCCTGAATCGTCGAACGGAACTCGTCTCGGCCCTGCGGGTATCCGCTGATGAGCAGCCCCAGAACGCGAATCTTGCGCTTCTGGGCTATGCTCGCGGCCTCCTTCAGCTCGAAGGCCGGGCTGCCTTCAAGCCAATTGTCCGTGGCGAAGAGAATCGTGCGGGAGCGGTCCTTGTCTGCGTAGTCAAAGCTCTGCGTGCAGCTGACCAGGCCGTCGCCGATGAGCGAGGCGCCTGTGAACCGGTCTCCCGCGGAAGTCCTCGTGTACAGGTCGTCGACGTCCCGGCCTCCCTGGAGAACCTTCCTGACGCGGCCCAGCTCTTCCTTAACCATCGCGTAATCGTCGGAAAGGGGGAACACGACCGTCGAGGACCGGTTCCACACGACGAGGGCGACCCGCTCGCCGTGGAACTGATCGACCATCTCCGCGAACGTCTTGAGGACCTGAGCGTCGAACGCCTCGACGGACCCCGAGACGTCAAGGCAGAGGATAAGGTCGCGCGAAGCCAATTTGGATGAATGGGTCCTCAACTCGGACGGCCGCGCCGCGATGACCGCCGAGGAAACGACAGCCGCCCCCATGGCGGCGACCAGAACCGCAGCCGCCAGCCGCAGCCTCGTCATGCGGCTGCGATACCTCGCGCCCCGGCGCAGGAAGCGGGTGTGCGCAACATAGGAGACGCTCCAGGCGCGCCGGTCCTTGCCGAGGAACCACGCGGCGAGCCCTATGGCCGCGGCAGCAAAGCAGATCAGGGGAATCGCCCAGGGCACTACCACGATGAAACCTCCTCAACTGCGCGCCGGACGGACTCTTCGGCGTCGGCCTGGCTCACGGGGCCGAAAGCCGGCTGTTCCCACGACTCGAGCAGCCCGCACACCGAAGTGAACTTTCCGCTCGCCCTGAGATCGGCGACGGTCCACGTGCTCAGATCCCGCCCCGCCCTTTCGCCCAGAATCTCACGCATGGTCCGCGAAAGAAGCTGATGAAGCTCGCGCAAGTCCTCCGCTCGAATCGATTGGAGCGTGGAAATCCAACGTTCGCGCTGTGTTTGAACGACCGGGGCAAGCTCGATCTGCAGCCCGCGCCGCTTGGCGTAGGCGTAATGCCAGCCCACAAACCACAAGATCGCTGCGAGCACGACGAGGCCGGCCGTCAACGTGACGACCCCGGCACCCGGCTCCGGCCGAAACAGCTCGTTACTTTGCATGATGTTGCCTCTTCAGCAGGCCGACGACGACGGGCAGAATGTCCGCAGACGAAGCCAACGACGCATTGAGCACGCCGTAGCGGGCGAGCAGCTCGGACGCGCCCCACTCGCGCATCGCGCGCTCCGCCTGGACCTCGCGCTGCAATTCGACGTCCTCCCGCACGTACTCGGGAAGGAAGAGGTTTTCCTCTATGTCTGCCATTGCGGCGATGCCCTCGGCGGTCAGGGGCATGTCCTCGATGCGGACCACCATGAGCTCGTGGCGTTCGCGGATCCGGCGAAGGGTGAATTCCTCCGCGGGAGCCGGCCAGAACTGGTCGGTGACGAGAATGACGAGCGAGCGCTCCCTCGTCGTCTTCAACAGGTAATCGACGACGGCGGTGACATTCGTCTCCGCCTGCGCCTGCTCGAAGGCGTGCTCGGTGCGATCGAGCAGGAAATCGAGATGGCTCAAACCGTGGCGGGCAGGTAGGCGCATCGCCCCCGCGGAGTTGCCGTAGACGAGGCCCACTCTGTCGCCGCGGTACGAGGCGAGATAGGCCAGGGTCTCCGCCGTCGCGAGGGCGATCGCCGATTTCTCCTCGCCCGACGGCGCCAGCGCCCGCATTTCGAGGCTCGTGTCCATGAGCAGCTGGGTGAAGACGTCGGTGTCGCGCTCAAACCGCCGGATGATGGGCTTTCCGGCGCGCGCGGAGACCTTCCAGTCGATGTCCCGGACCTCGTCCCCCGGCTGGTAGTCGGTGAGGTCCTCGAAGTCGTTTCCTTTGCCTGTGAGGATCGAGGTGTGCGAGCCCTCGAAGAGGCCGGCCGCCCGCCTGACCTGCGGGAGCGACAGGCGGGCGCGTATGAGCGCCATCCTCTGGCCTGCTGTCGTGCGCGTCATGGCGTCGGCACCGCGTTGAAGACCATGTCGATGAGCGCCTCAGGCGTGACGTCGTTGGCCAGCGCGTCGAACGTCCGAACCAGGCGGTGGCGCAGCACGGCGTGCCGCAGCTGTTTGACGTCGTCGGGAATGACGTAGTTGCGCCCCGCCTGAAGCGCCAGGGCCTGGCCCACCTGCATGAGCGAGAGGCCGCCGCGCGGGGAGGCTCCCACCCGGATGTTCTCCATGAGCCCCTGGATCGGCCTCGGCCCGCCGCCGCGGGTGGTGTTGACGATCGCGACGACGTACTTCTTGATGGCGTCGTCGACGTAGACCCGCTGGACCGTGTTCTGAAGGAACAGAACGTCCTCCGTAGTGACCGGATTCTCGCCCCTTCTTCGGTTGAACGTGCCCGTCGCCGTCCTCGTCAGAATCTCGACCTCTTCGGCGGGCTTCGGATAGGTCAAGACCTCCTTCATGAGGAACCTGTCCATTTGGGCTTCGGGGAGGACGTACGTGCCTTCCTCTTCGATTGGGTTCTGCGTGGCCATGACGGTGAAGGGGCGCGGGAGCTCATAAACGGCCCCTCCGATAGACGTTTGGCCTTCTTGCATCGCTTCGAGCATCGCGGACTGCGTTTTCGCGGAGGAGCGATTGATTTCGTCGAGGAGGACGACGTTGGCGTGCACCGGCCCGAGCTGCGTCGTGAAGGTGCCGGTCTCATATGAGTACATCTGCGTGCCGACGATGTCGTTGGGCATAAGGTCCGGCGTGCACTGGATTCGCGAGAAGGTCCCCGACATCGCGGAGGCGATCGTCGTGGCGGCAGTGGTCTTGGCCAAGCCCGGCACAGACTCAAGCAACACGTGCCCCCTGGCGAGCAGGGACGTGACGAGGGCCGTGTACAGCGCGTCCTGCCCCACGACGCGGCCCCTGAAGGTCCCGTGGATCCTCTCAAGCAAATCGGCGCTGCGCGCCAAGTCCGCGGCGCTGATGTCGCCGGACGCCATTTCTTTCATTGCCATGCCTTCCAGACTCGTCAATTGGGCGCCTGCACACTCTAACCTGGCGCACGCACACTCTACAATAGCAGCGACCGCCGACAGGGACGGGGCCCTGGGCAGAAGGCTCAGGAGCCGCAGTCCGCCCCGGGAGATTCTTTCAGATCTAACCTCCTCGTGAGAAACGGCGTCCGAAAACGGAAGCCGCGTCTCACAGTGGACAGAACTAGCAAGAAGGGCGCTCGGTAGGTTACTTTTGGAATGTTAGGCAGGCGATCTGAAAGGACGGTGATCAGGCAAATGAGCTCTGCGCCTGACAATCCGTGGCTCGATCAAGGCTCTTCGCAATGGCCGGAGCAGCCCCCCGAGTCCCGCCGCCCCCTTTACTTCCTCGTTTTCGCAGCAGGAGTATTGCTCCTCACATTGATGGCCGTCTTTTACATCAAGGTCATACGCGACGGGCGCGACGCCGCCGACCCCGACAAAGATCCGAAGGCGACGTCGACCACCGCAGACGCACCGTCGACCGCGAAGACGACCACGCTCAGCGCCAACGGCTCGCTGGAGGAGGCCCGCGAGGCCGTCTCGCAGCTCAAGGAAAAGAGCTCGTGCACGGCCAAAGACGACGCCAAGAGCCTGACCGTCTTCATCCAGGCGGCGAAGAAGGAAGACAAGCTCAACAAGGAGCGGAAGCTCGCCACGTCCACGCTGGCCGCGCTGTCGAAGAACTGCGGCGCCGAGTACACGGTCGACCTGACGAAGCAGATGAAGAAGAGCACATCTGAAGTCTCCGACCTCGTCTCGGACCGCTCGTGGTGGCACCTTGCGAGCCCCGCCCCCAGCGGCGCCAAAGACGTAACCGAGTTCACCACCGGAAAGCACAACATCCGCTGCAAGTTCGACGACGACGATGAGAGCGTCTCCTGCTCAATCTACATCTACGACTACCCCTCTCCCGACGGCTGCGAGAACAAAACGGCCACATACCATTTGAGCCAGGCAAAGGAGGCGACGGCCGACTGCAATTCGGCGCTCAACTCCTCCATCCAGGTCGCCTACGGCTCAACCGTCTCCCACAATGGAATTTGGTGTTCCATTTCCCAGGAGCAGGGGATCACCTGCACCAGCGAGCTCTCCGGCAAAGGATTCCAGCTCAAGCGAGCCGCGGCCCGGCTTTTCTGAGGGGTTATCCGACCGGTTCTTCCGCCACGTTTAGCCTTCTGACAGGCCCTTCCGCCACTTTTAGCCTTCTGACGGGCCCCTCGGAGCCGCGTCTGGCTTTCTGACCGGCTCTTCCTGCCCCTAGCCGCCCTTGCGAGTCGGGAAACCGCATACGGCCCGTCAACCTTATTGCGGTGTCGCAGCCGCCCTTACGAGCCGGGCGACCACCCTCCCTCCCGAACTCGGAGAATTAGGCTCCCCTTACCTTCTTCGTGTCTCGGACGGTAGACTTGGACCATGACTTCCACAACCGTCGGCAAATCCTCGCCCGGGGCTTCGCGCAATAAGCGCAGGAAGCGGCGTAACGCGAGGCTGTGGATTCCGCAATACCATGGCGCGTGGGCGATGGTGACGATTCCCCCTTTGGTCGGCGTCGTCGAGGGCGGCTTTCGGCCTGTCGAGATCGTGGTCTTCGCGCTGTGGTTCGTCGGATACTTCCTTTTTTACAGCGCCACGGTGTGGCTCAAATCCAGGTGCAAGAAACGCTACTTCCCACCGGTGCGGCTCTACGGGCTGATCGTTGCGGCTTTGGGCTTGGCCTCGCTCGTCGGCGCACCCTACTTGTGGCGGTGGGCGCTCGTCTTTTCGCCGCTGGTGGCCGTCGCGGCGTGGGAGGCGTGGAAACGCGACGAGCGTTCGCTGATTTCGGGCCTCGACACCATCGCTGCCGCCTGCCTCATGATCCCTGTGATGTTCGACATTGCGGGCGACGGCGCCCCCGGGTTCGCCGCCTCGCCCCGAGCCTGGCTGCTGACCGCCTTCTTCTTCGGGTACTTCGCCGGAACGCTTTTCTATGTCAAAACGAACATCCGCGAGCGCGGCTCGAACGTCTACCTCGCCGCATCCGTCCTGTGGCACGCCTTGTGGGCGGCGGCTGCGTTCGTTCTCGCATGGCGCGGGGAGGTCGGTTGGATTCACGCAGCCGTGTGGCTCGCCATCGCGATCCGCGCCGTCGTCGTGCCGCTCCTCGCACGCGCGGGCAGACCCGTGAGCGTCAAAGCCATCGGCTTCGGCGAAGTCTTCACCTCGCTGGCCTTCGTGCTCACCGTCTTTTAAGCGCTTCGGTCTCTTTCGGCGCTGGACGCCAGCTGCTCTCCGTGCCCGCCGTTTCCCCAATGCTCGATCGATGCTTGGCGCCCTCCGTTTTTGAGAACGCTCGCTTCAACGTCTTAGTAAGCGCTTGTTCCCACACGCCGCCCGTCCGCCGCGCTCAAAGAATCGACGCGACGGCTCTGAGCAGGCGCAGCGAGCCCTCGGTCTCGCCCACGCTGACGCGCACGCCTTCCTGGCCGAAACGACGCACGGTCACGCCTTCGTCTAGGCACGCGTTTTCGAGGGCCTCGCCGAATCCGGCGAGCCAGACGAAGTTCGCCTGGGAGGCCGGTACGGCGATGTCGTGCGCGGCGAGGGCCGCCACGAGGTTTTTGCGTTCCTGAACGATCACGCCGCACCTTGCCCGCACCTCTTCCTGAGAGTGCAAGGCGGCACTCGCGGCGATCTGGGCGAGGGCGTTGACGCCGAAAGGCGTGCCGATCGCCCTCAGCCCGGCGATCATCTCCGGGTGCCCCAGCCCGTAGCCGACGCGGATCCCGGCCAGCCCGTAGGCTTTGGAGAAGGTCCGCAGCACGATGAGGTTCGGATGCTCGCGCAGCAGCTCGTCGGAGCGGACGGCGTCGTCCATGTCCACAAAGTCGATGTACGCCTCGTCGAGCAGCACGGGCACGCGCTCGGGGACCTTTGCGAGGAATGCCGCCAGATCGGTGTGTTTGAGGGCGACGCCGGTCGGGTTGTTGGGGCTGCACAGCAAAAGCGCGCGGGTGCGCTCGGTGACGGCGGAGAGCAGGCCCGGAAGATTGTGCGATCCGTCGGCGTTGAGCGGCACCTTGACGGCTGCTCCCCCGGCAGCCTGAACGGCGATCGGATACGCCTCGAAGGAGCGCCAGGGAAGCACGACCTCGCCGCCCGGCGTCACGACCGCCTGAAGGATCTTCTCGATGAGAGAGGTCGACCCGTTGCCCACGACGACGCCGTCGTCGACCCACTTGTGAAACCACGAAATGTCGTGGACCAGCCCGGTGGCGAACATGTCCGGATACCTGTTGAGATCGCCGACGGCGGCTGAGACCGCGGCCTGGACGGCAGGAAGGGCAGGGAAAGGGTTCTCGTTGGAGGAGAGTTTGACGACGTCGGTGTTCGCGCCCTTCTTGCCGGGCACGTAGGCGGGAAGGCCGAGGATCTCAGGGCGGAACCACTGCTGCTTGCTCATGTATCTAGTGTGCCCCGCGCGGGCGGCGCAATGCGAGCGGCTCTTCGACAAGGGAAAGCGAGCGGCCCTTCAACGGCGACAACGCGAACTGCCCTTCGACGGGGCAACGCAAGCAGGACCCTCCAACGGCGGCAACGTGAACTGCCCTTCGACGGGGCCAGCGGAGGGCGCAATCAAACCGACGACCCAGGCAAATTCCAGCGCTCAGCCTTAGGATTGCTGCATGAGATACCTAGTTCGCGCAGCAATCAACGCCCTCGGCCTGTGGCTATGTGTGCTTTTCGTACCGGGCATCAGCCTGCACGGCTTGGGCACCAATCGGGACATCGCCCTCTACCTCTTGGCGGGGGGAGCGGTCCTCGGCGTCGTCAACTGCCTGGTCCGCCCGATTCTGGTGATCTTGTCGATACCGCTGTACATTCTGACGTTGGGCCTGTTCTTCTTGATAGTCAACGCCGCAATGCTCAAGCTCACCGCGACTCTCACCGCCGGGTTCGACATAGGCGTGACCGTGACCACCTGGGTGGCGGCGATTATGGGAGGAATCCTCCTGTCCTTGTTCAACACCTTCACCGACGCGCTACTCCCGGAGGAGTACCGGCGACGCTAGGCCTCCGGCGCGTGCCTTCTGGGCGTCGCTTTCGGCCTCTCGCGGCCGCACCCGGTCAGGTCGCAGTCCGTCGCAACTTCCGGTTTCTCGCGGTCATGCTCCGTCATCCGCGGGGCCGCGCCCTTCCCGCGGCCGCTGCAACCCCAAACCGAGACGCCCCTTTCGCCGTTTTTGCGCCGCGTTTGACCCTCACGCGACGTGAGGTTGGAAGCTAGAGCCATGGGAGAGAACATGCAGGAGCTGACCGTGGGCCAGGTCGCCGACCTCGTGGGCATCAGCGTTCGCACGCTTCACCACTGGGACGAAATCGGCTTGGTGACACCAAGCTGGCGTTCGTGGTCCGGCTACAGGCTGTACACCCGGGAGGACGTGGAGCGCGTCCAGCGCGTGTGCCTATACCGGGAGACCGGCATGGCCCTGGCGCGGATCGCCGAGCTGCTCGACGATCCGGGCCTGGACGAGCTCGCGCATCTGGCCAGGCAACGCGAACTGCTCCTCGAACGCATCTCCCATCTGCGGCAGAAAGTCTCCGCAGTAGACCAGATTATGGAGACAATGAAGATGGGAACGAATCTCGACCCCGCCCAGAAGGCAGAACACTTCGGCGGCTGGGATCCTGCGTGGCAAGAGGAAGCTCAGGCCAAGTGGGGCGACACCCCGGAATGGCGCCAGTCCGAGGCCGTCAAGGCGAAGATGACGCCACAGGACTGGTTCAGAGTCGGCAGAGACACCCAAGCCCTCGAACAGTCTCTGGCGGAGGCCAAGCGCGACGGCGTCGAGCCCGGCTCGGATCGGGCGAATGAGCTCGCTGAGGCCCACCGCGCTTCGCTCGGCACATGGTTTGACGTGACGCATTCCAAGCACGTGCTCATCGCGCGCGGGTACGTCACGGACGACCGGTTCCGCCAGTACTACGACAAGATCGAGCCCGGCCTCACCGACTGGCTGAAGTCGATCATCGACGAGAATGCGAGGGCAAACGGCGTCGACCCGACGACGGCGACGTGGCAGTGACCCTGCCGACGGCGTCCTCCCCGCGCGTGGCGTCGGCCGATTGAAGATCGGCCGACGCCACGCTGGATCGTCTCGCCAAGCGGGGCGGTTTTCCGCAAGCGGACGGTATCCGATAGGCGGACGGTCTCCCACAGACGGAAGCCGCCCGGGGGCAAAGCCCCTCGCAGCTTCAAATCCGGGTCGCCTCCCTCATGCGGCGTCCGCTTAAGCTTTGCGCAAGGCCACTCAGGCTTTACGCAAGGCGACTCAAGCTTTGCACAAGGCGGCCACATGAGTTTCGCGCACGGCGGCCATCGATTCTGATGCGGTTGGCTTCTAACGCGGTTGGACGGAGCTCCCACAAGAGAGCCCCTGGCAAACCGCATCAATCGTCGGCCATCGGCCAGCGCGAGGTCCAACCGTCCCCCGCATCCCGTTCCTGCTCAGTCGCATTGGGAGCGTTCGACGTGGACGTGGGTTTCCCGTCCGGCGAGGCAGCCTCGCTGTGCCGTCCAACCTTCGGCTCCCCAATGCTCGGTCCGAACGACTCGGCGTTCCCAAGCCGCCAATCCGTGCCTCCCGGCCGCCCCGAATTGAGGGCGTCGACGCCGTCCGCATCGGCCCCAACGCTTCCACGCGCACCGGACGCCTCGGCTTCGGCGCGGCCGACGTTCGCAGCGGAGGCGTCCTTGGGAAACGGGCGGCATCCGGTGGTGTAGCGCATGGAGAAGGCGCGGTCTCAATGTCGACTCGAGCGTACCGAGGGACGTCTCGAGTGTTCTGGAAGCCGATACGCGCACCCGAGTGCCGACCCGACCGTCAGAAGTGCCGACCCCCGATCAGTCGGCAAGCCACGCCTTGGCACTGCCCCGGACCCGCCGCGAACCGCAATGCAAACGAGGCCCCGGGCAGGTTGACGCCATTGTCGCTCGCGCGGATGCCGCAACGAACGCCCTAGGAAGCCCTGCTGAGCACGCCGAGGGGTGCAGCACAGGCACTCTAAGACGCCACCCGCGCCATAGGCTTCCCCGGGGTTTCCCAGGATTAACTCATGACCGCCTAAGGATAGGAGGGTTGTATAGATGATGTCAGCAGGACGAGCAAGCGATCCTAACGGTCAGCGCTTGTCAGTTCAGCAGACGCGATGAATGTGTTGTGTGCAGTGAGCCGACGAAGAAAGGTGGTGGCATGCACAGACAGGCAAGCATCGCCGCCCGGCTCAAGCGGTTCGTTCCCTTCGCCGCTTGACACTTCGACGGTGGCATTTGGCGGGAGGCGTTGGCATGGAGCGCCTCCCGCCAATACTGTTTCCTGGGCTCAAGCACGCTTTCAGCCTCGCGTGCGGACATCCGCAAATACAGGCAAGCATGATGACGACGTCAGAGGAGGCTGGGCTAAGGCAGCGTGCAGCCCCACGCAAGCAGGCATGCCGATCCGCTAAGAACCGCCGATCACGAGCCCAATCCGTACAGCCCACACGCGCAAGCGCACGCCGCAGAATTCGCACCTTCAAGTGAGCCCTATAAGACGCACGACAGGTTTGGGTGATCGAACCAACGGACTCTGTCGGTTCAGGGCGATGCTGTAGCAGACTCGCTTGGAGTCGGGGTATCCAAACGCCTATCGGGATCAGGCGTCGATCCCGCGGGAGCCGGCCGACATCCGGTCGTGTACCACATACCGAAGACTTCCTCGCGGGTCATGCCCATATTGATGTAGCCACCGTCGCCCTCGTTGTAATAGTCGAAGCTCTTGTCCCCTTTGTCAGAAATCTCGACGACAGTGGTGAAACCAAGAGGTTCAACCTCCTCCTTGAAGATCTTATGAATACGAGAGAACTTGTCCATTGGAATACCGTACGTTTTACCTTGAGCGTTGTTATATTCTCCTCCCTCATTCTTGCCGTCAGCGCATCCGTAAAAGACATTGACTGGTTCCTTTATCCAGGTCCAGTCCTGTTTGCCAAACTCCGCGTCAATTCGACCGCGCACGCGACCTAGCGCAGCCCGCAGATCAGCATCTGCCGTTCGGATATCGACGCGATCTCTAAAGGGCTTCTTTCCGTAGTAATATGGGCGGCTATTGAAATCGAAGGGGTCCGCCTTCTTCCCCGCTGTCGGCTCCGTCGAAGGCGTAGCATCCGATGAACATCCTGCGAGGCCGAGGACAACAGCCACGAGAGCGAAACGAATACGACGCCCCGCCTTCACAGCGTCCACCCCTTGGCGACTATAACCTTCGCAATCTGTTCCTGCGCCTTGCTCCCGTCGACGAGATAGCCAGAATGCCCTGTGACCCTCGTTTTGGAGTCCTCCGGCGTAACCTGCTGGAACCCCGAATCAGCGTCCATCGGGTCCTTCCCGAGAGCTCCGGAACCCGACGTCTCCTTGGAATGCTGAGCAGCAGCCTCCAGACTCGCCAGATCCACGAAGGCCTCAGCCGCTATCTCTCCTTGATGCCGCGTGCTTATTGGATTCACCGAGCGCCCAACAGATCCTTCAAAGGCACCTTGTAAAACCTACGGACTATTGTTCCACTACGGACGACGTAGCGCAGTCTAATCCTACGGAAGCGTTGCCCATTGACAGAATTGCCGAGTGGTCGAGTAACATTGCTAGGTTATGAATGCGAGCTTCACCAAACGCGCGAGCAAGCAGGCGACGGCCGCGGAGGCAGCCGGTTTGGCCGATTTGGCGCGCGCCGCCCGAGCCGGCGGTGCACCGGTCGTGCGTCTCCTCCGAGCAACAGCCACGAGCCTCGACACGGCAAGGCTTTCCGCCGTCACAGCCTCCCCCGCAGCGGCGGAGGAGTTCGGCCGCCGGCTCGCCGCCACCCACGCCTTCTGCCCCGAGGGTTCGAGGGTGTTCGGCCAGGCGCCCGCCGGCCTCGTCAACGCCGACGGCGCCGCGAGCGACGGCGTCATGGGCGCAGCCGCGCTCCCCCTCGTCGGCCCCGGCCTCTCCCGCCGCTTCGGCGAGTTCTATGCGCAAGACAGGCTCCTGCCCTACCTCGTCGACGCCCGACGAAACGGATCCATCGGCGCCGAAGGCACGGCCGTCCTCGAACGTTTGGCGGAACGCCTGAACGACGGCGAATTCGACGCGCCGCAGCCCGCGTCCGTCAGCACGGACGCAGCCTTCCTCCACGGCGACCTGTGGGCGGGAAACATCATGTGGGCCTCGCGCGAATCGGCGGAAATCGCGGCCGAAGGGCTCGCCGCAGCGGAAGAAGCCGCCGAAGGCCTTGGCGTCGCGGAAAAGACGGGCAGCGCGAGAAACCGCCGGGACGACGTCGTCGGCGTCCTCATCGACCCTGCATGCCACGGCGGGCACGCCGAATCCGACCTCGCGCAGCTGACGGTGTTCGGCGCGCCCTTCATCGACCGCATCTACTCGGCCTACAACGAGGCCTCGCCCCTTGCCGACGGATGGCGCGAGCGCGTGGGCCTGCATCGGCTCCACATCCTCATCGTCCACGCCGCGCTGTTCGGCGGCGGCTACGGGCGGCAAACCGTCGACGAAGCCCGACGATACATCTGAACGCCGCCCCGGCTGCGCAAACGAATGCAGCACGCCGACTCGCTGTCCGCACGGGCAACCGCCCGCCGTTCATACACCGCCCCGCTGTCCACACGGGCAACCGCCCCGTCATCCACACGGGCAACCGCACCGCCGCCCGCCGTCCGCACGCCGCCCCGCCATCCGCACGGGCAACCATCCACCGCCCCGCCGTCCGCACGCCGCCCCGCCGTCCGTGGGAGAATGACGCCATGATTACGCTCGGGCCCTTGGACGGCCGTTACCGCGAAACCGTTGCCCCGCTCACCGCCTTCCTTTCCGAGGCCGCGCTCAACCGCGCCAGAATCGCCGTCGAGGTGGAATGGCTCATCTTCCTTTCGCAGAACGAGGTGTTCCCGGGAGCCCCCGTCGTCTCCGAGGCCGACGTCGCCTACTTGCGGGCGATCCCCCAAAAGTTCGGCGAAGCGGAGATAGCCGAGCACGCCGCCATCGAGGCCGAGACGAAGCACGACGTCAAGGCCGTGGAGTATCTCATCAAACGCCGGATGGAGGCGGCGCCCGACGTCGTCGGGCCGAACACCGCCCTTCCCAGCCTGACCGAAATGGTCCATGCTCTGTGCACCTCCGAGGACGTCAACAACCTCGCCTACGCCCTGTGCATCAAGGGCGCGGTGACCGACGTGTGGTTCCCCGCCGCGCTCAAACTCCACGACGCCCTCGCCGAACTCGCGCACGCGCACGCGGATCTGCCCATGCTCTCGCGCACGCACGGGCAGACGGCCACGCCCACCACCGTCGGCAAGGAAATGGCCGTCTTCGCCCACCGCCTGAGCCGCCAGCTCCGCAGGATCGCGAGCGCCGACTACCTGGGCAAGATCAACGGCGCCACCGGAACCTTCGGCGCGCACGTCGCCGCCCTGCCCGACGCCGACTGGCCCGCCCTCTCGCGAGCCTTCGTCGAAGGCCTCGGCCTCGTGTGGAACCCGCTGACCACCCAGATCGAGCCGCACGATTGGCAGGCGGACCTCTTCTCCGACGTCGTCCACGCGAACCGCATCGCCCACAACCTCGCCACTGACATGTGGACGTACATCTCGCTCGACTACTTCCACCAAAACCTGGCCGCCCAGGGCACAACCGGCTCCTCGACGATGCCGCACAAGGTCAATCCCATCCGCTTCGAAAACGCCGAGGCGAACCTCGAGGTCTCCTCGGCGCTGTTCGAGACGCTCGCCGAAACGCTCGTCACCTCGCGGCTTCAGCGCGACCTGACCGATTCGACGACGCAGCGCAACATCGGCGTCGCCTTCGGGCACTCGCTGCTGGCTCTCGACAACCTCGTGCGCGGGCTCGCCGGCGTGGACCCCAACCCGCAAAGGCTCGCCGAGGACCTCGACGCCTCGTGGGAGGTTCTGGGCGAGCCGATCCAGCAGGCCATGCGCGCAGCCGGGCTCGGCGGCGCCACCGGAATGGGCAACCCCTACGAACGTCTGAAGGAGCTGACGCGGGGGCGCAAGGTCACGGCCGAGGACATGCGCGAAGCGATCGCTTCGTTGGGCATGCCCGACGACGTCGCAGCGCGCCTGACGGCGCTGACACCTGCGAGCTACACCGGGCTGGCCGCTCGGCTGGTCGGATTCCTCGACGGCGCCACGCACTTCAGCGGCGCGGGGCATTTCACCGGCGCCACGCAGCCGCATCCCGGCGACGCCGCTCACCCCGACGGCGCCGCACAGCCCAGCGAGGAGGCGGCCACCGGCCAAGCCGGGCACGCGGCGCCAGCCGAGCGCGGGGAGGCATCCGAGCCCGACGGTCACCTATAAGACCCCGACGGCCTCCTATAGGACAGAGAAAAGCACGCTGCGCTTCCCCCTGCTTTCCGTCCCATCGGGGTGTCAGCTCGAGGGGTCAGCCCCGCCAGAGCAGCGATGTTCCGGTCAAAACGCGGCAATTCCTCCGACGCCAGACGGCCCAGGCAGCACCAGACGGCCCAGGCAGCACCAGGCGGTCCGGGCAACGCCAGGCGGTCCGGGCAACGCCAGGCGGTCCAGGCAGCACCAGGCGGTCCAGCCAGTCGCCGCCAATGCGGGGCGCCGCTGACGATGGCAGGCGATTTCCGGCGCGACGAAACGCTTCCGCCAGACCGGAGCCATCTTCGCCTCGGGACGGATCGAGGTCTCTGACGGTCAAGGTCTCCGGCGGTCGAGGGCCTCCGTCAAGACGGGAGTCAGATCACATGCAAACTGCAGCCGCTTCCCAGGCTCGGCTGTCAAACTATTGGAGGCCTTTCGCTTCTTGAGCGGCTCATGCGGCGAGTGATGCGAGCGAGGCCGAACGTATCGAACGGGTACTGCACAACCGTCGATCGAGCCAGCGTGCAATCGCGTCGGCGAAGCGTGCTGGGTCGATAGAAAATGTAGAGAGAACAAGGAGACCTCGTGCATCGATTCCTTGCCGCCGCGTCGTCGTCGGCCGATCCTCAGGCGCTCTCAGGCATCGCCGGATGGGCGGTCGACATTATGAACGACCTCGGCGGACTCGGCGCCGCGTCCCTCATCGCGCTGGAGAATCTGTTCCCGCCGCTCCCCTCGGAAGTGATCCTTCCGCTGGCGGGCTTCACGGCGGGCACCGGAAGCGCCAACTTCACGCTGCTCGGGGCGATTCTGTGGTGCACCGCGGGATCGGTGGTCGGCGCGTGGGCGCTCTACGGCGTCGGCGCTCTGCTCGGCAGGGAGCGGACGCGCAAGCTCATGGGCAAACTCCCGCTGGTCAAGACCTCGGACATCGAAAAAACCGAGGCGTTCTTCGACCGGAGGGGAACCTGGACGGTCTTTTTCGGCCGAATGATACCGATCTTCCGCTCCCTCATCTCGATTCCGGCGGGTGTGACGCGCATGGGCTTCTGGAAGTTCACCGCCCTGACGACGGCGGGGTCCGCGGTGTGGAACACGATCCTCATCTGGGCCGGCCACGCCCTCGGCTCGAATTGGACGAAGGTGGAAGGCTACGTCGGGATACTGACGAAGGTCACGATAGTCGTCTGCCTGCTCGGCGGCGCCCTGTGGGTTGCGCTGCGCATCCGCTCCAACAGGCGCAAGCGCGAGGCCGTGCCCGCCGAAAACTGAGAGGCGGCGACGCCGAAAGGCGCAGCCACCAGCGACGAACGCCGCAGCCGCCGAGAAGCGACAGGCGGCGCCGCCGAAAGGCACGCCGACAGGGCATCTCAACCCGCCCAAAGCCTGGACGCTCGGCGCGCGGGTTGCTCCGCTCCCGATAGAGTGAAGACGTCAATCGGACGGAGGCTGCTTCCGTGGACGAAAACTACGAAGACTATCGGATCGACGTCGGCTACCGAATGGCGATAGCCCCCTGGCGCGCGCGGTCCTACATCGAGGGCGGCAAAGAGAACTTCTGCGGTTTCGCGATCGACGCCGCCCAGGTGAGCGGCGTGACCGAGGTGGGCGACTTCATCGACCTGTTCTGCGGAGCCATAGCGCCCGCGCAGTTCTCTCCTTCCGAGCCGATACACATACTCGAAGTGCCCGCCAATCCGTTCGTGCAAGCGTCTCGCGCAGTGGGAGCCCTCCACCCTGACGCGCTCCCCGTCGCGATCCTCAAGTACCTCGCGCAGATCAAAGTGCTCCACGCCCTGCAAGGACAAGGCGCCCCGCTCGCCTACGCCCTCAGCGTCTTCCGAGGAGACCTCGAAAACACCGAGATGATCCCCTTCCCAGACGAATACCCGCCCATGCTCAAGCACATCGCGCCCGAAGACTGGCAGGAGGAACTCGAATATTTCCCCCGCGACGAAGAGCCCGAATGGGCTCGGCGCCTCATGGACCGATGAAGATCGGACGGGCCGAACCGAGCCTCTCAATCGAGGGAGCCGAACGGCGAACCTCGATAAGGCAGGCGAAACCGTGAAGATCAAGAACACCAACCCGACGAGCGAAGGAGCCCAATGAGCGTCGTTTACCAGCTGGCCGTCACCCCCTGGCAGGCCAACAGGTATCTTTCCGAGGGGGCGGAGGATTTCTGCGGATTCGCCGTCGACGCGGCAAGCGTCGAGGACGTGCGCGACGCCGGCTGCCTGCGCGAGCTTCTCCTGTGCAAAGTGAACAAGGCGAACTTCCCGGCCGACGAGCCGCTGCACATCCTGAAAGCGCCCATCGACCCGTTCGTCCACACCCGGCGCGCGGTCGGCCCGCTGCACCCGGACGCCTTTTTGGGCGGCGTCACGGAAGACGCCCCATACGATCCGTCCGGCGTCGTCAGCGCGGGCGGCGCGACGGCGGAACTTCTGTGGATAGAGCCGGGGCGCCTGACCCGCGGCTCCGAACTGTGGCGCTTCCGCCCCGGAGACCCGAACCCGGAGCTTGCGGCCGTCTACCACGGCGTCGCCTGGGGGTGGGAGAACGCCCGGACGGGAGAGTTCGTCGCGGCCAAACCGAGCAAGCTCATGGGGCCCGTGGTCAAGCGCGAATGGGGAACCGCCGCCGTCGACGTCGAAACCGACGGAGGAAAGCCGACCGCCGTCACCCTCGTCAGCCCCCAAAAGCCGCCCGAAAGCGGATTCGAGAGGTTGTCGACGGGCCTGTGGGCCAAGCGCATCGAGTACCGCGACGGCCTGAACGTCTACGAAAACTACCTGTCGGCCCTGGCCCGCGGGGTGCCCGTTCGGGTGACCCGCCTCGCGAACTCCCCCAACGGAATGGAGGCCCTCGGATTCGCCCTCCTCGTCGACGCGCCCTACGCGATCGGCAACAGGGTGCTCCGCATCTGCCCCGGAGCGTTTTTCTGCGTCATGCCGATGGACGAGATGGAGAAGGCCGTCGCGAGAGAAGGCCGGCCCGAAACCTGGGACGTTTCGACGTTCCCCGCGGTCACGACGCTGTCGCTTCGGGAGCGGTCGAACTACGACGTCGATTCCCTCCTCAAGGACATCCACGCGCTCATCGAGAACGTCGCGCCCGAAGGATGGCGCACGTGCACCCTCATCGTTCAGATAGTCGGCGGGCAGTTTCGCTACGGAGGCAATTTCTTCATCCCGGCTTCTGCCGACCCCTTCGAGGCCGCTCCGCCTTCCGGGGCCGGTTCCGAAGCCTCCTCGTCCGAGGATCGGAGCGCGAGCGCCGACGACGGCGCCCACCGGGGGCCGGGAAGCCGGCGAGCGCGCAGCGGCAGGCCTCGCCGCCCCGTCTACGGCGGCGTCGTCGAAGAGATCTCCCTGCTTCCCAGCGCCGTCCTCGAATACCTGGGGCAGATCAAGAAGCTCGCGGCCACCCCGGAACGCGGCGCGCCGCTGGCCTTCACCTTGCAGGCAAGCGCATCCGGCGAGACGAAGCTCAACGTCACATACGAGGAGACGCCTCCGCTCGTCGAATCCATCACCCCTCAGGCCTGGGCGGCCGAGATGGAGGCGTTCCCGCGCCCGAACCCGCCCGAATGGGCGTCGCGGCTCACTGATCCCGGCGACGACGGCGGCCTGTGAAACACCGTCTCTGAAATACCGGGAGGGGCACGTGCGTTGAAGCATGTGTCGGCGCATGGAGCGCCGCGAGCAAAGGAGTGAACAGACATGACATTCGACCGAACCATCGAGCTTGGCGTCACCGGTATGACTTGCGAGCATTGCGTTTCACATGTGACCGAGGAGCTCAAGGCCCTTCCCGACGTCGTCAATGTTTCGGTGACCCTCGCAAAAGGCGGAACGTCCAAGGTTCTCGTGTACACGAACGCCGACATCCCCGACGCCACCCTCAAGGAGGCGATCGACGAGGCCGGCGGATACGAGGTCGAGTCGATCGTTCGCTGACAGCCCTGAAACAATGCACGCGCGGGAGAGGAGCGCCGACGCTATGACGTCAACCGCAAATCGAGCACAGTCCGAGGAGGCCGATAGGCGACGATCTCGGAACGCCCCTGGGCAACCGTCCGATCGCGCCGACAGGGCTCAGCCGCAGACCGTCGATCGAGCGCGGCTCCGACACGCGGATCCGACCCAATCCAGCACGGATCCAATGCAACCCGGCGCAGATCCTGCGCGATCCAGCGCGGATCCGTCGCGGCCGCAGACCGAGGTCGAGCTGGCCGTCACCGGGATGACCTGCGCCTCGTGCGTGGCCCGCGTGGAGAAGAAACTCAACAAGATCCCCGGGGTCACGGCGATCGTCAACCTCGCCACCGAGAAGGCGCACGTCGAGTGGACGGACGCGGCCGGGCCTTCCGACGCCGACCTCGTCGGCACAGTTGAGAAAGCCGGATACGGCGCCACGGTTCTGCGGAGAATCACAACGGACGACGCCGGAGAACGCACCGTCCAGGCAAGCGAGGCGGCCCGAGGGGCCGAGGAGGCCGCGGCCCGCGCGGCCTCGGCTCGCGTGGCGGACCTTCGACGTCGATTCTGGGCGGCCCTCGTCCTCTCGACGCCGATCGTCGCGGTGTCGATGGCCCCTGCCTGGCAGTTCCCGGGCTGGCAATGGGCCGTCGGCGCGCTTTCCCTCCCCGTCGCCTTCTGGTGCGGCTGGCCTTTCCTGAAAGCGGCCTGGCGGGCCGGGCGGCACGGCTCGACGACGATGGACACGCTTGTCGCCCTGGGCATCCTCGCGTCGATGGGGTGGAGCGCATGGGCCCTCCTGTGGGGCGGCTCCGGAAGGATCGGCTACACCATGGCCATGACCGGCATCCACGGACTCGGCCACTCGGGAACGCCGCATCTGTACTTCGAGTCGGCGGCCTTCATCGTGACGTTCCTCCTCCTCGGCCGCTGGCTGGAGTCGCGCTCGCGCCGAAGCGCGGGCGACGCCCTGCGCTCTCTGCTCGACCTCGCGCCGACTACGGCCACTCGGGTGCGCCGGGAAGGCGGCGGCGTCGTCGAGGAGACGATCGACGCCGCGGAGTTGGAAGTCGGCGACGAGTTCCTCGTTCGCCCCGGAGAGACGGTGGCCACCGACGGATTGGTCGTGGAAGGCGAGTCGGCCGTCGACGCCTCCCTCCTGACGGGCGAGTCGATTCCCGTAGACGTCGGCCCCGGCAGCAAGCTGACAGGCGGCGCCGTCAACACCTTTGGAGCCCTGACCGTGCGGGCTGTGCGGGTCGGCGAGGAGACGACCCTGGCCAGAATGGGCAGGCTCCTCACCGAGGCACAGACGGGGAAGGCGCCGGTCCAGCGTCTGGCCGACAAGGTCTCGGCCGTCTTCGTCCCTGCCGTCATCGCGATCGCCGCCATCGCCTTCGCAACGAGGCTCGCTCTGGGCAACCCGCTCGAAATGGCGCTGGCGAGTGCGATCACCGTGTTGGTCGTCGCCTGCCCGTGCGCCCTGGGCCTGGCGACTCCCACGGCCCTGCTCGTCGGCTCGGGCCGGGCCTCACGCCTCGGCATCCTCATCAAAGGCCCGGAAACCCTCGAATCGGCCCATGGCGTCCAGACGATCGTCCTCGACAAGACCGGGACGCTGACCACCGGCACGATGGCCGTTTCGGCCGTCCGGCCCGCCGAGGGCGTCGGCGAACGCGAGCTCTTGGCGGCGGCGGCCGGCGTCGAGCGCGGGTCCGAGCATCCGATTGCCAAGGCAATCGTCGCGCTGGCGCACGAACGCGGAATCGAGCCGAAAGCCGTCGAATCAGTTGCGGCTCGGGCCGGAAACGGCGTGGAGGGGATCCTTGACGGCCGCAGAATCGCCGCCGGAACGGCGCGTTGGCTCGCCGAGGAAGGCGTGGAAGGCGCGTCGGGCCTCGGCGGCGAGCCGGGCGCGTCCGTCGTCGGCGTAGCGCTCGAAGGATCGCTGCTGGGCGCGTTCGACATTCGCGACGTCGTTCGCCCGGAAAGCGCCGCCGCCGTCGCCGAACTGAAGTCCCTCGGGCTGCACCCGGTCCTCGCGACCGGCGACAACGAAGCTGCGGCGGCGGCCGTGGCCGCTGAGGTCGGCATCGACGACGTGCGCGCGGGGATCCTTCCGGAAGGCAAGGTCGGGATCGTCGAAGAGCTGCGGGCAGCCGGGCAGAAAGTCGCGATGGTCGGCGACGGGGTGAACGACGCCGCTGCCCTGGCCGGCGCAGATCTGTCCATAGCCATGGGGTCCGGCGCCGACGTCGCTAAGGAAGCGGCCGATATCACAGTCGTGAGTTCGGACATCCGCTCCGTCGGGGCGGCCATCCGCATCTCGGCGCAGACCCTGCGAATTATCAAGGAAAACTTGGCCTGGGCCTTCGGGTACAACGTCGTGGCAATCCCCGTGGCGGTCGCCGGTTTCATCGTACCCGGCATCGCGGCGGCGGCGATGGCGAGCTCGTCCGTCATCGTGGTGGCGAACTCTCTGCGGCTGCGACGAGCCTAGATTCCCCGGTTTACCGGGCATTCTTGCCCCGCTCTCCCGACACGCGAGAGCGGGGCCCGCTTATTTTGCTCCCAAGATAGAAAGAACCAGGGGAAAGGTCTCCTAAATCTCACCTGCGGAGCTCCTTTCCAGAAATCGCTAAATATCAACGAAAAGTAGTAACATGGGGAGTGTTGCCCATGCGACCTCCCCCCCTGGGGGGATCCCTAGGGAAACATGCATTGATAAGTTAGTTTCTAATTAAACATGCCACCTACTAACCACGCGCTTACCTAACGGACTAAGTATGGCTTCGACCGAAGGAGTCATTATGGCCCATTCATCACGCAAACCGATGGGCACACGGACCTTGATAGCGGGGGTGATCATCATCCTCGTCACCGCGCTGACCGCGTTCATCACGCCATCGAACGCAGACGTCAACGCGGCCATTGCCATATCCTCACCAACGCTCACCCGCACAGATACCAACGGCGATCCGCTCACCGCCGCCGAAGCGTCGCATCCCATGCTCGTCGGCGACCACGCATCGCTCTCTTTCGCCTGGGACGCCGCCAAAGCGAACATCGCTCCCGGACAATCCATGAAGATCGGCATCCCGGCCTCCTTCCGCACGCTGGAGCCCGGATCCCAAGCCGACCTCACGATCGACGCCGCCGGAAAGCAGACCGCGATCGGCCAGTGCAAACTCGGCCGCAACGAGGTCGACTGCGCCTTCGACAAAACGGTCGACTCCTTGAAAGCCCGGGGATACGCCGCGCCCAAGGGCAAGGTCAGCCTGCGCCTGACAGCGCTCGCCCCCACGGCGTCGCCGGTCGCTTTCACGATCAACGGAGGCCAGTACAAGCTGGCCATTCCCGGCGGTTCTGTGCGCGAGCGCTCCAAGGGCTACAACCCGCACACGTTCGCGAAAGTCACCCCCGCGTTGACGTCCGAGAGCAGATCGGTGTTCTGGACCGTGAGCTTCGGGGCCGACTACGTCGCCGAACGGCTGAGGGAAACCGGGCAGCACATGCGGCCGGACGGGGCCACCCGTTCGACGGTGACGATCACGGACACGATCGGGCCCGGCCAGAAGTTCGCCGACCCCTCGAAGTGGGCCCTCTACCACCGCGGATCTGCGGGAGACAAGGAAGTTCGGGACGTCCGGGTCACCGGAGGCGCGGGGACGGACTACACCACCGCCTACGGCGACTTCGACATGTCCGTCTCGATCAACGGCTCCACCGCCACGGTTTCCATAACCGGCCCGTGGCGCGGGCAGACCAACTACGGCATCGCCTATCCCACCGTGCCCGACAAGGGGCGGATCACGCCGAACTTCGCCTACGTCAACACCGCCGGGCTCGGCAAGACCAAGATCGTCAAGGCCGCCGCCGCGAAGTACACCGACCCCTTCGCCTCCAGCGGGCTCGTGGACGCGCAGCACGGGTCGTTCACCGTCACGTCGCGCGCAACGGGCCCCCACGCCGAGGCGATTCCGCGGCGCGTCGCCTTCCCGGTGACGGCTCGCTACGAGCTTCCCGCGGGAACCACGGCCTCCGACTATCCGAGCTGGAATCCGCCGGGGACCCTGGCTGCCGACAAGCGCTCCGGAACGTTTTCGCTGGCCGCCGGCATCGGCCAGAAGGTCGACGCCGGATCGAAGTTCCCCGCGGGAACCAAGATCACGGTCACGCAGGATTCTTCCGCCGCCCTCGGCGCGCCCGAGGGAGTGCGGTGGGGCGACCCCTCCTACACCGTCGACGGCGACAAGGGGAACTCCTTCGTCGTCAAGGCGAACACGGTCCACGGCGTCGCCGTATCGACGGAGGTTCTCAGCCCGCCTTCGGATGTGAAGCCCACGCCTAAGCCGAGCCCGAGCACCCCTGCGCCGAGCCCGAGCGCCTCCGCGCCGGAGCCAAGCCCAAGCTCGCCCACGCCTAATCCCAGCGCCTCCGCGCCGGAGCCAAGCCCGAGCACTCCCACGCCGAGCCCGAGCGCAACTTCGCTGGCCTCCGACCCGACGACGCCGCCCGAGCCCACGCCCACAGCGCCCTCGTCTCACCCCGCTCCGTCTCCGACGGAAACCATGCCCTCGAAACCGGTCGAAACGCCCAAACCGTCGAGCGAGCCGACCGGCACCGCGGAACCGAGCCCCTCGCCGACGACGACCTCCCCCACGGAGGAGCCCTCGCCGACTCCCAGCGAGAGCCCGAGCCCCTCCGAAAGCACCGAGCCTTCGCCGACGGACACCCCCAGCGCGAAGGCCTCCCCGAGCGCTGCGCCGTCCTCTCCGAGCGTCGTCGTGCCGCCCATCTCGCCCTCGGCGCCCGCAGCGACGCCGAGCCCGACGGATTCCCAATCCCCGAGCGGCGATCCGGGAGCGGCCAACCCCAACGGCGGCCAGCCTTCCGGCAAGGGGAAGCCCCGCGTCAGACGTCCGGGCTCGAGCATCAACTCACCGATCGTCGGCACTCCGGTCGCCCTGCCCACCATGGCGCGCGCCGCAGAGGAACGGCCCCTCATCAAAACCGGTCTGGACATGGGAACGGGCGTCGTCTTCTCCGTCTCTCTGAGCCTGGTGGGAACAGGCCTCGTCATCCGCCGCTACTTCTCGTGAGGGAACGGACCTGACGGACACGCCCCCGCTCCAAGCCGCCGCATCGTGACCGAGCGGGGTCCACGGGAGCCCACGCCGGTCGCCTCTCTCGTGACGGGGCGGGTTGGCAGGCGTGACTAAAGTTGCACGCACCAAAGCGGTCGCCCCTCTCGTGACGGGGCGGGTCCCTCGGGGGTCCGCTTTGCCGCGAGAGGGGCTCGTTTTCATCCGAGCCCGCCGCTCGTCGCACGACGAACGAAGGACGACGAGAGGCGACGTCGGCCGCGGGGCCGATTCGCGGCGGGCAGCAGCGCGAGTGTTTCTCCCGCAAGGCCGACGAGAAGCGGGCGGCCCGCCTCGAAGGGCGGGGAGCAAGAACCCCGGGCGAGCTTCGCCAATTGGCCTAACTCTCAATCCATTGCCTTAGAATTCACATGTGGACGATAATCTGACGAATACGACCCCGCGGCGGCCGGTGTTGCTCGTTGACGAAGAAACACGGTGGCTGAGGCGTCCGCGAGATCTGGTGTCTGCAGTCATCACGCTGCTGGCGATCGTCGGCGTAATGGTCGTCACAGTCTACGGTTCCTCGACGGCCCTGGCCGTCATACGCGACGTCCGCACAGCCACGAGCGGCATCATCACGTCGATCCTGTTCATGCCCGTCAACGCCCTGGAGGGCCTCATCGGCTTCTTCCTGCCGGCCGCATTGATCATCGACATGGCCTGGCACCGCCGATGGCGCACACTCGCAACGGGCGCCTTGGCGGTGGCCAGCGCAGCTGCCTTCACCTACGGCCTTCTGTGGCTGTTCAGCCGCTACTTCCCGCTCTCGCCCATCACCGGTCAGCTTTCCGACTCCCTCGTCGAACAGACCTATTTCAAGCTCATCCCGTACGTCGCCGTCGTGTCGGCGATACTCACGGTGGCCGGGTCGGGCAAACGTGCGAAGACGACGAGGTGGGGCTGGCCGCTGCTCTCCCTCGTTCTCGTCCTCTCGGTGCTCCAGGGCAATCAGACCCTTCCCGGAGCCCTCATCACGGCGCTTCTCGGCGTGCTGTGCGGACTCATGTGGCGCTATATCGCCGGCGACGTCCCCGACCGCGCGACGGGGGCCGACCTGGTCAAGCTCGTCAGGCGCGCCGGCGTGGACGCCCAACTGGTGGTCCGCATCGACAGGCTCCCCGACGACGCCGCCCTCACCGCATGGCTCGCCCCCGCACACGGCGACCTCGGCCACATCGACCGGTACGGCATCGACCAGATCCACCGCATCCTGCAGAAGGCGGGAGAATCCTTCGAGGGCGCCCCGCCGAAGCCCAAAGGGGCCAAGGCCGCCTCGCCGGAGTCCGAGCAGCAGGCCGACGATCCCCAAGGAGCCGACGATTCCCGGCGGGCAGACGGTCCGCGGCGGGCCGACGATCGGCTCGAATCCGAAGAAAACCGTCAGACTCCGGAGCCTGCGCCGGGCTTCGGCCCTATCAGTCGCTCGGCGAAGGCCGCCTCGCAGCGTCTCAGGCCGGCCGACGACGTCGACCCCCTCGCCCTGCGAAACGAGCTCCTGGCCTCCTATCACCCGCCGCTGAGCGGGGAGGCCTCCCGCAACTACATCGTCGTCGATTCCTCTGGGAATCCGCACCACGCCTCCTTCTTCGACGCCGACCAGCAGATCGTCGGAGTGCTGCAGTCCTCGTGGCAGCGGCTCGTGCTGACCACTACGGCCCGCCAGGCAGAGAAGACGATCGACGGGGCGATGGACCGCTTTGCGCTTATGGAATTGGCGAGCGCCTCCGCCGGACTCGCCCCCGACCGCGGCCTGGCCGTGGCGGGTTCAGACAGCTCGAAGGTCGTCATCCTCGAAGTCGATGGCTCCACGGCCCTGAGCGACATCGAACCGAATGAGATTCCCGACGAGGCGCTTGACGACGTGTGGGACATCCTCCAAGACGCCCATCGCCGCGGCTTCTCCCACGGAAAGGTGCGGGCGGGCGTCACGGCGCTCAAGGGCGGGCGCGCCCGGCTGCTGCACTGGGAGAACGGCCGCCTTGCGGCCTCCGAGATGGAGCGCCGCATCGACATGGCGCAGGCGATGGCCATGATGGCGGGGATCGTCGGCGTCGAACGCGCCATCGCCTCGGCAAGCCGATGCCTGCCGCGCGACCAGATTGTCTCGCTTGCTCCGATCCTGCAAAAGGCCATCGTCCCCTCCGAGACGATGGCGAAGTTCACCGAAAAGAAGCAGCTGGAGCGGCTGCGCGACCGCCTCACCGAGCAGGTCCCCGAGGTGGCGGAAGTGACGCCCACCCAGCTTTACCGGTTCTCCGTGAAGACCGTCGTCACCGTTTCCCTCGGCCTCGCGGCGGTCTACATCCTGGTCGTGTCGGTTAACTTCAACGAGCTTCGCTCGACCCTCGCCAGCGCCAACCCCCTGTGGATGCTCTTCGCCTTCGTCGCCGGCCTGTTCACCTATATCGGGGCGGCGATGACCTTGCGCGCGTACACATCCGAGCCCTTGAACGCCAAGGACACCGTCATGGTGCAGGTGGCCGCATCGCTCGTGACCCTCGTCGCCCCGGCCGGCATCGGCCCGGCCGCCCTCAATCTGCGCTTCCTCCAAAAACGCAGGGTTTCCACGCCAGTGGCCCTCGCGACGGTCACCCTCGTTCAGCTCGCGCAGTTTGTCACCACGATCATCCTGCTCATCGGGATCAGCCTCGCCACCGGCAAGATCGGCTCCCTGTCCATGCCCTCCGGCGCGGTCATCGTTGCGATCGCCATCGGCGTGCTTGCGGTCGCCGCCCTATTCCTCGTCAAGCCCCTGCGCAGGTGGGCGGCAAAGAAGGTCCGCCCGACGATCGACCAGGTATGGCCTCGCCTCGTGTGGCTCGCGACCCACCCCAGCAGGATCGCCTACGGATTCGCGGGGTCCACCGTCCAGACGATCGCCTTCGTCGCCTGCTTCGGCGGCTCGCTCGCCGCCTTCGGATACAACCTTCCGATCGTCACCTTGGCCCTGGCCTATCTCCTGTCGAACTCCCTGGGCTCCGTCGTCCCGTCCCCCGGCGGCATCGGCCCCGTCGAAACCGCGCTGACCACGGGCCTGACCGTGGCCGGAGTCCCGACGTCGATCGCCGTCTCCACCGCCGTGCTCTACCGTCTCCTCACCTTCTGGGGACGCGTGCCGCTGGGGTGGCTCGCGCTGCGGATGATCACCAAACGCGAGGTCATCTAGAGTGCGGTCGCCCACGCTGAGGCAAGCCGCACATATACGAGTTTTTCCTGTGATTTAGCCGTTTTGCGGGAATCTCGACGAGAAACGGAAGCTGTTTGTGGTAGAAGTACCCGCCACATTCCTAGGTTCTTACACTTCCGAAGTGTTATCGTGAAACAAAAGAATTGTTGCAGGCTATCAGGTAGCGGTCCGCCGAGTTGTCGGCTGCCTCTCACCCATGCGAGAACCTGGGCGCAACGACAAAACGGACGAAACAAAGGAAAGCTCGTGACACAATCGCATTCGCGCTCAAAGCGGGTACTTCCCCGCCACATCATCGCCACTCTCGCCATCTCCGGAGCCAGCGTGGCCGGCATGGCCGCGCCGAGCTTCGCTGGAGAAACACCCCAGACTCCCGACGCGCACGGTACCGCCGGGGCCGCCGTAAAAGAGGCTCTGGCCAAGACCCCGCTGGCAAATCTGCCGCAGGCCGACGACGGCACTCCGCGCGACGGAGAAGATAAGAGGACGCCCCCGGGCGACGGCGAAGCCGACAAAGGCGGCAACGAGAACGGCAACGGCGGCCAAGCCGGCGACAACGGGGGTGAGAACGGCCAAGGCGGCAATGGCGGCCAGGACAACAACGGTCAGGGCGGCGGCGGCCAAGCCGGCAACGATGGCAACGGCGGCGGCCAGGCCGGCGACAACGGCAACGATGGCAACGGCGGCGGCCAGGCCGGCGACAACGGCCAGGGCGACAACGGCACGCCGAGCCCGTCCACTCCCTCCGGCCAGCCCTCGTCGGGCAGCCCCTCGGCGCAGGACCCGAAGAGTCCGGGCGACCCCTCTCAGTCGGGCACGAGCAGCCCGAGTGACAACAAGGTTCCCGGGCTCAACACCGGCACCCCGCAGAAGACCGGCGCCGAGAACGGCGGCGATCACGGCGTGGCGCCCAACCAGCAGGATCCCGGAGCATCGGTTCCCGTCGTCCCGTCGCCTCGCGCGGGCTCGGGCCAGAAGAGCAGCGTCTCTGGCACTCAGCTTCCGCGCACGGGCGCTTCGGTCACGACCCTCGCCGCCGTCGCGGTCGCCGCAGCCGGAACCGGCGGAGTTCTCGTTGCACGCCGTCGCAGGGCCTACTGACCACTGATTCGGCTTTGGCTGGATCATCCTTCTCAACAAACTAGAGCGGTTGGGGCGAACCGAGTTTCGCCCCAACCGCTCTAGTTTGTCAGAGGACTTTAGTTTGTCGGAGGGCTCTGGGATTCGCCGGGCGCCCGACGTTCGTCCGAGTCTTTTCCGCACTCGCGCATGCGCTCGCTGTGCCCACATGCGCTTCCCAACTCCCGCACCATCCTCTTCCCGCAGGAAACAACGTCCCGTGCAGGGCACGCCGGGACCCGGTGACACGCAGCCCCCGTTACCGCAGGAAACACGCTCGCGTGAACTGCAAGGCGACGAAACAGCGCGGCCAATGGTTAGACTTCCGTTGTGACCAGCTCAGAAAAAACCTCACCCGAATCGCTGGATCCGATCGCGGGGCCCAGTCCGGAGGCAAAGCCAGGCGCCGAACCTGAGTCCAACCTCCAAACCGGCTCCGACCAAGAAACGGAGCCCGCCCGCCAAACCGGCTCCGGCCAAGAAACGCAGCCCGCCCGCCAAACCGGCTCCGATCCAGCCGCCGAGCCCAATCTCGAGTCGCATCCCGATCCGGAGGCGGAGCCGGACGCAGAATCGTGCGCCGGGCCCGAATCGCAGGTTCCACATCAATCGGCCGGGCCTTCCAAGGACGGAGCTCCCGTCGCAGCGGTCGCCCCCTCGAGGGCAGCGGCCCATATTCTCGCCTGGTCGATAGCCGCGCTCTCGGCCTTCGCCTACATTCTCTACTCGCAGTTGCAATGGAGGACTTTCGCGACGCCGTCGTGGGATCTGGGAATCTTCACCGAGCTCGCCAAGCAGTACTCCCAATTCGACGCGCCGACGGTGGACATCAAGGGGCCCGAATTCAATCTGCTCGGAGACCACTTCCACCCGCTGCTCGTCCTGCTGGGCCCCGTATACAAACTGTTTCCCTCGGGGCTGACCCTGCTCGTCCTCCAAGACCTGCTGTTCGCCCTCGGCTCGGTCCCGATAACGCTTCTGGCGGTCAAACGGCTGGGAAAGAGCCTCGGGGCGGTCGTCGGAATCGGCTACGCGATGAGCTGGGGCCTGTGGAGTGCGGTCGAATCGCAGTTCCACGAGATAGCCTTCGCGGTCCCGCTGCTTGCCTACGGGCTCGCCCGATGGCTCGACACGAAGGGCAACTCGCGATCGGCGCTCGTCGCCGTCGGCCTCCTCGTCTTCGTCAAGGAGGACCTCGGCCTGACAGTCTGCGCCGTCGGCCTCGTCTTTCTGTGGCAGGCGTGGGGAGCCGCGGCCCGCACCGACGACAGGTTCGCGATTCGTTCGCGCGCATCCTTGAAGAAGGCGCTGTCCTCCCCCCAAGGCAAGGCCGGCGCCCGCCTCGCCGCGTGGGGCCTCGCGTGGACTCTTCTGGCGATACTCGTCATCCTCCCGATCTTCAACCCCGAGGGCGGATGGGAGTATACGAACAGGCTCGCGCAAAACGACGCCGTCGCATCGAATTTCCTCCTTCGCTTCTTCCTTCCGGCGACGAAATATGCGACGCTCCTGCTTCTTGCCCTTGCGACGGGGCTCGTCGGACTCGTCAGCCCATACGTCTGGATCATGCTGCCCACGCTCTTTTGGCGCTTCGCAGGAAACGTCGAGCACTACTGGGGCTGGCACTGGCATTACTCGGCCATCCTCGTGCCGATCGCCGCGATCGCCCTGATCGACACATGCTCGCGGTGGCGCGGCACGTACAGGGCGCGTGCGGCGGCGGCCTGCGTCGCGCTCGCATCGAACGTCGGCGTCGCGTGGTTCGGCCCGATCGGGCAGCTCGTCGACGGCCGCACCCCTTTCTCCGTCTCGGAAGAGCAGGCTCGGGCCGGAAGAGACGCCGTCGAGGCGCTTGGCACGGGGCACAACGTCGTCGCCAACCTGCCCATGCTGGCCTACAGCGTGCCGGGCAACCGCGTCTATTGGGAGGGCACGTACGGCAAGGCGAAGATCGACGCCGTCATCTTCGCGCCGTCGAATTCCACCGGGGGGCTGCCCGCCGACGTCTGGGCGGAGCAAAAGTTCGGCGGCAGGTGGAAGCTCGTCTACTCCCGCCTGAACTATCAGGTGGCCGTGCGGCAATGAGGGCAGGGGCTGCCTGTGCGTGAGCGAAATCGGGTCGGCGGCCTCGCGCGGCGGCTGACCGGACCGTACGCCGCCGTTTTCGCGGGAGGCTGCGCCGGAACCGCGCTGCGCGCCTGGATAGGCGAGATCCTTCCCAGCGGGGCGCAGGCATGGGCGTGTGCGATTCCATGGGCGACTCTCGCCGTGAACCTCGCCGGCGCATTCCTCCTCGGGCTCCTCGCGGGCCTTCTCGCGCGCCGTTTCCCGCGCGCAGACCCTCGGGTGCGCCTGCTTCTGGGCACCGGCTTTCTGGGCTCGTTCACGACGTACGGCACGTTCGCAGCCGAGGTCGAGGCGGCGACGACGGCGCAGGCAGCGGCCTACGCGGCGGGATCGATCGCCTGCGGCCTGCTGTGCGCATGGGGCGGGCTGTCCCTCGGAACGCGCGCCGGGCGAGGAAACGCAAGGCAAAGGAGCGCCGGGCGGCGCAACCAACTGGCAGACGAGTCGGAGCCGGAGGCGAGCGCATGATTGCGGTCGCTCTGGCAGGAGGCCTCGGCGCGGTATGCCGCGCCGGCCTTGACGGCCTGGTCCGCAGGCGGCATCCGGAATTTCCGTGGGGAACCTTCGCCGTCAACGTCCTCGGCTGTTTCCTCTTGGGCGCGGCGACGTCGGCCTTCTCCGCGATGGACCCGAGAGCCCTGCGGATGGTCACAACCGGCTTTTTCGGCGGATTCACAACCTTTTCCACGGCTATGCTCGACGCCGTCGAGCTTGCCCGCGCCGGGCGGAGGCTCGCATCCGCTGGGTTGGTTCTCGGAACTGCGGGCTCGAGCCTGCTCGCTTTTCTGGGCGGAACGGCGTTTGCCTCGATCTTCTGAACGGCGTTCGCCTCGATCTTCTGAACGGCGTTCGCCTCGACCTTCTGAAGCTCAAGGCGAAGGCTCGCGAGCCGACCGCTGCGTCCGCGAAAGAAGCAGAGCGTCCGCGCTCCAAGCCCCGTCCGCGGACCAGACCGGGGGCGCACCCCCGAATCGAGCGTCCGACGTCGAAGGTCCGCATTTTGAGACGCAGGCGGTTCCTGGGACGGACCTCCCTAGCCCCAAAGAGAGCTCCGTGGTTCAATTGGGCCATGAACGAACGCGCAGGTACTCCGGCCCGCGATCAGGACCTCATCGACGTCGATGCCCTGATCTCCGCCTATTACGACATCGAACCAGATCCCGCCGATCCCCTCCAGGCAGTCGTCTTCGGAACCTCCGGCCACAGAGGCTCGAGCTTCGACGGAGCCTTCAACGAAGCCCACATTGCCGCAACGACGCAGGCGATCGTCGAATACCGCAAAGCCCAGGGCTATGACGGCCCCCTTTTCATCGGCCGCGACACCCACGGACTGTCTGCCCCCGCGGAGCGCACCGCCATCGAAGTGCTCGTCGCCAACGACGTCGACGTCCGCGTCGACTCCCGGGGATCGTGGACGCCCACGCCGTCCGTGTCGCTCGCCATTTTGCGCGCGAACGGTGCGGGGACGGCCGCGGGCGTGCGCCAGACCGGATCGGGCCTGGCCGACGGAATCGTCATCACGCCTTCCCACAACCCCCCGCGCGACGGCGGCTTCAAGTACAACCCGCCCACCGGCGGCCCCGCGGACACCGACGCGACGAAGGTCATCGCGGCGCGGGCCAATGAGCTTCTGCGCGAGGGCTGGAAGAACATTGCCCGGGTCCCCTACGAGCGGGCCAAGGGCAGCGTGCGCGGATATGAATACCTCGACCAGTACATCGACGCCCTCGCCGCGATGATCGACTTCGCCGCGATTCGCAAGGCGGGCGTGCGCATCGGGGCCGACCCCATGGGAGGGGCCTCGGCCGAGTACTGGGGGGCGATCGGCGAGCGCTACGGCCTCGACCTGACCGTGGTCAACCCCGTCGTCGACCCGAAGTGGTCGTTCATGACGCTCGACTGGGACGGAAAGATCCGCATGGACTGCTCCTCCCCCAACGCCATGGCCTCCCTGCGGGCGAGGATGACGCCGGACCCGGACGGCAAGACGCCCTTCGACGTCGCCACGGGCAACGACGCCGACTCGGACCGCCATGGAATCGTCACCCCCGACGGCGGCCTCATGAACCCCAACCACTATCTGGCCGTGGCCATCGAGTATCTCTTCACCCATCGCTCCGGCTGGCGCGAGGGCACGGCTGTGGGCAAGACGCTCGTCTCCAGCTCGCTCATCGACCGGGTCGTCGCGGGAATCGGGAAGAAGCTCATCGAAGTCCCTGTCGGCTTCAAGTGGTTCGTTCCCGGCCTGTTGACGGGCGACGTCGGATTCGGCGGAGAGGAGAGCGCGGGCGGCTCTTTCCTGCGCACGGACGGCACGGTGTGGACGACGGACAAGGACGGGCTGATCATGGACCTGCTCGCCTCGGAGATCATCGCCGTGACCGGGAAGTCGCCGTCGCAGCTGCATGCCGAGCAGGCCGAGCGCTACGGCGACTCGGCGTACGCGCGCGTGGACGCGCCCGCGACCAAGGCGCAGAAGGCCCGTTTGGCAGCGCTTTCCCCCGAGGACGTCGCCGCTTCCGAGCTGGCCGGCGAGCCGATCACGGCCAAACTCGTGCGGGCGCCCGGAAACGACGCCCCTATCGGCGGCCTCAAGGTGACGACCGAAAGCTCGTGGTTCGCGGCCCGCCCGTCGGGAACCGAAGACGTGTACAAGATCTACGCCGAGTCCTTCAAGGGGGCCGAGCATCTGGCCGAGGTCCAGGAGGCGGCCAAGGCGGTCGTCTCGGCTGCGCTCGGCGCATAAATCGGCCGCTGCGGCGCGCTCCGAGTTCCACTCGGGGCGCGCCTGGCGTATTTTTATGGGTGGACGATTTCACGGGCGGGAAGCGGACGCCCGCGGATCGAAACCTCAATCCGCAGAACAAGGCTTTCAGCCCCGATCGCGGCTTTCGACGGGAAAGCGCAGCGAGCGGCGACGTCGGCCGTGACACACGAAGGAGCAAACATGGCGATTCCAACCCCGGCCAAGGCGGTGGCGGACATCGGCGTCACCGGCATGGCGGTGATGGGTTCGAACCTGGCGCGCAACCTGGCCCGCAACGGCTTCAAGGTGGCCATTCACAATCGCAGCGCGGCCAAAACGGAGAAGGTCGTCAAGGAGCACGGGGAAGAGGGCGAGTTCTTCCCCGCCGAGTCCATGGCCGATTTCGTGAACGCGCTGTCTGCCCCGCGCGTTGCGATCATCATGGTCAAGGCCGGACCCGCCACCGACGCCGTCATCGACGAGCTGGCGTCCCTCATGGATCCCGGCGACATCATCGTCGATTGCGGCAACTCCAATTGGCGCGACACCGTGCGCCGCGAGGCCGCCATTCGCGAGCGCGGGCTGCACTTCGTGGGCTCGGGCGTTTCCGGCGGCGAGGAGGGCGCCCTCAACGGGCCGTCCATCATGCCCGGCGGCACGCCAGAGTCGTACCGCCGGCTCGGCCCGATGTTCGAGAAGATCTCCGCCCACGTCGACGGCGTTCCCTGCTGCACGCACGTCGGCCCCGACGGCGCCGGCCACTTCGTGAAGATGGTCCACAACGGCATCGAGTACGCCGACATGCAGCTCATCGCCGAAGCCTACGATCTCATGCGCAAGGCCCTCGGGATGTCCGCAGCCGAGATCGGCAAGGTGTTCGAAGAGTGGAACAGGGGCGAGCTGGATTCCTACCTCATCGAGATCACCGCCGACGTGCTCCAGCACGTCGATCCAAAGACGGGCAGGGCCTTCGTCGACGTCGTCCTTGACCGTGCCTCCCAGAAGGGAACCGGCGCGTGGACGGTTCAGAATGCGGCCGAGGTCGGCGTTCCCACCACCGGCATCGCCGAGGCAACCTTCGCGCGCTCCCTTTCCGGCTCGGTGCCGGAGCGGCAGGCGGGCCGGGGGCTTCCCGCGGGGACCGAGGACGTTCCCGTCGCCGATCCAGCGGCTTTCATCGAGGACGTCCGCCGGGCGCTCTACGCCTCGAAGATGGTCGCCTACTCCCAGGGATTCGAGCTCATACGCAAGGCTTCCGAGGAGAACGGCTGGAACGTCGACCTGGGGGCGATGGCTCGCATCTGGCGCGGCGGCTGCATCATCCGCGCCGTCTTTCTCAACCGCATCACCGAGGCCTACGAGCGGGACCCGAAGCTCCCGCTGCTTCTGGCCGACCCTTATTTCTCCGGCGAAATCGGCAAGTCCGTGGAGTCCTGGCGGCGCATCGTGAGTTTCAGCGCGCTCACCGGCGTTCCGATCCCGGCTTTCGCTTCGTCGCTCGCCTACTACGACGGCGTCCGCGCGGCCGAGCTTCCCGCGAACCTCATCCAGGGGCAGCGCGATTTCTTCGGCGCCCACACGTACAAGCGCGTCGATCGCGAGGGCACGTTCCACACGTTGTGGAGCGGCGACCGCAGCGAGATCGAGGAGTAGGGGCCGGCCCAAGCCGACCAGCGTCCGCCTCGTTGGCTCGGCGCGGCGGCTGGTGAGTTGTCTCGACGGGGCCGGGGAGTTGTCGCGGCGGCTGGTGATCCGCCGTAGCGGGGTCGGGGAGCTGCCGCGGCGGCTGGTCAGCTGTCGTAGCGGGGCTAGTGCGCTGTCGCAGCTGCTGGTCAGCTGTCGTAGCGGGGCTAGTGCGCTGTCGCGGCGCTCGCAAGTTCGCAGGCGCTGGTCGACTGCCCGGTGAGTCTGACTGACCCCGATGAACAGGACCTGGGTGCAAGAAAAGGACCACATTTCGGTCCTGATCATGCATCTAGGTCCTGTTCTTGCATGGTCGAACGGTTCGGGCCTGCCGAACCGACCAGGCAGACCGAGCCGACCAAGCCGGCTGACTAACAAGTCAAACCTGCCGCCGACGCCTTCATGCCGCTTGACGTGTCATTCTTTGCTCGGAGGCGCGCCGTCTCGAAACGAATCGGCTCGAGACGGCGCGTCACCTATTTGGACTCCGTTGGCGCAGCGGCATCGGCCTCAGCAGTTTCATCTGACGGCGAGGAATCGCGCGACGCCGACTTGAACAGCTTGGGGAACGGGCGCGGAGAACCCAAAGCAAGGAAGACGGTTGCCGACAAGACCAAAACGATCATAAGAAGATCCCTGCGCCCTTCTCTGGCCAGTTGACAGCCTCGCTCCCAACCTTGTTCAAGGCTTTTCTTTGTATCGGTGTCGAATCTTTTCTTTGGATCCATTATTTCATTGTCCATGTAATAGAGTATCCGCTTCCCTGTATCGTAATCAGAGAAGTTAGCCATATAGTAGCTATCCAAATCGGACTTTCCCAACGGTTCGCACTTCAACGGCTCACCATCGTCTGGAGCTTGAAGAGTGACGGGTCCTAGGTACAGCCAGCCGATCACAGACAGCGCGACGACGGCGAAAACCGTGCGCACCGCCGCCCTCACAATCCGCAATTTTACCGTTAGCGACATTCTTCCGCCTTTCCCTCGGTTAGAGCCTTCAACAATCACATACTGCCGTGAGGGTCCCACGTTTGGTGATGATTCCACGGGTCGATCCGACTGCCCTTGTCGATGTTGCGAGCGCTCTGTTCAAGCGCGGCTTTAGAGTTCGCGTCTTCGTTTTCGATTAACTCAATGGCGGAACGAAGATTGGCAGCCCCATTTTCGACGTCCCACGCCAGTTCACGGAGCAATTCGTAGAGCAGAGTACGCATGCTCGCGAACATCTCTCCAGGGCCTTTGGGGCCGATCCCAACACCTTCGTCTCGCATGACGGCCGTGGTCATCGAGAACCCCAATGCGCTCCTAGCGGTTTTTGATAGCTCCTCTGCGATTGGCGGAAGGTGGCTTTTGGCAATCGCCATTGCGTCCTCCGGAACGACGATGAGTAACTTTTCCTTAGATCTGATCGGTTCGAACGACAGATCAAAGGCTGACCTATCTCCTGTGATGATGTCGATATTATCGACAATGTTCGCTGATAGTGCCGACTCACCATTGCGGATGTCCAAGTTGATTGCATCGAGAGCTGTATCGAGCGCAGTCAATGCTTGGTCATAGCTTTTGATGACATTACTTTCGACTTCACCGCTAGACTGAACTTTGCTTGCGTTGATGCTACCAAGCGCAACGGATGACACACCGGCACCAATCGTAGTCGCCTTGTAAGTGGCGCCGAGAGGACCGGTGAATGCCACAATCCCATCAGCCACGAGCTTCGCTATCTTAACTGCAATCTTCAGCTCGGAACCGCCACCGCGAGCCACTTTGTCACAGACTTCTTTTGCTTCATGGACGACTTTGGCAACCGCCTCACGAGCGGCGGAAAAGACTTTTTCTTCCGCCACGAGCGATCCCCCTAGATAGATTGATACGCGATTTAGATTGTCAACCGCCGAACCCAGAGCAATCAGGAATTTCGACTGAATGGCATCGGCGGTCTCTCCTTTCATTGACGTAAGCTTATGTTTTATCAACTCCAAGTGCCCGGGGATACCCACCCCTGCCGGAGTCATTTTCCCATTCTGCGTAGTGGCTGTATTAGCAAGGGCTTTCGTGACCTCAAGGCATTTGGAACTCTCAATCTCGATTTCGCGAGGGTTGGGGAGGTTCTTCCACTTTTTGAGGCGGCTATCGATCTTATGTCGAATTTCATCAAAAGTATCGCTGTATCCTTCTGATTTCGAAGGAGGTCCGTCGGTGAAGTAAACTACCTCTTTACCCCCGCCACTACCATCTTCTTGAGGGCATTCCACCACGCTTTCCCCGACACTCCTGTTCGGGGCAACTTCTTCGTAGCTACTACCACTTACTGTGTATCCATGGTCGTGCATGTATGCGTCAATTACCGAACGTTTGAGCTCGCCGATAAGCGTGTCGAGATTGTCATAGGTAGGATCGGTCATGGGTTCTTTCAACTCCCATCGAAATCTTGCGTGAATCCAACTGACACAACCGTACATAATCACAACAATGCCTCGCTAGGGTTTCTAATATGACCCTGATCACCTAGCAGCGTGATTCCCCGGCGTGACGTCAGTCCTACACCCCCGCACACTTGGCATAGATCGAAAAAGTGAGCCATTGAATGCTACCTAGTATAGATAACCAGATAAATATAGTTCCACGTTTATTTCGTAAAGTAACTATGCAACTATTATGCGGTCCCAGCCCTGCGGGAAAAGAGAAGGGCGACGGACACCTCAGCCTCGAACACCCCTCCCCTCCATTCTTCACCTCCTCAGGCGAGCGAGCCCATCGGATCCCACGCGGGCAGCACGATCGGCTCGGAGTCGAGCGCCGGCAACAGATCGGCGGAGAGGCGGTCGCGGTGGACGGCCACCTCGAATACGTGCTGGTCGAACCACGAGTCGTTCATCGTGAAGAAGCCTTTGTCGGCGATCTCGTCGCCCCAGGAGTTCTCGATCCGCCAGCGGCGGGTCTTCCCGTCAAGGATGTCGACCCCGGTGAAAACCATGGCGTGCGTCATCTGAGCCTCGCCGTACTGGAGCTCCTCGGCCTTCGTCATCTCCAGGTCGATGCCGTACGTGCCTTCGTAGTCGAAGAGGCGCCCGTCCCAGATGCCGAGCTTCGAGTCGCATTGTTTGGCTGTGTCGCATCCCATCCACACGGGCTTGCCCGATTCGAGGGTTTCCGACGTCGCCCTGCGGATCACCTCGATCGGCACGTTGAGGTAGACGACCGGCTTGGCGCCCACGACGTTGCCGAGCCTGTCCACGGTGAACAGGGCGTTGTAGGGCGACGTCGGGCGCGGATCGTTGACGAGGCACACGTACTCGCTCAAATCGGGCAGGTACCTTGCCGCGAACTCGAGGGGAGTCATCTCGCCTTCGCGTCCGAATTCGCCGTCTTTGTTGCGCCACTGCCAGACGAAGCGCTGCGGCGGCGTTCCCAGGTGAATGGCGAGGACCCTGTAAACCTGTTCCAGCACGGCGGCTTTGACCGCCCGCGGGTCGGCCCCTTCGGCGAACGCCCGGCGAACGTCGCGGGTGCCCCTGCGCAGCAGCTTTTGGAGCGTTTGGTTCATCGCGCGGGTGTTGGACGAAGATTCCGTCTCCGGCATCGCATATTTCGGCACGACTCCGTATTTCTCGACGAGCGCGACGAACATGTTCCACTGGCCGCCGTCGTCGATCGGGTTCGACAACAGGTAGCGGACGGTGCGGTCGTCGACGTCGCGGTCGGCGAGCTCGATCATCGACGTCAGGAAGTAGTTCGCCTTTTCGAGCTTGTCCCAAAAATGCTGGTAGTTCTGGGAGAACTCGAATTCCTCGACGCCGGTGTGCTCGTAGACGGCCGACTTGAGCGAGTTGAGGCCGGAGAACAGCCAGCAGCGGCCGGACTTCTTCTGGTTCGTGATCGGCCACGTGTCGACTTTGACGGAGACGGACGGGTCGATCGACGTGACGATCTCCCGATCCATCGCCACCTTGTCGATGGGCGTCTCGGCGACGGCGTTCTGGACGATCCGGGCGGTGCGGTCGGCGGAAAAGGCAGCGGCGAAGCCCCGCACTTCCTCCCCGGTCAAAGAATCATCGGTCATAAGCTCCTCCTTGTCCCGCGGGCCCCGCCGATCGCAAGGCCTTCATCCTGAGCATTGCCTCATTCTACGCCGGAATTCGGCCCTCGTACGGCCGGTCCACATGTGGACCTGAGGAACCAGAGGGACGTGCAAACGCTCTCGCAGGGACGCCGCAAACCGCGCGACGAAGGGAGCATCTTCTCTCCGCGGCCGATTCAGAACCCGCGGACGACGGCGGCTACAAAGGGCCTGCGTTCGGGAATCCTCGTAAACGCCTACGTCGAAAACCGTTGCCACCGCGATTGTCTTGCGTCTTCTTCATCGAATGGCCAATCCGCATTCAACTTGCCGCGCATCACGCGTCGATTTCGCCGCGCCTCATCGCCTCGACCACGGCGGACGTCCGATCGACGACGTCGAGCTTGGCGAAAGCCCGGGAAAAGTATGTCTTGACCGTGGCCGCGCCCACGCCCAAGGCCGTCGCGATCTGACGATTCGTCATCCCTTCCGCCGCGAGCGCCAGGACCCGCTTTTCTTGTTCGGACAGCTCTTCGACTCCGCCGTCGGTCGAAGAACCGCCTCTCACGCTCTGCGTCACGGCTCTCGCCGCCCTTTCGTCCAGCACGGTGCGTCCCGAGGCAGTCGCTCGAATCGCCTCCGCCAGGCGGAAGGGCTCGATGTCCTTGAGCACGTAGCCGCTGGCGCCCGCCTCAATGGCGGCCAGGATGTCGCGATCGGTGTCGTACATCGTCAGAATGAGGATCTTCGTGTCGGGAGAGATTTGAAGCGTCTTGCGGGCCACGTCCGAGCCGCTCATGTCGGGCATCCGCAGATCGAGAAGCAGAACGTCCGGGCGCAGCTTTTCAACCAATTCGAGCGCACGCGCGCCTCCCGACGCCTCGCCGAGCACCTTGAGATTCGCGTACTTTTCGATCATGCTCTTGATGCCCTCGCGAATCATCGGATGGTCGTCGGCCATGACGATCGAGATCATTCCTTTTCCTTTCCTTGCAACGCCGAGTCCGCGGCCTCTTGCGACGCCGAGTCCGCGGGTTCTTGCAACGCCTGGCTCGCCGTTTCTCGCGACGTCGGGCCTTCAGCCGACGCCGCATCCTCCACGGCGGGAGCTTCAACCGGAATCCGCGCGAGGACGCGGGTTCCGCGTCCGGGCGAACTGTCGATGCTCACGCTGCCGCCCAGGTCCGCCGCCCTGCCGCGCATGTCGGGGATCCCGAAACCCGAATCGTCTCCTTCCGGCGCACGCCCCAGGCGGCCTCGTTGCCACACGCGCCGCACGCGCGCAAGGCCAGCTCGTCCCTCGTCCGCGGACTCCGGTCGGCTCCGCAAAGTCGCTTGATTCGAGGAGCTGCCGCCTTCCGCATCGACGGCGCCCGCCGTTGCGGGGTCAAAACCGACGCCGTCGTCGCGAACCTCCAAAACCGCCACTCCCGCGACGGACCGAAGCGAAACCGCAACATTGGCAGCCCGGGAGTGCCGGGCGACGTTGGCAATCGCCTCCTGCGCGATGCGAAGGATGGCGACCCTCGCAGGCTGCGGCAAAGGCGGAAGCGTGGAATCGAGCGAGCGTGCCACCGCGATTCCCTCACGTTCGAGCCGGTCCGCCGCCCTGCCCACAGCCTCCGCCAATCCGCGCCCGTCCAGCGCCCGCGGGCTTGCGTCGGCGATCATCCGGCGAGTGTCGTCCAGGCCTTCCTGGGCAAGTTCAACGATCATGGCCAAATGCCGCGACGCTTGGCGATTTGCTCCGGCTCCGCCCGCCTGTGCGACTTCGGCTGCCGCCGCCCGCGCCAGTGCCAGAATCGACGCGAGGCCTTGAGCGATCGTGTCGTGCATTTCCCGTGCGATCCTCTCCCTTTCGCGCGCCGTCCCCTCGAGGTGCGACAGGCGGGCAATCTGCGCGTTGCGAGCCTGAAGCTGCTCGACAAGCTCCTGATTCCTCATGTTCGTTTCGGCAAGCAGGTCAATGGGTTTGCCGAAAAGCCCGGTCAGAACCACCGTGGCGACGGCCGCCACAGCCCACTTCGAGAGGTTGTCGGGAGTGGGCTCCCCGCCGAGCGCCTGCACCACGACGAGGCCGAAGTTCATGACGGCAGCGGCTGCAAGCGCCCTGCGGTAGGCGAGGGCGATGAAGAGCTCCGGAATCGCGTAAATCTGAGCGAGGGGGGCGTTCCGATCGGCGAGAGCCGCCCCCCAAACGCTTACAACCGTAACTGCCGCAAACGCCCATCCGCCTCGCGAGCCGACCACGGGGCCGTATCTCCAGCTTCGGCTCGCCAAAGTCGCGAAAAGGAGAGTCGGAACGGAGACGAGCGTGCAGGCGGCGACAACCGCGAGGAGATTTGCCCGCGCGCCCTCCCCGGCCGCCCCGCGATCCAAAGCGAACCTCGACGCGATGTACAGCGCCAGGAGCACCGTCGACGCGGCAAAGTACAGCGTCCATTCTCGTTTCATTGCATCATTTTCTCTCGTTTCATTGCATCTGCGTCTCCTGACTCTTCGCTTGCCGCGTCGACGACGCAGACCGAGGATACAGGAGGGCTATGACGATCAGCAGCGCGCAGGCGATGGCCATTGCCAAGAATACGCTGCCGGCTGCCTCTGCGTATGCCTTGCGAACGGCGTCTATAGCAGCTCGCTTGGCGCCGCCTCCGCCGGGCAGCCGCCCGGACTGCGCGTGGCCAGACGTTATCTTTGCCGCCAGCTCCGAGGCGCGCTCTCGCGTGACTCCAAAGCTGCCGAGCCCTCGGTAGACGGCGTCGGCGAACTTCGAGACGCTGACCGACGCGAAAACCGCCATCCCGAGCGCTCCCCCGAGGTTTTTCATGCTTTGGGAGATCGACGTCGTCTCTCCATACGCCGATTCGGCGGCCCGATTGACCATGTCGGTCGCAGCGGGGCTGAACATGAATCCTATTCCTGCGCCTGCGCATCCGAGCTGCCAGGTGAGGTCGCCGGCCGCGGGCAGACCGGATGCCAATCCTCCCGCACGCCGCCACAGCAAGATAAAGCCGATTGCCGCCACTGCCCCGCCGATGAGCACGACGACGGCAATCCCCCGCTTGTCGAAAAGCCTTGCGCCAAACTGCGACGCTACAAGGAAGCCGACGAAAAACGCGAGGATAAGCCCGCTCGCCTGCCCGACGTTCAAGCCGAGTGAGAGCTGGCCGTATACGCTCACAAAGTACATGAGCGGGACGAAAACGGCCGAGGCGACGAGTGTGGCGAGCGTCGAGAGGGTGAAGGCCCTGTTTGCGAAGGCCCTGACGTCAACGACCGGCCGAGCGATGCGGCGCTCCAACAGAAAGAAACACAGAAAAAGAACGAGCGAGCCGCCAAAGCTGGCGAGGATTCGCGGATCGGACCAGCCGACGTCGCTGCCTTTCTTCAGCGGCAAAATAAGAAGAACCATAGCGACTGCGGCAATGGCGGCGCCCGTCCAATCGATTGTCCGATCGGAGGACTTTGCGTCTCGAAGATCGACGGCGTCTGCTCTTCCAGCGCCGCCGACGTTTGCCGCACCAGCGACGTTTGCCCCGCCGTCGATGTCTTTTGCGCCGACGAAGCCGACAAGAACGAGGCCGAAAGCAATCAGAGCCAAAGGAAGGTTGACGAAGAAAATGTACCGCCATGAATACTGAACAAGCCACGTGCCCGCGACAGGCCCAATGGCCGTCATGGCCCCGGTTATGGCGAAGAACGTGGCCATTGACTTCGCCCGGTCTCGCGCGCTCGAAGCGCCGATGAGGATTCCCACTGCAGCTGGGAACATGAGCGCTGCGCCGACCCCCTGCACGACCCGTGCCGCAACTATCCACGATTGCGCCAGGGCGGCCGGCGTGGCCCCGCACAGCGCACTCCCCGTGGAAAACAACACTATTCCCGCGAGCATGACTCGCCTGTACCCCCAGGCATCGGCCATCTTCCCGCCCAGAGGGAAGGCGGCCGCCGCAGCTAGCAGGTAGGCGTTGACCACCCATTCGATTCCTGAAGAATCCAACCCCAAACCTGACGCGATCGTTTGGGAGGAGACGGAAACAATCGTCTGATCGATAGTCGTCATCGAGACGGCTACGATCAGTCCGGCAAGCACCGTTCCAGACCGCCGTTCGCCCTTGTTCAGCATGGACTTCCTTTCCCTTGCGCCCCAGCTGAGCATTCGTCGGTCCGATTGGGACTTCACGCCCAGCTTCCGGGCATTGTAGTTGCGGCCGTGACTTCGACCGCAACACAAGGCTAGGAACCGGGAAAGGGCGCTCGCGCCGGCAAACTGGCCAGGCCCGCGTCGTCCGATCGGCGGACTCGGAGGCTAGTCGGACCGCTCGGGAAAACAGCGCGACGTTTCGCCGGAGCGCCTGAGGCCGCCATGGGGCGCCCCGACCACGCCGGCCATCCGCCGGGGCGCACGCAAAGCGCCGCTTGGTCGCGCGCACTCACGGTTCTCGTCGGCAACCACGGCCGACGTCCGATCGGCGACGGCGGCCATTCAGGTCTGCGCCGTCGGAAGCACGCAGTCATGCGGCCTTGCGGAAGAAGAAGATAAAGCCGAGATCCTCGCCCGTATCGTGTTGGATGCATATCCCGGCTATTGCGAAGTGCGTGCTGTCGCCGACGGCGTCTTGGACCGTCGTTGATGCGATATCCAACTGATTGTTTCTTTTTGTCTCAGATCCCGCCGCTTGGCCTTTACAAGCGGGGCGCCCTTCCTCGGGACCGCATACGAGCCCGTATCTATGACTTTTCGGAATCCCCTGAGTGTTGAGACCCTGAGGATAAGCGACGAACTCGAGCACATCGATCGAATCGCAATTCTCAACGGTCAGGCGTATGTCATGCCCGGAATGAGAATAGAGATGCCATCTTTTTGGCGCTGGCATCTCATCGGACATGGGGGTGTTCAGTCGCGAATTGATGCGCGAGTCGGCAGAGAAAGACGATCGGCCGACGGCGGATTGCACATGCAGCACGAGCGGCCGCTGAGCGGCGGATCGTTCAGCGGCCGAAGGCGAATGGGCGGAGCTGGCTTGCGGACCCGAGTCACGTTCTCCGCATGCTGACACGAAGATCATCGCCGCAATCGATACACTACTGATTTTCCTTGCGAAAGAGGAATTCAACATTCTTTCCTCCATAGATGTACGGAAGGTAGTCATCGATCATGCTCGAACACAGGCTGCCGATCGCCCTCAAACTCCATTCCGAGCGCGGCATGGGCTTATCAAAAAGAACAAGCTCTTCCTTCGGCTCTTTGACTTGGTCCGAATCGATAGTGCGAATCAACAGAGAAAAGTCACGAGCCTCTCCCTTCGACGGCTCAGGGAAAGGCTCGCGCACCTTTCGGTCTTGATCTCGTAACCGTCTAAAGAGATCTGTCTGGCAATTGATAATCCCTCTCCTGGACGGAAAGATGACTCTAACCTCGCTCAAAACGAAACGAGCATAAACTTCTAAGACCAGCTGGGCGACTTGGAGGAACGGCGCGACAGGGATGTCGGCATCGACCGGATAGGTGATCTCGCCCCGCAAGCCGGAGGCAAGATAGTCCCCCTCCATCAACGACTCGTCATCGTAGAGGAAAACCGTCTCCCACTGGCCGATCAAACTGTCGCGTTCGCCCTCGATTCCAAGGGCATGGCTCATTTGAAAGAAGACGTCAGCGAAGTCTAGCTCCACGACATCCGCAGGAGCCTCACGGATATGTTCCAAAACATGCCCACGCATGATGAGCACAATGGATCTGCGGACATGGGCGTCATTAGTGCTTCTCAAACGCCGCACTCCCTGGAAATAATTTTGCTGACAGCACGGCCATAAGATTTCTGCTCCCCCGGAGCATAGATTTCTCCGAACGTGTACCACTTAGTGTCTTCATTGCCGTTGCACTTGTAACGAGCCACCGCAGCTTTGCCACGGCCACCGCCAGGCCAAACACTTTTGCGACGAGAAGACGCCATCGTGGAATAGGAAAACCATGATGTCTGAGCTCTAAGGGTTGCTTTTACTTGTAGCTTCCTAGATGTGCCGCTGAGGAGTTCCCACGTGTCGTGGCCAGACACGTCACCCCCGGATAGATGCGCGTCGTGCGCTTCAACCAGGCCAATGAACACCTCCTGCGGTCTGTTTGCCGACTCAGAGCCACCTCTCACCGTTGCATCAGATGTATCTGCTTTCGCGGGATCGTCAGAAGGGTGGGCAGTAGCAGCGGAAACAGCGCCGGAAGGAGAAACCCGGTCCGAGGCAGAGGCGGTTTGCGGGGCAAGAATGCCCGAAATCGTCAATGCGGCTATTAGCGCAAACTTTGTGGTTTTCATGAGTTTTACCTCCGAAATGATACAAGCCACCATTGTCAAGTTAAATGTGTGGCTTTATGAAGGTGCTTATAATTTTGTATTACCTAGGGCGCATCGAATGGGGCAGGGGGTCTTCATTTGCATTTCGGCAATTTGTACTAGTTTTTCCGTCAGCGCTTCCTCAATCCTTCCCAGTCGGCGTCGTTCGCGTCCTCCTCAGGCGGCGTTGCCCGCGCTTCGCCGGCCTCCTCGTTGAGCCGCTCGCGATCGAAGAGCAAGTCGGCGAAGCTCGAGGCACGCACGATCAGAACGACGCCGATCAACGCGGAAAGCATCCCCGCAAGCCAGGCGAGCCCCACCGGTGCAAGGGCGGTGAAAATGAGGCCGAGGCCGGAGGCGACGCGCCTGCGCCGCATGGCTCCGCACACCGCAAGCCCCAGCCCCGCGCAGGCGATCGCCGCGAAGGCATTCGTCGCGCCGTCCTGCCCGACGCGTTCCCCGCCGTGGAACACAGCGTAAACGCCGCAGGCGGCGGCAAAGGCCCCCACGGCGAGGCCCACCCCGAGGAGCAGAACGTCGATTCGGTTCAGTGGCGCGTGAGCCGGCTGCTTCACGGCCACAAAAGCACCTTCGTGGCCCGGCGCTCGTCCATGGCCGCATAGGCTTCGGCGACGTCGGCGAGAGGAAGCTGCAGGTCGAAAACCCTGCCCGGATTGATCTTGCGGTCCACCACCAACTGGACGAGCTGATCCAGGTAGCGGCGAACGGGCGCGATCCCGCCCCATACTCCGACGTTTCGGAAGAAAAGCCCGTCATCTCTCAGGCCGCCGTGAGGCACCCCGACCACGCCGATCATCCCGCCGGGGCGCACGCAAAGCGCCGCTTGGTCGCGCGCGCTCGCGGTTCCAACCGCTTCGACGACGCCGTCGGCGCCGATCCCCTCGGTCAGCTCCCGCACTAGCGCAGACCCCTCCTCGCCACGCTCGGAGACGATGATGTCCGCTCCGAACTCGCGGGCGATCTCCTGCCTGTCAGCGTGGCCGCTCATGGCGATCACCTGCTCAGACCCCAATTGCTTGGCCGCAAGCACCGCGCACAGCCCCACCGCGCCGTCGCCGACGACGGCGATGCTCCTGCCCGGTCCTGCAAGCGCCGAAACCGCGCCGTGCCATCCCGTGCACGCCACGTCTGAAAGCGTCAGAAGGCTGGGAACGAGGTCGCGGTCGACCTCCCCGGGAACCGCAACGAGGGTGCCGTCGGCGTTGGGCACGCGGATCTTTTCTGCCTGGCAGCCGTCGTAGCCCGTTCCGTTCTGGCAGTTTGCGTGAGCGCCCTTGCGGCAGACGGGGCAAGTGTTGTCGCTCGTCCTAAATCCGCCGACGACGAACTCTCCCGGTTCGACGCCCCTCACCGCGTCGCCGACCTCCTCGACCACCCCGACGTACTCGTGGCCTATCGGCGTCGGCTCGGGAACTTCGTTGATTCCGCGATAACGCCACAGATCCGAGCCGCACACGCACGTGGCGACGGTGCGAACCACGGCGTCGGAAGGATTGAGGATGCGGGGATCCTCGCGCTCCTCGAATCGAACGTCGCCCTTGCCGTAAATGACTGCTCCGCGCATTGCTCTCCCTTTTCTTTGGGGTGTCCGTCAGGCGTCCGTCCGAGTGCGGCGGACCCGTCCGTTCAGGCTACCCGCTCCCAGCCTCAAGCGAAAGGGAAGATCCACAGGCTCTGCATTGCTGCCGCGCGGCACGCGTTTTCCGACGGTCTCGTCGCCTTGGAATTCAAGTCTTACCAAGGAGAACCATGTGAATTCCACGGGAACTGAAAACTTCGATCTCTGCAAGAATGGTGCCATGAGGATGACGCCCAACGCAGCGCCACAACGAACCGAACCTCTCACGCAGTATCGGAAAATAAAGGCTACGGACGCCGCCGGCGCTCGCATGCTCGACTGCGCCCTGGCCCAGATCCACGAACGCGGCCTCTCGGTGACGATCGACCGCATCAGTTTCGAGGACATCATCAAGGAGGCGGGGGTCAGCCGCGCCACCGCCTATCGCAAATGGCCGTCCCGCCAGGCATTCCTGGCCGACGTCGTCTCCGCTGCGGTGCAGCGCGTGGAGTTCACAACGGACGGGCTCGAGGACATACGCCTCCTCCGCCCGCTCCTGGACTCCGGAATCGAAACGTGGGAGGACCCGCAGCAGCGCCGCAACGCCACAGTGACCGGCTTGAGGATGGTGACCCAGGCCGACTTCGAACGCATACTCGCCTCCCCCGACACGGACCTCTACTACGGCCTGACGGCCACCTGCCGCGGCTTGCGCGACGACGCAGTGCGAGAGAACGCGCAGAACGCCCTCCGGTCGGCGTCCGTCGCACTCGTCAGCCGTCGCGCGAACGTCTTCAGGGGCTTGCCGAGCATGCTCGGCTACAGGCTCATTCCGGGCATCGACCCCGAAGGCGGCTTCGAGCTTCTCGCCGAGGCTTCGGGGGCGATGGGTTACGGGCTTGCCATAACCGCCTTCAACGACCCCGACTTCGCCACGCGCACCTTCCGCATCGCCGCCTGGGGCTCCACCGCCGTCGAAGAATGGACGCATCCCGCGTACCACCTGGTGGGCCTGATCTTCTCCTACTTCGAGCCGGACCCCGACGTCGTGTGGAACTCCGAACGCATCGCGCACCTGTCCGCGATCCTCGACGAACTCGGTTCCGTTGCCGAGAACGCGGCGCGTGACGGCGCGGAGAGCGAAACGCACGCCGAAGGCGACGGGGACGGCGCTTAGGACGACGCCGGGAGGGCGTGCCAGCGCAACGCCGAAAAACCAGTGCCGACGGCTCAACGCCGAAACGCGCGGTCGCCGCGCCCCCCCGCACGGGCAGAGGCGATAGCCCCTCGACTGGTCCCGCATCGCCCAGCGCAGCAACGCCCCTGCACGGGCAGAGACGATCGGCGGACAAGAACTTCAGGCGGACGAGATTCGCGGCGCTCGCGCATACGCCGAGGCGATCACAGGCAGCCGGTGCGACGCCATCCAGACGGGCTTCCATGCGCAGAGGGCCTGGCTCCGCCGGTTTCAAAATCGAGGCCGCTCCGAAGACTGAACGGAAGCGGGCGGGTTTCGAAGAACCGGGAACGTCCGGGGCTCTCGCGACACGCGGGCGGAGGATCGACCTCGCGAGAGCAATTTGCGGCAACTTTTCCCAGAGTTCCTTTACTTTACTGTCAAAGTAACATGGTTGCCTCTCGGTCGGGGCTAGGTAACCGCCCCCTCTGACAGTATGCTGCATTCATAGGAAGAAGTTGGTTCTCTTCCACAACAGCATTACGCATACTAGAAACTTGTATACACAACCACCAAGGAGGGTTGCCACGTGGCAGTGTTTCGATTGGACAAGGATCAGTTCAGGCGACAAGTCGCCGAACTGGTAAAGGCGGGCGACAAATACGAGGACGCGCAGAACGAGCTCAGCTTTGCCGTGGGCCAAAGCTGCAAGGACCTTCAAAGCAACGGAGTTTGCGCGCCCTCCAGCGACGACGATCGGTGGTCGAACCTGGATGAGCTCCGGCATCTCCGCACGCCGGTCCACACGTCCCTGGTGGCCGTAGACAAAGAGCTGAAGCACGTCTCCGAGCAGCAGCACAAGGTGATTGCGGACTTGAGGGCCTCGCTGAGCTCATTCGAGTTTCGGGACGACGCCGAACGCAACGAGTTCGTCAAGATCTTGGACAAACTCGATCGGAAATTCACCTATGTGTCCCCCGAAGGAATGAACCTCATAGGCAACGTCCTTTCCAAAACCCCGGGTTTCGATTCGCTTATAGACGGCTTACACAGCTCCAGCTCAGCGCAAGGACCGAAAGGTACAGGGCAAGGGCAGAAGAGTGCAGGAGGCAAATGATGGCCACTCCTCACGCCGACCACCTTAACGTCATCAAAACCTGGAGAACGGACCCGATCGAGCAGGCAAACAAACACCTGGAAAAAGTCAGCTCCAACCTCGCCGACATCGCCACGATCAACCGGCGTGTGGCAGCCGACCTCGGCCTCGAAGGGACGACTGCCCGTTCAGCCTCCTCTCGCCTGGACAAGCTCGCCACCCGCTTGCTGGACGGCTCTCAGAAGGTAAAACAGCTTGCCGAAGTGCAGCACAAAGCCCTCGGTTTGGGAAAGAAGGCACAAAGCGAGAACGAGGAGATCCAAAAGTTACTCAAAAACGTCAACAGCACTTATAAAGGAGCTGGCGCTATATCTCCGAGCACGAGCAAAGATCACTCCTTACAGATCGCCGCTGAAGCGGAGCGCGATTCCGCCCATGCAGAGGTCGATCGCCAAGCCAAGGATGTGCTGCGCGTTTTGCGGGAAAGCACAGAGGCTTTGGCTCGCGATTTTCCTTTTCAGGACAACGAGCCCGCATCAAGGCACGCCTCAGCTCCACCGGACTCAACCGGCAAGGGCAACGGCGGCGCCAACGGCAGCGCGAACAGTTCAGACATCGGCCCCGCAAGCGGCCCCCAGGCGGGCCCCACTCGGTCGGCGACAGCCTGGCACACCCCGAACAGCACCCCTTCGATTGGCGGCTCGGGCAGTTACACGAGCGGGCATCTCAGCCCAAACGGCATGCCGTCAGACGGGCCGACTTTGCAGGGCTCGCACTACACGCCTTCACAGTTGGGAGGGTTTGGCCCCTCAAATTCAACGCATTCGCCCGCGCATCCTTCCGCGGTTTTCAATCCATTGGCCGCCGCCGCAACCATCGGCGGCGGAACCGCGGTAGCCGGATACAAGGCGTATCAAGCCATGCGGGCCGCTCGTGCCGCACAGGCGTCCTCTCCCCAATCGTCGCCCTCCTCGATGCGGTCCGGAGCGGCGATTCGATCGACGCCACCCTCGTCGGCGAGCATCGTGCGAGGCGCAACCACGGCAGTCCGGTCCACAACTCCGTCTACCGGAGCGCGCGGAGCGACGCCGCGTGGCGGCGCTTCCGGGGTTGCTCGGCCGATTTCTTCCTCTGCCTCAGCGCGATCGGGCGGCATCCTTCGGGGAGCGACGACGGCGAACCGGGCTCCGGCACCCTCGCCGTCGGCTCGAGGCAACGGGATCGTGCGGGGCGCAACCACGGCGGTCCGCAAACCTGCCTCGTCCTCGTCCGCGGGAGAGGCTGGCAAGGTCCCCGGCGCCCGGAGCCAAACCTCCGCAACGCGCGAAGCGGCTTCAACACGCGGAGCCGGAGCAGCAAGCCGGACGAGCAGTTCGATTTCCAGGACCGCCGCAGGCCGCTCGGCGGCAACAGGCGGCAAAGCGACAGCTTCTTCGGAACGGGGCGGGGCCGTTGCGAGACGCGCTTCCGCCGGCCGTGCGGCGAGCCGAGCAAACACCGCGTCCCGAGGCGAAGCTTCTCGGGCTTTGTCGAGTTTGACGGGCCGAAGCCAAGGCCGCAAGAAGAACGAGCGCAGGTCTCGCAGCGACGAACCGATCGCGTCTGCAGAAGTCCGCCTGTATGAAGACGACAGGACGATCACCTTCCTGGAAGCTGGCCGTCGCGAAAACGACCGCGATTAGCTCCCGCACAGGCGGAAACTTGACGAGGCGCGGGCGAGAAGCGATTCTCACTCGCGCTTCGTTCAACGCTGAGTTGACTAAGAGCGGCGTCGCCGTGCACGAGCTCGGGCTCCGCCGCGGCGGTGGCAGGGCCGCCGCCAGTTACCTCTGGCCAAGATTGAACGAAGGCGGTGCGGCACGCCTCTTACGTCGCCCAATGAGAACGCCAAGAATCAAGGCAAGAGCAAGGACGCCCACGCCGGAGCCGATCCACACCCACGCGGGAAAACCACTGTCATCCGCTGACGAACCGGCAGCTGTCTTTCCGCCCGCCGAGCTGCTCGATGAATCTGACGACGAAGAGCCATGTGGCGCGTTCGCGTCACTTGTCCAGGTGATCGTGACACCTCGAAATATACGGTTAACGCCGTTTATCACCACTTTGTCACCCTCAATGACCCCATTAGTCGTTTTTATGATTTTTCCCGGCACCCTGATAGTAATCGTCATGTCCAACTCAATCTGCTCGCTACTAATCCCTTGTTCACCTATTACCAGTAGGTGATCATTTCCCTCTCTTTTCATTTCTACATTATTCAATGGCTCATCAGATATTACCCTACATTTACGCATCCCATTTTCAGACATAGTCTCTTCATAAGTAGCTTTGGCCAGAAAAGGGCGAAGAGAACTTATATAGTTCTTTAGATTCGAGCAATTTTTCCCAATTTTCGCCATGAGGCCTTTAGTATCTTCAAATGTCATCTCCGAGTGCATTGAGCCGTTGGATTGAAACTCGAAAGTCCCGTCAACCCTGCAGGCGCTCAACAAAAAGGCCAGGCAGACCATCGTTAGCTTCAGCGCGAATGAGGAACCTTTCACTGCGTGTGATAGGCCTATGAAGTGGTGGTGGTCGTTCATTTTTGTTTTCCTTCTGCACTCAGAATTGCAGGAAACTATGCCATTCAGGATAGTACCCCTTTCCTCCGCGCTTCTCACCCACAACCTCATCTCGGCGAACGACGAGCTGAGGAAGAGCAGGCAATCCCAGGCCGGCGTGGCACTCCACAGGCCGGCGTAGCACTCCACAGGCCGGCGTGGCACTCCACAGGCCGGCGTGGCACTCCACAAGGAAAGCGTGCCACTCCAAGGGGAAAGCGTGCCACTCCAAAGGGAACGAGTCCCCTCAGCTTCCTTTCCGCGGCTCTTCTTTGCATTCATTGACTTTTCACTTATCGTGGCATGCCAGTGCCCCCAAACGGGTTAGTTTGCGGGGCCTCGGGACGCGTATCCTAAAGCTGTGACGACAGGGGTTTTTCGCGATCCTGCCGCCATTATGTCGGGAAGGCGCAGCTTGCGCCCAGGAAGTAAGTGGGGATGATCGCGTGGCGATATTCCGGTTGGACAAGGACCAGTTCCTGCGCCAGTTGAACGAACTGAAGCAGGCCGGCGACGAGTACGAGGCCGCAAAGCAAGAGCTCAGCGTAGCCGTGGACCAAGCCGCTCTAGGCATCAACAACGCGCAGGGGGCTTCGTCCCAGTATTCAGCCCTCAAGGAGCTCCAGCAGTTCGGGAGGCCGGCTCACGTCTCGCTGGTGACCCTTGACGAGGAAATGGCGAATCTGTCCCTTGACCAGGAAGAGACGATCGAGGATCTGCGATGGTCTGTCGACTCGTTCGAGTTTGAAGACGAGGCGGAACGCCAGGACATTCTGAGTACGCTTGACGGGCTCAGCGAGAAGTTTTCTTACACCAGCCCAAAGGGAATGAGCAAGATTCACGATGCCCTCAATAGTTAAACAGCAGCGGACGAGTCCGTCTCGTGTAAAGACCAATAGGAACAATTCGGGGGGCAACCATGGCAACTCCTAACGCCGATCGTCTCAGGGCCATCAACGATTGGAATCCCGACCTGATCGAGCACACGAATCAAACCCTCGGCAAGATAAGCGGCCGATTGCAGACAATCGCCGAAGTCAACCGGAGGGTCGCAGCCGACTTGGGCATCGAAGGGGAAGCCGCTAAATCGGCCTCGGCCCGCCTTGACGAGCTGGCCTCGAGCTTGCGTAGAACGTCCACGGGCGTCGACAAACTTGTCGAGGTCCAAAACGACTTCGTCGAAGGCGGCCGCCAAGCTCAAGACGAAAGCAGGGCAATTCAGGCGAACCTCGACTCGGTGAACAGCCAAGTCGACAAGAGCAAGAGCGAAGCCAGAAACACGCCGTTACTAGGCCCCTTGATCGAGCAGGCCATTTCCGGACAAGTCGAGCAAATACGCGACAACGCACACGCGAAAATCGACACCCACGCGAAAGAAGTCCTGGCAACGCTGGACGCTCGCACAGCCGCGGCCATCGGTGCGCTTCCGAAGCGGTTTGCGATCTCTCGTATCAAGAAAGCGGCGCGCTCGGCGCATCAGAGAGAGAAGTGGGCGCCTAACAAGCCCGAGCGGCAGCAAGACTCATCGGATCGGAGATCTTCCGGGCATTCGTCGGCTCCGTCGCGATCTGCCACGGATTGGCGAGTTTCCGCTCCTCCCGCTTCTGCGGGCACGGCCGGCAGCTATAGCGACGCCGGAAGCCACAGCGCCAGCTCGTCTGCGGGCGGCATGTCGCTGCAACACTCGCATTACACGACGCCGCAATCGAGCGCGCTCGTTCCGGGATCGGGAACGGCCGCTTTTCACAGTTCGGGTTCGTCGTCGCATTCCTCGGCCGTTTTCAACCCCCTGGCCACAAGCGCCGCAGTCGGCGGCGGCGCGGCAGTGGCCGGATACAAGGCCTACCAGGCAGCGCGTGCGGCGCTTGCGGCGAAGGCCGCGCCGACCTCGAAGGCCAGCTCCATGCGGTCGGGCGCGGCGGTGCGCGCCACGTCTCCCTCCGGGTCGGGGATCACGCGCGGCGCGACCACCGCGGTCCGTGCTGCCTCATCGGCGACGTCGGTCGGCAAGGCCGTTCCCGCACGAGGCGGGACCACCGGGATAGCGCGTCCCACGTCCGCCGGATCGACCTCTACCGGGCGTTCAGGGATCCTCAAGGGCGCGACCACCGCCGCCCGCACCGCCAGCCCAACGAGCTCCGCTCGCGGGTCGGGGATCACACGTGGCGCGACCACCGCGGTCCGTGCTACGTCATCGGCGACGTCGGTCGGCAAGGCCGGATCGGTCAACGAGGGCTCCGGTGGAACTGCAAACCGCGCCGGCGGCGCAGCGCGAGGCGGACTGGCCGCTCGCTCGACGAGCTCGACCGCTGCGCGCACCGCCGGTTCAGCCCGCGGAGCCACCGCTTCGGGCGCAGCCGGACGGACCGGCGGCTCGGCCGCCGGGAGATCCGCAGGATCATTCGGCGGCGCGCGCTCCGCGGAAATGGGCGCAGCCGGGCGCACCGGAGGCTCGGGATCCACCGGGCGTTCCGCGTCCTCGCGAGCTATCGCTGGTTTGACCGGGGGACGTCGAGGCAAGGACAAGAGAGAAGACTCCCGCTCGCATCCAATCGAGGAAACGCAGGTTTCCCTGTACGAAGACGACAAGACGATCACGTTCTTGGAAGCCGGGCGGCGCGAGGAGACGCCAAGCGACGGCGTTCCTGCCTGACGGGAGGAAGCCGCAGCGCTCGCAATCGCCTTGCGGGGATGCCCCATTGTGGGGCATCCCCGCAAGGCACGTACTCAACGCAGAGCGACTGCGCACACGTGCAGGCATGGGCCGAGGTTGACGACAGGCAACAAGGGCCTCGTTGCAAAGCTAAGAATGGGGTGGGAACCGCTAGCTCCCACCCCATTCGCCATCTATGTTGTCTGTTCTCGAATCTCTCAACTCTGGCCCTTCAACTCTGCATGCCTCTCAACTCTGTCTTCCGTCGCCTCCTGCCTGTCAGCCCTGCCTTTCACCCTCTTTCGCTCCGCCAATTTCCGGCCAACGACCCCTCGTCAAACTCGCTTCATCCGCCATTCCTCGCGTCCGTCCTCTTGCTTCGCTTCATCCGTCAAACCTACTGCCCTCTATCCCCGACCCGTCTCTTGCCCGCACATTGATCCCACGTTCATCGTCCTGTCCGCTGATCTCGCATCCATCGACCCCGCGATTGTCCGCCGCACCAGTCATCCACCGCAACGGCACACGCACCCTCTAACATCACGTCGCCAGCCCGACACTCACATCGCCACCCCTGATCCGCAACACCACGCGCACCCGCAGCCCCCAATCTGTCCGCCAACTCCGCGCTCGTCCTTTGCCTTCGACCTTCGTCAACCCTGCGCCTGCCATGTGCCTCCGTCTGCCCGCCGATCTCACAGCTTCGCGCCCGTCCGCCTAACCTGCCGCATCTGCCAATTCTCGCGCCCATTCACCGCTTCCACCGGTGCCCTCGCCTCGCATCATCCACCGACCACGCATTCATCCTTCAGCCCGCCTTCGTTCAAAGGGACGCAGTAGTCGACGTCGATCCCATGCATCTCGAACGTCGGAACAATCACGGAACTGGCCAGAGCCTCCGCCTTTTCATCCGCAAACGCGTCCCTCTCGGCAGGCGACATCGCCTCGATCTCGTCGATCGGAAGGCACCTGCGCAAGAACACCCCGAAGGCGACGTAGGTCGATCTCGTCTCGACGAGCCTCTCGGCGTTCTGCGAGCGGTAGAACGCATAGCCGTCCCGCTCCGCCGAAGAATCGGAGCCTTTGGGCCCCAAAGCGCGGCCTCGCCTCGACGGAGAGTCGAGCTCTGCACAGACGAAGGATCGGAAAGCCCGCTCGGCAGAAGGGCGCTGCGCGGGCACAAGATCCAGATCGGCGGACAGATCGCTCCATATGTCCGCGTAAAGGCGCTCCCGATCGGGATCCCCAACAGAAGGGATTCGCAGCCCCGCCGGTTGCTCGTCGTACTTCGTCATGGCCCTACGCTATCGTGCAAGCCGCTCAAAAGTCGCCTCAAGCTTCGGCGAGAGCTCCCCCTATCCTTCGCGATCCTCCAATGGCCGCTTCGCCAAGGCGTCCGCCGCGGCCGCGCGCACGCCGTCGCGCACGATGGCCTCCACGAGCTCGGCCACCCTGCGTGTGAAGGCCTCGTAGGCGACGAGTTCGTCGGGAAGGAAGCCGCCTCTCATGACGGCATCGACGTGTTCGCGCACGTTTGAGGCGCCGGCCGTCGCCGCGGCGAGCGCCTCCCGCTTCGGCTCGACCATTTCACGCGCAATCGGGCCTGGGTCGAAGCCTTGCGGAGGGCAGACGCAGGCGATCCAAGCCGCCGCCGTCAGCGCCATTTGCTGCGGCACGCTCCCCTTTTCGAGCAGTCGTATGGCCGGGGCGGGTATGCGCTGAAGGAGCTTCGCCGACCCGTCGGATCCCACCCGGGCCGTCTTGTCGCCCAGCGCGAAGTTCGTCCACCGCACGAACAGCCGGGCGATGTAGGCATCCGGATCGAAGCCCGAGGGAAGGTCGATCGAGGGCAGATACTCGTCATAAAGGGCGGCGCGCACGCATTCTTCGACGAAGGGCTGGGTGCGCGAGGCCGGAATCGTCTCGCGCCCGTCAAGCGCGCCCAGGTACGAGATGAGCGAATGCGATCCGTTGAGCAGGCGCAGCTTGACCAGCTCGTACTTGCCGACCTCGTCGGTGAAGGCGACGCCGTCGGCGTGCTCCCAGGCGGGCCGGCCGGCCGCGAACTTGTCCTCCATGACCCACATCGTGAATCCCTCGGCGGGGACGGGGACGGCGTCGTCGAAGCCCGCGATCCGGCGGACCGCCTCGCGCACGGCGTCTGTCGTGGCGGGGACGATGCGGTCGACCATCGCGTTGGGGAAGGTCACATTGGCCTCCAGCCAGGCGAAAAACTCCGGCCCCGCGCCTATCTCTTCGAGGAATTCGACGACGAGGGAACGGGTGACGTCGCCCGCTGAGACCATGTTGTCGCAGGAAAGGACCGTGACGGGCGCGCCGCCGCGCTCGAAGCGCCGCATGAGCCCACGCGCGACGAGCCCCACGGTGGTTTGCGCCCCGCCCGCGAAGTCGGCGAGGACGGCCGGGTCGGAGCGGTCGAGGCCTCCCGTGCGGGAATCGCGGCGATACCCGTTCTCGGAGACAGTCAACGTGATGATCTTGTGCCGCGGCTCGGCGAGAAGATCGAGGACCCGCTCGGTTTCCTCGGCCGCGACGGCGAAATCGCGATGGACGTCGACGACGGACACCGACTCGCCCTCCGGCGTCAGCTCAAGGATCGAATAGACCCCGTCCTGCTCGCGCAGCGCATTGACGACGGCGGGGTTGTGGCTGGCCACGCCGACGATCCCCCACTCCCCCGGCTCGGCCGCGAGAGCCTGGGCGGTTGCCACCGCGGCGTGCGCTCGGTGGAACTGGGCGATGCCGATGTGCACGATCCCGGTAGTGGCGGGTGCGCTCGCGCCAATGCGCCGATCAACCGGAAGGTGCTCGCGATTGAGTTTCATTGATTGTCTCCTTTGACTGCGCCAACTTAGTTGGCCGAATTCGTGTGGGTTTCGTCGCCGCTTGGCCGGCCTTTGGCACCGCTGGTTTGCTCGGTTTTGGCCCCGCCCACCTCATCGGCGGCCTGGACGACGATGAAAGAGGCCGACTCCGCCGCCGTCTCCGGGTCGCCGTCCCGAATCGCGCGGGCGAGGCGGATGTGGCAGCGCACGGCGTCGGCGTCAGGGTGTGCGGGCTGAAGGTCCCAGTGGGTGCGCTCGACCAGCAGCGAGCCGACCATCGCCCCCAACCGCGCGAAGATCTCGTTGCCCGAAAGGGAGGAAACGAGCTCGTGAAACTCAATGTCCGCCGCGAGGAATTCCGGATCGGCCCCGCGCCCTTCGACCCCAAGATCGCGCATGCGTTCGGCCAGTTCGACGAGTCGCTGGGTGCCGGGCAGCCCGCGCGACGCCGCCAGCCGCGCGGCCTCGGGTTCGATGCCGCGCCGCAATTCGCTGATTTCCAGGATGTGGTGGCGGCGCTCGTCGGCGTCGTACATCCGCCAGGCGATGACGTGCGGATCGAGAAGCTGCCAGCTTCCGCGCGGTTCAACGGTCACTCCCACGCGACGGCGGGACGTGACCATTCCCAGGCCTTCGAGCACCTTGACGACGTCGCGGACCAGCGTGCGCGAAACTCCGAACTCGGCTTCGAGATCGGCGAGCGTCATGACGGTTCCAGCAGGCCGGCTCCCGGTCGCGATCTGCCTGCCGAGCTCGCCGAGCAGAGCCTCGTAATCGGTCGCCCCCTCCGGAGCAGCGGGGCCAGAGGCACGCGCCGAAGCGGGGCCAGAGGCACGCTCAAACGCGCGTCCCTCGGATCCGCCGGCTCGCGAGCCCTCGACGCCGGCTTTGCGCGCGGGAGGTAGCGCCCACGCCTTCCTCCCCGCATGAGGCGAGTCGAGGCTCCGCGCGGGCGCGGGCTGCCCAGCACGGGCCGCGCCTGCGCCTTGCGCGCCTGCGCCGTCGTCGTTCGGGGCCATGGTCACCTCGCTAGGAGTCGCGGTCTCGCCGGAACGAACGGCGGCCTCGCCGGGACGAGCACCGACGAACCGACGCGAATCGGCGTCAAACCTAAAGTTTCGATGCTTGATTAAACGTTTCGACGTCCAACCAATGTTCCGACGTCGAACCAGGCGCTTCGACGTCGCCATATCGAAGACCCTCGCCTCGGCAAACGGCGGAATCTCGCGATTTCGTCACTCGTCTGGCAAAGCGTCAATGATACTACTATTATGGCGATCACAGTCGCATGGGGCAAGGCAGCCCCCGCGGCAGACGCATTCGAGCCGAGCTCGCCCCGGCTCACTCCAAACATTCGAGCCGAGTTCGTCCCGGCTCACCGCTCAACGGAGACACACATGGAACCAACAACAGCCACACTGGCCGATGACAAACGGGTATTCATCGACAAAAACGGCGCCTGGGTCGGCAGCATCCCGCCTGCAGCCTTGCTCGCGATCGCGGCCGCAGCGATCGCCGTCATCCTTTTCCTCGTCATCGCACTTAAGTTTCACGCCTTCATCACGCTCGTCGTCGTCTCGATCGTGACCGCCGTCGCCGCGGGAATCCCGCTCGACAAGCTTTACGACACCGTCATGGAAGGGTTCAATTCGACGCTGGGCAGCGTCGGAATACTGGTGGGCCTCGGCGCAATGCTGGGCGTGCTGGTCGAACATTCCGGCGGCGCCCAGGTGCTCGCCGACTACATGATCGGAAAATTCGGTGAGAAGCGCGCCCCCATGGCGCTGGGCTTCGCCTCCCTTCTGCTGGGCTTCCCCATGTTCTTCGACGCCGGCCTCGTGGTCATGCTGCCCATCGTCTTCGCCGTCGCCAAGCGGCTGGGCGGGCCCATCCTGCTCTACGCCTTCCCCACGGCCGTCGCCTTCTCCGTGATGCACGTCTTCGTGCCGCCGCACCCCGGCCCGGTCTCCACATCCACCTTCTACGGCGTCAACCTCGGCTACCTCATGGTGGTCGGCATCATTTTCGCGATCCCCACCTTCTACGTCACCGGCGTGCTGTGGGGGCGCCGCTGCGCCAAAAAATTCCCGAACATCGACATCTCCAAGACGATCTTCGGCGCGAGGACCGAACCCGTTGAGAATCCGCCGAGGGTCGCCACCGTCGTGGGCATCCTTCTCCTGCCGATGTTCCTCATCCTCCTCAACACGTCCGTCGATTTCATGACGAAGGCGGGAACGTTCGGCGAGTACAACGCCGACCCCAAGCTTTCCCACGTCAGCCTGCCGCTGTGGGCGCAAGTTTTCAGCCTGCTCGGAAAGCCCGGCGTCGCACTGCTCATCGCCGCCCTCACAGCGATCCCCGTGCTTGGAACGTCCAAGGGAGTGCACAGATCGGCTCTGGAGAAGCTCCTCGACTCGGCTCTTGCGCCCATCGCCTCGGTCGTCTTCATCACCGGCGCGGGCGGAATGTTCGGCGGGGTGCTCCGCGCCTCCGGCATCGGCGACGCCCTCAAGTACATGCTCGACAACATCGGCGTCCCCGTCATCGTCGCCGCCTACATCATCGCGGTGGCTCTGCGCCTGGCACAAGGCTCGGCGACGGTTGCCCTGACGACGGCGGCCGGCCTCATGTCCGCGGGCGTCCTCGGCGGGGGCTACAACGAGCTCCAAATCGTCGCCATCACCCTGGCCACCGCCGCGGGTTCCGTTTTCGCCTCGCACGTCAACGACTCCGGCTTCTGGCTGGTGGGCCGCCTCCTCGGCATGGACACGGCCACGACCCTGCGCACATGGACGGTGCAGCAGATGCTTGAATCCCTCATGGTGTTCGCTCTGTCCGCCCTGTTGTTCGTCGTGGCGTAGCCGGACGCGGCCAGACCGCCGCTCCGCCCGAGCGCGGAGCGGCCCTGGACACGGAAGCGCCGCATCGCGGATATCGGCGCGGAGCAACCGGACGCAAACATGGCGCGGAATGACCCGACGCAGACGTGGCGGGGTCCGGCGCGGAAAGGGGAAACCCAGCCGGACCCAGCCGCTGAGAAACAACCTGACCAAAGAGAACAGCGAGGAGCGAAAGTGAAAACCCTCTTCATCCACGGCCGCGAGGACATCCGCCTCGAGGACGTTCCCACGCCCGAGCCGGGCCCCGGCGAAGTCCGCCTGCGCATTGCCTACGTCGGCGTCTGCGGATCCGACCTGCACTATTACTTCAACGGGGCCAACGGCGCCTTCATCGTCGAAGAGCCGATGGCGCCCGGGCACGAAGTTTCCGGCGTCGTCGACCTCGACCCCTCGGGAAAGCTGGCCTCCGGCACGCCCGTGACGGTCCATCCGGCGACGTTTGGCGAGCCAATCCCCGGGATTGAGGACAAGCGCCACCTTTTCCCGGGCGGCAGCTACCTCGGCTCGGCCTCCACCCACCCCCACACGCAGGGAGGGATGAGCGAATTTCTCATCGTCAAGGATTTCATGGTGCGCCCGCTGCCCGCAGGCATGGACCTTCGCGTGGCCGCGCTTGCCGAGCCCCTGGGCGTGGCTTTGCACGGAATCAACGTGGCCGGCGGCGTCGAGGGCAAGAGTGTAGTGGTCTCGGGCTCCGGGCCGATCGGCCTGCTCGCGGCCGCAGCAGCCGTGGCGAAAGGCGCGGCCGAGGTCGTCTCCACCGACGTCCTGGCGGGGCCGCTGGACCGGGCGCGGCGGCTGGGGGCACGCCCGGTGAGAGTCGGCGGGGCCGGCGCGGACGGCGTGGACGCGTCGGGCGAAACGGGCGGCGAAGGAACCGCGGGCGGAGCGGGCGGCGAAGGAACCGCGGGCGGAGCGGGCGGCGCAGAGCTCCCCCGCGGACACTTCGACGTCGCCCTCGAATGCTCGGGGATACCCGCAGCCGTGTCGGCGACCATAGAGGCCGTCCGGCCGGCGGGCGTCCACGCCCAGATCGGAATGATGGGCGCCGGGCCGCAGCCCATCGCGCTTGCGACGCTCATCGCCAGGGAAATTCAGCTTCGCGGGTGTTTCCGTTTCAACACAGAGATCGACGAGGCGATCGAGCTTCTGGCCGCCCGCCCGGAGATCGCCGACGTCGTCGTCACCCACGTTTTCAAAGGCGATTCGGCGGATTCGGCGGTCGAGGCGTTCACGACGGCGAAGGACTCCGACGCCTCGGGAAAGGTGCTCGTGGACATGCGGGGCTGAGCAGGGCAGGCGGCCTCGATTTGACGGCACAGCTCCGCAACGCAAGGCTGATCCGGGCCGACGGGGCCGGCGTCGGCCCGGGGCGGCGAGCCGCTGTCGGCAGAGGTCGGCGAGCCGCTGTCGGCCCTCGGCCACAGCCCGTAAGATCGTAGCGGATGCCGTTGCGCCGCTGTTTGACGCCCGATCGGGAGGCAGGCGAGCCGGACTCGCGTGCTCAACCGCCGCAGCCCTCGGACCGGTTGTCGACAGGGCTCGGCTGCCGGCCGAATCTGCCGCCCGTCGGCCCAGATTCGCCGTCGGCCATGGCTGGTCGCCACACGGTTCGAGCGCCCGCCGATTCGGGCAATCGCCGGTGCGGCCGTCCGCCCTGATCGACGTCGGCGGCTTTCACTCCGCCGGCGTCGGCCCGCGCGGGCGACGGCGTCCCACAGGGAGTGCGCACCCAAAAAGAGCGCACTCATCGAATACACCCCACAACGACGAGGACTCTCATGCCGATCACCTTTGAACAGCTCACAGCCCGCCGCATCATCCCGGTCGCGGCCATCGACGTCGCCGAGGCGGCCGTGCCCCTGGCCCGCGCCCTCGTCGCCGGCGGGCTTCCCGTGCTCGAGGTGCCTCTGCGCACCGCGGCGGCAGCCAAGGCGATCGCATCGATCAGGGACGACGAGGAGCTCGCCAAGGCCGGCATGATCGTGGGAGCAGGAACAGTCATCAAGGTCCCGCAGGTGGAGACGGCCTTCCACGCGGGCGCGGACTTCGTCGTCTCCCCCGGTTTTTCACGGCGGGTGGTTCAGCACACCCTCGGCATGGGCATGCTGCCGCTGCCGGGCGTCTCCAGCGCAACCGATCTCATGGCCGCGGTCGACGCCGGAGCGACCGACGTCAACGTGTTTCCCGCGGCCGCGTCGGGCGGTTCGGCCGCGATACGCGCGCTTTCCGCGCCTTTCGGCGACGTGCGCTTCGTTCCCACGGGCGGCATCTCCGCGGGCAACGCGGCCGAATACCTGGCCATCCCCTCCGTCGCCGCGGTGGGGACCTCATGGGTGGTGCCTCACAGGCTCGTCAAGGCCCAGGATTGGGCCGGGATCACCCGGATCGCCCAGGCCGCCGTCGCGCTGGTCGGGGCCGTGCAGAAGATGTGAGACGTCGCCGGCGTCGGGGCGTTCGCCGGCGTCGGGGCGTTCGCCGGCGTCGGGGCATTCGCCGCGAAAGCATATAGCAGCGGCGCCGCGCCCCGGCTGGGGAGAGTCAGCGGCGTCCGCCTCGCGGAACCGGCCTCGCGGCGCGGCAACGGCGTCGTCATGCCCCCGGCTGCGGCGGCTCACCCGTTTTCGAGGATTTCGTTGACCCGCTCGACCTTCGCTGTGATCTGCCCGGTGTAGCCCGGGCGTATGTCTGCCTTCATGACAAGCGAGATTCGAGGAGAGCGCTCGGCGACGACGTCGACGCATCGCTTGACCACCGACATAACCTCGTCCCATTCGCCTTCGATGGTGGTGAACATGGACGTGGTTTCGTGCGGCAAACCAGACTCGCGGACGGCCTCGACCGCGGCCGCGACCGCGTGGGACACGGAGCCGTCGGGCCGATCGGACGTCATCGGCGCAATGGAGAATGCAAGCAACATAGGGCCAGGTTAGCCCCCGCGAGCACGGAGGCGCAGGCGCGCACGGCAGGAGTTGCTGACGGTTAGCCCCCGCGAACGCGGAAGCGCACGGGCCGCGGAGCGACTTCGAATCGTCAAACCGGGTCAGCCTCCGCGAGTGTGGAGGCGCGTCTGCATCGGGGCCTTGGGGGTCGATGCTCCCCGGCGGGCAGCTGGAGTTTTGTTCAAGTTGTTCGCGACCGGCGTTGCTCCGCAAACGGCGTCCGTACTCGATCAGCGTAGGTCCGCGGTCGGCGTTGCTCCGCAAACGGCGTCCGTACTCGATCAGCGTAGGTCCGCGACCGGTATCCGTCAGCGATCGGCGTCGTGCAGGGCTGTCTCTATCGAACAAAAAATTGACAATTCTTTCTTTTAGCGTTAAGATAACGGTGAAGGGAATCGAAGGGACGGAAGAAACCAAAGCGAGTTAGGCGGCCAAATGAACTCCGTTGCTGCGAGCCCGACGGCGGCCTCTGGGAGCCTTGTCGGCCGCCCTGCCCGCCCTGCGATTCTCGATGGGCGTGGACTTCGGCCGCAGCGCTCCGGATCTCGTGCAGACGAAGGCTGCGCGCCGTCGATCGGCGCACGCGAGGGCGTTTCCGGCGACTGGTCGTCAAAGACCGGCGAAAGTCGCGTGGCGGGCTGTCTCGACGCGATCGGGGAGCTCATATCGCGGGTGAGCGAAGAAGACCTGTCTGGGCTTTCCGGGGACGAGCTTCTCGCCGACGCCGAGGCGCTGGCCAAGCTGATTTCCCGCCTCGGTGCGGTCCGCGGACGGATGCTCCTGGCAATCGACAAAAAGAGGAGTTGGCGTTCCTCGGGAACTCGGACGCTGACGCAGTGGAACGAGAAGGCCTCCGGCCAGTCTCCAGCCGCGGCTTCGCGAGAGATCAAGCGGGCCCAAGCCCTCGAATCCGACTTGTGGAAGCTGTCGGCGGCTTTGACGGACGGCGAGATCTTCCCGGAACACGTCGACGCCGTCCGCCGAGTGTTTTCCACCCCCGCCCTGAAAGAGAAACTGACTGAGGACGGCGTTCAGGACGAGCTGATCTCCCACGCCCAGAAGTGCGCCCCGCGCGAATTCGAACGGCGAATCAAAGCCCGCGCCTTCGCCCACGACGCCGCGTCGGGCGTGGAGGCGGAGAAGAAGGACGCCTCGCGCGAATCCCTTGCCTTCACCCGCGAAGGCTCGGGCATGCGGGTCACGGGGTGGTTCTCGGACGAGGCGGCTGCTGTCGTCGATACGGCGCTGAGCGCGATCATGGGGCGAAAAAGCGCCGACGACGTCCGGACGTTGCCTGAGCGGCGAGCCTGCGCCTTCGTCGAGCTGGCGACCGCGCAGCTCGACGCCGGAGCCCTCTCCACGGGCGCCCGCATCCGGCCGCACATCTCGGTGCATGTGCCCTTATCGACCCTCGTGGGCGTGGAAAAGTCCCTGAGCGGCGCGGCCGGCTCTTTGTACGGCGCGGCCAAAGCGCAGGCGGCTCCTCCGGTCCACGGGTGCTCGATCCTTGCGTCCGATGCCGGAAAAGAGGGAGGAAACTGCGGCGGCGAGAGCCGGCACGGCGGAAACGGCGAACGCGGATCTTGCACCGAAACCGGACGCGGGCAGGGGAGGTTGGGCCAATGCCTGGCTTCCCTCGACAGCCAGGCGGAGCAACTCGGCAGCTTGCTCGGGGCGATCCCGGCCTCCCTGGACGTCAAGGCGCTCAACGGGCTTGAAGCCGCCAAACTGGATGACGGCTCGGCCTTGTCGATGAGTCAGCTGGCGCGATTGTTATGCGACTCGTCAATCGCCCGCGTCGTTCTATCGGCGACCGGAGAGGTTCTCGACGTCGGACGAGAAAAACGCCTTTTCACCCCCGCTCAAACCCGGGCGGTCGTCGCGAGGGACCGCACCTGTCGATACCCGGGATGCTCGGACACCCTCGCCCACGGGCAGATTCACCACGCATTGCCGTGGCAATCCGGAGGAAAAACGAACCTGGCAAACGCGATCCTTCTATGCTGGCACCACCATGCCCTCGTCCATCGCGACATGATCTCCATACGCCACCACGACGGGGGGTTCATCTTCACGAGAGCGGACGGGTCGGTCATCGGCATACGAAGGCATGAAGGGGCGCGCGAAGGAGGCGTGTGAGCAGTGCCCGGATGCTTTAGTCTAGGCTTGTTGCTATGGGTCTCGCAGACATCGTCCGTCAGATCGAACGTGAGAACAACCGCCGCGGGATCGTCTCCCGCCGCAAAAAAGGGTGGCTTCCGCGGTTGTACCCGTACACGGGGTACGGTTCGACGTCGGCCGTCCGCGTCATGGCCCGGGCGCTCATGGCGAACCCAAACGCAACAGACTGGCAGATGGCCTTCGCGCAGCAGGCCAAACGCGGGTGGCGTCAGTTCTTCACCACCCAGGTCGGGTACCTCCCCGTCACCGTCACCGTCAACGGGCGCGACGTCGAGACCTTTACATCGGAGTCGGGCTACATCGACCTCCTCATCGAAGACCACGGGCTCGAACCCGGACGCCACTGCGCGACGATCACCCCCGCCGCGGGCGATCCGGTGCAGGCGCCGGTCATCGTCGTCGACCCCGGCGTGAGCCGAGGAATCATCTCCGACGTCGACGACACGATCATGATCACCTGGCTCCCCCGCCCGATGCTCGCACTCTGGAACTCGTTCGTGCTGCACACCAACGCCCGAAAGGCCGTGCCTGGAATCTCCGAGTTCTACAAGGCGATCATCGAGCCCGGCTCCCCCGTCTTCTACCTCTCTACGGGCGCATGGAACACGGCGCCCACCCTCAGCCAGTTCATCCTCGAACACGACCTTCCCGACGGCCCGCTGCTTCTCACCGACTGGGGCCCCACGCCAACCGGCCTCTTCCGCTCCGGCAAGGAGCACAAAATGACGCAGCTGCGCAACCTCCTCATCATGTTTCCGCACATCAAATGGATCCTCGTGGGCGACGACGGGCAGCACGACCCGCTCATCTACGCGGATCTGGCGCGCGAACATCCCTCCCGCGTCGAATTCATCGCGCTGCGCCAACTCGACGCGGTCGAACAGGTGCTCACCCACGGGATGCCGGGAAACCGCGAAGGCAAACTCGCCGGCCGCGCCAGCCGCCACGTGCCCACCGTCTACGGCCGCGACGGGTACGAACTCCTCGCCCGCTGGCGGGCGGGCGTGTGACGCACCAAGCGCCACCCCGCAGCGGATTCGCGCTGCGCCCAAAAATCCGCGTACGTGCCGGGAACGGCGATCAGCTGCTCGTGCGTGCCCTCCTGCGCAACCTCACCTCGGGAATTGAGCACGATCACCTTGTCCGCAGCGAGGATCGTTTCGAGCTTGTGCGCAATGACGAGGAGGGTCGAGTGGCGCCGCAGCTCCTCCATCGCCTCGACGATGTGCGCCTCGTTCTCGGCGTCGAGGGCGCTCGTCGCCTCGTCGAAGAGGACGATGGGCGCCCGCTTGAGCAACGCCCGGGCAACCGACACGCGCTGGCGCTCGCCGCCGGAAAGGCTGCGCCCGCCCTCGCCGACCCGCGAGCTCCACCCCTCCGGGAGGCGCCGAACGATCTCGGTCACCCCGGCCAGATCGGCCGCGCGGCGCAGCTCGGCGTCGTCGGCCCCGGGAGAGCCGATGCGGATGTTCGCCTCCAACGTGTCGTCGAAAAGGTAAACGTCCTGGAAAACCATCGAAAGCTGGGCCATGAGATCCTCGGTCGTCAGTTCCCTGACGTCCGCGCCGCCGACCGCCACGGAGCCCGTGTCGACGTCGTAAAAACGGGAGATAAGACGGGCGATGGTCGTTTTGCCCGACCCCGACGGCCCCACGATCGCGCACATCGACCGAGCGGGAACCTCGAAGCTCACCCCGCGCAGCACCGGGTGCTCGCTTTCATAGGCGAAATCGACGTCGCGAAGGGCAACCGCGCCGGGGTCCGTCTGCTTCTTGGAAACCTCGGGGACGGCCTGCGACGGGGCGTCCATGACCTCGTCAATGCCGATCAGGCTTTGGCGGCGCTCCTCCAGGCCGAAAAGGCCGTTGGAGACGGCGTCGAGCATCGTCGTGAAACGCAGGCACATGCCGATGGCCGCGATCGCCTGCAGCGGCTGGAACTCGCCTCCGACGGCCAACAGGCCGACGAGGCAGACCATCGACGTGACAATGATCTGCGTGAGCGTCCCGGACATCAGCAGTCCCAGCGACGACCACAGCATGGCCGAACGGCCCGCTTTGGCGTTCGTTGAAAATGCATTTTCCAGTCCGGCGGATGCGGCGTTGCATGACCTCAAAGCGCCCTGGCAGCGGGAGAACTCGACGATGCGGGAGGCGAGCTCCTCCTCGGTCGGCTCGGTCAGGGCGTGCCCCCGCGCGGTCAGCCGCCTGGCTGCGTTCATGAACAACGCGAGCAGCGGTGCGGCGAAAGTCATGAGCAGGCCCAGGCGCCAATCCCAGAACCATGCGCCGATCCAGACGACGACGACGGAGGCCGCGTTGGAGACCATAGAGTACAGAAAATGGCCCGTCGCCTCCGCGAGGTTGACGAGCTCCTGGGAGGACAGGCGCGAGAGCCTCCCCGCCGTGTCCGCCTTGAACCACCCCAAGGGCAAGGTCGCGATCTTGTCGCCCACGGCGTGGTGAAGGGTGCGCATGAATCCGAGGGCGCCCCGGTACCCCGTGCGGATCTGCATGAACTCGAGGATCGCCGCGGCCGCGCCGACGCAGGCGAGGACGACGAGCCACCTGCCCGCGCCGCCCGAGGCGAGGGCCGCCGACGCCGGAAGAAGTGCGAGCAGCGCCAATCCGGTCAGAGCCCCGCTCGCGGCGGCCAAGACGAGGGCGCGGGCCACCATCGCCCAGGACTCGCTGTCCATCAGCCATCTGAAACTGGAGAAAAGCGCCCGGGGACGGTTCATTTTCCTTCCTTCCCTTCTGCGGCGCGCACCCGGCCGCCTTCGAGGACGACGATCTGATCGGCCCCGCGTATCGACCCCGGCCTGTGGGCGATCACGAGAACCGTTTTCCCCTTCGCCAGCGCGGTCAAGGCTTGCTGGATCTCGGCTTCCGACTCCGGGTCGGCCATCGCCGTCGCCTCGTCGAGAATGAGGACCGGCGTATCGAGCAGCACGGCCCGCGCGATGGCGATCCGCTGCTCCTGCCCTCTGGAAAGGGCCGTGTCGCCGCCGATGACGGTGTCATATCCGCTGGGAAGGGCCATGACGACGTCGTCGATCCTGGCGACCCTCGCGGCTTCGCGCACCTCCTCGATGCTCGCGTCCGGCTTGCCCAGGGCGATGTTGTCGCGCACACTCGCCTTGAGCAGCTGCGCGTCTTGAAGCACGAAGGAAACCGTCGAGAAAAGGGTTTCCTGCGACATCTCGCGCAGGTCGACGCCGCCGATGGAGATCGACCCGGAGTCGGGGTCGTCGAAACGGGCGATGAGCGTGGCAAGAGTGCTCTTGCCGGAGCCGGACGGGCCGAGCAACGCGGTGACCGTCCCCGGCTCGAGGGTGAGGGAGACGCCCTTGAGCGCTTTGGTCTGCCCGTAGGAGTATTCGACGTCGTCGACGCGCACCCGAATTCCGTCGGGCTTGCGGGGATTCTCAGCGCTCGAAAGCACGGGGACGTCGAGCATCTCGCACAGTCGGACGGCGGCGCCGCCCGCCCTCTGGTAGGACCAGACGATCGTTGTGACAGTCATGATCGTTCCCGGCAGGACGAGCGCGATGAGCGTGGCGGCGAGCACCTGGAGAACGTCGACGACGCCTGCGTCGATAAGCAAAGCTCCGCCTCCCAGATTGACGAACAGCAGCACCGGAATCGAAATCCACATCTGGGACAGGGCCGCGGTCGTCACGAGCGGCATCGCCCAGGCCCTGTAGAACTTTCCGAATTTCTCAGCCTGCTCTATGTAGTTCGCGTGCGCATGGCCGACCCTGCCGAAGGCCTTGACCACCGCGATTCCGGCGATGAATTCGACCATCGTGGAGGAGACCCTTTCGAGTTTCTCGTCCATTTCCGCCGTCTTCTCCGTCATGCCCCTCAATGTCAGGCTGTAGGTGAGCCCGTACATCGGCACGGTGCAGACGGACAGCAGGCCCAGGCGCCAGTCGAGCGTGAAGACGTATACGAGCAGGGCGAGCGGCGAAACGAGGGCGTTCGTCTTGTCGACGGGGCCGTGGGCGATGACCGTGTGGACCATCGACGCGTCGTCCTGGACCGCCTTGCGCACCGCGCCGGATCCCTTGTCGGAGAACCACGCGAGAGGCGCGCGCGAAAGCCGTTCCACGATCGAGCGGCGCAGGCCGTCGCGCATTTTGAGGTCTGCCACGTGTGTGAGGAGGAGCGCGACGAAGTAGAGGCCGAGCCGGGCGCCGTAGGCGGCCAGAAGGAGCATGAGGACTCCGCGGGCCCGATCCGCGTCGACCGGCGAATCCGTTCGGTAGGCGCTCAGCAGAAGGTCCCCCAGGCGGACGAGGGCGATGTAGGGCACGACGCCGAGCGCGGCCGATGCGACCGTGAGGAGCTGCGCGACGCCGATCCATCCCCTGACCGGGCGAGAAAGCCGCTTGACGGCGGCCTGCCCCGCCCTCGCCTTTTCGAGGCTCTTTCGCGCCTTTGCCTCGCGATTTTCACTCATGCGAACCCCTCGTCGGTAAGGGTAACCTAACGAGATCCAGGTTACACTCCCCGATCCGAGGGGTCAATGCCCACGAGACGCACGTGGAAGTAGGCGGAAAGGACTGCGGCAGCGGCGTCACCCGCTGAGTGTTTGCGGAGCTTGCGGCCGAGAGAGGCGCCCGCGGCGCAATGGCGTCGCCGCCGACTTCGACGGGCCGGGCGCTGCGCGAAGCATGACGATGCATTATAAGTTCCAAGTTTTGGCCGCTTTAATGCAAGAAAGTCCTTTTCACTGCAGATCGGCGCTCCGAGCCGCACCCGCCAGCAGGAGCCTCACCGTCCTTTCGGCGGCGTCGGCCAGAGCCTCGCGTCCGCCCGCGAGAGCCTCCTCCAGGGTGGTCACGCCCGCGACGATCGGCACGAGGCCGACGAAGCCGTGGCTGTACAGCTCCTCCACGCCTTCGCCGAGCCGCCCGGCGAAGGCGACGATCGGCACGCCCGCGGCCGCCCGCGCGACTCCCGACAGGGTTTTGCCCATGAGCGTCTGCCTGTCCATCGCCCCTTCTCCGGTGAAGACGAAGTCGGCCCCCTTGACGGCTTCCGCCAATCCGACGGCTTCCACGACGAGGTCCGCCCCGGACTGCAGCTCCCCGCCGAGAAATGCGGAGAAGGCGTAGCCCAGCCCCCCGGCTGCGCCCGCCCCCGGGGCCGCGGCGAAGGAGTCAAGGTGCCCGGCGGTCCTCGCCAGGCGCTCCAGGATCCCGTCCAAGAAGGCGACGTCTTCCGGGGACGCGCCCTTTTGCGGCCCGTAAACGGCGGAAGATCCGCGCGGGCCGAGCAGGGGGTTGTCGACGTCGCAGGCGATCTTGAAGGTCGCCGCCGCGGCCCGAGGATCAAGCCCGGAGGCGTCGATCGAGTCGAGCCTCGCGAGGGAGGCGGGGGAGCCGTCGAGCTCGCGGCCCTCGGCGTCGAGGAAGCGCACTCCGAGGGCGCGCAGCATCCCAGCCCCGCCGTCGTTCGTGGCCGAGCCGCCGATGCCGAAAAGGAACTCGCGCGCCCCGCCGTCGAGCGCGGCGAGGATCATCTGGCCGACGCCGAACGTGCTGGCCTCGCGGATGCGGCGCCGCTCGGGGGGAACCATTCCGAGCCCGATGGCCTGGGCGCACTCCATGACGGCCAGCCCGTCGGCGAGGGCGAAGCGGGCGAGTGCGGGGCGCCCGTAGGCGTCGAGCACCGGCGCCTCGACGGCGGAAAGGCCGAGCGCGTCGGCGAGGGACTCGGTGAAGCCTTCGCCGCCGTCGGCCATGGGAATCTCCACGCACTCGGCGTCGGGTGCGACCCGGCGCACGCCCTCGGCCAGAGCCGCCGCCGCCTGCGCGGCGCTCATCGACTCCTTGAAACTGTCAGGCGCGCATACGATCTTCAATTGAACCTCCTGATCCGAAACCGGCAGCCGCGGCGACGAAAACCGAAAGCGCTAGCCGCGGGGCCTCGGCGTGGACGCACGAGCGCCGAGGCCGTCGCGTTCAGCAGGCGCTCACTCCTTGGGTTCGCCGGGGCGAAGCTCGATGTCGGAGAGCTTCTCGTAGTACTTGAGCAGGCCGGAATGGTCGTCGGTGTCGAAGCCGTCGCCCTGGAGCACGCTCATCATGTCGCGAACCGCTGCGGTCAGCGGCAGCGGCGAGTTCACGCCGTGGCCGGTGTCGAGGACGTTGTTGAGGTCCTTGATATGCAGGTTGATGCGGAAGCCCGGGGCGAAATTCCGGGCGAGCATCATCGGAACCTTGGCGTCCATGACGGTCGACCCGGCAAGGCCGCCGCGGATCGCCTGGAAGACGGCCTCGGGGTCCACGCCGGCCTTCTGAGCCAGCACAAACGCCTCCGCGCACGCCGCGATGTTGACCGCGACGATCGTCTGGTTGGCGAGCTTCGCGATGTTGCCGGCCCCGATGGCGCCGACGTAGGTGACCGATCCGGCCATGACGTCGAGGACGGGCGCGACCTGCTCGAACACCGCCTTGTCGCCGCCGACCATGACGGCCAGGGTGCCGTCGATCGCCTTGGGCTCGCCGCCCGAGACCGGCGCGTCGAGCATGGGGATGCCGACTTTGGCCAGTTCGTCGTGAACCTCGCGCGAAACGAGTGGCGCGATAGAGGACATGTCGACGTAGACGAGGCCTTCGTGCGCGCCTTCGACGATCCCGTTTTCGCCGAGGGCGACCGTCTTGACGTGCGGCGAGTTGGGAAGCATCGTGATGACGAGCTCCGAGGCGAGGGCAGCTTCTTTGGCGTTCGCGACGGCGGTGGCCCCCTGGGCCACGAGGTCATCGACCGCTTCCTTGTGGAAGTCGTTGACGTAGAGCTCATGCCCCGCCTTGACGAGGTTCTTGGCCATTGGGCGGCCCATGATGCCGAGGCCGATGAAACCGATCTTCATGGAAATCTCCTTAGTGCTTGATTCTGGGGCGTGGCGGCTCCTCTTCGATGAGGCGCCTGCAGTCACACTGTGATTCTATAACAAAGATCCGCATACCGACACCCTCTTTTCCGCTTTGCGGACTCTCTATTCCGCTCTGCGGACTTCTATTCGGCAAAGGGGCAGCGGTCGACGACGGGCGTGCAGGGCGTTCACTCGTCCAGGATTCTGCGGCGGCGCAGGCGGCGGCGTCGGCTCGTCATCGTCTTTTCGCGCCGCCATTTCTCGCCCCTGCGTTTGTCGAGGCGGACCTTCTCGCGCTGGGCCTTGTCGAGGCGCATCGTCCGCTCGACGGCCTTGGCCCGCGCGTATTCCTCGAAGCTCACCCGGACGCGCTGAGTGAGCGAATAGTCGTTGTTGACGGGCAGCTTCCATTTGAACCGGCGGGCCGCGACGCACAGCAGCCCGCCGACGGCCATGCCGGAGACGAGGGCGAGGAAGGGCTTGTGCAGGCTCCAAAGGACGATCGCGGGCCACGTCGCCACGAGCGCACCCGTCGCGTACAGCGTGTTTCCCCCGAAGATCGCCGGGGTCCTTCCCACCGCGATGTCGCGGAACATGCCGCCTCCGACCCCCGTGATGACGCCCAGAAGCATCGCCGGGCCCACCCCGTAGCCGGCCTCGAGCGTCTTGATCGCGCCGGTGGCGGCCCACGTGCTCACGACGAAGGCGTCGGCGACGATGAAAAAGCGATTCCACCATTTGCCCGTCATACGCATGGCGAAGGCGATGAGGGCGCCCAGGAACGCCCCGCCGATGTAGAACGGGTTTGTCAACGCGACGGGCGGGCCCTTTTGCAGCAGGGCGTCTCGCAGCATCCCCCCGCCCAAAGCCACCATGACGGCGAGCGCCACGAAGCCGACGAGGTCGAAACGCTCTTCGCGCGCGACCATTCCGCCGAGCACTCCGGCCAAGACCACTCCGAAGACGTCGAAGAAAGTAAAAGCGTGTGTGAAGATCTGCGCGACAGTCACGTCAGGCCCGCCCTAGAGACTCAGAATTCGACGGCGGCCGCCTCGATTTCGTCGTCGTCCTTTGGCGAGAACTTGGCCTTCGCCGAAGAATAGCCGGCCCCTGCGGCGTCGCGTGCCTTGCCGACCCCGGCCTGAACGGGCTTCGAGTTCCAGACCTTCGAGCTGACCTTGGCGATCTGCTCGTAGCGCTGGCGCCCGGCGCGGGCCCCCAGAACGTATCCGGCGGCCAATCCAAGTGCCAGAGACTTCACTCCCATAATCACTCCTAACTGTGCGTGTTGGTTCAGCATCGATTTTATCCGTCGATGCCGATCAAAGCTCAGAAGGGCCGCGCCCCGTCAAATATGACCGAAGCCACACCTTATGGCTAGACTACTGCCAGGAGGAATGATGAGCGGAACAACGACGTCGGCACACAGTCCCGCGATCAGCGACGATCGCCTGAAAGCCGCCACCGGGCGGTCGCGCCAGCGATGGTTCGCGCTTCTCGACAAGGCCGGAGCCGAGAGCTGGGACCGAAGGCGCATCGCGCGCTGGCTGGGTGTCAAGCACGAGGTCGACGCCTGGTGGGCCCAGTCGCTCACGATCGACTACGAACGCGCCCGGCACCAGGGCAGGACGCGCAAGGGCCCCCTGCGCACGAGCGCGTGGAAGACGATTCGGCGCCCGGCAGAGGCCGTGTGGCCGTTCCTCGACGACGACGACCTTCGCCGCGACTGGCTCGACTGCGAGTTCGGGGTGCGCGGGCGGACCCCCGGCAGGTCGCTTCGGCTCGAGGCCGCCGACGGCTCGCTCATCACGGTGGGCGTGCACGAGCTCGAGCCGACGTCCTCCGGCGAGAGCCGCACTCAGATCTCCGTGGAGCATTCGGGCCTGCACGACGCCGCCGATGTCGCCGAGACCAAGGAGTTCTGGAAGGCCTGCCTGGCCCAGCTCGCCGCGCAATTCGAGTGACCCGGGGGCACGTGGGAGAATTGGCCCGTATGCTTCGAGACAATTCCTCCGCCGATCCCCGCCCCACGCCGTCAGACACAAAGGGCTCCGCCAGTTCCGCCCGTCCCAGCGGGGAAGCAAGAGGCCCCAAAGGCGCCGGAGACCCCGGAAGAAAGCGCTCGGATAAGCGACCCAATCATAAGCGCGGCAAGGGCGACGGCGCAGGCCGCGACAAGGTCAGCAAGCGCGGCCGCAAGATGCGCAACGGCGACAGGCGGCGGGCGCCCGCGCCGCTCACCGTCGAGCAGGTGGAGGCGCGCAAGAGATCCGTGCCGAAAATCGCCTACCCCGATCTGCCCGTTTCCGCCCGCCGAGACGAGATCGCGCGGGCAATTCGCGACAACCAGGTCGTCGTCGTCGCGGGAGAGACCGGGTCGGGAAAAACCACCCAGCTGCCGAAAATTTGCCTGGAGCTGGGCCGCGGAACGAGCGCCATGATCGGCCACACGCAGCCCAGGCGCATCGCGGCCCGCGCGGTGGCAGACCGGCTCGCACACGAGCTCGGCGTCGACCTCGGCGCGCAGGTCGGCTACCAGGTGCGCTTCACGGAGGAAGTCTCCCCCGGCACCCTCGTCAAGCTCATGACCGACGGCATCCTGCTCGCCGAAATCCAGTCCGACCCGGAACTTGCCCGGTACGACACGATCATCATCGACGAAGCCCACGAGCGCTCCCTCAACATCGACTTCCTGCTGGGATACCTGGCCCGACTCCTGCCGCGGCGGCCCGACCTCAAGGTCATCATCACCTCCGCCACGATCGACACGCAGCGCTTCGCCGAGCATTTCAACGCACCCGTCGTCGAAGTCTCCGGGCGCACGTACCCCGTCGAAATCCGCTACCGTCCGCTTGTCGGGGACGACGGCGGCGAAGCGACCGACCAAGTAACCGGGATCGTCGAGGCCTGCGAGGAGCTCATGGCCGAAGGGCCGGGCGACATCCTCGTCTTCCTCTCGGGCGAGGGCGAGATTCGCGACGCGCAGGCCGCCTTCGCCGACGAACTCGGACGCAGGCACATCGAGCCGGGCGGGCGGTCCTCGGTTCCCGACGCCGTCGAGGTGCTCCCCCTGTATTCGCGCCTGTCGGCGGCCGAGCAGCATCGCATTTTCGAACGGCGCCCCCATCGCCGCATCATCCTCGCCACGAATATCGCCGAGACGTCGCTGACCGTTCCGGGCATCCGCTACGTCGTCGACCCGGGAACCGCTCGGATCTCGCGCTATTCCGCGCGAACCAAGGTGCAGCGCCTTCCGATCGAGCCGATCTCGCAGGCCAGCGCGAACCAGCGCGCGGGCCGCAGCGGACGCGTGGCGGACGGCATCTGCATCCGGCTGTATTCGCAGGAGGACTTCGACGGGCGTGAGAAGTTCACACAGCCTGAGATCCAGCGAACCTCCCTCGCGTCGGTCATCCTCCAAATGCTTGCGCTTCGATTGGGGAACGTCGCGGACTTTCCGTTCATCGACCCTCCCGAGGAGCGGGCCGTGCGCGCGGGCGCCCAGCTCCTGACCGAGATCGGGGCGATAGACGGCGGGGCCCGCCTCACATCCGTCGGCCGGCGGCTGGCCAGGCTCCCCATCGACCCTCGGCTGGGGCGCATGCTCCTGGAAGCGGACAAGAACGGCTGCGCCTCGGAAGTGCTCGTGCTGGTCGCCGCCCTGTCCGTCCAAGACGTGCGCGAGCGCCCCGCCGAAAAGCGCCCGCAGGCCGATCAGCTGCACGCCCGCTTCACGGCGCGCTCCTCCGACTTCCTCGCGTACCTCACCCTGTGGCGTTACCTCAACACCCAGCGCCGCGAGCTCTCCGGCTCCGCGTTTCGTCGAATGTGCCGCGCCGAGTTCCTCAACTATCTGCGCTTTCGCGAATGGGCCGACGTCGTCGCGCAGCTGCGCCAACTCGCCAAACCCCTCGGCATTGACGCGGCGTCCATCGGCCTGCCCGGCCGCGCGCAGATAAGGCAGGCCGGGGAGAACGGCGCCCCCGCGCTCGGAGGCGCGCCCAATTCAGGCGCCGCAGCCGCGGCGTGCCGGGATTTCGGGCGGGGAGCGGACACTCCCGAAGCGGGCGCGATCCATCGCTCCATGCTCGTCGGCCTCCTGTCCAACCTCGGCAATTATTCACAGCGCTCGCGCGATTACGAAGGCGCCCGCGGCGCCCACTTCGTGATCTGGCCGGGCTCGGGGCTGAGCAAGCGCACCCCCGCGTGGGTCATGGCGGCCGAGCTGGTGGAGACGTCCAGGCTCTTCGCCCGCACGGTGGCCGCGATCGAGCCGCAGTGGATCGAGCCCTTGGCCAAGAATCTCATAAAGCGAACGTATTCGGAGCCCTTCTGGAGCTCGCGGAACGGCGCCGCCATGTGCAAGGAAAAGGTCACGCTGTACGGGATGACGCTCGCTGCGGACAGGCCCGTGCTCCTGGCATCGACCGGCTCGGAGTCTGCCCGCGAGGAAGCCCGCGAGATGTTCATTCTCCACGGGCTGGTCGAAGGCGACTGGCGAACGCACCACGCGTTTCTCAAGGACAACGAGCGGGCCCTCGAAGAGGCGCGGGAGCTCGAAGAGAAAATGCGCCGCCGCGGCCTCGTCGCCGGGCCCGAAGCCCTCGCCGCCTTTTACGACGAGCGCATCCCAGACTTCGTGGTCTCCGGCCGGCACTTCGACTCCTGGTGGAAAAAGGCCAAACGCGACGATCCCCACCTGCTCGACTTCACCCAAGAGCTCCTGGTGGGCGAGGCCGAGGCCGACGAAAACGACTACCCCGCCGAATGGCGGCAGGGCGAGATCCGCCTGCCGATCGAATACTCCTTCTCCCCCGGCGCCTACGCCGACGGCGTCACCGTCACCATTCCCGTCACGCTTCTGCCGCAGGTGCGCCCCGAAGGGTTCGACTGGCTCGTTCCAGGAATGCGCGAAGACCTCGTGACGGGGACGATCCGCGCGCTGCCCAAACGCGTGCGCCGCCAACTCGTCCCCGCGCCCGACGTCGCCCGGCAGATCCTCCCGCTTCTGCCTCACTGGGAGGACGTCGCCCACGGACAGGAGGGCGCGCCAAGCTTCCGCCAGGCCTTCGCCGAAGCCGTCTTTCGGCTTCGCGGCTTCTGGATCGACGACGCGGCATGGGAGGAAGCCCGGCTGCCCGAGCATCTCTCCGTCCTCTTCCGCGTGAGGTCCGAACGCGGCGCCGTGCTCGACGAATCGACGAGCCTCGAAAGGCTCAAGCTGGAACTCGCGCCGCGCACCCGCTCGGCAGTCGAATCCGTGGTCAAAGGCGCCGTCGCGCAGGCTTTGGACGAGGCGCACTTCCGACTTGCGGGCGGCGCCGCAGAGGGCGCCGCGTTGCCGCTCGGCGAGAGCCTCGAAGGCTGGCCGGACGCGTCCGGGGGCGTCATTCCGACGTCGGTCGAGACGACTGGCGCCCACGGGAGGACGGTGCGCGGCTACCCGGCGCTCGCAGCGGGGGCCGACGGCAAAGTCAGGCTTGACGTCTTGGCCGATCCGGCGCTCCAAGCCCGGGAACACCGCCGCGGGCTTGCAGCTTTGCTGGCAGCGGCGATCGCCCTGCCCGAGGCTCGGATCACGAGCCGCTGGCCGGGAGCTCAAGCGTTGGCGCTCGCGGGGAGCCCGTACCCTGACACGTCCGCCCTGGTCGCGGACATCCAGTTGGCGTCGGCCCGCAATCTCGCCGCGAAGTGGGCGGCCGAGAACGGCCTCGACGTCGCCGACGTCCGCACGCGCAGCCAGTGGGACGAGCTGCGCGCCTGGGCCAAGCAGCGCCACGAGGACGAGGTTTACCGAATCAGCCTCGACGTCGCCGAGATTTGCGCGCGGCGGGCTGAGGTCGACAAGTGGATAACCGAGAGCCGTTCGCCCGCGCTGCTGGCCACCCTCGCCGACGTCAAGGAGCAGGTTGCGAACCTGGTTCCGTCGGGTTTCGTCTCCCGCACACCCGCTGCCAGGCTGCCGCACATCGAACGCTACCTTCGAGCTGCGTATATCCGCATCCAGAAGGCCGCCACGAATCCCTCCGGGGACGACGCGCTGGCCTGGCAGATTCAAGACGTGAACGACAAGGTCGAAGCCGCTCGAGCCGCCGCCGCTTCACGTGCCTACGACCCGAGCGCCGCAGCGGCCTTGGACGAGGCCCGCTGGATGGTCGAAGAGCTGCGGGTCTCCCTTTTCGCCCAGCAGCTCGGGACGAACGGCAAGGTTTCGGCCAAGCGCATCGCCAAGGTCCTCGCGCGGGCTTGACCTTAACCTATCGGCTCCTCGCATCGGTAGGCGACCTTCTTCGGGTAATGATCGCCGGGAGTGCGGACGTACAGCTTCATCTTCCCGGCGTTCGGGGGATCCAGTGCGCTGAAGTACACCCACCCCTCGATCGGCTTTCCCACTTCCACGTATTTCGACGACGTCAACGCTCCTTGAGAACTGTCTTCAACTTCGAACATGAGGTTGTTGGACGACGGATCGCCGACGTAGAACCTGTAATCGAAGGGGTATGTGCGTTGCGACCCATTGTTGGTCAACCGAATCTTGACGCCGACGTAGGCCTCATCGTCTTTGTAGTCTCGACTGTTGGCAACCTTCACTTGTTCCCGGGCGTCGGCTTTGTATTCGAGAACCTGAACAGTGGTGTCCTGGAGCGTGTAGGTGTCGCCCTGTTTCGTCACCGGCTTTATCTGGTAGCCGATCTGCCCCAACGGGTCTTGAGGATCGTTGCTTTGCGTCGTGTCGTCGTCGGACGGATCCGTCGTGTCGTCGTCGGAGGGGTCCGTCGTCGTGACACTGGGGGTCGGATCGGCCTCGGGCTTGCTCTTTCCGAACACGCCGGTCGCCCAGAGCGCTCCGACCACGACGCCGACGACCGCTATGACCGCCACTACGACTATCGCGGGCGAGACTCTCCTCCTCGGCTGCTGGAAGGCGGCTCCGGGCGGGTATCCGGCGCCGCCGTAGCCCATCGCCTGTCGCGGGTCGCCGAACGGAGGGCCCCCGGCCGGCGGCTGGGAGAACGGGCGGGAAGAACCGGGCGTGACGCTCGGCGCGTAGTCGTACTCCCAGGCCGCCGCATCGGGGGCGGCGGCCTGGCTCGGCGCGTTGGGGCTGTTGGAGGCAAAAACTCCCTCGTAGCCGAGGGGCTGCTGGTTGTAGGGCGCGCCTGATTGAGGCCCTTGCTCAGAACTCCAAGGTCCGGTCCCAGCGGCGTATCCGTCTCTTCCGGGTTCCTGCCGTCCCCCGGATCCGTATGAAAAATCTGTCATGCCATTCCCATCGTTGTATCTCGCCCAGGCAATCGACCCGATGCACTCTTGCAAATCGACGCTATCATGCTAGCACCGTATCCTACCAGTGTGAAAAGCGCCTCCACAATGTGCGTTCGGAGGTGCGCTCCCCTTACCGCCGCACCCAGCGCAGCTGGAAGCGCTTGTCGAAACGGGGGGAACACCTGGCGCACGACACCGGGGACCTCGGCCGACGGAAACGCTCGACCGTATGCCCTTCCGGGCACCGTCCAATCCACGGCGCGGGGGGCATCGGCAGGCCGCGCGCCGACGCCCGCGGCAAAGCCCCGAGTTTTACGGCCATCTTTTTCCACACGGGGTCGTGTCCGTGCTCGGGCCCCACGAGAGCATGGGCGATCTCGTGGAGGACCGTGTCCCGCACCTGATCGACCGTGCACAGCGGAACGATGAGCGAAGACAGGGAGATCGTGCGTTCAGCATATCTCGTCACACCAGCACGGCGCCGGGCCCGATCGAAATCGAGCCGCCACCCGTGCAGACCGTGTCCGTCCATCAGCTCTCGCGCCATAGACGCCGCTTTCGCCATTTCCATAAGATCACCTTAACAAAGTAAAAGCAATTGATCAACACGATCTGATTTAAAACAACTATTAAGTAGATCGTATAAAAGTATACGGCTTTTAATTACATTTAAAAGCGCGATCAGATATTTAGTTGCATTAAAAGTTAAACTTTCTAGTTATGTTGCGTGACGCCGACGTCGGCGGCGGTGCGCTGCCAACTTTACTCCCATCGGGCCGAAGCATCTCCTAAAAAAGGCCCTCGAATCCGGCCGGATCATCTGAGCGTCACAGGTTCGCTGACTTCGTAGAAAACCATGCCCGAGCTGTCCGACGTTCCGAAGAAAAACTTGGCCTCCTGCAGGTCTCTGTTCACTTTGAAGCGCAGCTTGACGGTGGTTTCCTCGCCCCCCTTGAGCGTTATGCCCTCGTCCAGGCCCTCGTCGCCCTTCGACGAGCTGACAAGGCCGCGCTCGGAATCGACGAGGACGAAATCGACGTCGTAGAAGGGAACGTCGCCCGAGCCCGCGTTCCTGACTTTGAGCGAGGCCTCAACGAAGTACTCTGCATCTTTTTCCGAGGGCGCCGTCTCGCCCTTGTTTCGATCGACTTTTCCAACGACGACGCGGGAGAACGACTCGGCCTCGACCCTGAGCGGGCCGCCCGTCCAGCCCTTCCCGTCGGAGAGGGCCGCCTCGATTTTCGAGGACGTCGCCTTGGCCAGGATTCGTGAGGCGCTCTTGCCCTTGAGGCCGGCGACTTCCACGGTCGCAGCGTCCGTAGGGATTCCGCCGTCGCCGCCCGCCGAGGAAGCAGCCGATCGGGTCTCGGACGCACCCGCCGGCGTCGCCCCGTCCGCTGGATCCTCGCCGCGGTCGGACACCAGCCAGCCGAGCATTACAACCGACCCGAAAGCGAACGCGATCGCCACCGCCAGTGCCTGCCCGCGGTTCGCAGAGGGCTTCTCCCGCCTGGCCGAGTCATCGAGGGACTCGCTGAGCTCGGACTCACCTTCGACGGAAGAACGCGGTAGCGGCATCGTTTTCCTTTGCAGTTCGCATATGGGCAGCAGGCAACCGACAATTTCCATTACACTACGGCAGTCCCGCGGGAAAGTACATGGGCAACGCTCCCCGTCGGCACAAACGCGAACCGCTCAGAACGCTGCGAACTTCATTGCTTCGCGCGTTCGCCCCCTCGCCGCACGGATTCATCGAACCATCCGGTTATCGTCGTCGGATGCGTGACGGCCGTTCCGACCACCGCCGCCCACGCGCCCGCTGCCATCACGGCCTCGGCGTGTTCGGGGGTGTGGATTCGGCCCTCGCATATGACCGGAAATTCTGGGAACTCGGCGACCATGAGCTCGAGCAGCTCGACGTCGGGCCCGTCGGTGCGAGGGCGCTGGCCCGTGTAGCCCGCAAGCGTCGTCGACAGGATCGCGCATCCCGCTGCGGCGGCCCGCCTTGCGTCGTCGATGGAGCCGCAGTCCGCCATGACCAGGACGCCCTCGGATTTCAACGCCCTCACGGTTTCGGCGAAAGTCAGGCCATCGGGCCGCGGGCGCCCCGTCGCGTCGACGGCGACGACGTCGGCCCCGGCGTTCGAGCACGCTCTGGCGTGGCGCAGCGTGGGCGTGATGTAGACGCCCTCGCGTCCCTCTTTCCACAGGCCGATGACGGGCACTTCGACCCGGCCCTTGACGGCTGCGATGTCCGCCAGTCCCTGACACCGGATCGCGGCGGCTCCTCCGCGCTCGGCGGCGAGCGCAATCTGTGCCATCGTCTCCGGGCAGCGCATGGGCTCGCCGGGATAGGCCTGGCAGGAAACGATGAGGCGGCCTCGAAGCGAGGCGATCAACGGGTGCATTCTTCCTCCTGAAACTCAGCGGCGTAGGCGAGCGCGCCCAGCAAGGGGGCGTCCCCGCCAAGCGTCCCTCGCACGAGCGGGACGCCGCGCACGGGATCCATTGCCTGCCGGCGATACCCGGCTCGCAGGGGCGCCCACCAGTATTCGCCGACTCCGCTCAGGGAACCGGACAGCACGATTGCCTCCGGGTCGAGGCAGTTGGCGAGCGACCCGAGAACCTCTCCGAGGGCGGCGCCGGCGTCGGAGAAGGCCCTGCGCGCTTCGGCGTCGCCCCGGTCCGCGAGGCAGCGAAGCTCTGCGCCGTCGTTCACGTCCGGAGACCCGCCGCGGGAGCGGTAGAGGCGGACGACGCCGGTTCCGGAGGCGACGGGCTCAATGTGGCCGTCGCGCCCGCACGAGCATGCGAAGCCCTCGCCGAGCCGGTGGCCGACGTGCCCGACGTGCCCGGCGAGGTCCCGCGGGCCGAACAGGACTTTTCCCTCGGCGACGATCGCCCCGCCGATTCCCGTTCCGACCGCCGCCACCAGCGCGTTGCGCAGGCCTGCCCCGGCCCCGAACCGCATTTCCCCGAGCGCGTGGGCGTGGACGTCGTTGAGCACAAACGCGGGAACTCCGAGGGCTTCGGCGAGGGCCGGGCCGAGAGCCGTCCCTGCCCAGCCGGGCATGAGGTCGGTGGCGGAGGCAACCGTGCCCGTCGCACGGTCGATGACTCCGGCGCTGGCCGCTGCGACGCCGGCCAGCGGGCCGCCCGCCTTCCGGGCGACCTCGCGGGCCAGCTCGAGCGCCGTCTCCACAACCGCCGCGCCCCCGCGGCGCGGCCGGGTGGGTCGGGTCGCCCGATGGCGCACGGACGGCTGACCTGGAGTGCAGACTCCCGCCGCTATCTTCGTGCCTCCGATGTCGAGGACGAGGCGCCGTCCCTCCGCCTCCCCCTCGGGCGAAGGCTCCGCCGCGCCGCTCATCGCGCAAGCATCCCCGCAGCGACGAGCACGTTCCGGACGGCTTCGACGTTCCCGCCCTCGAGCGCGCGCACGGGGCGCGGCATCTGGTTGGTCTCGAACACGCCCAAAAGCTGAAGCGCCGTCTTGAACGCCCCGACGCCGGCGCCGAAGCCCACGGCGCCCTCCGTCACCGAGGTGATCGTCATGAGCAGCGCCAGCCTGTCCTGGATTTGGGCGACGGCGTCCCAGTCGCCTTCGCGGTAGGCCTTGTACTGCTGGACGTACCCGTACGGATCGACGTTGCCCAGTCCGGGAACGACGCCGTCGGCCCCGGAAAGGAAGGCGCCGTCGACGACGACCTCGTGGCCCGTGAACAGCTTGAGCGGGCTTCCGGCCGCCCGATTCTTCTGGACGAGGAAGCGGAAGTTGACGTCGTCGCCCGAGGAATCCTTGACACCCGCGAGGACCCCCTCGCTTCCGAGCCTGACGAGCATGTCCGCGTCCAGCTTCTTGTGGACGCACACCGGCAGGTCGTAGGCGAACAGCGGAAGGTCGACCTCTTCGCGAATGGCGCGGAAGTTGGCCTCGATCTCGTCGGGGCCGCCGAGCGCGTAGAAGGGGGCGGTCGCGACGACGGCGTCGGCCCCGAGCTCGCGCGCTGCGCGGGCGTGTTCGACCATTCTCTCCGTCTGAGCGTCGATGACGCCCACGAGCACCGGAACCCGGCCCGCGGCGGCCTCGATGCCCGTCTCGACGATCTCCCTGCGGCGCGAGTCGGTGCAAAACACGACCTCGCTCGAGGATCCGAGAAGGAAAAGGCCGTGCACCCCGCGGTCGATCATTCGATCGATCGACCGCTTCAAGCTCGCGCGGTCGAGTTCGCGATCGGCGGTGAGCGGCGTGACGACGGGCGGGATCACTCCGCTGAAGTCGGCGTGGGCTGCCATGTGCTCTCTTCCTTTGCTGTACTGCGCGATTCTTCATCCGCGGATGCGAGGTCGTCTGGAATGCTCGGGTGCAAAAGCGAAGGCGCCGCACTCAGGAGCTTGCGTGTGTAGGGATCCTGCGGGTCGGCCAGCAGCGTCGCCGCCGGCCCCTCCTCGACGATCTGGCCGCCGTTCATCACAACGATCCTGTCGGAGACGTAGCGCACGGTCTGGATGTCGTGGCTGATGAACACCATCGCCAGCCCGAGCTCGTCCTTCAGGTCGGTCAGGAGGTTGAGGATTTGCGCGCGGACCGAGACGTCGAGGGCCGACGTCGGCTCGTCGGCGATGATCGCCGCGGGCTTGATCGCGAGCGCGCGTGCGATGGCGACCCTCTGGCGCTGACCGCCGGAAAGCTGGCCCGGGAGGGCGTCGAGGGCCGACGTCGGCAGTCCCACCAGCGAGATGAGCTCGCGCACCCGCGCCTCGCGCTCCCGCTTCGTCCCGACCTTGTGCACGTGGAGGGGGTCGGCCAGCTGGTCGCGGACGGCCATCCTCGCGTTGAGGGCGGTGGCCGGGTCCTGGAAGACGACCGATATGACCCGCCCGATGGCGCGCCTGTCCTCGACCGTTCGCTTGGTGACCTCGCGGCCCTGGAAATAGACGCGGCCGGCGGTGGGCTTTTGCAGCCCGCACATGACGTTGGCCGTGGTCGATTTGCCGCAGCCGGATTCGCCGACGATGCCGATCGTCTCGCCCGGCATGAGCTTGAGGCTCACCCCGCGCACGGCCCTGATGGACTTTCCTGCGGTCCGCGTTCTAAACGTCACGTGGACGTCGTCAAGCTCGATGATCGGCCCGGACCCGCCGCCGCGCCGGCGGGGCGACTCTGCGGAGCCGCTCTCAACGGGATGCGCGACGTCTGCGGGAGCGGCGTCGGCGACCGAGCCCCCGGCCGTCCTCGCCAGAAGGGTTTCGGCGCTCATTTTTCCTCCTCCGTTTTGAGTGTGAGGCGCCCGTCTTCGGGCGCGGCGTTCTCGTCGCGCACACGGCCGACGCCGTTTGCGGGGCCTTCGTCGCGCGCACGGCCGAGGCCCGGCGCGGATGCGGGGCTCGCATTCGGCGCGCGATCCGGGCTGGCAGCCGAAGGGGTCGCGATCGCAGCGGACACGGCCGCTGCCGCGATCGCCGCGTACCCTTCGGGATGGTCGGCGTAGAAGTGCCAGCTGCCCTCGACCCGGCGCATGACGGGCCGGACGTCGCCGCCCACGCCGGGGTGGCTCGAGCGCGGGGCGAAGCGGTCGCCGGAGGGGAAGTCCTTCGGGGACGGGACCGTGCCCGGAACCTGGTGGAGCCGCCCGAAGGCCGCCTCGATCGAGAGGACCGAGCCGAGAAGCCCGCGGGTGTATTCGTGGCGAGGGTCGGTCATCAGCTCGACGGTCGAGGCCTGCTCGACCACCTGGCCCGCGTACATCACCGTAATGGAGTGGGCTGCCTCGGCCACGAGGGCGAGGTCGTGGGAGACGAACACCATCGCGAAGCCGAGTTCGTCGCGCAGCTTGTTGAGCAGTTCGATGACCTGCTTTTGCACGGTGACGTCAAGGGCGGTGGTGGGCTCGTCGGCGATGACGAGCTTGGGGTCGCGGGTCAGCGCCATGGCGATGAGGACGCGCTGGCGCTGGCCTCCCGAGAGCTCGTGCGGATAGGAGTTGAGGGTTCGGTGGGGGTCGAGCCCGACGAGCTCCAGCAGATCCTCCATCGACCGCGTTCCCCCGCGTTTGGTCAGCTGTTTCATCTGGGATTTGATGAGCATCGACGGGTTGAGGGAGGACAGCGCGTCCTGGTAGACCATCGCGAGCTCGTGCCCGCGCAGCGCGTTGCGCTCGGAGGGCGAGAGCTCCAGGAGGTTCTTGCCGTCGTAGAGGATCTCGCCGGAGATTTCGGCCCGGGGATCGAGCAGGCCCATGATTGCAAGGGATGTGATGGATTTTCCGCAGCCCGATTCGCCTACTAGGCCCATCGTCTCGCCCGGCCGCACCGAGAAGCTGACGTGGTCCACCACGTTGACGTCGCCGTGGCGCGGGAACCTGATGCAAAGGTCCTTGACCTGAAGAAGCGGCGGCTCCTCGGAAACGGGAATGTGGCGGTCTTTCCTCAGGGTCTCCATTTCCTTGAGGGCGTCGAGCCGGTTGCTCAGCGCCTCGGCTTGGAGCCTGTGCGCGGCCACGGGGTCCACGAGCATCTTGTCGGCTTCGCGTTCGGCGTCGGAGGAGGTCTCGGGAACGTCGACCGGGCCCTTCGGCGCGGCGACTATGGCGTCGGTCATCCCCTCCGAGAGCACGTTGAGGCACAGGACCGTGAGCATGATGGCCAAGCCCGGGAAGAGGGCGGCCCACCAGTAGTTGTAGATGACGCCGGCGCGGGCGTTTGCCAAGAGATTGCCCCACGTCGGCGTCGGCTCCTGGATGCCGGCCTGGATGAAGGAAAGCGACGCCTCGAAGACGATGGCGTCCGCCACGAGGACGGTTGCGAAGACCATGATCGGGGCGACGCTGTTGCGCGCCACGTGCTTGACGAGGATCCAGGGGGCGCGGGCGCCGGAGACGACCACGGCGTTGACGTAGTCCTCGCCGTATTCGGCTATGACGTTTGCGCGGACCACGCGGGTGATCTGCGGGATGTAAAGGAATCCGATGGCGAGGATGATGACCGGGAGGGTCGTGCCGAACACGGAGATGAACACGGCTGCGAGCGCGATGCCCGGGAAGGACATGACGATGTCCATGATCCGCATGATCACTTCGGAGATCCACTTGCGGGAAACGGCGGCCACCGAGCCGATCACGGCGCCGCACAGCAGCGCAAAGGCAGTGGCGGCCAATCCGATGACGAGCGAGTAACGGGCGCCGTAGAGCATGCGCGAAAGGATGTCGCGGCCGCTTCCGTCCGTTCCGAAGAGGAACGTCAGGTGCTCCTTGGCCGCGCCGACCCACACCTCGTGCGTGCCGGGCTCGAGGTTCTTGCCGAACGTCGCGTACGGATCGTGCGGCGCCGCGATCGGCGCGAGAACGGCGAGAAGGGCCATGAATCCGAGGAAGACGAGCGAGATCTTCGCTCCGGCGTTCATCGCCTTCCAGCGGCGGAGGCGAACGCGCCCCTCCATCTTTTCGGTGAGCTTGCGGCGCATCTCAGACCTCCCTGATTCGCGGGTTGACGAGGACGTAGAGCATGTCGACCAGGATGTTGACGACGATGAACGACAGGGCCACGATGAGGGTCACTCCCTGCACGAGGGCCGGGTAGTTCTCTTTGACGCCCTCGAGGATCGCCCGTCCCATGCCGTTGAGATTGAAGATGATCTCGATGACGACCGCGCCTCCCATGAGGTATCCGATGCGCAGGCCCAGGACCGTGATCGGCGTGATGAGGGCGTTGCGCAGGACGTTGCGCGAGACGACGACGCGTTTGGGGATTCCCGCCCCGATGGCCGTGCGCACGTAGTCTTTGTCGAGCTCTTCGACGACGGCTGTGCGGATCACCCGGGTGAGCGACCCCGCCACGGGCACGCCCAATGCGAACGCCGGCAGCAGCATTCGGTTGAGCCACGCGCCGGGATCCTCGCTGAAGGGGACGAGCTCGCCCGAAACGTCGAAGATCGGGTTGTTGATGGCGAAGGCCAAAATGAGGAGGACGCCCAGCCAGAACGACGGCGTCGCGATGGCCGCGATGGAGAAGACGCGAATCGCCTTGTCCGGCCACCGGTCTCGGTAGAGGGCGGCGACGACGCCGAAGAACACCGAGATGACGACGGCGATCAGCAGGCCGAGGAAGGTGAGCTGAAGCGTCACCGGAAAGGCTTCTGCGACTCTGTCGCTCACGGGGGCGCGATTGGCGCCGTAGCTGCCGAGGTCGCCCTTGGTGAAGAAGTTCCAGAGAAAGGAACCGTAGCGAACGAAGAACGGATCGTTGAGGCCGTGGCTTTCGCGGTATTCCTCCAGCGCCTTCTGAGACGCTCCTTCGCCGAGGGCCGTATAAGCCTCATCGATCTTCGAGAAGGACATGAGGAAGAACACGAGGAACGTCACGCCGAGAACCATGATCGGCAGCGCGACGAGGCGCCGTCCGATGAGTCTCACGAGATTGTTCACGAGGATCTCCTGGTGTTGCGCACCGGCCGGCAAAGCCCGCCTGACGCACGGTGGTTGCGAGCGTCCGGCCGCTGCGGGCCGCACGCGTCATGACGATGTGATGGTTGGTCTGGTAAAGCGAGGGGCCGGGAAACGCCGGGCCTGGCCCGGCGGCGGGCGAGCCGGGCGGCGGGCACAGGCAGGGCGCGCCGAGGACAGGGGCGGCGAGCGGCTGCCCGCCGCCCCTGCGGATCACTTGGCTCCGCTTTCGCTGCCGGCTCCGGCGCCGACGAAGTCGATGCCGGTGGTGCTGATCGGCGCGTATGCCGAGACCTTCTTCGGGTAGTAGGCGGTCACGACCTTGCGGTGGAACAGCGGGTAGAGGGGAGCTTCCTTGGCCACGATGTCGTAGGCCTCGTTCCACGCCTTCTGCTGCTCGTCGCCCGTCGCGCGGACGGCCTTGTCAAGCGCTGCGTGAAGCTTCTTGTATCCCTCGGAATCCTTCCACTGGGTGCGCTTTTGGGTCCAGCTGTTGTCGCCGTACCACCAGTTCATGAGAAGGTCGGGGTCGTTGCCGAAGACCGACGGGTCGCCGGGGGCCAGAACCATGTCGAAATTTGGATTGTCGACGTCGGTGTAGTCCTTGTAAAGGGAGCTGGAGGCGAGCGCCTTCAGCTCGACCGTCACGCCCACCGCCTTGAGGTCTTCGACGATCTGCGGCGAAAGCTTGGTGATCCACGTGTGGTCGGTGGTCAGGAGCGTCAAGTGCAGGTTCTTGACTCCGGCCTCCTTGAGGAGCTTCTTGGCCTTCTCCGGGTCGTACTTGTAGACGGTCGAAGCCTTGTGGTAGTTCGGGTGGGTTTCGGGGAGGAAGGACGACGCCGCCGTCGCCGTGCCGGACGTGCCGAGGTCGATGAGCTTCTCGGTGTTGACGGCGTAGAAGAGGGCCTGCCGGACCTTCGGGTTGTCGAAGGGCGCCTTCTTCGTGTTGAACATGAGGAAGGGAAGGTTGAAGCCCTGGACCTCGGTGATCTGGGCGCCGGCGGACTTCAGGAGGTCGGCGGACTCGGCGGGCACCGACTCCATGACGGAGACGGTCTTCTGCTGCATCGCGGTCACCCGGGCGGTGTCGTCCTTGAGGATCTTCCACTCCATGTGCTTGGCCTTGGCAGGCTTGGAGCCGTTGTAATTCGGGTTGGGGGCAAAGGCGATGTGCGTCGAATCGATCGCCTCGTACGCCCACGGGCCCGTGCCGATCGGCTTGGAGGTCAGGGCCTCGTCGGAGGCCGCGGCCGGAACGATTTTGACGAGCGAGAGGCGGGCCTTGACCAGCGAGAAGGGGTAGTTGAGGTTGATTGAGACGGTCGTGTCGTCCTTCTTCTGCACGTCCTTGATGAAGGAGAGCATCGGCAGATAGATGTTTCCTTCCTTCATCGAGCGCTGGAAGGAGGCCACGACGTCGTCGGCCGTGACGGGCTTTCCGTCGGAGAACTTCGCTCCGTCGCGGAGCTTGACCTCGTACTGGGTGTCGCTGACCTTGACCGGGTCGTCTGTGGCAGCGAGGGCCTTGTACGGCTTGTACGTGTGCATGTCGAGTTCGTAGAGCCCCTCGACGACGTGCCAATTCGCCCCCTGCGCCAACGCCGAAGACGTCGACGACGGATGGTAGTTGTTCGTCTCGTAGGCGACCGCGGCCTTGATGTCGCCGCCCGTCAGGAGCTTGTCGGTGGGCGAGGGAGCGGCCGTCGGAGCCGGAGACTTCGACGTCGAGGAGGCGCCTCCACTGCCTCCACAGGCGCTCAGCGCGAGCGTGCACGCGGCCGCCACGGCCAGTGCCCTCGCGCCAAACCTCTTGCGATTCATGGGTATTCCTCTCCATTGAGTGTAGTGAGCGGTGCGCCCCCTAGGGGTATCGCGTATACTCAGCATATGATGTCTGACAAATTCTTGCAACAGATCATCGCCGAGTCGTCTGACATATTCCAAGATCCGCGGGGCGAATCCGCCGCGGCGACGCCCTTCGTCAACCGCTCCACTGCAACGATGCAGGCGGTGCGCGCCTACATCCTCTCCCACGACCTCCAGCCCGGCTCCCCGCTGCCCACCGAGGCGGTCCTCTGCGCCGAGCTTGGAGTCTCGCGCTCGTCCGTGAGAGAGGCCCTGCGAAAGCTCGAAGCCCTCGACATCGTCCGCGTCCATCAGGGGCGCGGCACGTTCGTCGGCGACATGTCCCTGCGCCCCCTCGTCGACACGCTGATTCTCCGCTCCTCGCTCACCTCGGGCTCCGGGGCGGATTCCCTGGCCGACGTCGTCGCCCTGCGAAAGTACTTCGACCTGGGAATCTCGGCCGACGCCGTCGCGGCGCTCAAGGGGACGGAGAACCCCGTGCTCCACGCGGCCGTGTCCGCCATGGATGAGAAGGCCGCCGCCGGCGAACGGTATCTCGAAGAGGACGCAACCTTCCACTCGGGGATCCTGGACGCCGTAGGAAACTCCATCGCCAAGCAGATGGTCTCGGCGCTGTGGCTCGTGCACATGGCGGTGATCCCCGACCTCGCCGAGCACATCGAGGCCGGGCTGGAAGCCACCGCCCGGGCGCACCGCGCGATCCTCGACGCGGCCGAGGCCGGCGACCTCAAGGGGTACAGAAAGGCCGTTCGCGCCCATTACCGGCCCCTCGAAGAGATTCTCGCCAGGCGGCGCACGGCCGAGTCGCAGCCCGAGTAGCGCTCGTTTCGGTCGGCGCAGCCCAAGCAAGGCTCAGTCCGGGCGGCGCAGCCCGAGCAAGGCTCGGTCTAAGCAAGGGCAGCCCGCGCGCGACCGCACGAGCGAAAGAGCGACGCCGCCCCGCCGTCGAGAGCGGTGCGGCGGCGGCTTCCGGGAACGCGCGAAGGCTGCGCCACGCGAAATCGAGCGGCGGGCAGGGCATAGACTGGAGCCACCCCTTCGATCGAGGAGCCGCATGTCTACACAACACCCCGTCCGGGACGTCCTGAGTTCCGCCGTCATTCCCGCGAGCCGCCCCATCGACAATCTGCGGCGCGCCGGAACCGGCTTGTTCGTCGGCAACTGCATCGGAACGGTTGTGGCCGTCCTCGCCTACGGCGACCGCCTGACGAGCGGCAACGTCCTGTACGCAGGCCTTCTCCTGTTCGGGCTTTCCTTCCTCTTCCTCGCCCCTTGGATCGTGCGGCCGAAAGACGGCCTGGGAGCCCCCGTCGTCGCGCGGACCCTCGCAACCTCGGAGTCCGTGGAGTCGAGGCTCACCAGGCGCGGCCTGAGGGTCCCCGTCGTCGTCCAGCCGGTCGACGGCGCGAAGCCTTTTCGATCGATCGTCACCCTCGGCGGGATGCGCAAGAAGCACGCCAAGGACCCCGAGGTCGGGACCCTTCTGGCGCTCCAGCAGGTCGAGCCCGGCAAGGGCGAGCTCGCCGCCGTCGACGAGCCTTCCGCGCGCCAAAAGGAGCTCATGGCCCAGCTCAAAAAGCAGCCGCGCAAGCTCAAATCGGACGCGCCCATCCTGCCCATGCGCCGCAGCCCGCTTTCGCCGAAGCCGGGGTGGGCCGGGGGAATGCTCGCATCGACGTGTTTGCTCGGCATCACGGTCGCATTGGGAACGATCTTCACGGTGACCGCTTAGTGGCTCGGGCCCGCGGCGAGAGGCTGACCGCCTTCGCCATGCTCTCCCCCTCTCTCGTGGGCGTGGGGCTCTTCCTCGTCGCGCCGATTTTCTTCATCCTCCTCGCCTCGCTGACGGACTGGAACCTCATATCGCCGCCGCGCTTCGTCGGCCTGGACAATTACGCGCACATCCTCGGCGACCCCGGATTCCGGCGTTCGATCCTCGTCACCGCGGCTTTTTCCCTCATGGCGATCCCTGCGGCGGTCACGGCGGGCCTCCTCATCGCCGTCGCCCTCAACCGCAAGCTCCCCGGATCCGGCGTTTTCCAGGTGCTCTACGTCCTGCCGTGGGTCTGCGCTCCCCTCACGCTGGGAATCGTGTGGAAATGGCTTCTCGACCCCTCGAACGGGCTCGTCAACGCGCTTGTCGGCGACAGAGTCGAATGGATGAGCGACGCCTCCCTCGCCCTGCCGACCGTCGCCTTCGTCTACGTGTGGCAAAACGTCGGCTACATCTCGCTGTTCTTCCTCGCCGGCCTGCAGGCGATTCCCCAGTCCGTCGTCGAGGCGGCGAAGCTCGACGGCGCCGGGCCGGTCAGGCTCCTGACGCGCATACGCCTGCCGATGCTGCGCCCCACCACGTTCTTCGTGCTCGTCACGTCTTTTATTTCCTCCTTTCAAGCCTTCGACCTCGTCTACGGGCTGACCGGGGGAAACCCGGGCTATCCGGGCGGGACCACGGACGTCGTCGCCGCGCAGATCTATCGGACGGCCTTCGGCGCCCCCAACCGGATCGGGCGCGCGAGCGCCATGGCGGTGGTCCTCCTCGTCTTCGTCGTGGCGGCGACCCTCATTCAGCAGCGCCATTTCTCGAAACGGACGGTGTACGAACGTGAGTGAGAACACGCGGGGCGCTGCCGGGCGCGCACGCGGCGCGCAGATCTCCGCCGAGCCGAAATCGCCGGCCAGGCGGACGCGCAAACCGGCAAGCTGGTGGGCGGCGACGTTGGCGACCTATGCGTTTCTCGCCGCCGGGGCGATCCTGACGGTCGCACCCTTCGTCTTCTCCGTCTTCACCAGCCTGAAAAGCCCGGAGGAGTTCGCCGGCGGCGACCCGCTTTCGCCGCCGTCCTCCCCGACTGTCGAGAATTACACGTCGCTGTTCGGGGACCGCGCGAACTTCGTGGTTCCGTTGGCCGTGACGGTCCAGGCGGTCGCGGTCTTGACCGTCGGCCAAATGGTCTGCTCCGTGCTAGCCGCCTACGCTTTCGCGCGCCTGAGATTTCCCGGCAGGGAGTTCATCTTCTGGACCTACGTCGCAACCCTTATGGTTCCGGCGGTGGTCACGATGATCCCGCTGTTTGCCGCGCTCACCCACGCCGGGCTGAAGAACACTTTCGCGGGACTCGTCGTCCCCTTCCTTCTGGGCTCCCCTTACGCGATCTTCCTCCTTCGGCAGAACTTCCAGGGGGTTCCGAGCGACGTGCTCGACGCCGCCAAGCTCGACGGCGCAGGCCACTGGCGCACCCTCTGGTCGATCATGCTTCCCATGAATCGCCCGATTCTGGCCACACTCCTGCTCATCACCGTCGTCTCGCAGTGGAACTCCTTCATGTGGCCGTCGATCATCGCCCCGGAACCGACGTGGCACGTGTTCACGGTGGCCACGCAGGCGCTGCAGCAAGAGCATTCCGACGAGTGGACGCTTGTCATGGCCGCGACCGTCCTGGCGCTTGCGCCCCTCATCGTCCTCTACGTCGTCTTCCATCGCCAGATTGTCAGATCCCTGGGGATCTCGGGGCTTCACTGAACCGCCGGGCGCCGGGCTCGCGCGATTCGCGCCGCGGCCCTGCCGACCGGAGCCGGCCCGCACACGTCGCGGAACAGCCCAACGGCTCGCAGAGCCAAGCGATCCGCGGAAAACCGGACGCGGCCCATGGTGCAAGCCCAGCATGCAATGAACACACGGGCCACCGAAAAGAAACAAACATCGCATACGTATCAGTAATCACTGCGGCGCGCTGGATGGAATACAACAACTGCCCAATGTGTTCTATAGGATAAAAGACACAAGATCACCGCATTCAACCTCCTCGAACACCGCATTTTCGAGCGAGTCACGAAAGGGACACCCATGATGCCCCATGGACTCTTCACACGCAAAAAGAGGAAGCTCGCCGCGCTGGCTGCGGCGGCGACGCTCGCCCTCGCCGCATGCTCCCCGGCCGATTCCTCCTCGGACTCCTCGGACGGAACGCGGGTGACCTTCCGCGTGTGGGATCAGGAGGCAGCGGCCGCCTACAGGGAGTCGTTCAAGGAGTTCCGCAAGAAGAACCCCGAAATCGACGTCAAAGTCGAGGTGGTTTCCTGGAACCGCTACTGGGACCGCCTGCCGCTTGACATCTCCTCGGGCGACATGGCCGACGTCTACTGGGTCAACTCCTCGAATTACGCGCAGTATGCCGACAACGGCAACCTCATGGACGTCGAGGACGCCGTGGGCTCGGACCACGAGGAGTGGCAGAAGCCCGTCGTCGATCTTTACACGCGCAAAGGAAAGCTGTGGGGCGTTCCGCAGCTGTGGGATTCCATCGCCTTGTATTACAACAAGGACGCGGTCGAGGCCGCGGGCGTCGACGCCTCGGATCTCACGTGGGCGCCGGACGCGGGCGAAGGCGACACCCTCCTGGGGGCCGCGCGCAAACTCACCGTCGACAAGAGCGGCAGGCATCCGGGCGAAGACGGCTTCGACGCAAAGAACATCGCAACCTACGGGTTCAACGCGCAGGCCGACATGCAGGCCGTCTACCTCCCCTTCCTGGCCGAGGCCGGCGGGACATACCAGGCCTCCGACGGCGCATTCGCCTTTGCCTCGCCTCGAGGCAACAACGCGTTTTCCTACCTCGTGGCGATGATCAATGCGCACCGCGTGGCGCCGCCCGCCGCAGACACCAACACGAATGGGGATTCCACCCGAGACCTGTTCGTCAAGGGAAAGCTCGCCCTCTTCCAATCCGGCCCGTACAACCTCAAGGAGGTCGCCGACAACGCCAAAGGCTTCAAGTGGGGCATCGCCCCCATGGTGGCCGGGCCGAAGGGCCGCATATCCACCGTTCACGGGGTCGCCGCCGTCGGCAATGCAAAAACGAAGCACAAGGCGGCCACGGCAAAGGTCCTCAAATGGCTGGGCTCAGCCGAAGGACAGCTGCCCCTTGCCGAACGCGGCGTCTCCTTCCCGGGGGCCGTGGCCGCGCAGTCGGCCTTCGTCGACTATTGGAGGAAGAGGAACGTGGACGTTTCGGCGTTCGTCGAAGCGTCGAGGGGAACGACGACGAAGCCGCCCGTCGGCCCGTCCGTCAATGCGGGGACCAAGGCCTACACTCCCTTGCTGCTCGACACCTTCCTCGGATCCTATCCGGTCCCCGAGGGGCTGAAGAAGGCCCAGGAGGCAGGCAACAAGGAAATGAAATGAGTGGGCGCGCGAGGCCCGGCTGGCGGTCCCCGCCTCAGTCAGGTCAGTCCCGCGTGAGCTCGGCGATCAGCCCGTCGGCGCCCGCCTCGACCTGCGCCAGCGTGCGGTCATACTCCTCGGGCCCGCCGCCCCACGGATCGGCCACGTCCCACCGGCCGCTGGAGTAGTAGAACTCGGAGCGGCCCCGAGCCTCTTTTCCGTCCGCGAGCGCGCCGCCCGGACCGAAGCAGCCGTCGGGCGCGACTCCCGGGCCGGCCCCGTCGAACTCTCGCCACAGGTGAATTCGGGCGCCGTCGACCCCGGCGTCGGCGCACATCCTCCGCAGGGCCCGCGCGTGCCCCGTCGTCATCGCCAGAATGAGCCCCGATTCGGCCAGTTCGCGCCGCGTCGCCTGGTGGGCGCTGCGCACGGGGACGGCGTACCCGGCTTCGCGGAGAACCCTGGCGGCGGGAGGATAGATCGGATTGCCGCGCTCCTCGTCCGAGACCCCGCAGCTGGCGACGCCGTAGGCCAGACCCGCTCCTTCGATCCTGTTGCGCAGCACGACCTCGCCGATCGGCGAGCGGCAGATGTTTCCCGTGCACACGACGAGAATCTGCGGGTTGGCGGCAAGCTGGCGCTGAATCTTCGTAGGCATGGGCCAATGATATCGGCAGCGTCGCGGCCCTCCCGAACTCTGGGCCGTCCGGTTGGCCGCTTTCTCCCTCTCCCACGGGAGTTTCGCCGTCGCCGGCACAGCGCGAACCCCGAGCGAAAGACGGCGTCCGCGGCCCCCTACTTAATGCTGTTCGCGACGGCCTGCCCTACCAGCGCCAAAGAGTTGCGAAATGCGCCCCTGCTTCCGGGAACCGACTATTCGGCGGGCTCCCCGCAGGCGCTTCACGCGCCT